>Ga0081539_10000180_pt1 | contig 148269 bp, 146 predicted proteins | sample TabmetS4T2R2_FD_71023 | JGI IMG/M metagenome (GOLD analysis project Ga0081539, IMG submission 71023) | Tabebuia heterophylla rhizosphere microbial communities from the University of Puerto Rico - S4T2R2 | ecosystem: Host-associated > Plants > Roots > Rhizosphere ... | reverse complement strand
CCGCCCCCGCCCCCGCCCCCCCCCCCGCCACCACCGCCACCGCCACCACCACCGCCGCCGCCACCCTTAGCGAGGAGAACGGGGCTGTCAGATTGGGCATGCGCGAGGCTCAGCATCGCCGGTCCCGCACCGAGCAAGAGGATCAGAGCGACGAGCAGGCAGACCAGTCGGCTTGCAATCACGAACAGCCGCGCCAGGTTGAGGATGGGGCCCCTCCTCGAGAGCAGATGCGAGACAGCGGTGGCAATGCGCGTGCCCGATCTGCGGCGGGAGGCTCGTGTTCCTCGCGCTTCAGACCCTCGTTTTCATGGCGTTCGCACAGTATGCATCGCGGCGTGCAAACGGTTTCGTATCCGAGTCGGCAGCGAGCTGTCGAATCAGTGAAGCGGCCGACATGCTCGGACCTCGGCTACCTCTGCGTCAGTAGCCGCCGCAGGATCTTGCCCGTCGCCGACTTCGGAATCTGGTCGATGAACTGCACCTCGCGGATGCGCTTGTGCGGCGCCACGCGCTCGGCCACCCAGCTCATGAGCGCGTCGGCCGTCGTGGGCGGCGCAGCGCTCGCGGGCTTGAGCACCACGAACGCCTTGGGTACCTCACCGGCCTCTTCGTCGGCCTTGCGGACGACGGCCACATCGAGCACGGACGGATGCGTCAGCAGCAGCGCCTCGAGCTCGGCCGGCGCCACCTGCATGCCTTTGTACTTGATCAGCTCCTTGGTGCGATCGACGATGTAGAACCATCCCTCCTCGTCGATGTAGCCGACGTCGCCGGTGTGGTACCAGCCGTCGCGATCGATCGACTCCGCCGTCTCCTCCGGCCGTCTGAGATAGCCCTTCATGATCTGCGGCCCGCGGATGAGGAGCTCGCCGTCCTGACGCGTGGCGAGATCCTCACCGGTGACGACGTCGGCGATGCGCACCTCCGTGTTCGGCACGACCTTGCCGATCGACCCCGGCTTGACCGGCGCGTTGCGCGTCGGGCTCAGGTGAGTCACCGGGCTCGCCTCCGTCATGCCATAGCCCTGGACGACCGGACAGCCGAGCTTGCCGCTCAGCTCGCGCGCGATGTCCTCGCCCAGCGGGGCCGCGCCCGAGAACACCATCCGCACGCTCGAGAGATCGAACTGCGCGACCGCCGGCTGCTTGACCAGCGCCAGCACGATCGGCGGCACGATAGGAAGGATCGTCGCGCGATATTTCTGGATGAGCCCGAGGAACTCCATGAAATCGAAGCGGGGCATCGTCACGAGGGTGCCGCCCTTGGCCAGCGTCGATTTCATGATGACGACCAGTCCATAGATGTGGAAGAACGGCAGCACGGCCATCACGACGTCGGCCTCGCCGAAGCCGTCGAAGTCGTTCATGCCCGCGAACTGCCGAAGATTCGCGACGAGATTGCGGTGCGTGAGCATCACGCCCTTGGGCAATCCGGTCGTGCCGCTCGAGTACGGCAGCGCGACGATGTCGCGCGACGGATCGATGGTGACGGCCGGCGGGCTCGGCGGCGATTGCAGCAGCTCGGCGAACGGGCGTGCGCCCTCCGCCGTCCCGAACACGAAGATCTCCTTGATCCCACTCTTCGCGGCCGCCTCCTTGGCTTTGTCGAGGAAGCCTGGAATCGTGACGAGCATGCGGGCGCCGGCGTCGGCGAGCTGCTTGGCGGCCTCGTCGGCGGTGTACAGGGGATTGATCGTCGTGCTGGCGCCGCCGAGCGACGCCACGGCGTTGAAGCACACGGCGTACTCGGGAATGTTCGGGCTATAGATGCCGAGCACGTCGCCGCGACGGAATCCGAGGGCGGCGAGGCCGGTCGCGGCGCGAGCCACGCCGTCGGCCAGTTGTGCGTACGTGAGAACGCGTCCACTTGGCCCGTCGATCAGCGCGGGCTTGTCGCGCAGGCGCTCGGCATGCTGCAGGACGTAGTCGGTGACGGTCATCTCGGGGATCGTGACGGCGGGGCTGTCGCTCTTGATGATCATTCCGCTACCTCGCTCAGGACTTGCACTTCGGGCTCGGCACCCTACGGCAGGCGGAGTGGGCTGTCAACTGAGCTGCGGACGTGCTTCGAGGAGCTCTTTCGGGCGCCTTACGCCCCGATGGCCCACCTCAAATACACGGCGCCGGAGGTGAACCCAGCGCCGAACGCCGCAAGCACGATGCGGTCGCCGTAGGCCAGGCGCCCATCGGTGTGCCACTCGGACAGACCCAGCGGAATGGTCGCGGCCACAGTGTTGCCGTAGCGATCGAGGTTGATGACGACGCGCTCCAGCGGCATGCCGAGCCGCTTGGCGACGGCCTCGATGATGCGTCGGTTGGCCTGGTGGGGCACCATCCAGGCCACATCCTCTAATGTCAGCTCCGCGCGCTTGAGCAGATCCGCGGTGACCTCGGCCATGCCGACGACCGCGGCCTTGAACACCGTCGCGCCGTCCTGCACCACGAAGTGCCGACGCATGGCCACCGTCTCGGCGCTGGCGGGCATGAGGCTGCCGCCGGCCGGAATATTGAGCGCCATCGCGCCCTCGCCGTCCATGTGGCAGACGTGCTCGAAGATCCCGACCTCGTCGTCCTCGCTCAGCTCGACCAGCACGACTCCCGCGCCGTCGCCGAACAGCACCGCGGTCGCGCGATCGGCAGGATCGATGACGCTCGACATGCGGTCGGCACCGCAGACGAGCACTCGCCGGGCCGCACCGCCCTCCACCAGCTTCGTCGCGGTAACCAGCGCATAGACGAATCCGGAGCACGCGCCCGCGAGGTCGAAGCCCCACGCGTTGATCGCCCCGAGCTTGGCCTGCAGGACGGCCGCCGTCGACGGAATCGGCCGGTCCGGCGTCATCGTCGCGACGATGATGCAGTCGAGCGCGGCTGCCTCGATCCCGCGCATCTCGAGACATCGGCGCGCGGCGGGCAGGGCCAGGTCCGAGGCGCCGCCCTCCTTCGCGAAGCGCCGTTCCACGATGCCGGTGCGCTCGCGGATCCACGCGTCCGTCGTATCGAGACGCCGCTCGAACCAGGTGTTGGAATAGACGTCGGGCGGAACGTAGTGGCCGGTCGCGGTGATTGCAGCTTTAGGCATACACCGTTAGATCACGAACCGGACCCTTAGGGCCAGCAAGAAATACCAAGCCGCGCGGGTGCCGTCCGAGGGAGTGTGCGGCCTGGCCCGTTGGCCGGCGCGAACCCTGAATACTCCGTCTCGCGGCCGGCGTCGAAAAGGGTGGGAAGGATGAAGGCATCATGAAAAAGCTCGCGTCAATCGCTCTCGTGGGAATCGTGATCGTGCTGGCGACGGCAGGATTCGGCAATGCAGCCGTGGCGCACGGCGGCGGCTTCGCGGGACACGCTCCGAGCGGCCACGTCCAGGGCCGCCCCGGGTTCAACGGCCACTTCGAAGGCCGTCACTTCGTCGGCCACCGCTTCGACGGCCGCCATTTCGTCGGGCGGTTTCATGGCGGACCGGTCATCGTCGCGCCGTTCTACTGGCCCTACGCGAATGCGTACCCGGACACGTATGACCCCGCGTATACGTACCAGGCTCCGGCGCCGATGTACTGGTACTACTGCCCCAGCTATGGCGCGTACTACCCCGCGGTTGGAAGCTGCCCTGAGGCGTGGGTCCCCGTCCCGAGCCAGTAGCGCGCCGAATCGGGCAGTACTCCGTCGGCAAGGCGTTTAGCCACTGAACTTCGCGACACGCCTGCTTCGAAGTGCGTGATTTTGCGACGGCGTGGCCGCGGCACGTCGTGTGCTTTGACGCCGACGGAAGCTCAGTCACGTCTCGATCATGGAGGACGCCGTGAAGCCGCTCGCGTGGTTGCAAGTCGCTGTTGCGATCGCCCTCGTCGTCTCGTCGGTGGCCACGCCATTCGGCGTCCAGGCGGCGCAATCGGAGAAGCTGTACCGCATCGGCATGCTGGAGAGAACGTCGACGGCGATCAACGCCGCCAACATCGACGGCTTTCGTCAGGGGCTCCGCGAGCTCGGGTACGTCGAGGGCGAGAGCTTCATCATCGAGTACCGATCCGCCGAGGGCCGCGACGAGCGGTTCACTGCGCTGGCGCAAGAGCTCGTGCAGTCGAAGGTCGACGTGATCCTCACGCGAGGCACCCCGGCTGCGCTGGCGGCGAAGAGCGCCACGGCGACGATCCCGGTGATCATCACCGGCGTCGGCGACCCCGTTGGCCAGGGCGTCGTCGCAAGCCTGGCGCGCCCCGGCGGAAACGTGACGGGACTGAGCGCGGCGGTCACCGATGTCTATCAGAAGCGGGTGCAGCTGCTCACCGAGATGGTTCCGAAGGCCGCGCGGTTCGGGGTGCTCTTCAACATGAGTAATCCGGCGCTGCCCGCGCAGTGGAAGATGGTCGAGAGCGCCGCGCGAGCGCGAGGTATCGAGGCCCAGCTGCTCGACGTGCGAAAGGTCGAAGACCTGGAGCCCGCGTTCGATGCCGCGCTCAGGCAGCGCGCCGACGGGCTGATCGTCGGTATCGAGACACTGACGCTGGCCAATCAGCAGCTGATCGTGGGTCTCGCCGCGAGGCGCCGGCTTCCCGCGATCTACGCGTCCACGGAATTCACCGGCGGGTTGATGTCCTACGGCGTCAACTACCCCGAGATGTATCGCCGTGCCGCCATCTACACCCACAAGGTCCTGCGGGGTGCGAAGCCCGCCGACCTTCCCGTCGAAGAGCCGACGACGTTCGAGCTCGTCATCAACGCAAGGAGCGCCCACACGCTCGGGCTGACGATCCCGCCAGCGCTGCTGCTGCGCGCGAACAAAGTGACCGATCTCACGCCGCTCGGCGCGCGGCACGTGGAAAGCCCGTAGCGTCGTCGGCGGCACCGCGCTTGCACCTACCCTCCCTGATCCCGAAGAGCGACCCGCGAAACTGCGGGCTCGCAGGAGGGGGAGAGATGAAGTCACGTCAGGTGTGGAGCGCAGTCGTCAGTGTGCTCGCCGCAGGTACGCTCGGCGTCGGACTCGCCGGCGCCGGCGGCGTCGTCGTTCAGCCGGGGCAGGCCCCGGTCATCGTACAGCCGAGCCAACCCGGGCCGACCGTCGTGGTACCGCAGCAGCAGGCGCCGACCACGGTAGTCGTGCCGTCCACGCCGGCGACCGTGCAGGCCGGCGACATCGAGGCGCAGCAGGTTCGCGCGCAGACGATCTACGCCAACAAGATCAAGGCGTCGACCGTTCAGGGCACCGTGCACCAGTCAGATAGCGTGAAGATCAAGGATACGAAGGGCGACATCAAGCTGCCGACGGTCACGGCCGGCGTGATCTACGCCGACTCGATCAAGGCGAACAGCATCGTCGCCGACAATATCTACGTGCGCAACATCGAGCGGGACTAATCCGGCTGGGGGGCCTCGACGGGGCCCCCCGCCCCGTCCGCCGATCGCGATCGAATCAGCGCGAACACGGCAAACCCCACCGCGATCCAGACGATCTCGCGCACGCGCCGCGCGAGTCCGAACGCGACGCCCGCCGAGGACGGCAGCCCCAGCGCGGTGAACGTCGCGACGTAGCCGCCCTCGAGCGCGCCGAGGCTCGCGGGCACCAGGAACGTCGCGAATCGCACGGCGGTGCCGAGTGCCTCGATGATGGTGGCAGTCGCCAGCGATACGGGGATGCCGAGGAAATAGAGGATGAGGTACGCCTCGAGCACGCCCAGCAGCCAGGCGACGAAGTGGAAGAAGATCGATAGCGCGAGGCGGCGCGGCTCGTTGCGATAGAACCAGGCCAGGCCGCGATCGAGGCGCGCCACCGTCTCGCCGTGTCTCGCGCGGCCGAGGCCGATGCGGGCGAGGACGCGCGGGACCCACCCGAAGCCCCCGCGAATCTGCGCGAGCAGGAAGCCAACGATGGCGAGCACCTCGAGCCCGAGCAGCCACACCATCCAGGCGAGCAGCCGCGAGTCCAACGGCGCCGCCATCCACGTCACGCCGATGCCGACGAGCAGAAACAGCCCCTGGCCGATCATGATCGTCGTCTTGGCGACGACCACGGACAGCATGGCCTCGTGCAACGGCACGCGGTCGCGCAGCGTCCACGCCTTCACGAACTCACCGCCGACCGAGCCGGTCGGCGTCGTGAGGTTGAACGCTTCGCCCGCCATCCGCACGCCGACGAGCGTCGGAAAGCTCACGCGCGTGCGGAGAAAGGCGAAGTGCCAACCGAGCGTGTCGAACGCATTGACCAGCGCAAACGGAAAGCAGACGAGGACGGCCAGCCGCCAGGACAACTGCTTGATCGAGGCGAAGATCGCCGCCGGATCGTTCGTGGCCACGAGGATGCCCAGGAACACCACACCGACCACGAGGAGACCGGCTCGGAGAAGCGTCATGCGTGCCGGTCAGCTCTCCCGATACAGCAGCAGCAAGAGGCCGAAGACGGTCATGCCGGTCGCCCACACGCGCCCCGGCATGCGATCCTCCGGCGCCGCCAGCCTGAGCTCGAGCCAGCGCGCCCAGCCGATCACGATCCCCAGCACGCCGAGTGGCGCGTGCGTGACCTCGAGCAGAAACTCGGATTTCAGATTGAGGCTGGCGTGCGAGTGGGTGAGCAAGAGGCCGCCGCCGACGGCGCACAACAGCGGAAACACCAGTGGCCACCGCGGCGATCGCACGCGATGCGTGCGGACCATCCACTCGAACAGGCCGAACAGCACCACGAGCAGCACGAACGCGCGATGCTGCAGCACCGTCGGCTCGGCCATGCTCGCCCAGAATCCCTGCGGGCCGAGCGGCCAGGCGCCGGGATCGTTGCGCACGAGCATGAAGGCGGCGAGCCCCATCAGCACGAGCGGCCAGTGACGCGCCCAGCGTGCGACCCCGGTCACGTGCAGGAGCGCGAGCGATCCCATGATCAGCACGAACAGCCCCGAGACGTGGTGGTTGTACTCGGACCACGCGCGATCGGCGTCGGTGCGGGGCGCGTTCGGATCGTCGACCGGAAGCTGATCGATCGTCGGTGACACAAACGTCGGCAAGCGCGGTGTGAACCGTGTGGCCACCTCGCCCAGCGTCGCGCGGTCGGCGACGACGTCGACCGCCGGCGGCAGCGAGGTCAGCGACGCGGCGGCGAAGAGCACCGTCAGGCCGAGCCCGAGCTCGACCTCGACGAAGCGCCGCAGGCGCTGCTGCGACATCAGGCGCCCGGCCGCGAACCGACGGATCGCGAAAAAGTTCGCGGCGCCCAGCACCAGGAGGCCGCCGAGCAGGACAACCTTGGTGAGGACCATCACGCCGTAGGCCGTGCCGAGCAGCCCGTGCACACCGTCGACGTAGCCGAGCGTGAGCCCGACGCCCGCCAGGATCAGCACCACCACGGCCCCGAACGCCATCGCCGAGAAGCGCTGGAGCGTTTGCACGGACCATGAGCGGTCGCCCGCGCGCTCGCTCGAGCCGAACACCGTGACGAGCAGATGCACGAGGCCGCCGACCCAGACCGCCGCGGCGAGCTGGTGGAGCGCGTCGAGCGCCATCAGCGTGGCGCGATGGCCGGCGCGCGCCGCCGCATGGCTCGTCCAGGCTCCGGCCACGATGAGTACGAGCGCGCTGCCGAGCAGCACCGTCCACCGCAGCCGCGTCTGCGCGGGCGCGCGCAGGGTCAGCGCGCCGACCACGAGGCCGGCCGCGGCCAGGATTCTCAGCAGGCTCGCCCCGACGTACGACGTCGCGAGCAGCTCGCGCACGTGCCAGTCGCCGGCGGAGCTGAGCGCTGCCGCGAGCGTGCCGAGCAGCAGGCCCTGCGTCAGGCCGACGCCCGCGGCGCCGAGCGCCAGAAGGCGCCACGCGCGGGTCGAGCCGGGCCACAGGACGAGGAGGATGAACGCCACGCCCCCGATGGCGATCGCTTGACCCGACAGGTTCAGTCCGCGCAGCAGGACGTCAGCGAACGCGGCCACGACGTCGCTCGTTCCACAGCACCAGGAGGAGATACGCCGGCGTTCCGACGGCGGTCGCGGCCAGGAACCACGCCGCCTTGCCGAACGCCGAGCAGAGGATCAGGAGATAGATGAAGTCGCGGCTGGCCAGGGCGGCGGTGAGGCGCGCCGTGACGGGGCTCTCCGCGCCCTCGGGCCGGTCTTCGGCGGTGCGCTCGAACATGAGCGCGGCCGAGCCGAGCGTGGCCGCCGCCGCCACCGCGCCGAGCACGAGTGGCCACGCCGTGCCGGAGCCGAGCGTCCAGCCGATCGCGATGCAGATGAAGACCGCGACGTGCACAGCGTTGTCGCCCCAGAAATCCAGGATCGCGCCGCGGCGTGACATCTGGAATTTCAGGCGCGCCAGCTCGCCGTCGCAGCCGTCGAGGATCGAATGGATGAGGAAGAGCAGCGCGCCCGTGAGCTGCAGCGCCGGCGCCGAGCTGAGGAAGAACGGCGCCCCCGACAGCCCGATCGCCAGGCTCGTGAGCGTCATCATGTCCGGCGTCACGCGCGTCGACGCGAGCCGCCGCGTGATCGCGAGCGAGATCCGGCGTTCGAAATGCCGCGACATGAATCCTTCGTTTGCCTTGATCAGGCTGCGCAGGAGCCAGTCTTCCGCCCGTCGGAGCTCGCCCGACGACGAGACGACAAAGCGTCCATCGAGCGTGAGCGGCTCCGGACCCTTGTCGAAGATGCGCGACAGCGCGCCGACGACGCCCGGCGCACTCGTGGCGCCCGCGGCGGCCGCGATGACTGCGCCCGGCCGCGTCGTCTCCACCACGACCACCGACGCGCCGTCGACGTAGAGCCGCTCGGACTCGATCGGCTCGTTCAGTAACGCGCGGAGCCACCGCGGCTGAGGAACGACGTTGGCGGGCACCAGCACGATCCGGCGCCGCGCGCGCGCGGCGCCGGGGTCCGACGGCGACACGACGGCCGCGCCCGCGCGCTCGACGAGCCGGCGAACGTCGGCATCGCCGTCGCACACGAGGACTTCCGCATATCCCGTCGTCTGCGCGGCGCGCACGATCCGCGTGATCAACGCGAGGCCACCGACCACGCTGGCGGCGGAGACGCCGGCACCGCCATTCGGCACGGAAGGGACGACGACGAGCAGTGGGCCGGCCGCCGCCTCGACGCGCGCGCCGGTCATACCGTCGGCATGCGGAGCGCCGGTACCAGCAGTGGCTCCCCACCACGACGATTCGATTCGCGCGCCGTGCTCTCGAGCATGCCGCACAGCCGCGCCTGGGCGAGATTGGCGTGCGGCGCCGTGCCGTTCACCGCTTGCAGGAACTCGAGCAGCTCGGGATCGAACCAGTCGGGGTGGACCGAGCCGTTCGACAGCGCGGGAGGGCACGTCCACCGCTCGACGTGTCCGCCGCGCTCGAGCATGACCGTCTCGCCCTGGAGCTCGAGCCGGCCCTCGCTTCCGATCACGTACGCCGTGTTGTCGCGCCGATCGGCGGCCCACGTGAGGAAGATCTCGGCCGTGGCATCGGGGAACGTCACGTGCACGGTCGCGGTGTCCTCGACCGCCAGCGCGGTGGACTGCCGATGCTCGAGGCGCGCGCTCAGCGACGTGGGAGCGTCGCGCATCCATCCACCGACCACATAGAACGCATGCCAGCCGTGGTCGGTGAGGACGCCGCCGCCGGCCATCTTGGGATCCAGTCGCCAGTTCCCGCCGTGGCCATTGCCGGCGGTGGCCGCGGGCCGTGTGCGCAGCGTGTTCCACACCACGCGGGTCACGCGCCCGACCCCTCCCGCGCGCACGAGCTCGGTGGCGCGCTTGATGATCGGCGCGTGGCGCCAGTTGTGAACCGTGTGCACGACCCGCCGCGTCGTCTCGGCCAGCGCGGTCACGCGATCGAGCTCGTCACGCGTGATCGCGAGCGGCTTCTCGCAGAAGGCATGGAAGCCGCACTCGAGCGCCCGACACACGAGCGCGCCGTGGCTCACGGGCGGCGTGCAGATGTCGACGAAGTCGAGCCGCTCGCGCGCGAGCAGCTCATCGGCCGAGTCGTACCAGCGCGCCGACGGCAGCACCGCGAGGGCCGGCTCGCGGCGCGCGCGATCGGTATCGCTGACCGTGACGATCTCGACGTCGTCACGACCCGCCCAGGCCGGACCGTGAACGCCGAGCGCGACGTTGCCGAGCCCGATGATGGCTCCGCGGAGCATCCTCACCGCACGCCGTGCTCGCGCCCGACCGCGTCCAGTGCCTCGTCCAGGATGGCGAGGCCGGCCAGGGCCGCGTCCTCCTGAATCACCAGCGGCGGATTGATGCGGATCGAGGGCGAGTACGTCATGGCCACCAGGCCCCGGCGCAGACACTCCTGATACAAGGCGCGCGTCACGTCCTTGCCGAGCGGCTCCTTCGTGTGCCGGTCGCGCACGAGCTCGATGCCGAGCATGAGGCCCTTGCCCCGCACCTCACCCACGCATCGGTGCTTTTCCTTCAGCGCTTCGAGCCGCGCGAGCATCACCTTGCCCACGCGCTCGGCGTTGCGGACGAGGTCCTCCTTCAAGAGGATCTCGACCGTCGCCAGACCGGCGGCGGACGCCAGCGGATTGCCGCCATAGCTGGACGAGCTCGCGCTCGGATTCGACCATGGCGCGCGCCGCGTCAGGTCGTCGGTGGAGATCACTGCGCTCAGCGGAAAACCGCCGCCCATGCCCTTGCCGGCCGTGATGATGTCGGGCACGACGTGATCGTGATTGCAGCCCCACATCGCACCCGTGCGTCCAAAGCCGCTCAGCATCTCGTCCGCGATGAGCAGCGCCCCGTGCTCCTTGGCGATCGACTGGATCGCCTGCAGGAAGCCCGGCGGCGGCACGACGTTGCCGGCCGTGCCCTGGACGGGCTCGACGATGATGGCCGAAATTTCGCCGCCGGTCTGATAGCGGATGACGTCGCGCAGGAAGTCGGCGCACGCGATGCCGCACTCGGGGAAGCGCAGCTTCAGCGGACAGCGGTAGCAGTCGGCGTAGGGCGAGACGTAGCGGCCGGGCAAGAACGGCCCGAGGCCATGCTTGAAGTCGCTGCCCAAGAGGCCGAGCACGCCGCCGGTCTTGCCGTGAAAGCCACCCCAGAAGCCGACGACTTCATGCTTGCCCGTGGCCGCCTTGGCCAGGCGCAGCGCCGCCTCCACGGCTTCGGCGCCGCCGGAGAAGAGCTGGATCCGCGTCAGCCCTTCCGGCGTGAGCCCGGCGAGCAGCGACAGGAAGCGCGCGCGCGTCTCGGTGGTGAAGCTGCCGAACGTCAGACGCTCGACCTGACGCTTCAGCGCCTCGACGTAGTGCGGGTGACAGTGGCCGACGCTGCCGACGCCGATGCCGGCGATGAAGTCGATGTACTCGTTGCCGTCCTCGTCGATGAGCGTAGAGCCCTGGCCACGCGCCATCGCGAGGCCGGCGCTGAGCGCGAACGACTGCAGCCCGGGCGAGATGTGGCGCTGCTCCTCGGCGACGATACGCCGGGACTGCGGCCCGATCTCGCGACGCTGCGTCATCGACGGCCTCCCGCGAAGCGCAGCGCGACGTGCGCGGCGATGCGCTCGGCCGCCTCCTCGCGATAGAGCGCGAAGCTCGGCCACGCGTTCACGTCGAGCAGCACGACGGCGCCGGTCGCCGTCACGATCGCGTCGCCGCCGTACACGTCGAGTCCGAGCGCCAGGGCCGCGCGGCGCACCGTGCGGCCCAGCTGGACCTGGTCGAATGCGTGTCCCGCCAGACGCTGGTCGCGATGATAGAACCAGCGGAACCATGGCGGCCCTCCGGCGGGACCGCTGCCGGTGCCGACACCGTAGAACTTGACGAGATCGCCGTCGACGTGCGGTTGCAGCACGGCGCGCGGGATCCCGCGCGCGGCGAGCGCCGCGAGGGCGTCCGTCATCGCATCACGTGTCCGAGCGAGTGTGACGTCCCCGTCCTGCGTGTTGTGAACGTCCGCCCGCTTGACCCACAGCGGCAGCACGTCCGCACCGCCGCCGGCGGCCGCCTCCGTCGACACGATGCGGCTGTCGATGAAGGGAACGTTGGCCTCGCTGAAGTGGGCGATCATCCGGTCGCGGTAGGTGTTGAGCACCGCATGGGGGCCGTTGACGTGCGGCACCCCGCGAAGCTCGAGATCACGCAGATGCTCGAGGATCGGAAGGCGCTCGCACATGAGAAAGACGCCGCGGGGCCGGTCGTTCGGCGTGCCGAGAACTTCCTCGGGAGTCTTCAACACCACCTGGAACCCGCCGGCCTCGAGATGCTTGCCCGTGAGCCTCAGGATCTCGCCATCGTCGGTTTCCCGACCGGGCGAATGCTCGCGTTCCCGAAAGATCCCCCAACAGGTTGCATCGCTCACCTGTCACCTCCGCGGGAATTCACGCGTGCGGCCTGCCTGCCAGTGCTTCGGCCAGCATCACGTCGGACTGCTGATCGACATCGACCACCTGCTCGATCGTCTCCGCATAGAAGGGCTCGCCCTGAGCGGAGAGCCACGCCAGGAACTCGCGCAGGCTTCCGAGCGGCGGCGGATCGGCCCCGCGCGCCCGTTCCGACAGCATGTACAGGCCCGCGGTGACGTGCGTTCCATCCGGACCGCCGACCCGCCGGACACGGCCGGCCGCGTCGACATCCACCCATAAAGGACGCTCGTCGGCCACGAATGGTGTCACGCCGAGCACGCTGGCCTCGGCCGGCCGGCGCAGCGCGGCCCGCACGAACCCGGCGAAGTCGGCCGGCCGACACCACGCGTCCACCGTCGAGATGACCGCTCGGTCACCGGCCAGGCGCCGGCTCACCTCGAGAAAGCTCTCCAGCGAGGAGCGGGTGGTCTTGACGATCACGTCGACGTCGAGATCGGGAAAGCGAGCATGCACGCGGTCGCGGCACGCGCGCCCCTGCTCGTTCACGATGATCACGAGCGACGTGATGCCCGCGGCGCGGAAATTTCCGATGACCCACTCGATGAGCGGCACGCCCGCGACCGGAACGAGCGGTTTCGGCATCGCGAAGCCGGTGGCGCGGAGGCGGCTGCCGTCACCCGCGGCGATGATGCCGCCGCGGCAACGCGAAGACGCCGTCACAGCAGGTGCCTCCGCAGCTCGACGAGCGAGTGGATCACCGGGTCACCGGGGCAGCACGGCGCTGGCGGCGAGACGGCCTCGCCGGTCAGCCAGATGTGCGCCATGCCGACGTCGCGCGCGCCGGCCATGTCGCGCGACGGCGAATCGCCCACGAACACCACCTCGCCGGGCTCCAGATCGAGCGCCTCGAGCGCGTGCGTGAAGATGCGCGCGTCGGGCTTCGTCCATCCGACCCGGGCGGAATCGACGATCACGCCGAACAGCGGACGAAGGCCGAGGCCATCGCAGACGCTCGCGAGATTGCCGTAGAAGTTCGAGACGATGCCGAGCCGATAGCGACGCGCCAGCTCGGACAAGAGTGCGACGTTGCTCCGTACCGCGCTGGTCGCGTCGTCGACGAAGCGTCGCGCGACGCGCGCGACGGCGTCATCGTCGAGCGCCAGCGCCGCGCCGAGACCGGCCGCCAGCCGCTGCGCGGTCTCGGCGAGCGAGAGCGTGTCGGGAATCGCGCGGACGAGCGCGTCGTCAGCGCGGTAGAACACCGGATCGAACTGCTCCGGCGTCATGCTGATGGCCTCGGCTCGACAGAGCCGGAACATGCGCTCTTTCCAGGTGACCGCCGTGCCGTCCAGCGTGCCGCCGAAATCGAACAGAATGGCGGCCGTCTGCTGCCCGACCCGAGGTCGTTCCGCGGCGCGTGCGGGACGCATCAACCGCTGATTTTCGCACGGATACGCCACGGTCGCGATGGAAGATCGCGGAAAATCTCGCGCTACGCCCGCGCCCCCCGCCAGTCTCCGGCCTTCTCGAACGCGGAGGCCGCGCGATAGATCGATACCTCGTCGAAGTGCTTCGCCGTCAGCATCATTCCCGCCGGCAGCCCTTCGCTCGACCCGCCCGGCAGGCTCATGGATGGATGTCCGGTGACGTCGAAGGGACACGTGTTGAGGCTCACCTTCGCTACGGCGTCTCCTCGTCGAGGAACCGCCGCACGCGGTCCATCACCTCATCCTTGTCCTTTTCGTAGAGCGTGTTGAGCGCCCGAGCCCGTGTGAGCGGGTCGCTGGCGAAGAACCGCTCGTACAGGACCTGGCGGCTGCCGAACGAGCTGCCCACGATGTCCCACGCCAGGCGGAACAGCTTCACGCGATCGCGGGCGGTCGCGGTGTCGGTCGCCAGGTACTGCTCGATGTCCGCCGCGAGCGGACTCCGGAAATCGGCTTCGCTCGGCACGATCATGAAGCTGCTCGATCCGAGCAGCTCGAGGATCTCCGCCATCCGCGGATAGGCCGTCATCATCAAATTTCGCGTGAGCTCGATCTGCAGCGGCACCGGACACATCACGCCCCACTCGTCGAGCGTCGCGTCGGCCTCGGCCGAGCGGATGCACGCGCGCATGAGCTCGGTGTACATCGTCAGCTCGGCCAGGCGCTCCTCGGCATGCGGCAGGTGCGCGTTGCCGAGCGTCCGCGTCATGTGCAGCGCGACCCCGAGCACGAACTCGCACTTGGCGAGGTTCTTGGCGGCGCCCTGGTGCGCCGTGTGCGCCGCCGAGTGCGTCGTCATCGCCGTGCCGTTGATCACCTCGACGTCACCCAGGACGAACACGCGCTCCCACGGCACGAGCACGTCGTCGAAGAACACGACGCAGTCCATCTCCTCGAACCGCGACGCCAGCGGATGGTCGAAGCGCGATCGCCCGAGATCGAAGCTCTCGCGGCACAGAAACTTCAGTCCCGGCGTGCCGCAGGGGATCGCGAAGTTCATCGCGAACGGGCTATGCTTCTCGGTGTGCCGGGCCACGCGTGGCGAGTACACGGCGATCTCGTCCGACATCGGCCCGAGCGTGGCCAGCACGCGCGCGCCACGTACCACGATGCCGGCGTCGGTCTCGCGCACCACGCTCAGCGCCGTGCCCTGCTCCAGGTTGAAGGTGCCGGTGATGTTGCGGCTCCGCTGCAGGTTGATCAACGCGTGCGTCAGGGTGAGGTCGTTCTCGCGCAGGTACTCGTAATAGCGCCGCACATTGTCGCCGAACTCCGGGCGGCCCTGCGCAAAGTATCGCTCGGCGGCCGCCCACGCCGCGAAGGTCACGTTCATGAAGTCGGGCGAGCGCCCCATCATGCCGCACGTGGCGCGCGCCCAGTGCAGCATCATGACCCGTCGCCGCTCGAGCTCCTCGTGCGTCCGCGGAATGATGAACGACAGGCCGACGCGCTCACCGCTCGTCGGCGAGACGTAGGTCATCTCGCCGCCCAGGCGGGGATCGTGCTGCATGTCGTAGAGCGAGGCGATCGCGCGCACGCCGTTGGCGAGTGCTGCGTGCGTCGTCACGTCCTTCACCCGCTCGCCGCCCAGCCAGACGTCCCGCTGCTGGTCCTGTAACCCCTTGATGTACTGCCGCCCGGTCCGTGCTCCCATTGCCGGTGCGTGGAGAGTACCACCGCGCATTGACTTCCGATTGACGGGCTCCTAGGATGCGCGGCCTAACCCCTGACCGGAGGACGCCCATGAAAATGCGCTCGTTCGGAATGCATGTCGTGATCGCCTCGCTCGTCCTGGTCGCGGCCGCGGGCTGGCTGATGGGACCGCGCGCGGGCCAGGCCCAGACCGCCGGCGCCGGCGCGGCGATCGCCGCGGCGATGAGAGACGCCGAGGTCGTCGATCTCACCGTCCTGATCTCCGAGCAGCTGCCCGCCCACTGGCCGACCCACGCGCCGTTCCAGCGCTGGACGTTCAACTGGTTCAAGCCCGTCAAGGGCCCGTACAGCGACAACCTCGCGCAGAGCGTGTTTCCGTACTATGGCCAGCGCTACGTGATCGACGAGCACACGGGCACGCAGCTCGACTGCCCCGCGCACTTCATCCCGCCCGAGGACAGCGGCATGCCGTTCGCGGGTCCGATGGGGAAGATGACGTGCGACAAGATGAACCCGGCGCAGTGGATGGGTCCGGCCGCCGTCATGGATGTGCGCTCGATCCTCGATCAAGCGCCGAACGGCAAGAGCCCGATCATCACCGCGCAGATGGTTCGGGACTGGGAATCGAAGAACGGCGCGCTGAAGCCCGGCGAGATCGTGCTGTTCTTCTCCGGGTATTCGGACAAGTACTACAGGCCATTCCCGGAGGGGAATCGGCTGGCATTCGACCCGCTGATTCTTCAAAACAAGCCGGGCTGGCCGGCGCCAGCGCCGGAGACCGTGGAATACCTGAACTCGAAGGGCATCAAGCATCTGGGCTCCGACGGTCCCAGCATGGGTCCCGTGGAGGCCGGCCAGCCCACACACGTGGCGGGCCTCAAGCACGGCATGACGTGGGACGAGCTCCTGACCAACGTCGGCAAGCTGCCCGTGCGCGGCGCGTTCTACATCGCGCTGCCGACGAAGATCGTCGACGGCAGCGGCGCGACCACGCGCGCGGTGGCCATCAAGACGAAGGGCCAGAAGGGCGTCGGAGAGTAAGCGCGCGTCGGCCCGCTCGGACGCCGACGTCCGGGCGGGCCGAGGCACCGCGCCGTCAGGCCTCGCGGGTCCAGTACACGAGCCGCCACAGCGGCCCGCTGAACGGGCTGAAGTCGAAGCCGCGAATCGGATTGGCGACGGCGAAGACCGCGTGGCGGATGATCACCGGAATCACCACGACGTTGTTGATCACGAGATCGTTCATCCGGACGAACATTGCGGCCCGCTTGATCGGATCCATCTCGGTCTCGGCCGCGCGCCAGAGGCGGTCGTACTCGTCGTTGCGCCACCGGGCCAGGTTCGCGCCCGACCACTTGTTGGCCTTTTGAGCGATCTCCCACGAGCAAAAGGCCCGCATGAACGCCTGCGGGTCGGGCTGGCGCAGGATCTTGGCCGACAGCTGCATGTCGGCATAGAAGTGGGTCTCGGTGTCGGTATTACCGGGATCGGACGAGAGGTACACGGAGCCCACCACCGCCTTCAGTTCGCATTCGATCCCCGCGCGGGCGCATGACTGCTTGACGACGGATTGGATCTTCTGGCGGATCGGCTGATTGACGGCCTGGAACAACACCTTCAGCCGCTTGCCATCCTTGGCCCGGATCCCGTCGGCGCCGCGCTGCCAGCCGGCGGCGTCGAGGATCGCGTTGGCCTTGTCGACGCTGAACTCCCAGCGCGTGTTCGGGGACACGAAGGGCCGCCGATTCATGAAGTTCGCCGTGGTGTCCGCCTGACGGCCCCAGATCTCGCTCTGGATGCCGGCGCGGTCCACCAGGAGCGCGAGCGCCGTGCGCACCGCCGGATCGGTGAGGAAGGGATGCACCGTCTTCACGCTCGCCCGCTCACCGTCGACGTCGCGCCACGGGTCCGTCTGGTTCAGCTGGATGTACTCCATGTTCGCCGTGCGGCCGATCACCACGCGCCCCTTGCCGCTCTGCTCGAGCCGGCGAAGGATCTCGTCCTCCATGTTGAGTCCCCAGCCGTAGTCATACTCGCCCGTCTGCAGCACCGCGCGCGCCGCCGACACGGGATCGCCGCCGCCTTTCATGGCCACCGCGTCGAAGTACGGCCGGTTTGCCACGTGATAGCCGGGATTGATCTCGGCGTTGAGGATGTCGCCGGGCTTGAAATCGACGAACCGATACGCGCCGGTGCCGATGGGGCGCAGGTTCGCGGGCGCCTCGCGCGAGCGCCCGCCTTTGAAGGGCTCGAAGACGTGTCGCGGCAGCACGAAGCCGGCCGCGCTGCAGAACGCGTCCGCCCAGTACGGCGTCGGGCGCTTGAAGACGAGCTTGACGGTGTGATCGTCGATGCGCTCGATGCGATCGATCCCCTGATACGATCCCGCGCTCGTCGCCGCGGTCGCCGGATCGGCGGCGTATTGCCACGTGAAGATCACGTCGTCGGCGGTGAACGGGCGGCCGTCGTGCCAGCTCACGCCCCGCTTGAGGCGCCACTGCACCCAGGTACCATCGGGCGCGACGCCGCCGTTCGCCACGCTCGGCGTGTCGGCGGCGAGCACCGGCACGACCGTGCCCTCCGTATCGATGTCGGCGAGCGGCTCGTAGAAGAGCTGCGACGACTCGAAGTCCTTCGGCGCGACCGCCAGATGCGGGTTCAGGAGTGTCGGCGCCGCCCAGTAGAGCATTCGGACGGTCCCTCCGCCGCCGCGGCGCGTCGGAGTTCTGGGCTGGGCGTCGGCGACGCCGGCGGCCGGTGCGACGCCGACCGCGGTGAGGATGTCGTTGGCCATGACCGCCGTGACTCCGGCGCCGACCATCGTGCGAACGAATCGACGCCGCGACAGGTGCCCACACTTGACCTCGCCAGCGAGCTCTCGGATCACGTGCTCGTCCATCACAGGACCTCCGGGATTCGCGGGACTCTCAGGTGCGCGTCGGTGCGCCGCAGAATCGGTCAGAACGACGATCAGGTCAACCGGGGCCGCTCGTTCGGCGGCCGGCGTAGAATCGCGCTCCGTGACCACGCTTCTCGCCGTCAACGGCACGCTGATGCGTGGCCTGCCGCTGAACGGCAACCTGCTCGACGCCGGCGCGAGCTTCGTGCGCGAGGCGCGCACCGCGCCGGTCTATCGCCTGTGGTCGATCGCCGATCGGCACCCGGCGATGATGCGCGCGGTGACCGGCGGCGCCGCGATCGCCGTCGAGGTGTGGTCGGTGCCCGCCGCGGGGCTGGCGGAGATCCTGCGCCGGGAGCCGCCGGGGCTCTGCATCGGCAAAGTGCAGCTCGAGGACGGCACCGAGGTGCTGGGCGTCCTCGGCGAGCCGATTCTCTGCGAGGGTCAGCGCGAGATCACGCGCTACGGCGGCTGGCGCGCCTACCTGGCCGCGCGCGCAGCGACCACGCCTACATCAGATTGAACAAGCGCGGCAGAACGAGCGTGATCCACGGCACGAGGATCACGACGGCGAGGCCCACGGCGAGCACGGCCACGAACGGCAGCATCGCCGGCGTCGCGCGGTCGACCGAGAGATCGGCGATGCCGCAGGCGATGAAGAGTCCCACGCCGATCGGCGGCAGAAACAGCCCGATGCCCACGGCAGCGACGATCACGATCGCGTAGTGGATCGGATCGACGCCAAGGCCCTTCGCGACCGGCAGCAGGCTCGGCAGCAGGATGACGACCGCCGGCAGACCTTCGATGACGGCGCCGAAGAACACGAAGATGATAGCTGTCGTGAAGAGAAAGACGAGGCTGCTGCCGGGCACGATCGTCATGAGGCGAATCAGCTTGTCCGGCAGCTGCTGCACGGTGAGGAACCACGACACGAGGCCGGCCGTGCCGAGCAAGAGGCCGACGGCGCCCGTGACCATCGCCGACTTCACGACGATCTCCGGCAGCTCGCGCCATCTGATCTCGCGATACACGAACAGGCCGACGACGGCGGCATAGAGGACGGCGAGGACCGACGCCTCGGTCGGCGTCATGATGCCGCCCAGGATCCCGCCGAAGATGATCGCCGGCATGCCGAGCGGAATGAGCGCATGCCAGAGCGCGCGGGCCACCACGCCGCCAGTCGGTACGGGCTCAGAGGCGATCCCGGTTTTTCCCGCCTTCCACCAGACGTACACCATCAGCGCAAGGGCCAGCACGACGGCGGGCAGGAAGCCCGCGGTGAACAGCGCGGCGACCGAGAGGCTCGCGACGGAGCCGATGACGATCATGAGAATGCACGGCGGGACCAGGATGCCCATCGCGGACGCCGCGGAGACCACCGCCACCGCCAGCTCCTTGCTGTAGCCCGCCCGCACCATGCCGGGAATGGTGGTGGCCGCGACCGCGGAGACGTCAGCGACCGTCGAGCCCGAGATGCCGGAGAAGATGTACTCCGCCGTGATGACGGCCATGCCGAGGCCGCCGCGGATCCATCCGACGAGCGCGACGGCGAGCGCGACGAGGCGCCGCGCGATCCCGCCGGTCTCCATCAGCGCTCCCGCCAAAATGAACAGCGGCAGCGACAGCAGCACGAACGAGTCGACCTGGTGCAGGATCGTCTGCACGCTGGTGGCGAGCGGCGCCGGCGCCGCGAGCAGCGCGCCAACGTAGCCCGCGGCGCCGACGGCGACCGCAACCGGCACGCCGATGACGAGCAGCACGAGGAACACGAGCGAGACGAGGATCATCGCTCGCGGGCCAGCGCCCAGAGTTGTGGCAGCGCGAACACGATCATCAGCGCCCCGCCCACCGGCAGCGCGGCGTAGAACCACAGCATCGAGATCTCCAGCGCGTCGGTGACCTGCCGCCGCGCGAGCGGCGCGATCGCGATGCCGCCGGCGACGAGCACCGCGGCAAAGACGATGACAATGACGATGACGAGCAGATCGATGCGGCGCCGTGCGGTCGGGCCGAGCCGGTCGATCAGCAGATGCAGCCGGAAGTGGGCGCCTCGTCGCACGGCCACCGCGGCGCCCAGGAAGATCATCCAGACGAAGCAGAGCCGCGCCACCTCGTCGTACCACTGAAACGTCGCCCGCATCACGTAGCGGCTCCAGACGCCGAGAAAGACGTCGGCAACCAGCACCGCCATGAGCGCGATACAGACGCGCTCGACGAGGCGCACGGCTATCTCGCGGCCGCCTTCGCCTCCGCGATGACCCGGTCGAACAGCTCCTTGCCGACCTTGCCCTCGACGAACTTCCACACGGGCTGCGCGCGCTCCTGGAACGGCCGCAGATCCTTGATGTCGTTGACCTGCATGCCCTTGGCCCTCATCTGCGCGAGCCCGTCGGCCTCGGCCTTCAGCTCGTCGTCGCGGTGCTGCGCGCACGCGAGCTTCATCGTCTCGTCGATGACCTTCTTGAGGTCGGCCGGCAAGCCGTCGTACTTGGGCTTGGCCATCGCCCACACCGCCGCCGGGTAGGCGTGCAGCGTGCGCGAGTAGTACTTGGTGATCTCGTGGAACTTGTCCGAGACCGCCGTCGTCACCGGCAGCTCGAGCCCGTCCACGGTCCCCTGCTTGACCGCCAGATAGACCTCGCCCCAGATCATCGGCACCGGGTTGGCGCCGAACGCCTTGAACGTCTCGACCAGGGTCGGGATCGGCGGCACGCGGATCGTCTGGCCCTTGAGATCGTCGGGCGACTGCACGGCGCGCTTGTTCGACAGCACGCCGCGAAATCCCCACCCGCCGCCATAACAGAACGGTTTGGCGCCGAGCGGCTCGAAGCGGCCCATCAGCTCGCGGCCCACCGGCCCCTCGTGCACCCTCCATACGTGCTCACGCCCGGTATAGAGGAAGGGGATGTCGGTGGCGAGCATCTTGGGATCGAACTTGCCGCCAATGGAGGGCAGCGACATCGCCGCGACGTCCACCGTGCCGAGCTGCATTCCCTCGAGCTGCACGATCTCGTTCTTGGCGAGCTGGCCGGCCGGATAGACCTCCACCTTGATTCGCCCGCCGCTCTTCGCCTCCGCGACCTCCTTGAACTTCATCGCCGACGTCGTGAACGGGTTGTCGTTGCCGACGATCGTCGCGAGCTTGAGCGTGACGGTCTGCGCGGCGGTGGCGGCGGGCATCAGCAGCAACAGCGCGGCGAGCGAGACGAGCAGTGTCTTCATGCGGCGCGTGTCCTCCTAGGCGCTCATGCGCTTGCGCAGATACTCGGCGATCTCGAGCGTGCACGCCATGCCCTGGGGAATCGCCTTCGTCAGCGACACGAACGCGTGGATCTGCCCCGGAAACTCGCGATAGACGACCTCGACGCCCGCGCGGCGAAGCGCCTCCGCGTAGGCGTGTCCCTCGTCGCGTAGCGGATCGAAGCCTCCGGTGACGATCATCGCCGGCGGCTGGCCGGCCAGCGTCGTCGCGCGCAGCGGCGAGGCGCGCAGATCGGCCTTGTCCGCCTCGGTCCTCAGATATTGCTCGCCGTACCAGGTGATCCGATCGCGCGGAATGACGTGGCCGTCGGCCAGCTCGCGATGCGAGTCGGTGTCGAGCGCGAAGTCGACGGCCGGATAGATCAGGACCTGACACGTCGGCGGCGCTGCGCCGGCCGAGGCGGCGAGCTGCGACACCACGGCCGAGAGGTTGCCGCCGGCGGAGTCGCCGGCCACCGCCACGCGCTCCGAATCGGCGCCCACGTCGGCCCCGTGCGCCCGCAGCCAGCGATACGCGGCCAGGCAATCCTCGACGGCCGCCGGAAACTTGTGCTCGGGCGCCAGGCGGTAGTCGATCGCCACCACGAGCACCTCGGCGTGCTTGGCCAGGCGCGCGCAGAGCCCGTGATGCGTCTCGAGATCGCCCTGCACCCAGCCGCCGCCGTGGAAGTACGCCACGGCGGGCATCCGCGCGCCGCCGGCGCGCGGCGCATAGATGCGCGCCGGGATGTCGCCGGCCGGCCCCGGGATACGGATGTCCTCGACGCGCGGCAGCGCCGGCGCCGGCTCGTCCATCAGCGTCACCATCGTGCGCAGCTGCTGGCGCAGCTCCGGCAGCGGCGGAAAGTAGCCCGGCACGCGAATGGATTTCACGAACTCGCCGACGATCTGGGCCTTCGGGTCCATGACACGGCCGCCGCGACGGATGCGGTGGCCGTCGAGCAGGCGCACCGCCTCGTCCTCCGGCAGCAACGTGTGAGCAAGCTCCAGCTTCAGCTCGGCCATGATCTATAGCCCCTTGATGTACCGCGCGATGTTGCGGATGTCGTCGTCTGCGATGAGGCCCTTCCACGGCGTCATTGCCGTGCCGGGGCGGCCGTTGCGTACGATGCGCAGGAAATCGTCCTCCGTGCCCTTGAACGCTTTCAGGTTCGCGGCCGCCGCCGTGCCCATCGCGTCGACGCCATGACACTGCGAGCACTGCGTCAGATACGTCGAGCGCGCCGCGCCCAGCCCGTCGCTCGGCGGCGGCGCCGCCTGCGCCAGCAGGATGCCATAGCGCGACAGAATATCCGGCACGCGCGTGTCGCGCAGCCGCACGAGCGCGCCATCGATCGCCTCCTTGAGCTCGACGTCGCTCTTGCGAACGGCGGCGCCGATGGCGAGATCGCGCTGCGGGTCGCCGAGTGACAGCGCGGTGAAGCCCGGGCTCTTGCGGAGAAACGGCCCCGCGAAGACCGACTCGACGACCACGGCGTCCACCTCGCTGCCGACGAGTGCCGTGAACAGCTCGTCCGGCTTGAGGTAGACCTTGCGGTTCCAGCCGCGCTCCCAGGCCAGCTGATCGCTGAGCGTCATCGCCTGCACGCCGACGAGCTTGCCGTTGAGGCGCTCGATGGACGTGGCGCCGCCCACGGTCGGCGCCACGACGACCTGGCTCATGACGTAGTACGGCGCCGTGAACGAGAGCCGCGGCTTGTCGTCCGTGTAGCGGGTGGTCACCGGCACACCCATCAAGACGTCGCAGCGCCCCTCGTGCAGCTGACGGAGCGCGGCCATCTCGCGCGCCGTCGGAAACCAGTGGATGCTGAGCTCGACGCCGATGGCGTCCGCAATGGCGCGGGCGATCTCCACCTCGAATCCGGGCTCGGTCGCGTGCTGGATGGAGAACGGCGGATTCGACGGATCGGCGCACAGCCGGATCCGTCGGGCCTCACCGCCGCCGCCCACGCTCGCGACCGCGAGGGTCGCGACCGCGAGCGCGCACGCGGCTAGTCGCCGAGTCCGAACACCACGATCAGGTCGCCGTAGTTCACGCGGATCGCATCCGCCCACTTCGGCTCCTTCCCGAACCACACTTGCGAGCGCATCGTCCCGCCGGCGGCGACGGCGATGTACTGCTTGCCGTTCACCGCGTAGCTGATGATACCGCCCGACTGCGGGGTCCCGAGGTTGAACGACCAGAGCTCTTTGCCGTCCTTCGCGTCCACCGCCACCACCTTGCCCTCGGCCGTGCCCTGGAAGACGACGTTGCCGGCCGTGGACAGCGTGTGACTGATCAGCGGCGTGCGATTCGACCACTCCCAGACGACCTTGTTCTGGTTGACGTCGAACGCGCGCAGGACGCCGGCCTGCTCGGACGCGCTGAAATGCTCGGTCGTGTTGCCGGTGAACAGCTGCCCGCGCCGGTACGTGAGGTCCGAGACGTACCCGTAGCGCATGCAGAATTCGTTGGCCGGAATATAGAGATAGCCGGTCTTCGGGTTGAAGACCTTCGGCTGCCAGCCGGTGCCGCCAAGCAGCGACGGGCACACCTCGACGGGCGGGCCGCCCATGGTCGGCCGGCGCCCGGGATTCTCCGTCGCCTTGCCGGTCGTCGGATCGGGCGCGCCCCAGCTGATCGACTTGACGAAGGGCGCCGCCGACAGGAACTTCCCGGTGAGGCGATCCAGCGTGTAGACGAAGCCGAGCTTGTTCGCCTGCACCACCGCCTTGTGCGTCTGTCCGTTGCGCACGACGTCGATGACGTGATGCTCGGCCATCGTGTCGTAGTCCCACGGATCGTTCGGCAGGTACTGGAAGTGCCACTTCAGCTTGCCGCTGTCGAGATCGAGCGCGACCGCGGACATCGTGTAGAGGTTGTCGCCCTTGCGCATGTCCGCGATCCACGGCGCCGGATTCCCGGTGCCGTAGTACAGCAGATTGGTCGCGGGGTCATAGGTGCCGGCGTGCCACACGGCGCCGCCGCCGATCTTCCACGTGTCCGCGGGCCACGTCTCGCTGCCGGGCTCACCGGCGGCGGGAATCGAGTACCACCGCCACTGGCTCTTGCCCGTCTGGGCGTCGAACGCCTCGACGAAGCCGCGCGGGCCCATCTCGCCCGGTCCCGCGATGCCAATGACGACCTTGCCCTTCGCAATCAGCGGCGCCGCCGACATGAAGTAGCCGTCGGCGTAGTCGGCAATCTTCGTCTCCCACGCCGGCTTGCCGGTCTTCGCGTCCAGCGCGACGAGATAGGCGTCGAGCGTGCCGAAGATCACCTTGTCCTTGTAGAGCGCGACGCCGCGGTTGTGGGGAATGAGGCGAACCAGCGCGCCGACGTCGTCCGGAATCCGTCGATCGTGCTTCCACAGCAGCGCGCCCGTCACGGCGTCCACCGCCTGGACGCGATTGAGGGCGATGGACGTCGACGTCGTGTACATCACGCCGTCGTTCACGATCGGCGTCATTTGCTGATCGCCCAGCGTGCCGCCCGAGAAGATCCACTTCGGCACGAGCTTCTTCACGTTGCCGGCGTTGATCTGATCGAGCGGGCTGTAGCGCCAGCCCGAATAGGTGCGGTTGTACATGAGCCAGTTGGCGGCGTCGGCATCCGCCCGGAGCAGGCGGTCGTCGGTGACGTCCGCCGCGCCGGCCGGCGTGGACAGCAATGGCAGGAGCGCGAGCACGACGAGCACGAATCGAGCGAGTGGGCTCATACCTTCTCCCTGGTGTCCGCTGCAGGTGGAGTGGTCGCGACGGCTATGGCCGGAGCCTCACCTCCTCCCGATCCGCGTGGCGGGGATGCTAGGGCCGCGCGCCGAGCAATGTCAACGGGCCGGACGGCCTATACTTGGCCGATGACCACCACCGCCAAGCGCAACCTCGTCGCCCAGTGGGCCTTCGACACCCGCCCCGTGCTGCTGCGCTTCCACCTCTGGCTGGAAGACGTCGAGGTCGAGCGCGCGCAGGCGGAGCCGGTTTCCGCGCACACCTTCGCGCCGCGCGGCATCGCGCGCTGCCTGGCCATGACCTCGGCGGCGACGGCGCTCGGCACCCGGCTGTTCGGTGACTATGGCGCGGGCGCCGGGCAGGACAAGGCGACGGTGAACCAGGTCAAGAAAGCCGCCGACGCCGTGAGCGCGTACGTGATGAGCGAAGGCCTCTGGCACCTCACGCGCACGTTGCCCGAGAACCACGCGCTGATGGTGTGTCTCGGCGAGGGCCTCATGCCCAAGGTCGGCGAGACACCGGAGATGGGCGCCAATCCGATGCTCGGCTTTGGCCGGGTCTACGCGCGGCCCGAGTTGGCCAAGACCGTCGACCGCCGCGTGCGGCGGCTCTTGAACGAGCCGGGGCACACGTTCGAGCAGTTCCACGAGTGGCTCAAGAGTCGCGGCATCACGCTCTGGGGCGCCGCCGTCGACACACTGGAAAACACCTCGCGCTTTGCCGACGGCCAGCCGACGGGACCGATGGCCGTGTTCCATCTCTTCGACTCGCCGCTGCGGCTGGCGCGGCCGTACGAGTCGTACATGGGCTGCCTCACCGTGCCGGCGCGCGTGGCGCAGGCCGCGGAGAGCGCGTCGGTCCTGCTCGACTACCGCACGCCGCGCAAGCAGGTCGTGGAGGCCATCGAGGCGGCGTACCCGGGAATCCCGCGCGAAAACATCCACGTGTGGACGCTGCGGGGCCGCAGCCGCATCCACCGCCTCGGGCGACTCTGGGACGAGTGGGAAAAGGCCGGCGTGCATCTCGTGGAAGACGGATGGAAAGCGCCGTCGGGCCTCGCCGTGTTCACCGACTCGGGGACCTACGCGCCGACGTTCCTCGTGGGCTCGTGGAAGGACGCGAGCGGCGCGCCGCACGTCTTCCTGTGTGACGGCTACGCGGCGACGGCGGAGGCCATGCAGGCCGCGAGCCTCGCCGACGTGCTCGACGTGCACAGCACGATGTCCCTGTTCTCGCCGACGTTCGAGCTGCCGGTCGACGTCGAGGGACGGCTCATGCAGCTCGACCCGACCGTGCAGGATTTCGCGCAGCGCTTGAAGACGCTCGTCGGCGTCAGCGACCTCGACGTGGGCAAGGTCCGCGCGTACGCGGAAGCGATCCACGAGGCGGCGGCGTCCAACATGCCGCTCGGCCGCGCGGTGCTGCGCGCCGACGACTTCCTGCCCGAGAAGAGCTGGTCGGTGCTGGCCAGTGTTGGCTACATCTGCGACGACCCCTACACCGGCGCGCCGGGGGTGACCAAGCTCACGGAGAACACGTATCGCGTGACGACGCGGCTGGCCACGCGCAAGGCGTCGAGCCGCATCAGCTTCACGCTGCGGCTCATGGAGCCGCTGCCGACGACACGCCAGGTCTTCAGCCCTCTGCTCGTGCGCTTCCTGTCCGGCGTCGATCACACCACGCGGCCGGTGAAGATCTCGGACTCTGGCCGCATCCGCAACGAGCTGCAGACGATGATCCCGCAGGCGCTGGAGCACGACACCGAGCACATCCGCGTGCGCTTCGAGCGCATCAACGAGATGGTGCTGGCACGCGACAAGCAGGAGCGGGTCCGCGCCGTGCTGCGCTGGTACAAGGCGAACCACCCCGTGTGGTTCGAGTGGCTCGAGATCGATTGAGATCGACCCACGAGCGATAGACTCTCTGCGGAGGACACCACCATGCGCGCCGACCTCGTTCCGGGCCGTCGCTTTCCCGACCTCGTGCTGCCCGACCACCGCCGCAATGCCGTGCAGCTATCGGAGCTCGCCAAGGGCTATCCGCTGATCCTGAGCTTCTACCGCGGCTACTGGTGACCGAAGTGCGCGGTGCAGGTCAGGCACCTCACGACGATGCAGGACGAGCTGGCGGTGAACTACTGCCACGTGGCCGTCGTCAGTACCGATCCGCCGCAGGTCACCGCGGCGTTTCGCGCCGGGCTCGGCGCCACGTTCACCTTCCTCAGCGACCACGAGCGGCGCGCGATCAACGAGCTCGACATCGTCGAGCAGACGGCGCCGGGGTTCGAGCACGGGCTCGTGGCCGTGCCGTACACGTTCTCGCTGCAGCCGGATCTGACGATCCACCGCGTGTACAACGGCTGGTGGTACGTCGGCCGCCCGACGCTCGAAGAGTTGCGTCAGGATCTGCGCGCGATCATGCAGCAGTGCCGGCCGGACTACGAGTACACGCCGCCACCGAAGACGTGATGCGCGCGGTCTGCCTCAGTCGCCGAGCGCCTGGTACACGAGATCACGGAACAGCGTGCGGTAGTACGTCCGGATCGGGCCGGGCGTCTGCGCCATGAGCACGGCGACGAGCTGCTCCTTGGGATCGACCCAGAAGTACGTTCCACCGGCTCCCGCCCAGTTGTAGTCGCCGACCGAGCCGGGCGCGGCGGCCAGCCCCGGCTCGACACGCACCGCAAAGCCGAGGCCGAAGCCGTACCCGGGCGTGGCCATCGTCTCGCGGATGGGACCGAGATGGTCGGACGTCATCAGCTCGACGGTGTGCCGTCCGAGGATCCGCGTGCCGTCGAGCGAGCCGCGGTTCAAGAGCATCTGGGCGAAGCGCGCGTAATCCATCGCCGTCGTGACGCCGCCCTGCCCGCCCGCCTCGTACTTCGGCGCCGTCGTCACGTCGAGCAGCTTCACCTCCTGCCCGGTGACGACGTCCTTCGCGAACGGTTGCGCAATGCGCGCGTGCTTGTCGGTCGGAACGAAGAACGCCGTATCCGGCATCTTGAGCGGCTGGGAGATCCGCTGCTCGACGAAACGGCTGAGCGTCGTGCCGGACACGACTTCGACCACGCGACCGAGGACGTCCGTGGAGCGTCCGTACTCGAACGCCGTGCCGGGCTGGTGGACGAGGGGCGCCGCCGCGATCCGATCGATCAGGTCGGCGTTCGTGAGGTCGGTCGCGTCGATGCCGCCTGTGCTGTAGGCCTCGCGCACCGACGTCTTCGTCGTGCGGGCGCCGTACGTGAAGCCCGAGGTGTGCCGCAGCAGGTCCTGGATGGTGATCTCGCGCTCGGCCGGAACCACGTGCGACACGATCTTGCCGCTGGCGGGATCGAGCCGTTCGACGGCCACCTGCAGCTTGCCGAGCTTCGGCAGGAATTTCGAGACGGGATCGGTCAGCACGATGCGCCCTTCCTCGACGAGCATCATGACGGCCACCGAGGTGATCGGCTTCGTCATCGAGTACATCCGGAAGATCGCGTTCTTCGGCATCGGCGTCCCGCCGGCGGGATCGAGCTTGCCGAAGGTCTCGAAGTAGGCGACCTGACCGCGCCGCGCGAGAAGCACGACGGCGCCGGGCATCTTTCCCTTCTCGATCTCGGCCTTGATCGTGTCGCCGATCATGCCGAGACGGTCGGCGGCGAAGCCCGCCTGCTCCGGCTTCACGGTCTGCAGGCTCTGCGCCGATGCCGGCGCGGCGACGACGATGAGGATGAGCGAGGCGAGGAGCGTGGCTTTCGTCATGGGTCCCTCCGCGGTGGCGGGAACGATATCACGGCCGGACGGCGGGCGCGTCCATGGTCATGCCGCGTGCGCGCCACATCAGATAGAGCTCCAGGTCCACGAGCTCGGGCGCGCCGTACTCGTACGGCTCCGCGCGAATGCCGACCAGACAGCCGCGCAGGCGCCGCTGCAGCGACCCGAGGCTCTGCCATTCCAGGCGATAGAGCGGATAGCCGGTGGGATGGGCCTGGGGCACCATGTTGCCCGCGAGCTGGCGTCCCCAGTTCGCGTCATGGCACTGGCTGCACGCGAGGTTGAGCTGCCCCTGGCGCCGCTCGTAGATGACGCGGCCGGCTTCGAGGAACGGCTGCATACGGTCGTCGATGGTCACCGCGATCGGCAGTCCGCGTGACTGGCGCGCGACGTACGCGCTGAGCGCCAGAAGCTCGCGGCTCTCGTAGGCGAGTGGCGGCGCCTGCTGGCGGTCGACGCGGCAGGCATTGATGCGCTGCTCGAGGTTCACGGGCCGCTGCTTGCCGGCGTCGAACGCCGGATAGTGCGCGGCCACGCCCTTCATGCTGGTGGACGCCTCGCCGTGGCAGTCGACACAGGCGCGCCCGGCCGCGCCCGTGGCGCGCGTCCACAGCGTCGCGCCCTCGAGCACCCACAACATCCCGGGATTCGCCGTGTCGTCGTCCTGCATGGCGCGGAGCTCGCGACCCATGAGCTCGTAGCCGGAGCGCCGCTCCGAGGACGGAATCTCGGCGGCGGCGGACGCTGCAATGACGAGCAGGCCAAGAAGCGCCCAGAGCCGGCGCACTACTCCACCGTGATCTTCGCCGACTCCGTGACCGAGAAGCCGTTGTCACCGGTCCACTGGAACGACAGCGTGCCGCTCTCGGTGGCCACCGTCGAGAACACGATGAACGGATTCGCGGAGATCGCGGGATACAGGTCCGCGCTGAAGATTTCCGTGCCGTTGTACGTGCACACGAACCGGCGAATGATGTTGCGAGGGATGACCGCGCCCAGCTGGGTGTGGCGAAACCCCGTCTCCATCACGTGCGAGATCAGGGTCTTGATCTCGATGATCTCGCCGCGCTTGGCGCGTGCCGGCACGTTGATCAGGGCACTCGCCATGGCTAGATCCCGTCCTCGAGACAGGCCGCGAGCGTGACCACGATCGAGGCGTTGTCGGACCAGAAGGAGCCATCGCTCAGCTCGCAGATCGCCACGACGTTCTGCGAGTCGGCCAGCCGCATGCGCGTCGCCACCTGCGCGCGCCCGGCGCGCGGCCCGAGGTGAAAGGTGACGACGTAGGGCTGCGGGTTCTTCTCGGTGAAGACGTGCACGGCGCGGACGTGGTCGGCCTCGGTCATGGGGCTATCGACGCGGACGGTGAGCGGCACCGCGTTGCCGTTCTCGATGAGCGGAGGCAGATCGATCTTCACTTTGCCCGGCGTCACGCGCGCGGCGCCGACGACCTTGCGGATGGCCTCCTGCATCTCGGGCGGCGTGGCCGACGCGGGCCTCACGCTGACGGCCGCGCTCAGCCCGATCCCCGCCGCCACACCGGCGATCTTCAGAAATTCTCGGCGCGACGCCGAACGCTCCATCTCAGTCCCTCAAGGTCATCAGGTAGGCGACCACATCCTCGATCTGCTCGGCCGTCAGGATCGGCTTGCCGCGCCACGCCGGGCCGACGCGCACGAGCCCCTCGGTTCGATGATACGCCGGCATGATCGAGGCGGGATTGATGCGGCTCGAATCGACGATGCGCAGGCGCAGCTGTCCCTCCGACCACCGCGCGCCGGCGCCGCGAAGATCCGGGGCGAGATTGCCCTGGAAGCGCTCCTCGGGAAACGGCCCGCTGTGGCAGAGCAGGCACAGGCCGACCTGGCGGTTGGCGACGATGGCGCGGCCACGCGCGGCGTCGCCCTTGCCACCCGTGAGCGATTCGCGCATCGCCTCCTGTGCGTGCGCGACGCCCAGCACGGACACGGCCGCGGCGAGCGCGGCCAGTGTCGACCTCACGCAAAGACCTCGGCGGTGAGCGTGCGAAACCACGCCTCGGCGAGCACGGCCTCGGCGGCGCGCGTCGCGCGCGGCGCCTCCGATGGACTGACGCCGGCGGCGCCCGGCACGTCGGCCAGCTGACCGTTCGTCGGCTGATAGACGCCGGCCACCGAAATGCCGTAGTCCGGCGCGACGAGGCTGTAGCACGTGTTGATGAGCTTCGGCGCCGCCGGCGTGGCGCCCGCAAGCAGCTGGGCGACGGCGGCGGCGCACGTCTTCGCCTGAGAGTTCGCCGCGAACGCGGATTTCGGCATCGCACCGGCGATGGCGGCGTCGCCGATGACGTGGATGCGCGGCTGGAGCTTCGACTCGAACGTCACGGGATCGATCGGGCACCAGCCGGTGCGATCGGCGACGCCCGCCGCGTCCGCGATGCGCCCGGCCTTCTGCGGCGGGATGACGTTCGCCACGGCGGCCGTGTGCCGGGCGAAGTCGGTGACGAACGTCCGCGTGGCGGCGTCGACGGAGGTGACGTTGCCGCCCTTGGACAGCGGCACCCACTCGAGCAGCCCGGGATAGAGCTCGGCCCACGCGGCCTGGAAGAGCCGCTGCTTGGAGAACGCGTCCTTGGCGTCGAGCACGAGCAGCTTGGACTTCGGCTTCTTCGTCTTCAGATAGTGCGCGATGAGGCTCGCGCGCTCGTATGGCCCGGGCGGACAGCGGAACGGATTGGCCGGCGCCGAGATCACGACGAGACCGCCGTCGTCCATGGCCTCGAGCTGGCGGCGCAGCAACAGCGTCTGCTCGCCGGCCTGCCACGCGTGCGGCATCTGCGCGGCGGCCGACTGGTCGTAACCGGGCAACGCGCCCCACCGGATGTCGATGCCCGGCGCCAGCACGAGCCGGTCGTACGTCAGCCGCGCGCCGTCGGCCAGCGTCACCGCGCGCGCCTGCGGATCGACGGCGGTGGCCGTGCCGCGCGTAATGGTGATGCCGTCCGCGGCGACGCGCTCGTAGGTGAACTGCTGCGCGGGCAGCTCACGCAGGCCGGCGATCACGGCGTTGCTGAACGGGCACGCGGTGAACGTGGGATTGGCCTCGACGAGCGTCACGGCAATGCGCGGGTCGGCGTGGTGGAGCGCGCGGGCGCAGGTGGCGCCGGCGAAGCCGCCGCCCACGACGACCACGCGCGGGCCGGCGCCCTGCGCGAACGCGGGCAGCGGGACGAGGGCGGCCGACGCGGCAAGCCCGGCTTTGAGGAAGTCGCGACGGCTGGCGTTCATTTTTGCGCGGCGAACCAGGTAGCGATCGCGGTGATCTCCTCGTCGGTGAATCCCTTGGCGATACGATCCATGACCGTTCCCGCGCGTTGCCCCGAGCGGAAATCCTGCATGGCTCGCACGATCGCCGCGCGATCGAGACCGGCCAGCCGTGGCACGGGCGAGGTCACGCGGGGGGAGGTCGGATGACAGCCCGAGCAGGAGGCGGCGCCGGCCGGCGGCTCGGCCGACGCCGCCGCGGCCGCTGCGATCGCAATGCATCCGATCACGGCGGCCGCGGCGTTCCGCATCGAGCTACACCAGCGTGATGCCGTGGTTCTTCAGCGGGTACGTGCGAATGCGCTTGCCGGTGGCGGCGAAGTACGCGTTGAGCACCGCCGGCGCGGCCACGCAGATGGTGGGCTCGCCGACGCCGCCCCAGAACCCGCCCGACGGCATGATGATCGATTCCACCTTGGGCATCTGCTTCATACGCATCGAGTCGTAGTTGTTGAAGTTCGTCTGCTCGATGTGCCCGTCCTTGACGGTGCACTCCTGCAAGAACACGCCGGACAACCCATAGACGAACGAGCCCGCGATCTGGCGCTCGATCTGCGCCGGGTTGACGGCATAGCCGGGATCGGTCGCGGCCACGATCCGCTGGATCTTGATCTTGGTGCCATCGGTGACCGACACCTCGGCGCACGCGGCCACGTAGCTGCCGAACGACATCATCTGCGCCAGCCCGCGATACACGCCCTTGGGCGCCGGCTTGCCCCAGCCCGCGCGGTCGGCGACCGCATTGAGCACCGCGAGGTGTTTGGGATGCTTCGTCATCAGCTTGCGCCGGAACTCGAGCGGATCCTGGCCGACGGCGTGCGCCATCTCGTCCATGAAGCACTCGAGGAAGATCGCGTTCTGGTTGATGTTGACGCCGCGCCAGAAGCCGGGCGGCACGTGCGTGTTGCGCATGGCGTGGTCGATCAGCAGATTGTCCACGCTGTAGCCGATGCCGAAGTCGCCGCTCGGGTTGAGGCCCTGGAACACGAGCGGGTCCTTGCCGTCCTGCAGGGCTTCGGGCCGCACCGCGGTGAGGATCGACTGTCCCGACAGGCGCATGTGCAGCGCGGTGAGGTTCTTGTTGCTGTCGAACGCGCCGACGAGCTTGCACTGCATCACCGGGTGATAACGGCCGTGCAGCATGTCTTCTTCGCGCGTCCACAGGAGCTTCACCGGCGTGCCCGGCATCTGCTTGGCGATGAGCACGGCCTGCGTGACGTAGTCGTGGAAGGCGCCGCGCCGGCCGAAGCCGCCGCCGCAGTTGATCTTGTACACCTCGCACTTGTCCGCCGGCAGCCCCGAGGCCGCCAGCGTCGCCGCGAACGCGGCCTCGCCGTTCTGCGTGGGCACCCACACCTCGCAGCGCTCGGGCGTGTACTTCGCCGTCGCGTTCATCGGCTCCATCGGCGCGTGGTTCTGGAACGGATAGGCGTAGACCGCTTCGATCTTCTTCGCGGCCGAGGCGATGGCGGCCTTGACGTCGCCATTGCGATTGGCCACGAACGCCTGATCCGCGTCGAGCCCTTCCTTGAGCATGTCGGCGATCGTCGCGCTGGAGACCTGCTTGTTCGGTCCCTCGTCCCAGACGATCGGCAGCGCGTCGAGCGCGGTCTTGGCCTGCCACCACGTCTCGGCCACCACCGCGACCGCGGAGTCGCCCACCTGGACGACGTGCTTGACGCCCGGCATGGACGCCACCTTGGCGGCTTCGTAGCTCTTCACCTTGCCGCCGAAGACGGGACAATCCTTGATCGCCGCGTTCAGCATCCCGGGGAGCTTCAGATCGGCCGCAAACACGTGGGCGCCGTTCAGCTTGTCCATCGTGTCCAGGCGCTTCACGGACTTGCCGATCAGCTTCCAGTCCTTCGGATCCTTCAGCGCCGGCTTCTCGGGCGGCGTGAGCTTCGCCGCCGCCTCCGCAACTTTGCCGTACGAGACCGTACGGCCCGAGGGCTTGTGGGTGATCACGCTGTTGGCGGCGCTGCACTCGCCGACGGGGACCTTCCACTCGTTCGCGGCCGCCTGAATCAGCATGATGCGCGCGGCGGCGCCGCCCTCGCGGACGTACTGGTGCGAGTCGCGGATGCCGCGGCTGCCGCCGGTGGAGAAGTCACCCCACACGCGCTTGCGCTTCACGCTCTGGCCCGGCGTCGGATATTCGGTGGTCACCTTCGACCAGTCGCACTCGAGCTCCTCGGCGACCATCTGCGCGAGGCCCGTGAGCGTGCCCTGACCCATCTCCGTTCGCGCGACACGGATGACGACCGTGTCGTCCGGACGAATCACGACCCACGCGTTCACTTCCGGCGAGCCGTCCTGCGCGCGCACGACGCTGGGGCCGAACGGTATCTTGAGGCCGAGCGCGAGACCTGCGCCGACGGCGGTGCTGCCGATGACGAAGGAGCGGCGGTTGAGCTTGGTGGTGATCATGGCGGCCCCCTATGCCTTCGCCGCGGCGTGAATGGCCTCACGCACCTGCTGGAAGGTCCCGCACCGACAGATGTTCGTGATCTTGGCGTCGATGTCGGCGTCCGTCGGCTTCGGCTTCTCCCGCAGCAGCGCCGCGGCCGCCATGAGCATCCCCGACTGGCAGTAGCCGCACTGCGGAACCTGATTATCGAGCCAGGCCTTCTGCACCTTGTGAAGGGTCGAGCCGTTGGCCAGCCCCTCGATCGTGGTGATCTTCTTGCCTTCGGCCGCGGCCACGGGCATGACGCACGAGCGGACGGCGGCGCCGTCGACGTGCACCGTGCACGCGCCGCACTGCGCGATTCCACAGCCGTATTTGGTGCCGGTCAAGCCGGCTTGCTCACGAATTGCCCAAAGCAACGGCGTACTCGGATCGACGTTGAGGTCCAGGATTTTCCCGTTGATCGTCAATCGCGCCATCGGCGTCCCTCCAGGGGGGTTTGCGGGTGCTGTGGAATATCCGCCGTAAACGCCGCGAAGGCAAGGGCCTAGAGTAGCTCGACCGAATCGCCGACCCGGACGGTGCCGCCCTGGATCACGTACGAGTCCAGGGCCAACCGCCCGCCCATCTCGTCGACGATCCGACGCAAGACAGTCACGTCTTGCTCCAGCGTATCGGGATCGTACGTCGTCATCACGCATCGGCCGCGGAGCTTCTTGAAGGCGACGATCGCTTTGCTGACGCGGGCATGCCGGCCGGGCCACTCGCGCTCGGCGAGGCCGTCGACACCCGCCACCAGAACGTTGGGACGGAAGCGACGGCGGTCGAGGCCCAGCACGCCAATCGCGCCGTCGGTGGCCACGAGCAGCGGCAGTACGTCGAACCGCTCCGGCCCATCGTCACGCGCGAGCCGCGCACCGGGACCGACGATCGCCTCGATCCTCTTCGCGACTTCGGCCGAGGTCCACGGCGCGCCGTCGACGAGCGGTTCGCCCGCCGCGCTCGTGGTGTCTGCCAGGCCGAGCAGCGCAGGCGTCGTCCGCGACGTCACGACGCGCCCGCGGCCGCCGTACACCTGGACGATGCGATCGCCGGACACACCGTCCGGCGATAGGACGACCTCGTCGAGCTGCTCGCCGGCGAGCGACTTGACCGGGTAGCGCCAGAGCTCCGCGACGCGCATCGGCACATCCATCCGTGAAGAGTGAGATGCGCCAAAGCGCGTCGCGGATCCGTGTCGCTGTTATGAGTGGGGCTTCGGCTGCCAGAGGGCGATCGCCGCGCCGGTTGGGTCCCAGCGGATCGCCGGTTCGTGCCGTCGGCCATGTCTGTCTCGTGTCTTCCGTCAAACGGGGCGCATCTAAAAATTTGCCCAGGGTGGCGTCCATGACGAGCCAGTATGATGGTCCGCCCGGCGAAAGGACGGCTCAATGAGCCATGCGATCGACCTCCTGATTCGATACGGCTACGCGGTCGTCTTCGGCGTGGTGCTCGCCGAGCAGATCGGGCTGCCGGTCCCTTCGCAGTTGCTGCTGGTCGGCGCCGGGGGCCTCGCTGGCAGCGGTCATCTGAATCCCTTCATCGTCCTCGTCGCGGGGGCGTTCGCCTCGCTCATCGGTGACGGCGTCTGGTACGGAATCGGCCGCGCCGGCGGCCCGCGTGTGATGAGCTGGATTTGCCGGATCTCGCTCGAGCCCGACTCGTGCGTGCGCCGCACCCACGGGATGTTCGGCCGCTGGGGGGGGTGGTCCCTGGTGTTCGCCAAGTTCGTCCCGGGTCTCAGCACCGTCGCGCCGCCTCTGGCGGGAATCACCGGCATGTCGCTGCACGGATTCCTCGCATACAGCTCGGTCGCTGGCCTGGTCTGGGCGGGCGCGTTCATCGCCGTCGGCTGGATCTTCAGCTCGCAGCTCGAAGTGGTCGGCACGTCGCTCGAAGGCCTCGGCAGCTGGGGCCTGCTGATCGTCGGCACCGCGGTCGTTGGCTACGTCGGCTGGAAATACGTCATGCGGCAGCGGTTCCTGCGCAAGCTCCGGATTGCGCGGATCAGCCCCGAAGAGCTCAAGGCGATGCTGGACGCGGGGGGCGACGTCATGGTGGTGGATGTCCGCGATCGCCTCGACTTTCAGGTCGAGCCCTCGATCATCCCCGGCGCGCTGCATCTCAGCACCGACGAGCTCGAAGCGCGGCACACCGAGATCCCGCGCGAGCGTGACATCATCCTGTACTGCACGTGACCCAACGAGGCGTCGAGCGCCCGTGTGGCGCTGCTGCTGAAACGGCGCGGGATCGAGCGCGTGCGACCGCTGGCCGGTGGCTTCCGCGCCTGGCAAGACCTTGGATATCCGGTGAAGAGCCTCGCCGCCGTTGCTGGCGGAGGTCAGACGTGAGCGAGCCGATCCTCTTCGTCGTCGACCCCGATGCCAACACGCTCGCCGAGATCGCGGCCGCACTGCTACGCCGCTTCGGCGCCGATTATCGAATCGAGACCGATCAGGATCCGACGTCGGCCATCGGCCGTCTCGAGCAGGTGTGCGAGCGCGGTGAGAGCGTCGCCCTCGTCATCGCCGCGGTGTCGACGACGGACACGACGGCGCTCGAATGGCTGGCGCGCGTGCACGACCTCTGCCCGTGGGCCTCACGCTGCGCGCTGATCAACTATGGCGACCCGCAAGCCTACCCGGTGGTGCGCCAGGCGGTGGCACTGGGTCGGTTCGACACCTGGCTCTTCACGCCGCTCGGTGATCCGGAGGAGCGTCTCTACCCACTCGTGGCCGAGATTCTCGGCCGGTGGGCGCGGACGACGCGGCCACGCGTGCCGATCGTGACGATCGTCGGTGAGCGGTGGGCACGTCGCAGTCACGAGCTGCGCGATCTGTTCGAACGCGCCTCGCTGCCATACGCGTTCTGCGCTCATGACGACGACGACGGACGGCGGCGGCTCCAGGAGGTCGGCCACACCGGCGCGCTGCCGGCCGTCATCTTCGGCGCCCGGTGTCTCGCCGATCCGACGAACGCCGAGATCGCTCGCATGCTGGGCGCCAACGCGCACCAGGTCGGCGGCCTCTACGATCTCGTGGTGATCGGCGCCGGACCGGCCGGGCTCGCCACCGCTGTCTATGGAGCGTCCGACGGGCTCCGCACGCTCGTCGTCGAACGGTTCGTGCCGGGCGGCCAGGCCGGCACGAGCTCGATGATCCGGAACTATCTCGGCTTTCCGCGCGGCATCAGCGGCGCCGAGCTCGCCGCCCGCGCGCAGGAGCAGGCGTTCTCGCTCGGCGCCGAGTTTCTGTTGACGAGCGACGTGATCTCGGTGAGCAACGAGGAATCTGAGCACGTCGTGACGATCGCCGAAGGCATGCAGGTGAGGGCGCGCGCCGTGGTCGTCGCCACCGGTGTGTCCTACAACCGGCTCGAGGTCGATGGCATCGACCGTCTCATCGGCAAGGGCGTGTTCTATGGCGCGGCGACGGCCGAGGCGGCGGCGCAGGCCGGCCGCGACGTGTTCGTCGTCGGCGGCGCCAACTCGGCGGGCCAGGCCGCGGTGCATCTCGCCCGCTATGCGGCCACGGTGACGCTGCTCGTGCGGGGCGACGCGCTGACGATGTCGGACTATCTCGTCAAGCAGCTCGAGCGCGCGAGCAACGTCCGCATTCGGCTCAATACGCAGATCGTCGCCATCGAGGGCGAGCGGCGGCTCGAGGGGCTCGCCGTGCGCGACACGGCGCGCGGAGCCACCGAGCGGCTGGCCGGTACGGCGCTGTTCGTGCTGATCGGTGCGGGGCCGCACACGTCGTGGCTCGACAAGACGCTGCAGCTCGACGAGTCGGGGCGCATCCTGACCGGCGACAACGTGGTGCTCGGCATCGACGGGGCGCCCTTCGAGTGGCTCGAGGAGCGAGCGCCTTACCCGCTCGAGACCAGCATTCCGGGCGTGTTCGCGGTCGGTGACGTCCGTCACGGCTCGCCGCGCAATGTGTCGGCGGCCGTCGCCGACGGCGCCATCGCCGTGCGATCCGTGTACGAGTATCTGCACGAAGTCGGCTAAACTGCGGCGCGTTCGAGACCACGCCAAGGAGCCGACATGCGGATGACCGCCGCCGTTCTCCACGCCGTCAACAAGCCGTACTCCATCGAGACCGTGGAGCTGGACGCGCCCCGACGCGGCGAGGTCCTCATCCGCATCGGCGCCGCCGGCGTCTGCCGCAGCGATCTGCACTTTCAGAAGGGTGAGGCGAGCATCGCGATGCCCGCCGTGATGGGTCACGAGGGCGCGGGCACGGTGGAGCGCGTGGGCGAAGGCGTGAGCATGGTCAAGCCCGGCGACCGCGTCATCCTGAGCTTCGTGCCGAACTGTGGGCACTGCCACTCGTGCGAGAGCGGCCGACCACATCTCTGCGACGAGCACGCGCGCACGACCGGCAAGCTGTTCGACAACACGTCGCGGCTGCACACGCTGGCCGGCCAGGACTGCGCCCACATGGGTAAGGTCGCGTGCTTCGCGGAGTACGCGGTCGTGCCGGAGATGGGCTGCGTCCCGGCCCCGGCCGCGCTGGACTTCCCGCAGCTGGCGCTGATCGGGTGCAGCGTCACCACCGGCGTCGGGGCCGCGGTGTTCAACGCCCGCGTGCAGCCCGGCGACAGCGTGGCGGTGATCGGCTGCGGCGGCGTCGGGCTCAACGTCGTGCAGGGCGCGCGGCTGGCCGGCGCCACGACGATCGTGGCCGTGGACGTCAAGGACGCCGCGCTGACGTTCGCGACGAAGTTCGGCGCGACCCACACCGTGAATGCGCGCACCGAGAATGCGGTGGCGCGCGTGCAGGCCCTCACGGGCGGCGGCGCCCATTTCGCGTTCGAGGCCTACGGCAGCGGCGCCACCACCCGGATGGCGGTCGACATGCTGCGCAAGCGCGGCACGGCCGTCATCGTCGGCATCGCGCCGATCGGCGACGCGGCGGCCATCGAGCCGGTCGTGCTGACGCGCGGCGAAAAGACGCTGACCGGCAGCTACTACGGCTCGGCGCACCCGCGCCAGGACATGCCGCGCATCGCCGAGTGGGCCGAGCGCGGTCTGCTCGACGTGGCGGGGCTCGTCACGCGACGCTACGACCTGCCGGAGATCAATCGCGCCTACGCGGATCTCGAGACCGACGCGATCGGCCGCGGTGTGATCGTCTTCTAGTCGCGGCGCGTCTCGTGGCAGATCCCGCGACGCGCGCCGTGTTAGCGCAGGTCGAGCGGTCCGAGCTCATCGAGCTCGCCAGCGCGCTGATCCGCATTCCGAGCTTCAAGACCGAGGAGACGGCCGTCGCCCGCTTTCTCGACGCCTTCTTCCGGGAGCGCGGGTACGACGTAAATCTTCAAGCGATCGAGCCGGGTCGTTTTCAGACGATCGCCACGCTGCGCGGCACCGGCGGTGGCGCGAGCCTGATGCTGAACGGCCACACCGACATCAACGCGCTGACGCGACGATGGCGGCGCGATCCGTGGACGCCGACCCTCGAGGGCGATCGGCTCTACGGCCACGGCGTGCAGAACATGAAGGGCGGGCTGGCGAGCATCATCGTGGCGGCGGAGGCCGTTCGCCGCTCCGGCATGCGGCTGGCCGGCGATCTCGTCGTGGCCTGCGTCGCCGGCGAAACCCAGGGCGGCGAAGGCACGCACCATCTGATGCAGTCGGGGCTGCGCACCGATGCCGCGGTGGTCGCCGAGCCCTTCGGCGCCGACAATCTCGTGACCGTGCACTCCGGCATCGTGCACATGGCCATCCACACGTACGGCGTGACTGGCCACATCGGGCGCCTCGAGGGGACCGTGAACGCGGTCGAGACGATGACGGCCGTCATCGAGGCGCTCCGCGGCGTGCGCTTTCGCCACACGCCGCGCCCCGACCTGCCCGCCTTCCCGCGGCTCAACGTCGGCAGCATCCTGGGCGGGCGCGGGCGTGACTACGTGCTCGTCGAGCCGCCCTACGTCCCCGACCTCTGCACGATCATCGTCGACGTCCACTTCCTGCCCGGCATGACGGTCGACGGGATCGTCGCCGACATCCGCGGCGCGCTCGATCCGATCGCCGCGCGCGATCCGCGCCTGCGCTACGAGATCGAGATCCCGCCGCCCGAACACTTCAAGGGCCGGCGCCGGCTCGTCATGGATCCGTTCGACATGCCGATCGAGGCGCCGATCGTGCGGGCGGTGGCGCGGAGCTATCGCGCGGTGATGGGACAGGAGCCCAAGGCCATCGGCACCGTGCTGCCGCACTCGTACAGCGCCGACGACACCTGCCATCTGTGGAAGGCCGGAATCCCGTGCCTGCTCTACGGCCCCGCGACCATCCGTGGCAGCGCGGACGAGGACGACGCGTGCGTGCTCGTCAGCGAGATGGAGACCGTCGCGCGCGTGCTCGCCGTCACCGCGCTCGACGTGTGCCGCCGCGCGCCGGCCGATCTCGCGTGGCCGGCTGCTCGAGCCTAGCCCGGCGTGCGCCGCCGCGCGGCGAGCCACTCCGCCGCCGGCGGCACGCTCGGATCGCGCGGACGTAGCTGGTAGTAGTAGGACACCAGCGGGAAGTACGCGTCCGCGAGCCGGCGCAGCTCCTTCACCGGTTCCGGATGCAGATCGACGCGCAGATCGACCGCCGCGTACGGCTCGCGGTCGACGACGAACAGTCCGCTCGAGATCTCGCCGTCCGGCTGGCCGCCGGCGGCCTTGCCCGCCTCGAGCGCTCGCAGCAGACGCTCCCAGAGCGGCAGGTCCTCACCCTTGCCGAACGTCTCGAACATCGCATCGGCGACCTGGGGCCCGACGACGGCGTTCGTCGCGACCACGACGTTGCGCTCGACGCGATGGCCCGCCCACGGCTTGTTGCCCGAGCCGGTGCGCCCGGCCGCGAGACCGGTCATGTCGAGACACCCGAGCTGCCGGCGCTCGACGAACGGATCGCTCGCCGCGATCTCCTCGAGCACGCGCGGCGCCGAGTAGCCCGCGCGCAGGAGGTTGAGGCCGAGATGACCCAGTCGCGGGTTCGTGCTGGCCTGGGTGACGATGGCGCCCACGCCCGGGGCGACGTGAATGCAACGCGAGCCGACGGCCATCTCGCTGGTGGCGATGGCGATGCCGAACATCCCCGTGCGCTCGCAGCGGCCGATCAGCGAGAACGTCGTGTACTCGATGCCGATCACGGCATCGGCGCCGATCACGCCTTCGTCGGCGATCACGCGAAGTAGTCCGACAGCCGCCGCGAGGCTTTGGCTTGCCAGTCGCCGGTGGTGTCGAGGAAGCCGTCCCAGCGCGTCGACGTCGCGGCGGCGTGCGGTCCGTGCTTCTTGTCCGCGGCGAGCTCGGCCTCCACGGCGCGGAAGCGGTAGTGGTCGTACACGTCGAGCACGTGCACCGCGTACGCCTCGGCGAGCGCCTGATGGCCACGCACCACGACCAGATTCTCGTCGTTCGCGTACGAGGCCTTGTAACCGAGGTTGTGGCTGCCGAAGGCGACGAGGCAGCGTTGCGGATCGAGCGGATCGAGCACCAGCACCTTGTCGTGGATGATGGCACGCCCGACGGTCAGCATTTCGTCGAACTGGAAATCGCCGAGCGGCCGGCCGATCTCCCGGTCGGTGAGCGCGGTCGCGCGCACCACCGAGACGCCGGCGTGCTGGAAGACGTGCGGCGACCAGGCGGGAAGCTTCTTGCCATCCGGTGTCGTCTGGCTCGGCTCGTAGCCCCACATCGCCTGGGTGTCGGAAATGGCGCCGATCACGTTCAACGAGCTGTCCTTGACGCCGAGCTCGACGGCCTCCGACACGATGGAGTTGAGGCCGCCGCGCGACGGCATGAACACGAGGAAGAAGATCGCGTGCGCCTGGCGCACGAGTGAGAAGAGGCGATCCATGTCGGGCGGCGGCGGCGCGGGCTTCTTCGCGGTCTTGGCGGGCGGCTGCGCTTTGCCCGGCACGTTGGGTGAAAACCACGTCTCGATGGTGACGCCACCGGCGAGCGTCGCCGCGACCGGGGTGAGGTTCTTGGTCTTGAGCGCATCGCCCTGGACGGCTCCCGTCGCGCGCGCGCCGATCGGCTTGGGCGTCTTCTGCTTGTCGTCGTGCAGCCGCTTCCAGTACGCGAGAAAGCCGGCGGCGACGGTGGTGTCGTCGACGCGGATGCAGTTGTTGCTCTGACCGGCCACGCCCGACCACGTCCAGTTGGTGGAGCCGGTGAGGACGGAGCGGGCGACGCCCGCGTCGTCGAGGTACACGATGAACTTGTTGTGGCCGATGTGTCCGGACCCGTTGAACATCCGGTCCTGCATGGTGAAGGCGGTTCCCGGCGTGCGGGCCAGCGTCCGCAGCGCCGCCCGCGCGGGCGCGTTGCGGGTGTCGTAGACGGTCGCGTTCGCGTCGTCTTCACCGCTGCCGGCGTCGGACAGGATGAGGTCGAGGCGCTCGGCGTTTGCCTTCAGCAGGTCGACGAGCTCCTGGTCTTCGAGCTCGTACAGCGCCGCGTGAAAGCGCCCGCCGGGCTGGGCGAAGAAATCACGCATCAGCGGCAGCACGTCGCCCGCGAGGTACTCGCGCAGCCAGTCGTGCGGCCGGCGCAGATGCGCCTCGAGCTCGCCCGGCACGATTGTGTTGTCGCCCTCCTTGAGCACGTTGAGCAGGAACTGCGTCGAGAGGATGCCGTTCGTGAACGTCGATGTGAACGGCGGACGGCTGCGCGTGACGTCGATGACGTTGGTGCGCACCGGCGGCGTGAGGTACCCGAGCGGGATCGGCGTGCCTTCGTAGGTGTGGAGCACCTGGGTCTGCGTGGACTTGTCCCAATGGCTCTCGGGCACGGCCACGACCGGCTCGAGCCCGGCGCGCAGACGGCCCACCGCTCGAATCCGATAGCGCACCCGCGCGTTCTCCGGCCGACGCGCCGCCTGATCGCGCCGCTTGCGCAGGGTCAGGTCGCGCCAGTTGAACTTCTGCACCGGCCAGACGGTCGTGTTCTGGGCCAGCCACTTCGGATTGCGCTGTCCCTTGAACGCCACGTAGGACGCGAGCGGCCGCTCTTCGACGACGGCGTCCGCGGCGTCCAGATACTCGCGGACGATGTGGAAGCCCAGACAGTCGGGGATCGCCGGCTGATCGAGCGTCCACGCGAGATACGCCACCTCGTTGTTCGCATAGGCCATCGCGCGCGCGATGGTCGCCATGGGGCCCTCCTTCTGCCGGGTCAGCAGAATGTCGCCAATAGGTGTCCACGTCAACTGCGGCGCGCCCCGGGGCGCCGGCGCGATACTATGGCGCACCATGACCGAGACGGCAGAGGTCCTGATCGTCGGCGCCGGCATCATGGGCGTGAGCACCGCGTATCACCTCGCGCGCCTGGGCGTACGGCGCGTGACCGTGCTCGAGCGCGACACCGTCTGCTCCGGCTCGACGGCGCTCGCCAGCGGCGGCATCCGTCACCAGTACGCCAATCGCCTGGGCGTGGAGCTGACGACGCACAGCATCGTCACCTACGAGCGGTTCGCCGAGGAGTTCGGTGTCGATCCGCAGTTCCGGCAGCACGGCTATCTCATCCTCATCGCCACCGACGAGGAGCTGGCCGTCGCGCGGCGCAGCGTGGCGCTGCAGCGAAGCCTGGGCGTGAAGGTCGAGCTGCTCGACGCCGCCGCGATCCGCGCACTGTGTCCGTACCTCACCACGGACGACCTGCTCGGCGCGACGTACAGCCCGCGCGACGGATACGCCGATCCCTACCTCAGCGCCACCGCCATCGCCGCCCGCGCGCGCGACCTCGGCGTGGTGATCCGGCAGCAGCACGAGGTCACCGGCTTCCTGCGTGACGGCGATCACGTGCGTGGCGTCACCACCGCGGCCGGCGCCTTCGAGGCGGAAGCCGTCGTCATCGCCACCGGCGCGTGGTCCGGCGTCGTCGGCACGCTCGCGGGCGTGGACATTCCCGTGCGCCCGCACCGGCGGCACAAGTTCATGACCGCGCCGTTCCCGGCCGACCGCATTCCGGCGGCGACGCCGTTCGTCATCGATCCGCACCGCAACTTCTCACTGCGCCGCGAGGGCAACGGCTTGCTGCTCGGTCACGGCCGGCGCGAGGAACCCGCGAGCTTCAGCACCGCGATCGATCGCACGCTCGAGCCCGGAGTCGTCGAGCGGGCGATTCACCGCGCGCCGGCGCTGGCCGAGGCGAGCCTGATGCGCGCCTATGCCGGTCTGTACGAGATGACGCCGGACCAGACGGGGATCGTCAGCGCGGTGCCGGGCGTGAGCGGCCTGCACGTCATCGCCGGCTTCAGCGGCCACGGCTTCATGCACGGGCCGATCGCCGGTCAGCTCATGGCCGAGATGCTCGTGCACGGTCACGCCGTCACGATGGACGCCTCGCCGCTCGATCTCGCGCGCTTCGCACGCGGCGAGGCGCACGTCGAGCCGCTGACGTTCGTCTGAGCGCCCCGGCGTGGGCGCTCAGACGGGCCACGCCTCCCGGCGCAAACCCATGTCCCAGAACATCCACTCGTAGCGGCTCGTCGTGACGAAGTGCGCTCGCATGGTCTGGCGTTCGGCGTCGGACAGCGAGGCGGCAAGCAGATCGGTCGCGTCGAGAACGGCACGGACGACGCTGCCGAACTCCTCCGACGCGTAAGTACCAATCCAGCGCGCGTAGAGAGGGTCGGGCGAGCCACGGCGCTCCAGCTCCTTGCCGACCTCCCAGTAGATCCAGTAGCAGGGCAAGAGCGCGGCCACCGCCTCGTGAAATGGCCGCCCGTACGCGACGGCGAGCAGGTAGGAGGTGTACGCGGCGTTCGTCGGCGCCAGCGGCGTGGCCAGCACGTCGTGAGGCGTCAGGCCCCACTCGGCGAAGAAGCTCTCGTGCAGCGCGCGCTCGACCTTCAGCGCTCCGGCCGCGTGCTCGTTGAACATGATGATCCACTCGTCGCGTGGCGCGCGCGCGGCGGTGAGGGACAGCGACCGCGCGAAGTCGCGGAGGTAGAGGGCGTCCTGGAGCGCGTAGAAGCGAAAGCTCTCGCGGGGCAGCGACCCGTCGGTGAGCCCCGCGACGAACGGATGCTTGAGGATCGCGGCGTAGATTGCGCCGATCGACGTCCAGAGCTCGGTCGTGAAGGCCATCGCAGTCTCCTCGTGTATCAGTCCAGCCGGAACAACCGCCGCGCGTTCGTCTCGCCGATGCGCCGAATCTCCTCGGCGCCGAATCCGGCCGCGCGCAGGGTCGCGAGCGGATCGTGATCGGCGGGCGGGAATGAGTCGTCGCTGCCGATCACCAGTCGATCGATGCCCACGCGGTCGGCCAGATACCGCAGCGCGCGCGGATCGTGCAGGATCGTGTCGTAGTGCAGCCGCTCGAGATACGCCGACGGCGGCGCCGCCGCGGTGATCCCCGTCGCCGCGCGGTCACTGCGCGCGAACATGACGTCGAAGCGGCCGATGACCCAGGGCAGCGTTCCGCCGCCGTGCGAGAGGATCAGCCGCAGCGCCGGGAACCGGTCGAGCACGCCCGCGCCCATCAGCGAGCCCACGCACAGTGTGGTGTCCACCGTGTACTGCACGACCTGGTTCATCGCGAAGTGCCGCGTCCGTGGCGTCGGATTCGGCTGCACGGGATGCAGGAACACCGGCACATCGAGCTGGACGGCGGCCGCCCAGTATTCGTCGAGCGGCAGCTCGCCGAGGTTCGTGCCCTCCACGTTGGTCGCAGCCACGGCGCCGATCGCGCCGAGCTCGCGCACGGCGAACTCGAGCTCGCGGGCGGCCCGCGCCGCATCCGGTAAATAGCCGGAGGCCAGGACCGAGAAGTGGCCGGAGTGCCGCCGCGCGAAATCGGCGATCGACTCGTTCAGCAGACGGTGCCACGCGGTGCCCTGCTCGACGCCGAGGCCGTGGCCGTGCATGTCGGTCCACGTGGACAGGATCTGGCGGTCGATCCCGGTCTTGCCCATGCTCGCGATGCGCCGCTCGGGCTCCTCGATCAGCTTGGGAAAGAAAGGACGCAGGCGCAGGCCGTAGCCGAACGAGAGCGCGTGACACGCGGGCTCCGTCTCGACCACCGACACGCCGTATCGCGCGCCCTCGCGCGAGAGCCGCTCGACGAGCGGCCGTGGCATGTAGTGGGCGTGGACGTCGATCATCGCCGCGTGCGCGCGTCGGCGAGGGCGCGCGCGAGATTCTTCGCCGACAGCGGCAGCGCGCGGATGACCACACCGGTCGGCGCGAGCGCGGCGGCGACCGCGTTGGCGGCGGCGGCGCCGGTGGCCACGATGCCGCCCTCGCCCGCGCCCTTGGCGCCGAGTGGGTTTGACGTCGACGGTGCCAGCTCGAGCGTGATGCTCTCGATGCGCGGGTAGTCGGCGGCGGTGGGCAGCGCGTAGTCGGCGAGCGTGCCGGTCAGCAGCTGTCCGTTCGCATCGTAGGCCAGCTCCTCGACGAACGCGCCGCCGAGGCCCTGCACGGCCGAGCCGTGCGCCTGCCCGTGCACGAGCGCGGGATTGATGGCGCGGCCGACGTCTTCGACGGTGACCAGGCGCAGCACCTCCGTCGCTCCCGTCTCCGGATCGACGGCCACATGGGCGACGTGAGCGCCGTACGTGTACGTGAGCGCGGTCGTGGTGAACTTGCCGACGACCTCCACCGGCGCCTCGGCCGTTGCGGCCTCGAGACTCAGCACCGCGCCGTCGCGACCGAAGACGTCGCCGCCGCGGCACGCGAGCGCCGCCGGGTCGAGTCCCGTGCGCTCGGCGGCGATCGCGATCAGCCGCGCCTCGAGCGCGGTGGCCGCGGCCGCGACCGCGCTGCCGCCGACGACCACGGCGCGGCTGTGGTACGTCCCCCAACCCTCGGCGACATGGCTCGTGCTGCCGTGGAACACCGTGATCCAGTCGAACGGCACGCCCAGCGCGTCGGCGAGGATCTGCGCCATCACCGTCTCGTGGCCCTGGCCCGACGACGCGCAGCCGGTGTAGAGCTCCACGGCGCGCGGCCCCCGCACGACGATCCGGGCGGTCTCGGCCGGCCCGGCGCCGCTCGACTCGACGAAGCAACCGATGCCGATGCCGCGCAGCCGGCCGTCCACGAGGCGGCCGTTGTCTTTGGCGAGGCGCGCATAGTCGCTCGCCTCGAGCGCCCGGCGCAACGCGGCGCCGTAGTCGCCGCCGTCGTACGCGCCCGATGTCTCATAGGGCACCAGCGCGCCGATCGACCACGGCAGCTCCGCCGGCGTGAGCAGGTTCCGCAGCCGGACCTCCGCGGGATCCAGGCCGAGGTCGGCGGCCATCATGTCGAGCAGCCGCTCGCGGAAGAAGTTGGCCTCGAAGCGGCCCGGGCCGCGATACGTTCCCGTCGGCGTCTTGTTGGTGACGACGGCCTGCACCTCGCAGTCGAAATGCGGAATTCGATATGGGCCCGGCAGGAACTGCGCGGCCTTGGCCGGGACGACGCCGCCGTTGGTGCGGACGTATGCGCCCATGTCGGCGAGCACGCGGCCGCGCAGTCCGAGGATCGTGCCGCGCGCATCGGCCGCGATCTCGACCTCGCACTCGATCTCGCGCGAGTGGTTCGTGGCCACGAAGCTCTCGCGTCGGTCCTCGATCCACTTCACCGGGCGGCCGAGCTTCATGGCCGCCAGCGGGATCAGCACGTCCTCGGGATAGAACTCGCCGCGCACGCCGAAGCTGCCGCCGACGTCGACCTCCACGAGCTCGATGCTCGCCTCGTCGAGCCCGAGCATGCGCGCCAGCGCCCGGCGATTGAAGAACGCCACCTTGGTGGCGCCGAGCACGGTGAGATGGCCCGCCGTCGCGTCCCACGTCGCGACCAGGCCGCGCGTCTCGAGCGGCACGCCGGTGTGGCGCTGGCATCGGAACGTTTCGCGCCGGGTATAGGCGGCTGACGCGAACGCCGCGTCGGGATCGCCGCGCGACACACGATAGCGCGTCGCGACGTTCGTGCCGCCGGCCTCGTGCACGAGCACGCGGTCGGCCGCGGCGTCGTGCGGGTCGACGACGGCGTCGAGGTGCGCGTACTCCACGGCCACCTGCGCGGCCGCGTCTTCGGCGGCGTAACGGTCTTCGGCGACGACGAGCGCGAGTGGCTCGCCGGCGTACCGAACGCGATCGCGGGCGAGCGGCATCTGCAGATAGCGCTCGAAGCCGGGCAGCGGCGCGATGCGGATGGGAATCGCCGAGCCGAGCGCACCGAGATCCGCGAACGTCAGCACGCCGAGGACGCCGGCCGCGCGTCGCGCCGCGCCGGTGTCGATTCGCGTGAGCCGCGCGTGGGCCACGCGGCTGCGCACGACGACCGCGTGGCATTGCCGCGGCAGCGCCAGATCGGCCACGTAGCGACCGCGGCCGGTGACGAGCCGGAGGTCTTCGCTGCGGCGTACGGCCGCGCCCACGAGTCGCTCGCGGGGCGATGGCGTCACGGATGCGTGTACCGGGTGAGCGTTCACACGTACAATCGCGCCGAATCCTAACAGATTGGGGGCCCCGAAATGGCCCCCAACCCCCAAACGCTCGGAGACGCCCCCGGCATAGCCGGGGCGTCCCTCGGGGACACGCGGAGGCGCGCTATGGATCTGCAGCTCGGCGGCAAAGTCGCGCTCGTGACGGGCGGCAGTCTCGGCATCGGCAAGGGCATCGCCCGCGTGCTGGCGCGCGAGGGCGCGGAGGTGGCGATCTGCGCGCGACGCAAGGACGTGCTCGAGGCGACGGCCGAGGAGATCGGTCGCGAGTCGGGGCGCAGGGTGCTCGCGATTCCCGCCGACCTCACGCGCCGCGAGGATGCGGAGAGCTTTGTCCACGGCGCGGCCCGGCATTTCGGCCGCATCGACATTCTCGTGAACAACGCGGGCTCGGCGCCGGGAGGCGTGCTCGAGAGCCTCGACGAGGACGCGTGGCAGCAGGGTCTGCAGCTGAAGTTCATGGGGTACGTGCGCTGCCTGCGCGCCGCGCTGCCGATCATGAAGCAGCAGGGCGGCGGTCGCATCGTGAACCTCATCGGCAACGACGGCGTGAAGGACTCCTACTGGGAAATCGTCCCCGGCGCGTGCAACGCGGCGGGCCAGAATCTCACCAAGGCCCTCGCCGGCCAGTACGGCCGGTTCAACATCACGTTCGTGGCCGTGAATCCGGGTCCGGTGCGCACCGAACGCTGGGACGGCCTCGTCCGAGCGATGTCGCGCGACATGAAGATCTCGTACGCCGAGGCGGACACGCTCGCGCCGCGCAGCATCCCGCTCGGCCGCATCGCCGAGGTGGACGAGGTCGCCAACCTCGTGGCGTATCTCGCCTCACCGCTCGCCCATTTCGTCAACGGCTCGATGATCGAGATCGACGGCGGCCAGCAGAAGCCACTCATGGACGCGGCGCGCGGCTGAGATGCCGGATCGGCCGGCTGACGTCTCGTTTCCGATCGTGCGGCAGCCTGCGCCCGGACGCCGCACGGCGATTCTGGTCAGCGTGCCGCACTACGGCACCGAGGCGCTGCCGCGCATCACGCCCGCGGAATACCGCGAGCCGTCGTTCGCGACGTTCGCCTACGGCTTCGCCGACGCGTTCGCGCGCGACCTGTACGGCGACCTGGACGAGCACGGGGCGACGGTGCTGGCGACACCGCTCTCGCGTATGTTCGTGGACGTCAACCGCCGCCGCGACGACGTCGAGCATCGTGAGGGCGAAGTCTGGTCCAAGCGCGGCGTCGTACGCACGCACACCATGCGCGAGACGCCGATCTTCGCGCGGCCGCTGACGCCGGCCGAGCTCGAGGCACGGCTGACGGCGTTCTACGATCCCTACTACGCGACGCTCGAGCGCCTGCTCGGCGAGCTGCGCCAGGCCCACGGCCACGCGATTCTGCTCGACGGCCACACCGGCAGCCCGCGGCGCATGAAGGACCGTCAGGTGATCCTCGGCACCTGCCATGCGGCGACGTGCGAGCGCGCGCTGGCGGCGGCCGTGGCCGACGTCTTCACGCGCCACGGCTTCGAGGTCCACGACAACGTGAGCGGCTACACCGGCGGCAACATCGTGGCGACGTTCGGGCGCCCGCAGGCACGCGTGCACGCGCTGCAGGTCGAGATCAACGCGTCGCTGCTGATGACCACGACGGCCGACGAGTTCATCGCGCAGGTGCGCCGCGGCGAGATTCCCGACAAGAACCACGCGAACGTCGCGCGCGTGCGGGCCTGCCTGCGCGAGGTGGTGGCCGCGCTGGCCGCGGCGCCGCGCGACTAGCGCGCGAGCTTGGCCATGAGCTCCATCGCCTCGGGCTGCTCGGTGGTGATGGTCAGCCCCGTGATGCCGCAATCCGCCCACGCGCGATAGCGCTCGCCGATCCGCGCGACGGGCCCGACCAGCGCCATCTCGTCGCAGAACTCGTCGGGCACCGCGGCGACGGCGTCATCCTTTCGCTTGGCGAGGAACAGCTCCTGGATGCGCTGCGCGGCCTCACCGAAGCCGCGCCGCACCATCATGTCCTTGTGGAAGTTCTTGTCGCGGTGGCCCATGCCGCCAACGTAGAGCGCCACGCGCGGCTTCATGCGCGCCAGCGCGCCCCGCACGTCGTCGGTGATCGCCACCTCCACGCGCGGCTGGATCTCGAAGCCGGTGAAGCCCTTGCCGCCGCCGGCGCGACGGAAGCCCTCCTCGAGCCACGGGCGCAGCATCGGCATGAGGCGCGGCACGAAGCCGAGCGGCAGCCAGCCGTCGGCGATCTCCGCGGTGAGCTTCACGTTGGCCTCGGTGCCGGTACCGAGCCAGATCGGCAGCCGCGGGTTCATGTGCAGGATCGGCATGAGCGGCTTGCCGACGCCGAGCGCGCCGGGGCCGCGGTAGGGAAGCGAGATTTCTTTTCCGTCGTGCGCGACGGCCTCCTTACGCTCGAACACCTTGCGCATGATCGTCACGTAGTCACGGATGCGCCAGTACGGCCGGCCCCACGGCTGACCGTACCAGCCCTCGACGATCTGCGGGCCCGAGACGCCGAGCCCGGCGATGACGCGCCCGCCGCCGGCGAGCGCGTCGACCGTGCCGGCGGCCATCGCCGCCGACGCCGGCGGACGCGCCGCCAGCTGCATGATGCCCGTGCCCAGGCGAATGCGCTTCGTCACCGCGGCGAGATACGCGAGCGGCGTGATCGCGTCGGAGCCGTAGGCCTCCGCCGTCCACACCGAGTCGAAGCCGAGGCGCTCGGCGAGCAGCACCTGCTCGACGGGCAGCGTCAGCTGAGCACCGGAGTAGCCGATGCTGAGGCCGAGCTTCATGTGCCCCGACCCCACAGCGCGCAGTAGCGGCGCAGCAGCATCGGCAGCCCCGCCTCGTAGCCGGGCATGCTCTCGTACTTCGGGAACTTCAGCTCCTTCTCGACGCGATCCCAGCAGCCGCCCGACTGCGCCTCCGCCTTCACCGCCGCGGACGTCTCCTGCAGCAGGCTCAGGAACTTCTGCACGTCGTCCTTGGTGCCGAGCCGTCCGCCCGGCGCTCCGGGATGGCCAGGAATCATCGTGTCCCAGTTCATCGCCGAGACCCGCTTGAGCGAGTCCTCCCACTCGATCGGATACGAATCGATCATGCCGCGGCCGGGGAACGAGCCGACAGGAATGAAGTCGACGGCAAAGAGAATCTTTTCCTTCGGCAGCCGCATGACGATGGTCGAATCGGAATGGTTGAGCCCGACCCACGTCAGCTCGAGCGTGGTGTTGCCGAGCTTGAGCGTCTTGGTCCTGTCCATCGTCTCGTCGGGAATCACGGTGTGCGGGTCTTGAAGGACGATCAGCCGCTCCTTGGCCCGGCGGTGGGACAGGACCGTCGCGCCCGCGTCCTTGAACGGCTTGCCGCCGGCGATGTGATCGAAGTGGTGATGGCTATAGATCAGATACTTGATCGGCTGGTTCGTGACTTTCTTGATCTCGTCGACGTAGGTCTGCACCATCTGCGGCCGCCCGTAGCCGATGGGATCGGTCGCGATCACGCCCGCCGAGGTGACGACGAACATCGACTGGTGGTTGCCGCCGCGGAAGATGTAGACGTTGTCGGTGCCCTCGACCTTGGTGGTCGCGAACGGCGGCTGGCTCGGCTGCTGCGCGTCGGCCACCGCGCCGAGCGTCGCGGCCAGGACGATTCCTGCGAACGCATAGGAGAGGCGGGACATGGGTCGCTCCTTTCGAGGCGGAAGGATCGCCCGGCGCGGCGGCGAGCGCAAGAGCCGGTGGACGGTGTAGGCTCGGCGCTCGAGGAGGTGCACCGCATGAGGATCCGTCCGCTCCCCCTGCTCGTCGTCTGCCTCGCCGCGGCCGTGGCTCAGGCGGCCGAGATCGATCGTGCCGCCGTCGATTTCAAGACGCCGGCCGAGATTCGCTGGGTGCGCAACGCCGCGGGGACCAACGAGCAGGCGGTGCTGTTCGGCGATCCGAGCAAGCCGGGGCCGTACGTCGTGCGCGTCAAGTGGTTCCCCGGCAACATGAGCCGGCCGCACTTCCACCCCAACGACCGGTTCTTCGCGGTGCTGTCGGGCACCTGGTGGATGGGAACGGGCGAGACGTTCGACCCCGACAAGACGGTGCCGGCGCCGGCGGGGAGCTACGTGATTCACTACGGCGGCAAGGTGCACTACGACGGCGCGAAGGACGAGGAGACGATCATCCAGGTGTGGGGCATGGGACCGGCTACCGCGACGCCGGCGGAGAAGAGATGAAAGTTCGTATCGGTATCGGAGCGGCCGGTGCGGCGGCGACCCCCGAGACGCTGGGCGAGCTCGTCGGCGCCATCGACGATCTCGGGTTCGACTCGCTCTGGATGTCCGAGGTGCTCACCGGGCCCGTGCTCGATCCGCTGGTCGGCCTCGCCTGGTCGGCCGCGGCCAATCCGCGCGTGAAGCTCGGGACCACCGCGTTGCTGCCGGGGCGCAACGTCGTGCGGCTCGCCAAGCAGCTCGCGAGCCTCGACGTGCTCTGCCACGGGCGGCTGCTCGTGACGCTCGTCCCCGGGCTCACCTACGCCCCCGAGCGTGACGCGATCGGCGTCGAGCCCAAGCGGCGCGGCGCGGTCATCGACGACGCGCTGCCGCTCTTGCGACGACTGTGGGCGGGCGAGACGGTCAGCCACGAGGGTCCGGCGGGGACGCTGCACGACGTCAAGCTCACGCCGCTGCCCGTGCAGCAGCCGCTCGAGGTGTGGCTGGGCGGCACCGCCGCCGCCGCGCTCGAGCGCTGCGGCCGCCTGTCGGACGGCTGGCTGCCGTCGCTGTGCACGCCCGAGGAGGCGGCCGCCGGGCGCGTCGTCATCGACGAAGCCGCGGCGAAGGCGGGGCGCTCGATCAGCACCGAGCACTTCGGCATGAGCATCGGCTACGCGCGCGCGCCGATCGATCCGGCCACTGCGCGCGTCATGACCGCGCGGCGTCCGCGGTCGGTGGAGCTCACGCCGGTCGGGCTGCCGGCGGTGCGCGGGCTGATCGAGCGGTTTTTGGCCGTCGGCTTCTCCAAGTTCGTGCTGCGTCCCATCGCGCCGCCGTCGTCCTGGCGCGCCGAGCTCGAGACTCTCGCGGCGGCGGTGGGTGACCTCCAGACCTGACACGCGGCGCGGCATCCTGTTGGTGGCCTGTGCGGCGGTGTGCTGGAGCAGCGGTGGGCTCATCGCTCGCCTCGTCACCACGAGCCCGTGGACCACCAATCTGTGGCGCAGTCTCTGCGCGTCCAGCTTCCTGGTCGTGGTGCTCTCGATCGCCCGCCGGCGCAGCATCCTCGCGCAATGGCGCGACGGCGGGCGCCCCGTCCTCGCCGCGGCGGTCTGCATGGCCGCGGCGTCGACGTGTTTCATCCTGTCGCTCGTGCACACGTCGGTCGCCAACACGCTGATGCTCATGTCGACCGGGCCGTTCGTCGCGGGGCTGCTCGGCTGGCTCCTCCTCGGCGAGCGCGTCGCGCCGCGCACGTGGATCGCCATGGGCATCGCCCTCGCTGGCGTCGTCGTCATGGTCTCGAGCTCGTATGGCCGCGGCGCCATGCTCGGTGACCTGCTCGCCGTCGCCATGGCTGGGAGCTTCGCCGTCGCCACCGTGCTCATCCGGCGGCATCCGGAGATTCAGATGGCGCCGGCGGCCGCGCTGGCGACGGCCCTCACCGCCCTGGTGGCGCTGCCCCTCGCGGATCCGCTGCACACGTCGCCGCGCGATCTGCTGTTGCTGGCATTGTTCGGCGTGGGGCAGTTCGGCGCCGGCTTCCTGCTGTTCATGGCCGGGGCGCGGCTCATTCCGGCCGCGGAGACCTCGCTCATCGGCATGCTGGAAACCGTGCTGGGCCCACTCTGGGTCTGGCTCGTGCTGAACGAGCGGCCCGGCGCGGCGACGCTCGCAGGCGGCGCGCTGATTATGACCGCGCTCGTGGCGAACGGGCTCCTCGAGCGATGCTACCCTTATCGGCGCTGAGGAGGCCACGCGATGGCATCGTCCGTGAGCACGGCGCAGCGTCTCGACGCGGTGATCGTCGGAGCCGGCTTCGCCGGGCTCTACGCGCTCCACCGCCTGCGTAGGCTCGGATTCGCGGTGCGCGTGTTCGAGGCCGGCGACGGCGTCGGCGGCACCTGGTACTGGAACCGCTATCCCGGCGCGCGCTGCGACGTGGAGAGCATGGACTACTCCTATTCGTTCTCCGACGAGCTGCAGCAGGAATGGCGCTGGACCGAGCGCTATGCCTCGCAGCCAGAGATCCTGACCTACATCAACCACGTCGCGGATCGATTCGACCTCCGCCGCGACATCCAGCTCTCGACCCGTGTCACGGCCGCGCGCTTCGACGAGGCGACGGCCCGCTGGCACATCGAGACGGATCGCGGCGATCACGTGGCCGCGCGCTTCTGCATCATGGCCACGGGCTGCCTGTCGGATGCGCAGCTGCCGCCGATCGCGGGCCGCGAGACGTTCGCGGGCCGCTCGTATCACACCGGCAAGTGGCCGCACGAAGGCGTGGACTTCAGCGGTCAGCGTGTCGGCGTGATCGGCACCGGGTCCTCCGCCATCCAGTCGATCCCGATCATGGCGCGCCAGGCCGCGCACCTCTTCGTCTTCCAGCGCACGCCGAACTACAGCGTGCCGGCGCACAACGGGCCGCTGGACCCGGAGCACGAGCGCCGCGTGAAGGCCGATTACGCGGGCTTCCGGCGCCAGGCTCGCGAGTCACGGATCGGGTTCGTCGTGGAGCGCAGCGAGGAGTCGGCGCTGGCCGTGAGCGCCGCCGAGCGGCAGCGCGAGTACGAGAAGCGCTGGAGCCGCGGCGGGCTCGGCTTCTCCGCCACGTACGTCGATCTGTTGACGAATCAGGCCGCCAACGACACGGCAGCCGCGTTCTTTCGGGACAAGATCCGCGCCATCGTGCGCGATCCGGCCATTGCGGACGCGCTGACGCCACGCGACTATCCCCTGGGCACCAAGCGCCTGTGCGTGGACACCGAGTATTACGCGACGTTCAACCGCGACAACGTCACGCTGGTCGATCTCAGGAAGACACCGATCGCCGCCATCACGCCCTCGGGCGTGCGCACCTCCGAGCGCGACTACGCGGTCGACAGCCTCGTCTTCGCCACGGGCTTCGACGCGATGACCGGTGCGCTGCTGAAGGTCGACATTCGCGGGCGTGGCGGACGCACGCTGGCGGAGAAGTGGGCGGCCGGCCCGCGATCGTATCTCGGCCTGGCCATCGCGGGCTTTCCGAACCTGTTCACGATCACCGGCCCCGGCAGTCCGTCGGTGCTCAGCAACATGATCGTCTCGATCGAGCAGCACGTGGACTGGATCGCCGACTGCGTCGCGCACCTCCGCGAGCGCGGCCACGCCGTCATCGAAGCCACCGCCGATGCCGAGGACGCGTGGGTGGCTCACGTCAACGAGGTCGGGCACGCCACGCTCTATCCGCGCGCCAACTCCTGGTACATGGGCGCCAACGTGCCGGGCAAGCCGCGCATCTTCATGCCGTACATCGGCGGCGTCGGCGTGTACCGCGAGCGCTGCGACGCGGTGGCGGCCGCCGGCTACACGGGCTTTCGGCTGAGCTGAGCCGTGTTCCCCTACCACGACGAGAACCGCACGCTTCGCACGCCGGTCGTCACATATCTGATCGTCGCGCTCAACATCCTCGCCTGGTTCGTGCTGCAGGGCGCGGGCTCACCGCTCGAGCTGGCGCGGTCGGTGTGCAACCTCGGGTTGATTCCCGGCGAGCTGACGTTGTCGGTGCCGCCCGGCACGCGGTTTCCGATGGGCGACGGGCTCGTGTGTCTCACCGACCCCGGCCGCCAGGTGGGCCACGTGCTCACGCACATGTTCCTGCACGGCTCGTGGATGCACCTGCTCGGCAACATGTGGTTCCTCTGGCTCTTCGGAAACAACGTCGAGGACTCGATGGGGCGGGGCCGCTACATCGTCTTCTACCTGATCTGCGGCATCGCGGCCGCGATGCTGCAGGTCGTCACCGGTCCGCGGTCGGTCATCCCGATGGTCGGCGCATCGGGCGCGATCAGTGGCGTGATGGGCGCGTATCTCGTGCTCTACCCGCGCGTGCGCGTGCACTGCCTCGTGTTCCTCGGCTTCTTCCTGACCACGATCACGCTGCCCGCGTGGACGATGCTGCTCTACTGGATCGGGATCCAGTTCGTGAGCGGGCTCTCCGGCTTGTTCGCGAGCGAGGGCGGCGGCGTGGCCTTCTGGGCGCACGTGGGCGGCTTCGTCGCGGGCATGGCGCTGGCGAAGATGTTCGCGAACGCGGAGATGGTGGCGGCGCACCGGGAGGGCTCGTGGCAGCCCCGGCGCGTCAGCGCTCGCTGGTAGTCAGGCCGGCTGCGGAACAGTCGGTGCGTCGCCCGCCAGCGTGGTGCGCCGCATGTCCCGCGGATGGCTCTGGTCGTAGCGGCGCACGCGATGCATCGTCCGACGGTTGTCCCACATCACGAAGTCCCAGGGCCGCCAGCGGTGCACGTAGACGAACTGGGGCTGCGTCGCGTGCTCGGTCAGGTCCTTCAACAAAATGCGCGCCTCCGGCATCGGCATCCCGACGATGGCGCCGGCGTGCGACGACAGGTAGAGCGACTTGCGTCCCGTGACCGGATGCGTGCGCACGAGCCGCTGGCGCACCGGCCGGAACATCGCCTTCTCGTCCTCCGAGTAGTCGAGCAGGCCGAGCGAGCCGCGCGAGTACATGAGCGAATGCTCGCAGATGAGGTCGTCGATCTGAGCTTTCGTCGGGGCGTCGAGCGCGTCGTAGGCGGCGCGCATGTCGGCATACTCGGTGTTGCCACCGATCGGATTCACGACGCGCGCCGACAGCAGCGAGTACTTTGCGGGGATGACGCGGAACGAGCTGTCCGAGTGCCAGAGCATGTTGCCGAGGTTGAACAGCTGCACCCGTGAATCGCGCTCCAGCGGCCGGCCGTCCTTGCCGAGATTCGAGACGTCGTTCATGCCGACGACCAGCCGCCGGTCTTCGGGCTTGGTGATGTTGCCGCCGCGGGCGTCTTCCAGCGTGCCGAAGTTCAGGGTGAACGCCATCTGCTGCTCGTCGGTGACCTTCTGGTCGTGGAAGACCAGGACCGCGTAGCGCAGCATGCCCTCGTCGATGGCGGCGACCTCGTCAGCCGTCAGCGGTTGGGCGATGTCGACGCCGGACACCTCGCCCGCGAACACGGGGTGAATCTGGCGGATGGCGATGCTCATATCTGCGCCCCTGGCCGAGAGTGTTGCACGCGCCGGCCCCCGATGCTATCTCATCGAGCCGTGATCCCCGTCATCGATCTCGGCCCGTACCTGTCGGGGCGTCCGGGCTCGCTCAGGCCCGCCGCGGCCGAGCTCGGCCGCGCGTTGCGGGACGTCGGCTTCTTCGTCATCGTCAACCACGGCATTCCCCAGGCGCTGATCGATCGCACGTTCGCCGAGGCCCGACGGTTCCACGCGCAGCCGATGGAGGCCAAGCTCGCGCTGCGCATGAACGAGCACAACAACGGCTACATGATGCTCGGTCGCTACGCGGTGTGGACGTCCGACGTGAACGCCAACGACAAGCCCGATCTCAACGAGGCGTTCTTCATCAAGCGTGAGCGAGGACCCGACGATCCGCTGGTGCGCGCGGGCCGCCGGTTCGCCGGTCCCAACCAGTGGCCGGCGGGCCTGCCGGGCTTTCGCGAGGCCGTGCTCACCTACACCGACACCGTGGACGCCCTTGGCCGCCGCTTGCTGCCGCTGTGCGCGGCGGCGCTCGATCTTCCGATCGACACCTTCGACGGCGCGTTCGCCGAGAGTCAGTTCAGCTTTCGGCTCACGCGCTATCCGCCGGTGACGGCCGAGGCGAACCAGTTCGGCATCGCGCCGCATACCGACGCCAACTTCCTGACCTTTCTCGCGCAGAGTGACGTGCCGGGGCTGCAGGTGCGGATGCCGGACGGCGACTGGGTCGACGTGCCCTTCGTGCCTGGCTCATTCGCGGTGAACTCGGGCGACATGATGCGGCGCTGGACGAACGATCGGTTCAAGTCCACGCCGCACCGCGCGCTGCCGCCGGTGGGCCGCGAGCGCTACGCGATCCCGTACTTCATGGGCCCGCATCTCGACACCGAGATCGCCTGCCTGCCCACCTGTCAGGCGCCGGACGAGCCGCCGCGCTATCCGCCGATCAGCTACGCGGCCTATCTCGACTGGTGGTACGACGCGAACTACAACGCCGCCCGACAGCGTGATGAGGGGCCCCGAGATGGCCCCCAAACCCCCCACCGCTCGTCGCGCCCCGGCAACGCCGTGGCGCGCCTCGATAACCGGCGCGGCTAGCTCCAGAAAAATTCCAGCATCAGCCGATTGACCTCCGGCGCGTTCTCGTACGCCGACCAGTGGCCCGCGCGCGGAATCCGGTGCGCGTCGAGCGCGGGCACGGCGGCGGCGATCTCGCCGATCAAGAGGCTCGCCGGGCGGAACGCGGAGTCGTCACGCTCGCCCCAGAGCAGCCGAATCCGACAGTGCGCGGCGGCGAGATCGGCGAGCAGCGTGCCGCCGGCACTCACCTTGCGGCTGTCGAAGCGCGCGCGGCGGACACACTCGGCCTGAATGTCGATCGTCTCGTCGCTGATGCTGGCGGGATCGCTCAGCATGTTGATGAGCAGATTGTGGCGGCAGATCTCGCGGAACAGCGTGTCGTCGTCGCCCGCCTCCCGGTAGCTGCGCGTCGGCCGGTCGCCGAAGCGCCGTCGCGGGAACCCGCCGGGCGAGATCAGCAGCAGGTGCGTCACCCGGGGCGACAGGCGCCGCGCGAGATTGGCCGCGATGGCGCCGCCGAACGAAAAGCCGGCCAGGCGCAGCGGCGCGTCACCCGGCAACGTCTCGAGCACGAGCCGATGCATGAGGTCGAGGTACTCGGGACCCGTGGTCTCGCGAGGAACCGACGGCGAATCACCGTACGACGGATGATCGAGCGCGTGCACGGTGAAGCGCGTCGCGAGCGCGTCGGCGTTGCGGATCCAGTGCTTCCAGGAGCCCATGCCGCCGTGGAAGAGCACGACGTCGGGGCCCTGCCCGCGCCGCTGCACCGCCATCCGCATCACACGCCCTCCGCGTCGACTATACTCCGGCCGAGATGATCTCCCGGGCCGTGACCGACAATCTCACGAAGGCATCCTGGATCCGCCGGATGTTCGAGGAAGGCGCGCGCCTCAAGGCCGAGCGCGGCGCCGACAAGGTCTTCGACTTCACGCTGGGCAATCCGGAGATCGAGCCGCCGCCGGCCGTGCTGGCCGCCGCGCGACGCGTGCTGGACAGCGACACGCCGCATCTGCACGCCTACATGCCGAACGCGGGTCACCCGCGCGTGCGCGAGACGGTCGCCAAGCGGCTGCAGGCGGCGACCGGGCTGCCGTACACCGCCAACCATGTGCTGATGACCGTCGGCGCCGGCGCGGCGCTCAACACCGTATTGAAGGCGCTGCTGGACCCGGGCGACGAGGTCATCACGGTGGCGCCGTTCTTCGCCGAGTACACGTTCTACGCCGAGAACCACGGCGGCCGACTGATCGTGGTACCGCCGGCGGCCGACCTGACGCCCGACATCACCAGGCTGCAAGCGGCGATCACCGGCAAGACGCGCGCGATTCTCCTGAACTCGCCCAACAACCCGAGCGGCGTGATCTACCCGGCGTCGACGTTCACCGCGATCGAGGCCATGCTGGCGCGCGCCCCGCGTCCGATCGTGGTGATCAGCGACGAGCCGTACCGCGCGCTCGTGTTCGACGACGTCGCCGTGCCCGAGGTGCCGACGCTCGTCGCGCGCACGATCGTGGCCACGTCGTGGTCGAAGTCCCTCGCCATCCCCGGCGAGCGGATCGGCTACCTCGCGTTCTCACCTCGCCTGCCGGAAGCAGCCGCGCTGTTCGAGGCCTGCACGTTCACCAGCCGCGTGCTGGGGTTCGTGAACGCGCCGGCCTTGTGGCAGTGGGTGGTGGCCGAGGTCGGAGATCAGGTCATCGACGTCGCGCCCTATCGCGAGAAGCGCGATCTCATGTACGAGGGGCTCACCCGTATCGGCTACCAGTGCGTGAAGCCGCAGGGCGCCTTCTACGTGTTCCCGCGCACGCCGCTCGACGATGACGTCGCCTTCGTCCGGCTGCTGGCGGACGAGGGAGTGCTGACGGTGCCCGGCTCGGGCTTCGGGATGCCGGGCCACATCCGCATCTCGCTCACGGTCGAGCGGGACACGATCGTGCGCGCGCTGCCGGGCTTCGAGCGCGCGTTTCGCACGGCGCGCGGGTCGTGAGCGTCGTCACTCAGCCGGACGCGTCACTCGTCCGCTACACGCACCTGATCTACGGCCTGCACGCGGCCAGCCTGGTGATCGGCATCGTCGGCACCGCCACCGTGGTCGGCGCGTTTCTCTTCGGCTGGCCGTCGATCATCGCGGTGATCCTGAACTACGTGAAGCGCGGCGATGTGCGCGGCACGTGGCTCGAGTCGCACTTCCGCTGGCAGATCCGCACGTTCTGGTACGGGCTGCTGTGGGTCGCGCTGTGCGGCGTCTTCATCGTCGCCACGCTCGGCGTCGCTCTGTTCATCGTGTGGATCCCGCTCGGCGTGGTGGGCATCTGGTTCATCTACCGCATCCTGCGCGGCTGGCTCGCGCTGAAGGACAGCCGACCGATGTACGTCTAGATCGCGCTGACGCGCGCTACTTCGCGAGCCAGGCGGCCATGAGCCGTCCGCCGTAGTCGTGGCCGATGTTGGGCGCGAAGTTCCTCACGTACGGCTCCCACGCGCACACGGTGTTCACCGACGGGCCGTACGAGTAGTAGACCTGCTCGGCGAGATAGCGCTGGATGTCGAAGACGATCTCGCGGCGCTTGGCGACGTCGAGCGTGCGCCGCTGCAGGCGGATCATCTCGGTCAGCTTGGGATCGTCGACGCCGGAGGCATTGAGTGCCTCGCCGGGCACGTGAGTGACCTGCAGGGCGACGTCCGGGATGGGGCTGCCGCCGCGAAGGCTGTGCATGAGCTTGTCGAACTTGCCGAAGATCGTGCTGGCCACGAAGGCGCCGAACTCCTTGTTCCGGAGCTCGGCGTCGATGCCGGCCTCTTTCCAGCCCTGCATCGTCACCTGCAGCTCGTCGACGTAGTCGGGGCTCCAGCCCATCGTCGCCTCGACCGGCGTCTTGAACCCGCCCGCGAGGCCCGCCTCGGCGAGCAGCCGCTTGGCCTCGGGCACGTCGCGTCCGTAGATGCGCCGCCCGAGCGGTGTGAGCTGATCGATGGGAATGGACCACTCGCGGAGCGCGGCCGGGATCGTCGGGTTCGGCACGCCGTGCCCCATCGACCACGCGTTGGTCTCGATGATCTGTTTCCAGTCGAGCGACATTGCGAGCGCGCGGCGCACCCGGACGTCACGGAATGGCTCGCGGTCGAGCTTCATGGCGATGATCGCGCCGAACAGCACGACGAATTCCTGCGTGCGCAGGCCTTGCTTGCGCTGGCGCGCGACGGACAGGTCCACGCGGCGCACGCACTGCCCATACTCCGGGGCGAAGTCGTAGCGGCCGGCGAGCCAGCTCGCCATGCGTGAGGACGGATCCTCATCGACGGTGACCTCGATCCCGTCGGCGTACGGCAGCCCAGGAACGAAGTAGTCCTTGTTGCGCACGAACGTGAGCCGGGTGTTCGGCTCGTAGCGCTCGAGCATCCACGGGCCGGTGCCGATGCAGGCCTCGGCGCGCCGCAGATCGCCGAAGTGCTCGACGGCCTCACGCGGCACGATCCACGTGACCGTGTTCGCCAGATAATCGAGGAACCAGCCGAACGGCTCCGTGAGCGTGAACTTGACGGTCGAGCGATCGAGCACGTCGATCTTTTCGATCGCGCCGAGCGTCGAGCGGTTGGGGTTGCCCTTGATCTGCAAGAACCGGTCGTACGTGTACTTCACGTCGTCCGCGGTGAGCTCGCGTCCGTTGACCGGCGGCTTGTTGTGCCACCGCACGCCCTTGCGCAGCTTGAAGACGTACGTCCGATCGTTCGGCTGCGACCACGACTCCGCGAGATCGGGCTCGAGCGGCAGGGTGCCGGGTGTCACCATCGGCCCCGCCTTCACCTTCACCAGCCGGCTGTGCGTGAACGACAGGTTCGTCGCGATCCGATGGTGGTTGACGACGAGGTGCGGGTCGAACCCGCTCGTGGGCTCCTCGCCGCGGATGCGGAACACGCCGCCGCGGCGCGGCGTCTCCTGCGCCGCTGCGGCGCGTGGCGCGAGCGCGTGCGCGGCGAGGGCGGCGCCGCCGACCTGCAGCAGCTGGCGCCGGCTGAGATCCGTGGACGGTCCGTCGTCGATCAAAGTGCTGCGGAAGGTATCCGCTTTCCGCCGCGTGGTCAACGGTGTGTCCCGAGCGAAGTTGACGCTCGGCGGCGCTGCTCTACAATGCGGCCGTGCACGTCGGGCTCTTCGTCGAGGAGATGCGTCAGGGCGCCAGCCAGACGTCCGCCTTCCGCGACGTGTTCGACACGGCCCAGCGGGCCGACGCGCTCGGCATCGCCTGCGTGTGGCTGGGCGAGATCCACTTCACGCCGACGCGCTCGGTCATCTCCGCGTCCCTGCAGGTGGCGAGCGCCATCGCGAGCCGCACCAAGCGCCTCCGCGTCGGCACCGCCGTCCAAGTGCTGCCGCTGAACCACCCGCTGCGCATCGCCGAGGAAGTCGCGACCATCGACCACATCAGCGAGGGCCGCTTCGAGTTCGGTATCGGACGCAGCGGCGTCGTGCGCACCTACGACATCTACGGCGTGCCATACGCGGAGAGCCAGGCGCGGTTTCGCGAGGCGCTAGAGATCATCCGACGCGGGTGGCAGGGCGAGCCGTTCAGCTACGACGGCGAGTTCTATCGCGTGCGCGACGCGATCGTGGCGCCGCGGCCCTATCAGGTGCCGCATCCGCCGATCCGAATGGCGACGACCAGCGACGAGACGTTTCCCGCCGCGGGACGCTTAGGCCTGCCGATCTTCGTGGGACTCCGCACCACCGAGATCCCGGATCTCCAGGCGCAGCTGGCGCCGTACCGCCAGGCATGGCGCGAGGCCGGTCATGCCGGGACGCCGAGCGTCTATCTGCGCATTCCGGTCTACGTGTCGACCACGGACAAGGGCGCCGTCGAGGAGCCGCGCGAGAGCCTCACGTCGTTCTTCGCGCGGCAGACCGAGCTGGCGCGCGCCGCGGTCGGACGCGCGGGGGCCGGCCCCGCCGACCGCCGGCGCTTCCAGGCCGACCGCATGGCGAGTCTCTCGTACGACGACATCCTGGAGCGCAAGGTCGCGTTCGGCACGGCCCGTCGCGTGATCGAGCGGCTCTCGGAGCTGCGCGACGAGCTCGGCCTGGACGGGATCGTGGCCGAGCTCAATCCCGGCGGCCGCATTCCGTTGGAGCTCGAGATCCGCAGCCTCGAGCTGCTCGCGCGTGACGTCGTGCCGGCGTTCCGGTGAGAGCGGCCCGGGCATGCTGATCCTGTCGTCCGACTCGCACGTGTTCGAGCCGCCCGATCTGTGGACGCAGCGCATCGACGCCGCGTTTCGCGACCGCGCGCCGCGCATGGTGCGCATCGACGGCGCCGACGTCCTCGTCGTCGAAGCCGACCAGGTGCTCTCGGGCATCGGCCTCATCTCGAACGCGGGCGCCAGATTCGACGCGCCGGAGACGATCTCGGGCCGCGGCCGCTTCGAGGACGTGCATCGCGGCGGCTGGGACCCCGAGCAGCATCTCGCCGACATGCGGCTCGACGGCGTGGGCGGTGAAGTGCTGTACCCCTCGCAAGGGCTGTTTTATTTCAGGGTGGCCGATTCGGCGCTGCAGGCGGCGATCTTCCGCGCCTACAACGACTGGCTCGCGGACTTCTGCCGCGTGGATCCCGAGCGGCTCAAGGGCATCGCGATGATCAGCATGGACGACGTGCCGTCCGCGATCCGCGAGCTCGGCCGCGCGAAGCGGCTCGGTCTCGCGGGCGCGATGATCACGGAGTATCCGCTCGAAGATCGCCGCTACGACCAGCCCGAGTACGAGCCGTTCTGGACGGCCGCGGAGGCGCTCGACATGCCGCTCTCCCTGCACACGGCCACGCGGCGGCAGGGCAAGATTCGCGGTGCGGGCGCGCTGACCCTGCGCGACGCCACCAGCCGAGCGACCAAGGCGTTCTATCCGGCGCTCTCGATGTGCGACATGATCTTGTCGGGCGTGTTCGAGCGTCACCCGCGGCTGACGCTCGCCATCGTGGAGTTCGAGCTCTCGTGGGCGCCGAACATCCTGGCGTCGATGGACTACACGTATCGCGAGCGTCACGAGGAGGCGATCTATCGCTTCAAGGGCGACGTGCGGCCGAGCGATTTCTTCCACCGCAACGTCGTCCTGAGCTTCCAGGAGGACGCGCTCGGCATCCGCCTGCGCGACGTCATCGGCGTCGACAACATGATGTGGGGCTCGGACTATCCCCACAGCGAATCCACGTTCCCACAGTCGCGGAAGATCCTCGCCGAGATCCTCGCGGGCGTGCCGGACGACGAGCAGGCAAAGATCGCCGGCGGCAACACCGCGCGCGTCTACGGCTTCGACGCGGCGCGCCTCACGCGCTGAGCGAGTCGTACACTCCGCGCTCGAACTGACCGTAGAGCTTCACTGCGCGCTGATCGGCAAACGGCAGGATCTGGGTCATGATCAGCCCGGTGACCCGCTTGACGGGATCGAGCCAGTAATAGGTGTTGAAGAGCCCGCCCCAGCTCACGGTACCCGCACTGCGCCCGTTCGGGCCCGGCTGGAGGTTCAGCATATAGCCGTAGCCCCAGCGAATGTCCGCGCCTGGGAAGAAATCGACGTCGTTCGACAGGTTTCGCAGCTCGGACTTCAGCACGCCGCACGGGGTGTTGCCGACGTGGTTCTGGTTCATCAGCGCGACCGTCTCCGGCTTCAAGAGGCGTGTGCCGTTGAAGGAGCCGCCGTTGAGCAGCATCTCGAGGAACACCAGGTAGTCCCGCGCCGTCGAGTACAACGGGCCGCCCGCCGGCCAGAACTCGCCCTTGACGGGCACCGGCTCCAGTGGCTGCACGGCCAACGCGCCATCGGGCCCGCGTGTGTGCAGCCGCGCCTGGCGGCCGCGCTGCTCGGTGCTCGTGACGTACGTCGAGTCCTTCATCCCGAGGGGCTCGAAGATGCGCGCGCGGAAGTAGTCCTCGAGCGCCTGCCCGCTCACCGCCTCGATGAGCCGACCCGTCCACTCGATGTTGATGCCGTACAGCCACCGGTCGCCCGGATCGAACGCCAGCGGCGTGCGCAGAGAAACCACCTTGCCCGTGGCACGGTTGGGCAGTCCGGTGGTCTTGACGTAGCGGACCGTATCCGGGCTCCAGATGTCGTAGGTGAACCCGGCCGTGTGCGTCAGCAGGTGGCGCAGCGTGATCGGCCGCTTCGCGGGACGCAGCTTCGGTGCGCCGGAGGCCTCGAAACCCTCCAGCACCTGGGGTGACCCCAGCGCCGGATCGATGGCGGGCACGGGCTCCTCGAGCTTCAGCTTGCCCTGCTCGACGAGCTGCATCGCGGCCACCGTCGCGATCGCTTTCGTCATCGAGGCGATCCGGAAGACGGTGTCGAGGCTCATCGATGGAGCGCCCGCCTCGAGCGAGCGCGGACCGAAGGCGCCCTCGTACAGGACACCCTTGTCGGTGGCGGCCATGGCCACCACACCCGGCACCTCCGTCGCATCGACGGCCTGCTTGAGGACCGGGTCGATCTTCGTCCGCGCTTGCATCGTGCTCTCCTGGGCACGCGCCCTCCGCGGGAGGGACGTGAGGGCGGCGACGGCGGCGGCTCCCTTCAGCATCTCGCGACGGGTCTGTGCCATGGCGCGATCCTCCCTCTTACGACGGATCGATCCCCACGATCTCGTTGAAGCGTCCCCAGCCGATGAAGAGCGTCGCGTGCGCGACGAGCTCGATGATCTCGGCCTCGGAGAAGTGTTCGCGCAGCTCTGACCAGAGCGCCTCGTCCACCTTGCGATGGTCGACGGCGAGCTTCTCGGCGAACCGAATCGCCACGCGCTCGCGCGCGGTCAATACGCTCGACGTCTCATCATTGATCGCCGCGATCTTCTCTTCGGTCGCTCCCGCATGCCGGGCCCCGGCATAGCGCAGCGTGAGTCAGTAGCGGCAGGCGTTGAGCCCGGCGATCTTGATCCGCACCAGTTCGCGCAGCACGGGGTCGATCGTGCCCTCGCGCGCCAGCGCGGCGCGGTACGCGGCGAGCGCCGCGAAGACGGCCGGATTCTTCGCGTATGTCCGAGGACCGGTAGACGTCCCGGTCTGCTTTTCGGCGTCCTCGCAGAGGTGACGGATCGTCGGGTCGACCTGTTCGATCCGCAGCGGCTCGATCCTCGCCATCGCGTGACTCCTCTCGCGGTGAACGATCAGTTGGGGATGCAGGCGGTGACCGTGATCTCGATGAGCAGGTCGGGCGAGTTCAGCGCGGCCACGGTCACCGTGGTGCGCGCCGGCTTGTTCGTCGGGAAGTACTTCGCGTACTCCTCGTTGTACGCCGCGACATCCTGCACGCGCGTGAGATACGTCGTCGCCGTCATCACGTTGTCGAGCGACGTGCCCGCGGCGGCCAGGATCACCTTGATCCGCTCGAGGATGTTCCGCGTTTGCTCCCGCACGTCCTTGCCGACTTCGCCGCTGACGGGATGGCGGCCGGTCTGACCCGAGACGAACACGAGATTGCCGAACCGGGTGGCCGGCGACAGGTTCGGGTTCGGCTTCGCGGTCGCGTCGGGATTGATGATCTCTTTCTTCGGCATGGCGTCTCTCCCTGGGGATGGTCCGCGGCTGGTGGCGGGAGATTACAATGCGGACCCGGAGGGTTCAACCATGGCGAAAGGCACGCTGATCGCGGCCATGAAGCTCGGGCGCGCCGCCGAAGACGAGTTCCAGGACTGGTACGACAGCGAGCACCTGCCCGAGCGGCAGCGCGTGCCGGGCTTTTTGCTCTGCCAGCGCTGGATGGGTGCGCAGGACCGCACGGTCTCCGTCGCCACGTACGACCTCGTCTCCGTCGAGATCTTGAAGACACCGGCCTATCTCGCGATCGGCGGCGACAATCTCTCGCCGTGGTCCAAGCGCATCACCGCGCGCGTCGAGCGTCTGATGCGCTTCGAGGGCGATCAGATCTCCCCCGGCGAGCTGCTGCCCCCCGCGAACGCCGGCGGGCTGCTGCTGAACGCGATGAACATCCCGGCGGAGACCGAGGCCGAGTTCAACGACTGGTACGACAAGGAGCACATTCCCGCGCTCGCGGCGGTGCCCGGCGTGTTGTGCGCGCGGCGCTTCCGCGGTGCGGGCAATCGCAAGTACGTCGCGCTCTATCACCTCGAGACGCCGGACGTCGTCGAGTCGAAGGAATGGAAGCACGCGCGCGAGAGCGACTGGTCGAGCCGCATCGTACCCAAGTTCCGCGACCACCTGCGGCTGGTGCTGCGCCGGTACGTCCGCGGGGCCTGAGCACCGGTGGACCGACTGCGGCTGGCCATCGTCGGCTGCGGAAACATCTCGCAGCTCAACGCGCCGGGCTACCTGCGCCATCCCCGCTGCGAGGTGGTGGCGCTGTGCGACACCCGGCCGGAGCTTGCCCGGCGGCGCGCGCGCGAGTGGGGCGTCGCGCCGCGCATCCATACGGACCTCGCCGACGTGCTCGCCGACCGCGCGATCGATGCGGTTGAGCTCCTCACGCCGACGTGGCTGCACGCCGACCAGGTGGTCGCCGCGCTCGAGGCGGGCAAACACGTGTCGTGCCAGAAACCGCTGGCGACCACCATCGCCGAGGCCGAGCGCATCGCGGCCGCCGTCGGGCGTGCGCGCACGACCTTCCGCGTGACCGAGAACTTTCTCTACTACCCGCCGATCATCAAGGCCAAGGAGCTGCTGGACGCCGGCGCCATCGGCGAGCCCTCGCTCGTGCGCATCCACACGACGCGTCCTGGCCAGATCGTGGGACTCTCGGTCGAGCGCGATCCCGAGGCGGTCGTGTGGCGGCGCGATCCCGGCCGCAATCCCGGCGGCGTCCTTTACGACGACGGCGTGCACAAGTATGCGACGGCCGCCTACTGGATCGGTGAGATCGGCGACGTCTCGGCCATCGTGAGCCGCGGCGCCGACTTCACCATGGAGACGCCGAGCGTGGTGACCTGGCGGTTCAAGGGCCGCGACTGCCTCGGCATCGTCGATTACACGTCGGCGCCGGGGATGACGATGCGCGGCCGCTACGTCCTCGTCGACGAGTTCTTCGAGATCCACGGCAGCCGCGGAATCATCTGGGTCACGCGCTGCAGCGGCGAGATGCTCGACCTGCCGCCGGTCATGGTCATCCGCGGCACGGAGACGGTGAGCTATCGGGTGCCGAGCGACTGGCGTCTGGGCTTCGACGGCGCCGCCGCCGACTTCGTCGACGGCGTGCTGGACGGCCGCCAGCCCGCGCAGGACATCGCCGAGGCCACGCGCCGGCCGCCTGCGTCTCGAGATCCGCGGACAGATCCGTCGCGGAAACGACTCGCGGCGTCGCAGCAGCGGCGCCGGGCGCAGACAGTCGCGCTCGCCGCCGACCCTACATCAGTTGCGCTCGGGTGTCCTGGTCCGCGCGGTGGCGCGCTCGAGCCAGCGCACGTCGCGGGGCGACGCGCGGCGCGACAGGCGGCGACGAATGAGGCGGCTCGCGTCGTCGTAGCGCTCGAGCGCCAGGTAGCACGCGATCATCGTCTCCTCGAAGAGCTCCCACTGCGCGTGGCTGCCGCCGACGCGATGGAACTCCGTCTCCACCGGCTCGAGATGAGCGAGCGCGCCCGCAGGGTCGCCGCCGACGAATGCCGCGACGCCCTGCACCATCGGCAGCGCCACGCTGCCCGCGATCGGATGCCCCTTCGCGTCCAGCGCGCGCAGGCCATCGACCAGCCGCGCGAACGCGGAGTCGTCCCCCGAGGCGGCGTACGCGAGCGCCGCATGGATCTCGCCGAACACGAACCCGGGCCGAGAGACCTTGGCGGCGAGGTCGGCGAGCGAGCGCCACGCGGACAACGGAGCCGCCTGGCCGTCGAGGCGGAAGCGCCACAGCAACGCCGAGCCGTCGATCATCGCCAGCCGCGGGTTGACGGCGCCGAGGATGTCGCGCTCGAAGATGGCCAGCGCACGCGCATAGCCTCCGCGGTGCAGCTCGAACATCGCCAGGTGCCACGCGAGGTGGCAGTGGAAGGACGCGCGCGCGTCGTACTTGGCCAGCCACGACTCGAGGAACGCCGCGCCGCCGTCGTTGTCGAGGAGCTCGAAGTGAATGTGGGCGAGGTTGTGGCTGGCGTTGGCGTTGGCCGGATACTGCGCGAGCGAGCGCTCCGAAAGCCGGCGCGACTCCTCGAAGCGATCGACCTCGTGGTAGGTGAACGCGAGCGCCGACTGAAACCACCAGTCGTCGCCGTATGCCGGCGCCAGCCGCTCCAGAAAGTCCACCCGCTGCTGCTCGCGGTCACGGGCGCCCGCGAAGCCGATCGCGCTGCCGGCCTGGTTGACGAGCAGCGCGTCGCGTGGAAACTCCGCGACGTGCTCGTGGACCAGCGCGAGGCCGCGCACCGTCTCGCCGCCCACGAGCGCGCTCAAGGCCTCCACGTGCTGGCGCTCGCGGCGCGTGGCGCCGGCCACGGCGTCGCGCGCCTTCTCGGTGGCCGCGCGCGCCGTCGCCGCGTCGCCCTGGACTACGGCCACCAGTGCCTGCCCCGCATGGGCGACGGCGAGCCGCGGGTCGGCCTCCGTGGCCGACGCGAAGGCCTCCGCCGCGCCCGGGCCGTAGGCGAGCAGCATGTCCATGCCGTGCTGAAAGCGCGCGGCCGCCGTCGGCGACTCGGTCGTGATCGGCAGCCCGTAGCGGTCGGTGATGGCCATGGGGCGAGACGAGTATACTCACCGCGCGTGGGAACCGCAGGCCCTCGCAGGAGGCCGCGATGCTCGACGTCCCGTTCCGCTCCGCCCGGCAGCTCGCCGCCGACATCCGCAAGAAGAAGATCGGCTGCCTGGAGCTGCTCGATCTCTACCTCGCGCGGGTCGAGAAGCACGACGGCGCGCTGAACGCCGTCGTCGTGCGCGACTTCGAGCGCGCCCGCACGCGGGCCCGCGCCGCCGACCGCGCGCTCGCCAAGCGCGACGTCTGGGGTCCGCTGCACGGGCTGCCGATCACGGTGAAGGAGTCGTACGACGTGGCCGGGCTGCCGACCACGTGGGGCGTGCCGACCTACAAGAACAACGTGGCCGCCCGCAATGCGGTCGTCGTCGACCGACTGCTCGACGCCGGCGCAGTGCTCTTCGGCAAGACCAACGTGCCGCTGTTCCTCTCCGACTGGCAGAGCTTCAACGCGATCTACGGCACGACGAACAACCCGTGGGATCTGGCGCGCGCGCCCGGCGGCTCGTCGGGCGGCTCGGCGGCGGCGCTCGCGGCGGGACTCACGGCGCTGGAAGCCGGCAGCGACATCGGCTCGTCGATCCGAAACCCCGCGCACTTCTGCGGCGTCTTCGGTCACAAGCCGACGTGGGGCATCGTGCCCCGCACCGGTCAGGCGCTGCCGTGGCAGAAGGCGGTCGTCGACATCGACGTCGTCGGGCCGCTGGCGCGCAGCGCGGAGGATCTGTCCATCGCGCTCTCGATCATGGCGGGGCCGGACACCATCGACGCGGCCGGCTGGCAGCTGCGGCTGCGCCCGCCGCGCGCCAAGCGGCTGCGCGACTTCAAAGTGGCGCTGATGCTGGAGGCGCCGGAGTCGCGCGTGGATCGCGCCGTGCAGGATCGGCTGCAGGCGCTCGGCGATTTTCTCGGGCGGCAGAAGGCCAAGGTGAACGATCGCGCGCGCCCCGCCATCGACACCGCCGAGGCCTTCGCCGTCTACATCCGTCTGCTTCGGTCGGCGACCTCGGATCGCCAGACCGATGCCGAGTTCGAAGACAACCTCGACACCGTCGCGGCGCTGCCGCCCGACGATGAGAGCTATCGCGCGCGCGCCCTGCGCGCGGCCGTGCTGTCGCACCGCGAGTGGCTCGCCGCCAACGAGGCGCGCCAGCGCATGCGGCTGGCCTGGGCGGAGTTCTTCACGGAGTACGATCTGCTGCTCTGCCCCGTGGCCGGCGTGGCCGCCTTCCCGCACGATCAGGACCGCGAGCGCTTCGACCGGACGGTCGAGGTCAACGGCGCGGCCGTGCCGGTGACCGATCATCTGTTCTGGGCCGGCTACTCCGGCGCGTCGTATCTGCCGTCGACGGCGGCGCCGTGCGGCTTCACGCCGGGCGGGCTGCCCGTGGGCGTTCAGATCGTGGGCCCGCAGTACGGCGATCTCACGTGCCTCGCGTTCGCCCGTCTGCTCGAGCGCGAGTTCCAGGCCTTCGTGCCGCCACCCGCGTATGCGTGATCAGGAGGATTCCATGACGATCGATCGGCGCACGTTCCTCGGCGCGACGGGCCTCACGGCGGCCGCCGCGCTTGTCGGCGAAGGCGTGCTGAGCGCGGCGTTTGCCGACAAGCCCGTGAACTTCTCCGGCTGGGTGTTCAAGCCCGACACCGTGAAGGACTACGTCGACTTCTACAACAAGAAACACGGCGGCCAGGTGAAGTACGACGCGGTCCCCTGGGCGACGTATCACCCCACGATGGAGACGCGCGCGCTGTCGGGCGAGATCGTCGACGTCATGTACTGCAACTCGGCCAACCGCGAGCGCTGGTTCGACAACGGCCTCATTCGCGCGCTCGACGACCTGCCGGGCATGGACGAGCTCAAGAAGAAGATGGCGCCCGGCAACCTCGAGTCCGCCAAGAGCCGCGACGGCTCGAAGGTGGTCGGGCTGCCGTACTTCACCAGCCTCTTCATCCTCATCTACAACGAGCCGATGCTGCAGCAGGCGGGCATCAAGGCGCCGGCCAAGAGCTGGGACGAGCTGGTCGAGCACTGCATCAAGCTCAAGCGTGACAAGGTGAGCGATACACCGTACCTGCCGAACTGGAACAACAGCGGCTCGGGCACGATGCCGCAGTTCCTGAGCGACACGTTCTCCGAGGGGGCGAGCGTGTTCGACGCGAAGAACCGGTTCATCGCCGACCAGGAGCCGGGCGCCGCGCGCGCGATGGAGCGCTGGCAGAAGGTCTACAAGGACGGCCTGGTGAACCCCGAGGTGCTGACCAAGACCTCGTCGACCGACACGCATCGGCTGTTCTGGACGGGGCGATACGCCTACCACACCAACCACTCGTACTACCTGCGCACGATCGCCGGCGAGCCGGAGAACAGCAAGCTCGCGCCCAAGAAAGCCAAGATGGCGATGTACCCGGGCAACGGCACCACGCACATGTTCACCGAGTGGTACACGGTCAACGCCAAGACGAAGGTGCTCGACGACGCGTGGAAGTTCGCCAAATTCCTCGGCGGCAACGGCAACGGCGACTGGTACGTACAGCGGCAGTGGTGCCTCATCGCCGGCCTCGACAACGCCTATCCCGAGATGTACGACGCGCCCGAGATCGTGCAGTCGTACGACAAGTGGGTCGACCTCAAGCTCCTGCGCGAGCAGTACAAGAAAGGCAAGACCATCAACGCGTTCAAGGAGCCGTGGTTCAGCGAGTGGGACAGCAAGGCCATCGCCCTCGTGCACAACATCATCCGCGGCACGTCGCCGGTGCCGAAGGGTCTCAAGGAGCTGGCGGCGCTGCAGAAGTCGCTGGCGTAACCGCGCGGGTGAAGACGCGACGGGCGCTGTCCGAGAGCGCCGTGGCCTGGCTGTTCGCGGGTCCGGCGCTGCTCGCGATCGGTCTCGTCGTCGTCTTTCCGCTGCTCTACTCGCTGTGGCTGTCGTTCACCGACGTCAACCTCCTGCGCACGACCGGCCCGGCGCTCGAGCTCGGCTCGCTGCGCATTCCGCTCTTTCGCTGGATCGGCGCGCGCAATTACGCGCAGGTGTTCGCGGATCCCCTCTACTGGGAATCGCTGTGGCGCACGCTCTACTTCGTCGCCGCGTTCGTGATCGAGGCCACGGTGGTGGGGCTGGCGATGGCGCTCGTGCTCAACGAGCGGTTCCCGGGCCGGCCGCTCATGCGCAGCCTGCTGCTCGTGCCGTGGTCGCTGTCGCGCATCGTCGTCGGCCTCTTGTGGATCGGCATTCTCGATTTCGAGTTCGGCGCCCTCAACGGGCTGCTGCTGCGCGCTGGCCTCGTCGACGGCGCCATCGCGTTCTTCAAGGAAGGCTGGAGCGCGCTCAACGTGCTGGTGTCCGTGTACATGTGGAACCAGGCGCCGTTCGCGACGCTCTTGTTCCTGGCGGGCATGCAATCGATCTCCGAGGATCTGTACGCGGCGGCCGAGGTCGACGGCGCGGGCTACTGGCGCCGGCTGTGGTACGTGACGCTGCCCGCCTTGCGGCCGCTCGTGTTCCTGGTGCTGGTGCTCGCCACGGTGAACGGCTTCCTCATGCTGGATCTCATCTACGTGCTCACGATGGGGGGGCCCGGCTACGACACGACCACCGTGTCGTGGCACGGCTTCAAGACGAGCTTCACGTTCTTCAAGTTCGGTCCGGGCACGGCCATCCTCTACACGCTGACCGCGCTGTGCCTGGCGCTGACCGTCGTGTATCACAAGCTCGTGCTCGGGCGGTTCGAGGCGGAGGGCTGACGGATGGCGCCGCGCGGACGCGCTCGCGCAGCCCACGGCCGCCGGCGCTCGACCGGGAGCCGGGTGATCCTCTACGCCACGGTGACCGCGGTGGCGCTGTGGCTGATCGCGCCGTTCGTGTGGCTGTTCATCACGAGCATCTCGTATCAGAAAAACTTGTTGGCGCGGCCGTTCACGCCGGTGCCGCCGGAAGTTACGTTCGACAACTACCGCATGATCCTCGGCCTCGTGCGCTTCCACGCCGAGGGCCAGGCCGGCAAGATCCTCAGCTCGATGTGGAACAGCCTGCTCGTCGCGCTGATCGTGACCGCGATCAACGTCGTGGTGGGCACGACGGCGGGCTATGCGTACGCGCGGTTTGCCTTTCCCGGCAAGACGCTGTCGCTGTTCGCGCTGCTGTTCACGCGGATGCTGCCGACCATCGTGCTCATTCCGGCGTTCTTCCTCGTCTTCCGCGCCCTCGGCCTGCAGAACACGCTGACCGGCCTCGTGATCGCCTACGGCTCGTTCACGCTGCCGTTCACCGTGTGGATCATGAAGGCGTATTTCGAGACGATTCCCGGCGACCTCGACAAGAGCGCCCTCGTGGACGGCTGCAACCGATTCCAGGCGTACTGCCGCGTCGTGCTGCCGGTCTCGGGGCCCGGCCTCGTCGCCGGCGGCGCCTTCACGTTCATGCTGTGCTGGAACGAGTTCGTGGTCGCGCAGATCCTGAATACGCGGCCGGGGACCACCACGCTCCCGCCCGTGATCGCCGGAATGAACGGGCAGATCAACGTCGACTACTCCGTGATCGCGGCGTCGGGGTTCCTCGGCGCGCTGCCCGCGGTCCTCCTGGTGCTGCTCTTCCAGAAGTACATGGTGCAGGGGCTCACCGCCGGCTCGGTCAAGGGCTGAGCCGTCGGGCGGGCGGTATACTTCACCGCGCCGCTGGAGGTGACCATGAGCCGTCTCGTCCCGCGCATGCTCGGCGCCCTCGTCGCGTTGCCGCTTCTGCTGCTGCCACCGACTTCGGCCGCCGCCGCGCCCGAAGGCACCATGACGTGGGGCGTGCACATCACCATCGCGTCGCGCTGGCTCGATCCCGCCGAGACCGAAGGCATCATCACGCCGTTCATGGTGCTCTACGGGCTGCACGACGCGCTCGTGAAGCCGATGCCGGCCGGCATCAACACGCCGAGCCTGGCCGAGTCGTGGACGCAATCGAAGGACGGACTCACCTACGAGTTCGTCATTCGCAAGGGGGTGAAGTTTCACAACGGCGAGCCGGTGACGGCGGCGGACGTGAAGTTCTCGTTCGAGCGCTACAAGGGCGCGGGGGCGAAGCTCCTCAAGGAGCGCGTGAAGGAGATTCAGATCGTCGATCCCGGCCGCGTGCGCTTCGTCTTGAAAGAGCCATGGCCGGACTTCATGACCTTCTATGGCACCTCCGCCACCGGTGCGGGCTGGATCGTGCCGAAGGCTTACGTCGAGAAGGTCGGTGACGATGGCTTCAAGAAAGCGCCGATCGGCGCCGGGCCGTACAAGTTCGTCAGCTTCAATCCCGGCGTCGAGCTCGTGATGGAGGCGTGGGACGGCTACTGGCGCAAGGTGCCCAACGTGAAGCGGCTGGTGCTGCGCAGCCTGCCCGAGGAGACGACGCGCGCGGCGGCGCTGAAGAAGGGCGAGGTCGATATCGCGTACCTGCTCACCGGCCCGGTGGCCGAGGACGTCCGTCGGACGGCCGGGTTCAAGCTCGTCGCGCCCAAGGAATCGCCGGCGGTTTTCTGGCTCGATCTCCCCGATCAATGGGATCCGAAATCGCCCTGGCACGACCTGCGCGTGCGCCAGGCCGTGAGCTACGCGATCGACCGCCAGTCGCTCAACCAGGCCGAGACGCTCGGGTTCAGCAAGCCGACGGGCTCGCTCATCCCAAGGGCCCTCGAGTTCTCGCGGTTCTTCGAGCCCGATCCCTTCGATCCCGTGAAGGCGAAGAAGCTGCTTGCCGAGGCCGGCTATCCGAACGGCTTCGACGCGGGTGACTTCTATCCGTGGCCGCCGTACTTCTCGATGGGCGAGGCCCTGGCCGGCTACCTGCTCAACGTCGGCATCCGCACGAAGCTCCGGACGATGGAGCGCGCGGCCATGACCACGGCCTGGCGTGAGAAGAAGCTGAAGAACGTGATTGTCGGCATCACCGGTGCCGGCGGCAATGCCGCCACGCGCCTGGAGGCCTACGTCAGCAAGAACGGCATCTATACCTCCGGCGTGATGCCCGATGTCGAGGATCTGTTCCAGCGCCAGGCGCGCGAGACGGACGCGAAGAAGCGCGAGGCGCTGCTGCACCAGATCCAGCAGATCCTGCGCGAGCGGCTGACGCAGATCCCGATCTACGAGCTGGCGTTCATCTGGGGCGTCGGCCCCACCGTCGATGAGCCCGGCATCAATCTGATCCGCAGCTTCGCCTATTCGGGACCGCTGGAGGACGTGCGCCTCAAGCGACCGTGACCGGCCAACCGTGGAGGATCCGTCCATGATTCGCTCGCTCGGAAGGCTTTCGCCGATCCTCGTCATCGTCAGCGTCACCGCGTTCGCCGCCATGCCCGCCTCGCCGCAGACCGCCACGCGCGGCCACGGCGCCGAGGCGCACGACATGGAGCTGGTCGGTCACGACGAGCTGCAAGGCCGCTCGGCGTACCAGCCGACGATTCACCGCCAGGGCGGGCGCGTCATCGCCTACGTCGGCCACCACGGCGGCCGCGTGCGCAATCCGCTCACGGGCGTCGAGGAGGACAACGGCACCTCGATCGTGGACGTGACCGATCCGGCGCGGCCGCGCTACCTCGCGCACATTCCCGGCGCGCCGGGTGCGGGCGAGCAGGGCGGCGCTCAGATGGCGCGTGTATGCGATCGCGGCGGGCGCAGCTACTTGCTGCGCACGTATGGCAACGCGGTGCCGAGCTCGGCGCACGAGGTCTGGGAGGTCAGCGATCCCGCCAAGCCGCGGAAGACCAGCACGGTCGTCAGCGGCCTCACCTCCACGCACAAGAACTGGTGGGAATGCGATACCGGCATCGCCTACCTCGTCTCGGGTGACCTCGTGAAGAAAGAGCCGCAGCAGCTGGGGCCGTCGGGCTGGCGCACGTGGCGCATGACGAAGATCTATGACCTGAGCGACCCGGCGAAGCCGGTCTTCGTCCGCGATTTCGGCCTGGCGGGTCAGGAGCCCGGCTCGATGGGACCCATCCCCGTGGAGCACGGTCTGCACGGAGCGATCGTGCTCGGCAACCGCGTGTACTTCGCCTATGGCACCAGCGGCGAGGGCCTGCTGCAGATCGTCGATCGCCAGAAGCTCTTGAGCGGGCCCAAGGAGCCGACGTCGGCGAACCTCAATGCGCCGGAGATCAGCCGACTCTGGATGTCGCCGAACTGGGGCGGCCACACCGCCTTCCCGATCCTGAAAGTACCGATCGCCGACTGGGCGCCGAATACGAAGGACAACGTCCGCGACTTCGTCTTCATGGTGTCCGAGTCGATCGCCAACGAATGCCGCGAGGCGCGGCACGCGTCGTTCGTCGTCGACATCACCACGGAGACGCGGCCGTTCTCGGTGGCCACCTTCCAGGTGCCGGAGTCGAAGGGCGGCTTCTGCCGCCGCGGCGGCCGCTTCGGGCCGCACTCGAGCAGCGAGAGCTTCGCGCCCGTTTTCTATCGCAAGCTCGTGTTCGTGGCGTATTTCAACGGCGGCGTGCGCGCCGTCGACGTGCGCGATCCCTATGCGCCGCGCGAGGCGGCGTTCTACATCCCGGCCACGACCGAGCGGACGGCCGAGCGCTGCGTGGAGACGAACGGCACGCGCCGCTGCAAGGTGGCGATCCAGACCAACAACGTCGAGGCGGACGAGCGCGGGCTCGTCTATCTCGCCGATCGCGCCAATACCGGCCTGCACATCGTGCGGCTCACCGGCGAAGCCGGTCGGATCGCCGGCGGCAACTGACGGAGGTTCCTATGGCGCGCGCCGGCCAGCGCATCTTCGACGCCGATACGCACATCATCGAGCCGGTCGAGCCGATCGAGGCACACCTGACCGTGGCCGCCCGCGCGCGGCTGGCGGCGCTGGGCCCGCTGGTCCAGCGCGCGCCGGCGAAGGCGGGAATGTCGCGCTACGTGATCGGCAAGCGGCCGAAGCTCAATCGCAAGCTCGGCTCGCGCGAGCGCGTGGATCCGCCGTCGGCGGCCGCGCGCGGCGCGCGTGACGGCGGCACGCCGTGGGACGTGCGCTGGCAGGGCCCGCCGTTTCCGAGCGAGCACGTCAGCGTCGACCCGCACGCGCGCGTGCGCGACATGGACCTCGAAGGCATCGACGTGAACATGATCCTGCCCTCGGGTGGCGTGCCCGCGTTCGCCGGGCTCGACGACGTCGCGCTCGAGTGCGCGATGTACGAGGCCTACAACCGCTTTCTCGGCGACTACTGCGCGCCGTATCCCGACCGTCTCACGGGCGTGATGCTCGTGTCGGGCCGCGACGGCGCCGCGTCCGTCGCCGAGATTCGGCGCTGCGCTCGACAAGACTGGCCCGTGGCGATCTTTCCGATCTGTCCGCCGGAGATGTCGCTGGACGAGCCGGCGTGGGAGCCGATCTGGGCGGCCGCGCAGGAGCACGACCTCACGGTCGTCATCCACTCGTTCACGATGACGATTCCGTATCCGCCCGGCGTCTGGGACACGTGGGACAACGTGTTCCTGCAGCGCGCGGCGGGGCACGTGTGGAACGCTCAGCGCAATCTCGCGGCGCTGATCGGCGCCGGCGTGCTCGATCGCTATCCCGCGCTGCGGCTCACGTCGCTCGAGTGCGGCCACGGGTGGCTGCCCTCGTGGGCCGCGCGGCTGGACGAGCTGGCGGAGATGTCGCGCCACGTGCTGCCCGTGCTGAAGCAGCGCCCGAGCGACTACATCCGCGGCCCGCAGTACTTCCAGAGCATCCAGATCTACGAGGGCGAGCAGTCGCTGCGCCACGCCTTCGAGGCGCTCGGCGACGAGACGCTGATGTTCGCCACCGACTATCCGCACTCCGAGAGCTGGTTCCCGAAATCCGCGGAGATCGTGCTCGGCTGGAAATCGCTCACCGACGGCGAGCGCCGCAGGCTGCTCTGGGACAACGCGGTGCGGTGCTATCGGCGCTTCGCGGGACGCGCGGCGGGCCTCACAGCCGCGTAATCACGTCGACCAGCGCCGGCCGGCCTTCCTTCACCACGCGCAGCGCCCGACGCAGCGCCGGGCCGACCGCCTCCGCGCGATCGATCGGGCCTTCGGCGTGCACGCCGAATCCCTGCGCAATACGCGCGAAGTCGGGCGCCGGATCGTCGATGCGGATGCCCACGACCTTGTTCTCGACCGGCCGCGCCCGCACCTTGGCCACGACCTCCTGGTGGTCCTCGTCGTTGCCGTAGGTACGGTTGTTGAACGTGACCGTCAGCAGCGGCAGCCGATGGTGCGCGGCGGTGTAGAGCGCGCCGACGACGTAGAGCAGATCGCCGTCGGACTGGAGGTTGACGCAGACCTTGCTGGAGCCGCGATGCGCGAGCGTGACGCCGAGCGCCGCCGGCAGGCCGTAGCCGAGCCCGGCGCCGCCGCTGCCGCCGTACGTGCGCTCGGGTCGCCAGTCCCAGAGGCGTCGTGCCCAGCCCTTGGCGGTGCCGTTGGCGAGCACCCAGTCTTCGTCCTTGATGACGTCCCACACTTCGGCGGCGAACACCGACGGTGTCAGGGGCGAGAGCGATCGCTCGACCTTCACCGCCGCCGCCCACTCGGCGAGCAGTGCCGCGTGACGCGCGCCGAGGCGCTCGCCACGCTGACGGCGCTCGGCCGCCCGCGGATCGCGCGCGAGGCGGTCCTGGACCGCGGCGAGCAGCGCAGGCAGCGCCAGGCCCGCGTCGGCGGCGATCGGCAGATCGACGGGGACGAGCGACTGGAACGTGTGCGCCCAGCTGCGAACGGCATAGTCGTCGAGCGAGATCGCGATCACGCGTGTGTTCTCGTTGAACAGGCGGACGGCTCGCGTGGCGCGATCGACGGCGCCGAGCGCGCCGAGCAAGTTCGTGACGTCGAGCGCGAGCACGACGTCGGCCTCGGCGACGACCTCCTGGCGGGCCCCACTCAGGTCGAGTGGATGGCGGCCCGGCACGCTCGCGCGACCTTCGGACTCGCCGGCGAGGTCGATCATCGGCGCCGCGAGCGCCTCGGCCAGGCGGCAGAGCACCGGCGTGGCCTCGGGACGGCGCCCGAGCGACTCGGCGACGATCAGCGGGAAGCGCGCCTCGGCCAGCCGCCGTGCTGCGTCGTCGAGATCGCGCGGACTGGCGTGGGGCGGCGCCGCGGGCTGAAAGCGCGCGACGTCCGGCAGCGGGATGGCGGACGCGAGCGGCTCCTCCTGGAGTCCCGCATCGAGGCACAGGTAAACCGGCCCCTGGGGCTCCGTTCGCGCGAGCCTCCAGCAGCGCAGCAGCGCCTCGGGAATGGCCGCGACGCTCGCCGGCTGGTCGTCGAGCTTGACGTAGTCGCGCACCTGCGTGCCCTGCACGAGCGCGGTGTGGATCCAGTCGATCCACGGGCGCCGGCGCGCGGCGTCCATCGGCCCCGTGGCGCCGAGCACGAGGATCGGCGCGCGGTCGCAGAAGGCGTTGAAGATGGCCATGCTCGCGTGCTGCAGACCGACGATGTCGTGCACGGCGGCCGCCATCGGCGCGCCCTTGGCCTTGGCGTAACCGTGGGCGAGGGCGACGGCGATCTCCTCGTGCAGGGTGAGGATCATCTCGGGATCGCCCTTGCCGTGGTTCACCAGCGAGTCGTGCAGGCCGCGGAACGTCGCGCCCGGGTTCAGCGCGACGTGGCCGATGCCGACGGCGCGCAGCAGGTCGACGACGAGGTCGGAGCCGTAAGTAGTCATCGGTCCCGCGCCGGCATGCTCGCTAGAAATGTGCGCCAGGCCGCCCAGTATTCCGACCACGCGGGCTCCATCTCGTAGTGGCGGCCGCCGCGGATCGTGAAAAAGGTCTTCGGTTCCGGCGCCGCGGCGAAGAGCGCTTGCCCCTGCGCATAGGGAATCGTCTCGTCGGCGTCGCCGTGCAGCACGAGCAGCGGCGCGCGCAGCTTGCCGATCTTGGCCAGCGAGTCCCAGCGCGTGCTGAACAGGTAGCCGGCGGCCGGCAACACGGTGTTCGCCATGGCCCGCACGGAAGCGAAGGGCGATTCGAGGACCACGCCACGCGGCGGATGCGCGAGCGCGAGATCGACGGTCACCGCGGAGCCGAGCGAGCGACCAAAGTACACGATGTCGTCGGCCGCGACACCCTCGCGGAGCAGCGCGGCGCGCGCGCCGAGCGCGTCGCTGACGAGACCCGCCTCGGACGGCGCGCCCTCGCTGCGCCCATAGCCGCGATAGTCGTACATGAAGACGCCGACGCCCAGGCGGTCCACGAGCATGCGCGCGATGGTCACTCTCCCGGCCATGTTGCCGCCGTTGCCGTGCGAGTAGAGCAGCGTAGTCGGCGACCGGCCGGGAATCAGCCAGCCGTGCAGCTTCACGCCATCGGCCGCCGCGAACGCGACGTCGCGAAACGCGAGGCCGACCGCGGCGGGGTCCGCAGTGAGCTCGCGCGACGGGAAATAGATGAAGCGCGCCTCCACCGATTCGCGGCATCCCGCGGTCAGCCCCGCGAGAGCCAGCAGCGCGAGCACGCCCTTCATCGGCGCCGATTGTAGCGCGGTGTATGGCAGATGGATGGCGCCGGGATACATCGTTGCGGCGTTGAGGCCGCAGGAAAGAATTAGCCGGACTTGCGGAAGTCGTCCCGCGTCTTCACGCTATTGTCGGGACCGAGATCGATCAGTGCGTCCTCGCCGTGCTTCACTTGGATCTTGAGACGCCACTTCGGGTCGCGGACATTGTTGTCGGTCATTTTGTACGTCCCCGGCGGGATCTTTTCGAATCGGTAGCTGCCGTCGCGATCGGTGCGCACGCGAAAGCTGATACCCTTCGACTTGCCGTCCTCACCGAGCGCATAGAGGTGAATCTGGTATCGCTGGAGCGGTTCGAGGCCCTGTCCGTCGTTCCACACGACACGGCCGTGCACGCCGCTGTCGCCGGCCCAGTCGTCTTTCGCAGCCGTGTCGCTCGACGTGGCGGCGCCAGCCACGCTGGGCTTGACCGCGCTCGCCAGCCAGTCGCGCGCGACGCGCGCCTCCTCGGAGTCCACGGGCGCGTTCGCGACCACCCATTCGAACTCCGTGGTCGCCTCGTCGCGCCGGTCCAGCCAGGACGCAGCGATCGCGAGTCGATAATGCAGGATCCGGGCGGCAGGCGCCTTCTGAACGGCGAGGCGATAGTGCGAGGCGGCCGTGGCCCAGTCCTGCCGATCGAACGCTTTGTCCCCCTCCGCGGCATCGTCGACTTCTGTCGCGCGGACCGAGGGCGCCGCCGGTACCGGCGGCCGCTGGCATCCAGCCGCCGTGATCGCGCCGAGGCAGAACAGCGCGACACCGACACGCCTCACGAGCCGGCGACCTCGGTATAGGTACCCGGCTTGATGAACCAGTTGGGGGGCACGAAGCCTCCCCCGTTCTGTACGGCCGGGCAATTGTAGGTGATCGGCGCGTTGCCGATGTCGTCGGTGTCGACGTTCGTCGACGAGGTATCCACGCGGTTCGTGGAGACGATGGCGCCTGTGAGGCTGCCGCCGCCGGCGCCATGCAGGTCGATGTCGTTCTGGGCATAGATCAACCCGGTCATCGTGACGTTACCGCTGATCTGGATCGACCCTGCAACGACGAGCCAGCCGCTCCATCCAGAGCCCCAGTTGCCGTGGATGTCCACCGTGATCATGTCGCCGCTGGGCGAGTTCGGCCCCAGCGGGTTCCCCGATGGCGTGTCGACGACGATGATCCCGTTCGGCGGCGGCGACGTCCACGTCTGGCTGCCCTGGTAGTACGTTCCGTTCTGCTTCGCCACCGCCTTCAGCGTCGCGAAATCGCTGTTGCTGAACAGGAAGTCGAACGCGTTCGCCCCCGTCTGGTTCGGGAGGGTGTTCGATCCGCCCGAGGGCCCGGTGATGTTCGGGTGACCGTTCGTGTTGATCGGGCCCTGCGCGTATGCGGCGGCCGTCGGCGTCGTGCCCGCGCAGTACACCGCGCCGTGCGCCGTCGAGGCCGTGATCGAGGCCGAGCCGCCGATCTGGATCTGGGTCGCCGCGCCCGCCGGCTGCTCGCCCCCTGCGCACAGCGCGCATGGCGGCTTCGGGACTTTCACGTGTGTGACCGTGGTCTGAATCTTCTTGATGGCGATGGGGCTCGTGTGGTTCGGCACATAGCCGACGGCCGTGATGTTGCGATCGCTCGTGCCCGGCACGTCCGCGACGGTGACCTTGAATTCGCCCACGCCGACGGCGATGTAGGCGGAGCCGTCATAGGGTGCGGGCACGGGCACGGGCAGCGGGTCCGCGAGCGCGCCGCCAAAGCCCGGGTTCGTCTCCCCCTTGGAGAGCGCCCACAGCGCGCGCTCGACGCCGGATTCGGCAATGGCTCGTGCCTGCGCGTTGGCCATCTGGTTGCTCGCGATCACGGGCTCGGACGACGTGAAGATCAGCAGCGCCACCGCGAGCGACGTAATGAGCGCCAGCACGACCAGCGCCATCGGCAGCGCGATACCCGCGTCGGACCGGAGTCGGCGTACGAACGAGCTCCTCATAGATTCCTCGGGCGAACGCGATCCTCGAAGGTCGCTCGCTGGTTCGCCAGGTTGTACGCGCCCAGGCCGGTGGCCTGTGGTTGGGTGATCAGCCTCACGTCGATCGATCTGATGTTCGCGACGGTCGCCGTGACGTTGTTGCTGCTGTCGAGGTAGCGCAGATCGAGCGTATTCACGCCGCCGATGATGGTTTCCGGCTGTGCCACCGCCGGCGCCGGCGCGGTCTGGTTGCGTTGCAGGGTGGTCCCGTTGAGCGAGTACGTGACCGTGACCGTCGCACCGGTGTCGTCGATGAACTGGAAGTTGATGCTCGTCTGGTTGGCGGCGATGATGCTCGACGCGGTGCGGAGGTCGTGAATCATCCGATCAACGCCGACCCGGCCGTTCTCGTTCACCTCGACCTTGCCGACACCGTACTGATAGACGTCCTCACCGTTGCGCAGGGCGATGAAGGTGCCCGCCATGATGAAGCCGACCATCGCGCAGGCAACCAACAACTCGCCGAGTGAGAATCCGCTCTGAGCCTTGAGTGCGTTCAGCATGGTGTTGTTGGCCATTCCGTCACCGTTGAGCGATGATCATGCTGGCTGTCACTGTCTTCGCGGCGGCGGCCACGGAACCCGTCGTCATGGGCTGGAAGGTCACCGAGACCGTGGCGCGCCGCATGCCCGGATCCACGATGCCGTTGCATCCGGGAGCGACGCCGCAGTCGGTGATGCGGATGTTGCGCGAGTAACCGTTGAAGTGATGCGCGCCATCGGGCGACGTGATCGCAGCCGATCCCTCGTCGGCAAACCACGGGAGTGCGCCACCGGCCGCGACGTTGGTCGCGCCGAGCGCGCACGAGGCGCCGGCTGGAACGCTTGGCGCCGCGCCGGCATTCGCCGAGACGCCGAGACAGTCATTTGCCGGCGCCGCAGTCCACGGAATGCCCTTCGCCAGCTCGAGTCCCTGGTCGGCGAGGAATGTCGCCGTCGACAGCTGGTTGCCGCTTTGAGTCGATGCCGTTGAATACGGGATCACCGTGAGCAAGCCGACGAACCCAATGGTGATGACCACGGCGCAGACGAGAACTTCGGCCAGGGTGAAGCCCGCCTCTGGCCCGTGCCTTCGTGACGACGAGTGTCGCTTTGCAGCCATCGCCGAGATCTTGTGCAACAGCGGTGCCGAACCAGACAAGACCCTCGAAAGATGACAGTCCAGCTGGTTACGCGGTCGAGCGATCCATCGCGACTGGGTGATTCGTGAGCACAGTGACACGAAGGTCGCGTCAAAATGGATCATCAGAGCGTGTTCTTGCTGCGGTGTTACACTTCGCCCACGCCAGCCGGGCATATTAGAGGAGGGCTCCCCATGCTCTCACGCGAAGACAACGAGCTGCTGACGCGGGTCGACCGCGGCACCCCGATGGGCAATACGATGCGGCGCTACTGGATTCCCGCGCTGCTCGCGTGGGAGCTGCCGGCGCCGGACTGCCCGCCGGTGCGCGTGAAGCTCCTCGGCGAGGAGCTGGTGGCGTTCCGGGACAGCCGTGACCGCATCGGGCTGATCGACGAATACTGCCCGCACCGGCGCGCCTCGCTCTACTTCGGCCGCAACGAGGAGCGCGGGTTGCGCTGCGTGTACCACGGCTGGAAGTTCGACGTGGACGGCCGCTGCGTGGACATGATGAACGAGCCGGAGAGCCTGCACTTCAAGGAGAAGATCTCCGTCGTCTCGTATCCCACCGTCGAGATCGGCGGGGTGATCTGGGCGTATCTCGGCGCCCCGGAGCAGCGGCCGCCGCTGCCAACCTTCAACTGGGCACAGGCGCCGGCGACGCATCGTCATGTCTCGAAGGTCGTGCAGGAGACGAACTGGCTTCAGGGCCTCGAGGGCGGCGTCGACACCTCACACGCGCCGATCATGCACCGCGTGCTCAAGGCCGACTCCGCGCGACCCGGCTTCAAGCCCACGCACCCGTTCGTGCGCAGCAAGGCGCCCACGCTCGTCGTCGACGTGACCGATTACGGATATCAATACGCGAGCGTGCGGCCGCTGGACGACGCCAACGTCCACGTGCGCACGTACCACTTCATCCTGCCGTTCCATCAGATCCGGCCCTCGCAGTCCGAGGGTGGCCACGCGATCATGTCGGGCCACATGTGGATTCCGATGGATGACGAGAACACGATGGTGTTCAACTGGGACTACAGCGAGACGGCGCCGCTCACCGACGACGATCGGCTCGAGCGCCGGCTGGGCAACGGCCCGCTCGACGTAGACCAGAGCACGTTCCGCTCCGTCCGCAATCGGCGCAACAACTACGGGCTCGACCGTCAGGTCCAGAAGACCGAGACGTTCACCGGCATCGAAGGCATCAACACGCAGGACCGAGCGGTCCAGGAGAGCATGGGGCGCATCGTCGACCGCACGCGCGAGCATCTGGGTCCGGCGGACAAGGCGGTGATCCAGGCGCGCCGGCTGCTGTTGCACGCGGTGAAGACGGTCAGCGAGGGCGGCACGCCGCGCGGCGTCGCCGGCCCCTATGACGGCCTGCGCGCCGTCGACGCCGTATTGACGCGCGACGCCGACTGGCGTGGAGCGCTGACGCCCGGGATGGTGGCGGCGCGCATCGAGCAGACGGTCTAACGCGGCGCATGAAGAGCATCGATGTCCACGCGCACCTGGTGCCGCGCTCGCTCTGGCGCGCCGCGGACGCCGGCCGCGAGTGGCATGGCTTCCGTCACGAGCCCGGCGATGGCCTGGGCACCGTGCTCGGCAACGGCAAGCGCACCCTGTTCAACTCCCCCAAGGTCCGCTTCACGCCGGAAGAGCGCCTCGCGGACATGGACGCCCAGGGCGTCGACGTCCAGGTCGTGTCGATCCACACGCCGCTCTTCGGTTACCACCTCGAGCCGAGCCGCGGCCGCGAGCTGGCGCGCGAGGTGAACGACGAGATCGCGTCGATGACGAAGCAGTGGCCGACGCGCTTTGCCGGCCTCGCCACGCTGCCCGTGCAGGACGTCAAGCTCGCGATCGACGAGCTCGAGCGCGCCGTGACCGTGCTGGGACTCAAGGGCGCGGAGCTCGACACGGTCGTCAACGGCGAGAACTGGGACGAGCCGCGGTTCCTGCCGCTCTTCAAGGCGGCGGAGGCGATGGGCGCCGTGCTGTTCTTCCACCCGCAGCCGCAGCACAACTTCATGATGGAGCGCGCAGCGCGCTACGGGCTCTTCAACAGCCTCGGCGTCATCGTCGAGGACGCTATCGTGGTCGCGGTCCTGATCTTCGGCGGCATCCTCGACGCGTGCCCGTCGCTCAAGATTTGCGTGGCGCACGGTGGCGGGCCGGCGTGCATCGCGATGGGCCGCATCGACCGCAGCTGGCACGGAATGCCCGCGGAGCGCCGGCCGATTCCGCAGCCGCCGAGCAGCTATCAACGGCGCCTGTACTACGACACGGTGGTGGGCAGCGAGAAGGCGCTACGCTTTTTGCTCGACGAGGTCGGCGCGGACCGCGTGGTGCTCGGCAGCGACTGGCCCTTCGTGCCGTGGCATCCCTCGCCCGTCACGTGGCTGCAAGGGCTGGCGAGCGTCACGCCGGAGGAAAAGGACAAGATCCTCTGGCGCAATCTCGCCGCGGTGCTCGCGCTCTAGCTCAGCCCTTCACCTGCACGCCGGCGAGCCGCTCGAGCACCTTCACGACGGCCAGGCCGTCTTCCTTGTTGAGTCCCGCCGCGCGGGCCATCTGATAGAGCTGCTGCGTGACGTTGGCGAGCAGCAGCGGCACGCCCAGCTGCTTGGCGAATCCCGTCTCGAGCTCCTGATCCTTGTACGTGATGTCGACGGTGCCGCCCGGAGAGAAATCGCGCGCGAGGATCTTGGGCACGCCGCTCTCGAATGCGTAGCTGGTGCCCGTGCTCACGCGGATCACGTCGTAGATCGTGCGGGGATCGAGCCCCGCCTTGACCCCGAGCACCAGCGCCTCGGCCACCGCGACGCGATTGACCTGGATCAGCATGTTGTTGACGAGCTTCATCGCCAGGCCCTGACCGAGGCCGCCGACGTGGAAGACCTTCGTCCCCATGGCCGTGAAGAGGTCACGGCACGCCTCGAACGTCTGCGCGTCGCCGCCGGCGATGATCGACAGCTCGCCGGACGTGGCGCGCTCGGTGCCGCCGCTCACCGGCGCGTCCAGCATCGCGACGCCTCGCGCGGCGAGGGTCCCGGCGAGCCCGCGGAGCACGAACGGATCGATGGTGCTCATGCACACGACGATGTGGCCGCGGCCGGCAGTCGTGACGATGCCACGCTCGCCGGCGATGACCGACTCCGCCTGCGCGGTCGTCTCCACCATCACGATCGTGCGCTGGCTCGCCTCGGCCACGCGCGCGGGCGACTCGGCGACCTTCGCCCCGCGCTCGGGGAACGGGGCGACCTTCGACGCGTCGATGTCGTGCACCACCAGCGGCACGCCACGCTTGGCGAGGTTGAGCGCCATTGGCCGCCCCATGTTGCCGAGCCCGATGAACCCGACCGATCCCGCCATCGTCGCGCTCCTATTCTGAACGGCGCAGCTTGTCGCCGAGCCACTGCAGCCCGCGGCCGACCTTGTCCACGCTCGAGCGGACCTCGTCGACGCCGCGCGTGACGCCGTCGCGGAACTCGCGCGACTGATCCTTGACCCAGCCGCCTACGCAGTCGGAGACGCGCTGACTGCGTGTGCGACCGTCCGGTGCGGCCTCGCCGGTGAGGTCGCTACAGTCCGGTTTGGACGCGATCGATGTGACGGTGCCGGTTGCGCCGCGCGCCGGCGGCGCGGCAACGGGCGGATTCTGGACGACAGGCGGCGTCTGGGCCGCCGGCGGCGTTTGAACGACGGGCGGTGTCTGGACGATCGGCGGCGCCGCAGCGACGGGTGGTGGATTGACGACGGGCGGCGCTGGAGCAGGCGGTGGTGTCGCGGCAACCGGCGGCGCAGCGGCGACTGACGGCGCTGGAGCGGTCGGTGGTGTCGCGGCGACCGGCGGCGCAGCAGCAACCGGCGACGGCGCGGCGGTCGACGGCGTCGCCGTCGTGCGATCCGTCGTCACCGCGGGACTCGACGTTGCCGCGTCGAACGGCTGCGCGGCAAGCGCTGACTCATGAGGCGTTGCCGACTGAGGGACCTGCGGCCGGGATGCTCCGCGCTCGACGGGCCGCGACGTCACGCGTGCCGTCCGGCGCGCCGCAGGCTTCGGCGCTCGCGGCGCGGGTGCGCGCTCGATCACCGGCGGCGCAGGCGGCGCGGGTTCCGCGTTCCGGACCTCGTCCGTGCGGGCATCATCCTTCCGGACATCGTCTGTGCCACCGCCGGCGCTCGACGGACTCGCGGACTCCGGCGGGGTGACCGCCTGCGCGACGGTGCGTTCGGCTCCACGTGTGGCGTCCGTCGACGGCGAAGTGTGGCTGGCGACCGACGTGATGCGGCGCGGGCCAGATGCGAGCCACGCGGCGAATCCGACGCCGACGACACCGACGGCCGCGACGACGAGCACGCGACGAAGGAGCCGACGACGGCGGACGCGGCGATCGATGTCCCGCCACACGAGATAGCGTTCCATTCGCTCTCGATCATCGATCAACGACTTGGGCTCTTCAGGCATGGTTGCCTCCGCGGCTTGGACGCATGGCGCGAGCGGCCTCTTCGCGAGGCGAAGTTTTGTCGGAATCACAAACCGCCGCGCGCGGCTACCGCGGCGGCGGAGGCGGCGGTGGTGTCGCGGCGGGCACCCACACCCACTGCCAGGGTTGTCGCACGCCGTCGCCGTAGAGCACGTACCGCCCGTTCTCGTGCACGACCTCGCGCTGGACCGCGGGCGCGGCGGAAGCCACTGGCGGCTGATACGACGCCGATGGCGCCGAGGTCGACGCCGGCACGTAGGGCGGCGCCGAGTTCGGAGGCGGAACGGGAAGCGGTGCCGCCGCCGCATACGCGGGAGCCGGATACGCCGGCGCAGCGTACGCGGGCTGCGCGTACGTCGGTGGCGCGTAGATCACGGCCGGTGCCGGCGCGACGGGCGCTGGCGGCGGCGCAAACGCCCACAGCGGCGCGGTCGCGAGCGCGACGGCGCCGAGCGCCAGACCGCCGATCAGTGCTCCGGGCCACCACCAGCCACCGTGATGGCCATGATGGAATCCGCCGTGACGACCGCCGGCCGACGCCGGCGTCGGAAGAATCGTCGCGAAGAGCACGAGGAAGATCGCGAACAACGCGAGCGCTCGTTTCATGGACGTCCTCCTGCCGCGCAGCATATCAGAAGAAGATGCCCCGACCGAGACGCCCGGCGGACATGAGAGGAAAAAGTTTCGCCATGTGTCAGCGGCGCGGAGGTTGCTGCGTCACTGTGACAGGAGGAAAGCCCATGAAAACCCTTGCCATCGTCTTGGCCGTTGTTGGGTTTATCGCTGGGTGTGCGAGCCACGAATCGTACGCAACGTCATACCCTGGCGCCTCGCCGCGATCGTACATGACGGAGACCGAGTGCAAGAGCGCCGGCCGGGCCTGGAACGCGATCTCGGGTGTCTGCATGTAGGTTCGGCGGCTGGCGTCGCCCGCCGCACCTCAGAAGAAGAACGTCAGGTTCTTCGCCAGCAGCACGCTCTGGTCGAGCACGATCTTGCGCCGTGCGATCCTGAACGCGCCATTCACCCGGCGCAGGAGGTCCTCGCGCTTGCCCACCAGCACGTCGGTCTCCGTCTCGACGCGGTTGCGGTAGACGAGAAATCGGCTCTTGACGGCGATTTCCGTCGGCGACGAGCCGGCGGGCGTGGCGCCGAGGATCTGCACGTTGGACACCATGTGGCAGATCCGCGACGGCGGTTCTTCCGCCCAGTGGATCCCCGTCAGGATCTGGCGGACGCGCCGGGTCAGCGTCTCTTTGCCCTCGTCGAACCAGCTCACGTCGGCGCCTTCGCGCGTGAACTCGCGCTCCGTCTCGTCGTGCGGCACGTTGCGCCGCATGGGCATGAAGTAGCGGACGTCGTCCGTGAGCAGGTCGAGCCACTCCTCGTAGCGCCGCTCGTCGAGCAGCTCGGCCTCGCGGTACAGAAAGTCCTCGATTTCGTAACGAACGAGCAGGCGGTCGACGTCGCTCACGTCAGCGCGTCCCAGGTCTTGGCCTCCATGAACTGCCGCCACCGACGGTAGTAGCCGCGCTGGTTGTGCTCGCTCGCGTTGGCGACGGTCACGTCGGTGATGGCGCCGGGCAGCGTCAGTCCATGGTCCTCGAAGGCGCGCGTCGAGCGTCCGAGGCCCATCTCGTAGTTATAAGGATGCTGGCGCGCGATGGTGCCGCGGCTCGCCTTGTGGGCGTAGTTCCAGTTCTCCATGTCGTCCTGCTCGGTCAGTCCCGACGGCCCCGAGTAGCGGATGTAGTAATGGCGCAGGAAGTCCTTCACCTCCGCGGGCGCGTCGGCGTCGACGAAGTACCAGCGCCACACCTCCGTCTGGTGCGGCCCGCGCGGATGCCACACGGCCAGCGTGCGAGGCTGGCGCGCCAGCGGCGAGGTGTTCGGGAACATCGTGCCGGGCCCGCCGAAGAGCCGCCACGCGTCGCCGCGCCGCCGCTTGCGCTCTTCCTCGCAGCGGCGGAAGTACTCCGCGGCCACCGGCGCGTCCTGGTAGGCCGGCGCCAGCGGCGCATCGTGCGGCCGGAGGAACGCGATCATCGAATGGCCGAGCTCGGGAAACGACACGTCGAGCCAGCGCGCCTGATTCCGCTCGACCATGTCGCGGCGTCCCTTGCCGCTGGGCCCGATGCCGACCATGTCCACCGAGCGGTGGCTCACACCATGATAGCGATCGCCCGAGAAGTTCTCGGCGGGGAACTTCCAGTTGCACGGGATGAGCCACTTGTGGATGCCGCCGATGGCCTCGGTGCCGCCCTCGCGTCCGTCCCAGCCGTCGAGCAGCAGGTCGAGGTACAGCTTGTAGCCGCCGAGATAGTCCGAGAACGCCGGCGCCGTGCGATCCCAGGTCGCCCAGATCGTGCCCTTGTAGTTGGTGCTCTGCGCGACCTCGATGAGGCCCCAGCGCGAGCGGTCGAGCTGCTCCCCGTAGGCGTCCTTGGCGAACGGCACGCCGAGCAGCGCACCATCCGTCGCATAGCTCCAGCCATGGTACGGACACTGGAACTCCACGGTGTTGCCCTCGTCGTAGCGGCAGACCTTCATACCTCGATGCCGGCACGAGTTGAGGAACACGCGAATGCGTCCGGTCCGATCGCGGCAAAGAATGACGGATTCCTCACCCATCGAGGAGACGAGATAGTCGCCGGGCTTGGGAATCTGGCTCTCGTGGCCGACGAACAGCCACGCGCGCGCGAAGATCTGCTCCTGCTCCTGCCGGTAGATGTCCTCATTGACGAAGATCTCCCGGCTGATGATGCCGCGCTCGACGTCGACCAGCCCGTTCAGTGGTGTCATCACGGCCTCTTGAGGCGCATCTCCTCGTATGGCGCCGCGAAGTACAGGAGAGGGTTCAGGCCGACGGCCGGCTCCTGCACCCGCGGGCCGATGCCATGCAGGGTCGCCGGCTCGAAGATCGGCGCGTACATCACGCGGTCGTACATCAGCCGCTGAATCTGGTGGAGGATCGCCTCGCGCTTTCGGCGGTCACGCTCGTTCGCCTGTTGGCGGAACAGCTCGTCGATGTCGGGATAGCCGCCGTACGCGTAGGTGCCGGTGCTGATCACGAACTGCTCGATCCGCGAGGGCGCGTTGCCGGGAGCCGCGGAGACTCCCAGGATGACGCCGGTGAGCTTCTTCGTGCGCCAGGCCTCGAAGAACGTCGCCCGCTCCATCGTGCGGACCCGCGTGCGGATGCCCACGGCGGCCAGATAGCCCGCGACGCTTTCGCCGAACGTCGTGAACGGGGGATTGGGCGTGAGGTCGCCAGCGTCGAAGCCGTTGGGATAGCCGGCCTCGGCGAGCAGACGGCGGGCTTGCGCCGGATCGTAGGGATAGGGGTCGAGTCGCAGCGCGTAGTCCATCACGCTGGGGATGATCGATCCCGTCAGCCGCGAGAATCCCAGGCGCTCGGCCTGGTTGATCGCCTGTTTGTCCAGCGCGAGGTTCACCGCGAGCCGCACGCGGCGATCCTTCCACGGAGACTTCGCCGTGCCCCATTGCTCGGGAAAGTCGAGCCACCACGCCGAGGATGGGATGACGTGCACCAGCCGTAGCCTCGGGTCGGCCCGCACCGTCTCGCCCTCGACGCCGATCATCAGATAGCCGATGTCGGCCTCGCCGGTCTTGAGCATGGCCAGACGCGTCGTCCGATCGGGGACTCCCTTGATGACGATGCGCTTGATCGACGGCTTCTTGCGCCAGTACTGCTCATTGGCTTCGAGAACCAGCTCCACGCCCGGCGTCGACCGCACGAAGCGATACGGCCCGAGGCCGACGGGATGCTTCTTGAAGCCGTCATCGCCAACCTTCTCGACGTACTTCTTCGGCACGATCCAGCCGGCGCCGGTGGCTGGCGTCGCGTAGAACGCGAGGAAGTCCGGCCATGGCGTATGCAAGACGAAACGGACTCGATGCGGATCGACGACCTCCACCGTCTTCACACGCTCGTGGAGCATCTTGGCCGAGACCCCGCGGTAGCGGTGGAAGGTGAACTTCACGTCCTCGGCCGTGAACGGGTCCCCATTGTGAAACCGAAGGCCCTCGCGGAGCTTGAACTCGTAGACGAGCCCGTCGGCGCTCTCGGTCCAGGACTCCGCGAGACACGGCGCCATATTGTTGCCGGGCAGCGGCTTGGTCAGCGCGTCGTGCAGGGCGTACAGGAACACGAACGGCGTGCCGATCCCCGACGTCTCGGCGGGCTCGAGATACGTCGGTGCGAGCGAGATGTCGAAGGCGATGGTGAGCTGATCCGCTGGCTGAGCTTGCCCCCTGACCTCGCCGACGAGCACGACGCCGAGGGCGACACAACACGCGACGATCGCTGACGTGAACCGTCCCATGGAACCTCCTGCAAGGAGTCCGAGGGAGGTAATATTAGGCGAGCTTGGTCGGCTTGGCGCGGGAGTTTCTGCCGCTTCCTCTCGCTCACTGCCTCCCGAAGCACAGCGGCGTCAGGGAGGCGACGAGCCGACCAAGCCGAGCTCGGTGCCGGGGGGGGACGTCATGCAGGTCCGGCTGTCGCGCGATCTGGACGCGCAGTGCCGCGCCGCGGGGCCGATGACCGTCGACGCGTTCTTCGCCCGATTCCCCGAAGTGCCCCGCGATCTCCACGACGAGCCGCTGATCGCCGAATTCGTCCGCGCGTTCGCCGTGCAGCTCGCGGTCGCCCAGAAGCCGTCGCCCTGCGTGGCGCGCGCCGGGGGCGGCGACGCCGAGCATCACTTCTATACGCGCCTGGTGAACGATCTCGCCATCTACGGCATCGGCCTTGCCCGACGTGACCGCACGCTGCAGCGTCTGGACCGTCTGCTCGCCGACTACCGCGCGCAGCCGGCGACGTTCGCCTGCACGCTCGTCCCTCGCCAGGCGCCCAATGCGCCGCGCGCAGGGTGCTCGTAGCGCGCCACCGCCACGGCGCGCGTCCGTAACACCTCATTCGCGCTGTTCTGGTCGGCGCGGGTGCTCGCCACCCTGGCCCTGCACATGCAGACCGTCGCCGTCGGCTGGCAGCTCTATGCGCTGACGGGCAGCGCGCTCGACCTCGGACTCGTCGGGCTCGTGCAGTTCGTGCCGACGGTCGCGCTCACGCTCGTCGTCGGCCAGGTCGCGGACCGCTACGATCGCCGCGTGGTCGTCATCGCCTGCGAGCTGGCCCAGGCGGTCGGCACGCTCGCGCTCGCCCTCGGCAGCCTCGGCGGCTCCCTCGAGCGCGGCGGCATCCTGAGCGTGGTGGCGCTGCTCGGCGCCGCGCGGGCCTTCGAGAACCCCGCGCGCGCCGCGCTCGTGCCCCACCTGGTGCCGCTGTCCGCCTTGCCACGTGCCATCGCGAGCATCACGTCGGCGGGCCAGACGGCGCGCATCGTGGGCCCGGCGCTCGGTGGCGCGCTCTACGTGCTGGGGCCCGCCACCGTCTATGTGATCGTCGCCGCGCTCTACGTGCTGGGCGCCGTGCTCGTGGCTCTCGTCCGCGTCACGCACGTCGCCCACGCGCGACCGGCGATCACGGCCGACTCCCTGTTCTCGGGCATCGCCTTCATCGTGCGTGAGCGGCTGCTCCTGGGATTGCTGTCGCTCGATCTGTTCGCCGTCCTGCTCGGCGGCGCCACGGCGCTGCTGCCGATCTACGCGCGCGACATCCTGGGGACCGGACCGTGGGGCCTCGGCCTGCTGCGCGCGGCGCCGGCCTGTGGCGCGCTCGCCATGTCCGTCGTGCTCACGCGCCGGCCGGTCGGCCCGCAGGCCGGACGGATGCTTCTCGCCGGCGTGGTGGTGTTCGGTCTCGCCACGATCGTGTTCGGTCTCTCCACCGCCCTGCCGCTGTCGCTGGCGGCGCTCGCGGTGCTCGGCGCGGCGGATCTGCTGAGCGTGGTCATCCGGCACTCGCTCGTGCAGATGCGGACGCCGGACCCGATGCGCGGACGCGTCAGCGCCGCGCACTCGCTCACGACCGGCACGTCGAACCAGCTCGGAGAATTCGAGTCCGGCCTGCTCGCGGAGCTGTTCGGTCCGGTTGCGGCCGTGCTCATCGGCGGCATCGGCACGATCGTCATCGCGGCGGTGTGGATGCATCGATTTCCCGAGCTTCGGCGATTCGATCTTCAGGCCTGAGCAGTTCGTGACCGCCGGCGTCTCTACCGCGGCCAGCCGCTGACCAGCGCGGGCGCGGAAGCCCCCGCGTAACTGCATGCCCCATCGGCGCTTTCCAGTGCGGCACGGCCGTTGCGACAGCAGAGCGTGCGCGTGGCCGGCACGCGGCACTCACCGGGGGAGCACGACATGCTCGATCGATTCGTCAAGTCAACGCGCTCCGACTGGCGGCTCTGGGCACTCGGCGCCGCAGTCTCGACGGTGTGTGCCGCCTTCATCCTGGCGCGGCGACAGCGCTCGTCGGCCCGCGCGGTGGACGCCTATGAGGAGTGGTGGCGCCGGCGCGAGCAGATCCGCGCCAATGGCGGTCAGAATCCTCATCTGTTCGTCTGATCCCCTGTTGTAGCTTCGTGTGCCGGGAGGGATCCGCACATGAGGAGACTCGTGGTCGTCGTCCCGCTCGTCGCCCTCACGCTCACCGGCTGCGCCGTCGGCAATCGTTACGCCTACCAGGGCGTGGTGGCGAGCCCCCAGGTGTCCGGAACGTCCGCCGTCACCGTCGCCACCCACGATCAGCGCGACTACGTGCGCTCGGGCTCGAAAGACCCGCAGTTCGTCGGCATGCAGCGCGGCGGCTTCGGCAACCCGTTCGACGTACGGACGGCGGACGACAAACCGCTCGCCGACGCGATGACGACCGCGCTCGTCAATACGCTCGCCAAGAAGGGTTTCCGCGCTCAGCCCGTGATCGTGGCGCACTCGGTCGCGGCCGCCGACGCGCGCCAGCAAGCCGTGCGCGCCGGCGCCGACCGCGCCGTGGTGCTCACGCTGCAAGAGTGGAAGAGCGACACCGCGATGCGCGTCAGGCTGCTCTACGACATGACGATGACCGTGCTCGACAAGACGGGCGGGGTCCTGGCGGAGAAACGCCTGCAGGGCGACGACAACCTCGGCGCCGCGAGCCTGCCGTCGCAGGTGGGCGACATCGTGGCCGCCGCCTTCAAGACGAAGCTCGAGCAGCTGCTCGACGATCCGGGTGTGGCGGGCGCGCTGCGGGGCGCCTAGCGCGGGAACAGCTGGTCGACGAGCTCGCGGACCTTCTCGTCGGCGTTGATGAACTTGTTCGTGTTCAGACCACCCGACATCGTGTCGTAGACGGCCTTGCCGATTTCGCCGCCGTCGCGATAGACGACCATCTCGGCGTACGCCATGTACATCGTGAAGTCCCAGCGCCAGTTGGCGGAGTAGGTCGACAGCAGCGGACACGCGGTGACGCCGGCGGTGGGCTCGAGCACGCGGACGGTCATTCCCCTGGCCTCGAGCGCGCGCCTGTACGCGTCGAGGAAACCGGGACGGACGGCGGCGTTCTCCCGGACGCAGATCTCTTTGCTGGTCAGCTGCGCCGCAGTCACGGGCTTGACGTTTTGCTGGATCGAGCAGCCGGCGAGTGGGACGAACAGCAGCAGGAGCGCGGTCCGTCGCGTCATCGCACCAACGCCAGCGGCTCCTCCATGAGATCCGCCAGCGTCCCGAGGAACTGCGCGCCGCGCGCGCCGTCGAGCGCACGGTGGTCGCAGGACAGGGTCAGCATCATGGTGGGCTGCACCGCCGGCTGACCGTCGACGGCGACGACGCGGTCGGCGATGCGGCCCACGGCCAGGATGGCGGCCTGGGGCGGATTCACGATCGCGTTGAAGGCGTCGACGCCATACATGCCGAGGTTGCTCACCGTGAAACCGCCGCCCTGGATGTCCGCGGGACGCAGCTTGCCGGCCTGCGCGCGCGCCACGAGGTCTTCGCGGCGCGCCGCGAGCTCGGCGAGCGTCAGCGTGTCGGCCCGGTGCACGACCGGAACGACCAGCCCCGCGGGCAGGGCGACCGCGAGCCCGACGTTTACGTCGGCGTGGCGGACGATCGTGCCGTCCTTCCACGAGACGTTGACCGCGGGATGCTGGCCGATGGCCGCCGCCACGACGCGGACGAGCAGGTCCGTGTAGGTCAGGTGCGCGCCGCTCTGCTTGCGCGCGATCTCGAGCCAGGACTTCAACCGTCCGACCCGCACCTCGCGCACCAGGTAGAAGTGCGGGACGGTCGTCCAGCTCGTGGTCATCCGCTCGGCCATGATGCGCCACACGTTGCCGACGGGTTCGCCGGCGACCGCGGCGGCCGCCGTCGGCGGCGCCGTCGTCCCAATGCGCGGCGCGTCTGCGCGAGGCGCAGCCGCGACGGCGATGTCGGACGCGAGCACGGCGCCGCCCGGCCCCGAGCCGCGGAGCGCGCGCAGATCGAGCCCGCGTTCCGCCGCCAGCCGCCGTGCCTTGGGTGAGGCCGCGACCAGGCGCGCCGCGGACGCCGCCCCGACGCCATTGCCCGTCAGCGTCTTCTGGGCCTCGACGTACGCCATGACGTCGGCCTTCTCGATCTTGCCGCTGGCGGTCGTGATGCGCGCGAGATCGACGCCGTGCTGCTCGGCGAGACGGCGCGCCAGCGGCGACGCTTTCACCGGCTCGGCCGCGGGCACCGATGCGGCAGCAGGCGCTGGCGATCCGGCCGTCGTCGCCGTTCGCGCCTCGTCGGCCGCGGCGATGACCGCGATCGTCTTGCCCACCGGCACCACGTCGCCCACGCCCGCCGTGACGTCACGCAAGACGCCCGAGGCCGGCGCTTCGACCTCGACGGTGACCTTGTCGGTCTCGATCTCGAGCAGCGGCTCACCCTTGTGCACGGTGTCGCCAGGCGACTTGATCCAGCGCAGGATCTTTCCGGTTTCCTGCGCGAGCTCGAGTGCCGGCATGATGACGTTGGTCGGCATCGGCGCCTCAGCCCGGCAGGCCGCGGAAGACCTCGCGCGCCACCGACAGCGCGCGCTCGATCCCGCCGGCATCGACGTCGAGATGCGTGACGGCGCGGATCGTGTGGGGACCGAGCGCGCCCATGCGAACGCCATGCGCGAGCAGATGCTCGACCGCCTCCGACGCGTTGGAGACGGTCTCGAAGAACACGATGTTCGTGTCGACGGTGGCGGGATCGACGCGCACTCCCGGCAGCTCGGCCAGCCCGAGCGCCAGGCGGCGCGCGTTGGCGTGGTCGTCGGCGAGGCGCTTGACGTGGTGGCGGAGCGCGTAGACGCCGCCGGCGGCGATGATGCCCGCCTGCCGCATGGCGCCGCCCATCTGCTGCTTGCAGCGCCACGCCTCGTCGACGAAGGCGCGGCTCCCTGCCAGCGCCGCGCCGACCGGGGCGCCGAGCCCCTTGGTGAAATCGATCCAGGCCGAGTCGAACGGCGCCGCGTATTCGCGCGCGGATACTCCGCTGGCGACCACGGCGTTCATGAGGCGGGCGCCGTCCAGGTGCGTGGCCAGGCCGTGGCGGCGCGCGACGGCGGTGACGGCCTCGATGCGAGCGAGCGGCCAGACGGAGCCGCCGCCGAGATTGCTCGTCTGCTCCACCCAGAGCAGGCGCGTGCGTGGGAAGTGGCGAAACGGCGGCCGCACGGCCGCCTCCACCGCGGCGGCGTCGAACTGGCCGCGCGGCCCGTCGATCGGGCGCATGTTGACGCCGGCGAGCGCGCCGGGCCCACCGGTCTCGAAGTGGATCGGATGCGCGGTCGCATGCGCGATGACTTCCTCGCCCGGCCGCGCGTGCACGCGCAGCGCGATCTCGTTGCACATCGTTCCCGACGGCAGGAAGACCGCCGCCTCCTTGCCCAGAAGCTCCGCCACCATCTCGCAGAGCAGATTGACGGTGGGATCCTCCATCTTCTGCTCGTCGCCCACCTCCGCCTCGGACATGAAGCGCCGCATGTCGGCGGTCGGCCGCGTCACGGTGTCGCTGTAGAGGTCGACGTCGATCTTCACGTCAGGCCTTCCGGCACAGCGTCTTCGCCGCGTCGGCCACGCTCTGCTCCGTCGGCACGGTGAGGTCCTCGAGCACCGGCGAGAACGGCACCGGCACGTCCATGGCGCCGATGCGCTTGACCGGCGCATCGAGATGATAGAAAGCCCCTTCGGCGATCACGGCGGCGATCTCCGCGGTGACACCATAGCGCTCGTAGCCTTCGTCCACGACGATCGCGCGTGACGTCTTCTTGGCCGAGTCGATCAGCGCCTGCTTGTCGAGCGGCCACGTCGTGCGCGGATCGATGACCTCGGCGCTGATGCCGGCCTCGTCGAGCAGCTTCGCGGCGCCCAGCGCGACGGCCACCATGCTGCTGGTCGCGACGATCGTGATGTCGCGCCCTGGGCACTTGATATCCGCGACACCGAACGGAATCGTGTAGTCCTCCGCGGGCACGGGCCCCTTCACGCGGTACATCATCTTGTCCTCGAAGATCACCACGGGGCTGTCGTCGCGGATCGCCGTCTTCATGAGCCCCTTGGCCTCGTACGGCCCCGACGGCAGCGCGACCTTGAGGCCGGGAATGTGGCTGACCCACGCGTGCAGCGACTGCGAATGCTGCGCGGCGGAGCGGCGCGTCGCGCCGAGTGTCGTGCGGAACACGATCGGCACCTTGATCTTGCCGCCCGACATGTAGTGCGCCTTCGCCGCCTGGTTGACCATCTGATCCATCGTGAGCGTGATGAAGTCGCCGAACATCACGTCCACGATGGGCCGCATGCCGGTCATGGCCGCGCCGACGCCGATGCCGGCGTAGCCCGGCTCGGAGATCGGCGTGTCGATGATGCGGTCGGTGCCGAACTCCTGCACGAGCCCGACGAGCGTCTTGAACGGATGGCCCGCCTCGGCGACGTCCTCGCCGATGAGGAACACGCGCGGATCGCGGCGCATCTCCTCGGCGATCGCCTCGCGCACCGCCTCGCCGTACGTCAGCTCGCGCACCGCGCTCTCTGTGGTGGCCATGCCGATCTATCCTTTCAAGCCGAGCGCGCGCCCGGTCTCCGTCGCGAACTTCTCGAGCGCCCCCGTGTCCATGTCCGGGCGCGGGCGCAGAATGAGGCGATCGACGCCCGCTCCCGCGTAGGCCTCGAGCAGTGTCTTGTCCGGCACGTCGAAGCCCGGCGGCGTGATGCTGATCTCGAGCCGGCCCAGCTCCTCCGGCCGCCGCGACGCCTTCTGCGCCTCGCGCAGCGCGGCCACGGACTTCGTCGTCTCGGCCACGTCCAGCCCGAAACCGTACCAGCCGTGGCCGTGCATCACCGCGCGCCGATACGCCGGCGGCGTGCGCCCGCCCACCACGATCGGAATCGGATTCTGCACCGGCCGGGGCATCGCCTGCACGCCGTCGAACGACACGTACGGACCTTGATAGGAAGGCTTCGGCTGCGTCCACACCGCGCGCATCGCCGCCAGGTAGTCGTCGGCGACGCGGCCACGCTCGGCGAATGGCGCGCCGACCGAGCGCATCTCCGGCTCGCACCAGCCGACGCCGATACCGAAGATGATCCGGCCGTTGGACAGCACGTCCAGCGAGGCGAGCTGCTTGGCGATCACGAGCGCCTGGCGCTGCGGCAGGATGATGACGCCCGTCGCGAGCTTCACGCGTGAGGTGTGCGCGGCGAGAAACGTCAGCGCGACCAGCGGATCGAGCAGCCGCATGTCCGGCGCCATCGGCCGCCCGGGCATGGGCGGATCCGGCAGCACCACGTGGTCGGCCGCCCACAGCGACTCGAAGCCCGCGGCCTCGGCGGCGCGGCCCAGGCGCGCGGCCGCCTCCGGGTACGCGCAGGTGTGCAGGTTCACTGAGTGCAGGCCGAACTTCATGGCGCCACCGCCAGCGCGCGGAGCGGGGAGCCGGTGCCGCCCTGGATCTTGAGCGGCGTGATCACGAGCGCGACCGTGTACGCCTTCGCCGCCGACAGCGGCTCGAGGTTCATGTTCTCGACGATGTAGATGCCGCTGTCCGTCAGCAGCATCATGTGCACGCTGAACAGCTCCTTGCCGTATGCGGCGGGGCGCTTCTCGAACGTCGCCGTGTCGTCGCTGGCCAGGCGCGCACCTTTGGCGATGATCCATTTCGCGGCATCCTGCCCCGGCCCCGGCGACTGCTCGCCGAGATACTTCGCGTTGTCCTTGCCGAAGTACTGTCCCCAGCCCGTGCGAATCAGCACGCTGTCGCCTTTCCGCACGTCGACGCCCTGCGCCTTGGCGGTGTCGTCCAGGTGCTTGGCCGTGATCTCGAAGCCGGGCGCCAGCGGATCGGCGCCTCCGTTGGCGACCTGCCGCGCGACGTCCAGGAAGACGCCGCGATTGATCATGAGATCCACGGGAAAGTTGTCGATGCCGAGGTTGTTGCCGATTCCGCCCGGCGTCGACGTCGCGGCAACCGCATCCACGCCTCCGTGCAGCTTGAGATCGCGTCCGATGTGCCCGATCGCATCGATCGTCGGCGCGCCGTGCTGGCCGCTGAAGTACATGATCTCCGACGCCCACGACACCCGGCTGCCCGGCACCTGCCCGAAGATCTCGTGCGTCATCTTGTGCGTGCGATTGAGCGCGAACGAATACGGCGGATTGAGGCCGAGCACGGGCGACTGCTCGCTCCAGGTGAACGACAGGTCGAAGACGCGCGCCGACTTGAGCGCAGCCAGCAGCGATTCCGCCGAGCCCCCTTGCGCGCTCGCCACCGCGGGCGCGCGCATCTGTGTGCCGCCCGCGGCGGCCACGGCCGCCGCCCAGCCTGCTGCTCCCAGCCACCTCCGCCTCGTCAGCTCGCTCATGGCTGTCCCTCCGTGGGCTTGGAGGCTGCGTCAGCGCGCGCGCAGAGTCAAGCGAGCGTGTCGCCGGCGCGGAATCGTTGACCGCGCCGACGCGGCTACGTTCGGACCGCGCCCTCCTCGACGGGCTCGAGATCGAACGCCGCGGCCATCAGCGCTCGTGTATACGCCTGCTCGGGATGCTCGAAGATCCGCTCGGTCGGCCCCTGCTCGACCACGCGGCCGTCGCGCATGACGAGAATCTCGTCGCTCACGGCGCGGATCACCTTGAGGTCATGGCTGATGAACAGGTACGCCAGGCCGTGCCGAGCCTGCAGCTCGCGCAGCAGGTCGACGACCTGCGCCTGCACCGACATGTCGAGCGCGGACGTCGGCTCGTCGAGGACCACGAAGCGGGGCTTGAGCACCATGGCGCGCGCGATCGCGATCCGCTGACGCTGGCCGCCGGAGAACTCATGCGGATAGCGGTCGCGCAGCGCGGGATCGAGCCCCACCTCGCGCAGCGCGGCGTCGATGAGCTCGCGGCGCTCCGCCGCCGTGCCGCCGATGCCGTGCACGCCGAGCCCTTCGCCGACGATCTGCGCCACGGACATGCGTGGCGACAGGGCGCCGAATGGATCCTGAAACACGACCTGCATCGCACGGCGCAGCGGCCGAAGGGCACGCGCGTCGAGCGTGTGGAGCTCGCGCCCGCCGAAACGGATTCGGCCCTGGCAGGACGAAAGGCGCAGCAGCGCCAGGCCGAGCGTGGTCTTGCCCGAGCCGCTCTCGCCGACCACGCCGACGGTCTGGCCCTCGCGCACGGCGAGGCTGACGCCGTCGACCGCCTTGATGTGGCCCACCGTGCGCCGGAGCAGCCCGCGGCGAATCGGGAACCACACGCGGATGTCCTGCGCCTCCATCACGACCGGCGCGTCCGCGCGTGGCGCGCGCGGCATGCGACGCGGCTCGGCCGCGAGCAGGCGACGCGTATAGGGGTGCTGCGGTGACTCGAAGATCTCGCGAGTCGCGCCGGCCTCGACGATCTCGCCGGCGCTCATGACGCACACGCGGTCGACCATCTTGCGGACGATGCCGAGATCGTGCGTGATCAGCAGCAGCGCCATGCCGAACTTCGCCTTGAGCTCACCGAGCAGCGTCAGGATCTGCGCCTGGATCGTCACGTCGAGCGCGGTCGTCGGCTCGTCGGCGATGAGCAGATCGGGCTCGTTGGCCAGCGCCATCGCGATCATCACACGCTGCCGCTGACCACCCGACAGTTGGTGCGGATAGGCGTCCAGCCGGCGCTCGGCCTCCGAAAGCCCGACCAGGCGCAGCAGCTCGAGCGTGCGCGCGCGCGCCGCGGCCCGCGACAGCCCCTTGTGCACGCGCAAGATCTCGTTCACCTGCTTCTCGATGGTGTGCAGCGGATTGAGCGAGGTCATCGGCTCCTGGAAGATCATGGCGATACGATCGCCGCGCACGCGCTGCATCGTCGCGTCGGTGGCGCCCAGCAGCTCCTCGTCCTGGAAGCGGATGCTGCCCGACGGATGGCGCGCCTTGGGATACGGCAGGAGCTGCATGATCGACAGCGCCGTCACCGATTTCCCCGAGCCGCTCTCGCCCACCAGCGCCAGCGAGGCCCCGCGCTCGATGTCGAAAGAGACGTGGCGCACGGCCTCCACTGGGGCGCCCTCGACGTCGAACGCCACGGAGAGATCGCGCACGGCGAGCAGGGGCATCAGCGAACTTTCCGCGGATCGAAGGCGTCTCGAACGGCCTCGCCGATGAAGATGAGCAGCGTCAGCATGACGGCGAGGACCACGAAGCCGGTGAGCCCGAGCCAGGGCGCCTGGAGGTTGGCCTTGCCCTGGGCCAGGATTTCGCCGAGCGACGCCGAGCCCGGAGGCAGACCGAATCCGAGGAAGTCGAGCGACGTGAGCGTGGTGATGGCGCCGTTGAGGATGAACGGCAGGAACGTCAGCGTCGCGACCATCGCGTTCGGCAGCAGGTGGCGGGCCATGATCACGGTGTTACGCACACCGAGCGCGCGCGCCGCCCGCACATAGTCGAGATTCCGTGCGCGCAGGAACTCGGCGCGCACCACGGCCACCAGCGACATCCACGAGAAGAGCAGCATGAGGCCGAGCAGCCACCAGAAGCTCGGCTGCACGATGCTGGCGAGGATGATCAATAGATAGAGGACGGGCAACCCCGACCACACCTCGATGAACCGCTGGAAGAGCAGATCCGTCCAGCCGCCGAAGTATCCCTGCACCGCTCCCGCGGCAACGCCGATCACCGAGCTGGTGAGCGTCAGCACGAGGCCGAAGAGGACCGAGATGCGGAACCCGTAGACGAGCCGCGCCAGCAGGTCGCGCCCCTGGTCGTCGGTGCCGAGCCAGTGGTGCGTCGACGGAGGCGAGGGCACGGGGCCGGCGAGCTGCCAGTCGATCGTGTCGGAGCGATACGCGATGAGCGGCCACACCATCCATCCGCGGGCCTCGATGAGTCGGCGCACGGCGGGATCGCGGTACGCCGCTTCCGTCGGAAGCTGGCCGCCGAACGCCGTCTCGGGATACGCGCGGGCGATGGGCACGAAGAAGCGCCCGTCGTAGCGCACCAGCAGCGGGCGGTCGTTGGCGAGGACGTCGGCGCCGAGCGAGAGCACGAACAGGACCAGGAAGATCCACAGCGACCAGTAGCCGCGGCGGCTCCCGCGGAAGCTGGCCAGCCGGCGCCGCGTGAGAGGCGAGAGGCTCACGTCTCGCGCCGCTCGAAGTCGATCCGCGGATCGATGACCGTATAGGTGAGATCGGTCACGATGTTCAGCACGAGGCCGATCAGCGTGTAGAGGTAGAGCGTGCCGAACATCACCGGGTAGTCGCGGTTCACCGCCGCCTCGAAGCCCAGCAGCCCGAGGCCGTTGAGCGAGAAGATCACCTCGATCAGCAGCTGGCCGGCGAAGAAGATCCCGACGAACGCCGCCGGAAAACCGGCGATCACGATGAGCATGGCGTTGCGGAAGACGTGGCCGTAGAGCACGCGCCGCCGGCTGAGCCCTTTGGCGCGGGCGGTGGCCACGTACTGCTTGTTGATCTCGTCGAGGAACGAGTTCTTGGTCAGCATGGCCAGACTGGCGAAGCCGCCCACCACGAGGGCCGTCACCGGCAGCGCGATGTGCCAGAGATAGTCGGCGACGCGCTGTGGCCAGGACATCAGCGCCCACGTGTCGGACGTGAGCCCGCGCAGCGGAAACCAGTGTACGAACGAGCCGCCGGCGAGCAGCACGACCAGGAGGATCGCGAACAGGAATCCGGGAATGGCGTAGCCGACGATCACCGCCGCGCTCGTCCACACGTCGAACGGCGTGCCGTCACGCACCGCCTTGGCGACACCGAGCGGGATCGAGATGAGATAGACGAGCACCGTCGTCCACAGACCAAGCGTGATCGAGACCGGCAGCTTCTCGAGCATGATGCCGAGCACGGGGCGATCCCGGTAGAAGCTGGTGCCAAAGTCGAACGCGAGATAGCTGCGCATCATGTGAACGAACCGCTGCCACGCCGGCTTGTCGAAGCCGAACTGCTTCTCGAGCTGACGCACGAGGTCGGGATCGATGCCGCGGGAGGCTCGGCTGACGGCCTCGTCGCCGCCGCCGGTCCCGGATCGGGCCGCGCCGCCAGCCACCTCGCCGCCACCCGTCCCGCTCACGCGCGCCGTGGCCTGGATCGTCGCGCCACGAATGCGGGCCAGCATGAGATCGACGGGCCCCCCGGGCGCCGCCTGCACGATGACGAAGTTGGCGAGCATGATGCCGAACAGCGTGGGGATCACGAACAGCAGGCGACGGCCGAGGTACGCCAGCACTAGCGGGCTCCACTCAGACGCGGATCGACCCACCAGGTATCGAGGCCGAGCTCGTATTTCGGCGAGACCGCCGGACGCCCGAAGCGGTTCCAGTACGCCACGCGGAACGCGCCGAGGTGATAGTGCGGCACGACGTAGTGGCCCCACAGAAGCACGCGGTCGAGCGCGCGGGTGCGCGCGACCAGCGCCGCGCGGTCCGGCGCAGCGATCAAGAGCTCGATGAGGCGATCGACGACGGGATCGCGAATCCCGGCCAGGTTGCGGCTGCCCGGCGTCGCGGCGGCCGCCGACGAAAAGTAATCGCTCTGCTCGTTGCCGGGCGAGAGCGACTGCGGTAGCACCGCAACGATCATGTCGAAGTCGAATTGCTTCACGCGATACTCGTACTGCGCGGCGTCCACCGTTCGGACGCGCGCGGTGACCCCGAGGCGCTCGAGGTTCTTCACGAAGGGCAAGGCGATGCGCTCGAAGGTCGGGGTGTCGAGCAGGATCTCGAACGTCAGCGGTTGTCCGCTCTGTGCGTTCACCAGCTTCAAATCCCGCACGACCCAGCCCGCCTGTCCGAGCAGCGCGAGCGCGCGCACGAGGTTGGGCCGCACGCCGTCCGCACCGGTCGTCGGCGGCTGATACTCACGCGTGGAGACCTCGTCGGGCACTCGGCCGCGGAAGGGATCGAGCACCACCAGCTCGGCCGCGCTCGGCAGGCCGCGCGACGCGAGCTCGGAATTCGAGAAGTAGCTGCGCGTGCGGGTGTAGGCGCCGTAGAAGAGGTGGACGTTGCTCCACTCGAAGTCGAACGCCGCGGTGAGTGCGGCGCGGACGCGGGGGTCGGCGAACACCGGCCGGCGGGTGTTGAAGACGAACCCCTGCATGCCGGTCGGCACCTCGTTGGGGATCTGCTCCTTGCGGATGCGTCCATCGCGCACCGCGGGGACGTCGTACGCGTTGGCCCAGTTCTTGGCCGACGCCTCCCACTGCCGGATGTCGTAGGCCCCGCCCTTGAAGGCTTCGAGCGCCACCGTGTCGTCGCGATAGTAGTCGTACCGGATCGTGTCGAAGTTGAACCGGCCCACGCTGACCGGCAGCTCGGCGGCCCAGTAGTCGGCAACGCGCCGATACGTGATCGACCGGCCCGGCTCGAACGCCTCCACCCGGTACGGCCCGCTGCCGAGTGGCGGCTCCAGCGTCGTCTTTGCGAAATCGCGTCCGTTCCAGTAGGCCTTCGACAGCACGGGCAGCTGGCCCAGGATCACCGGCAGCTCGCGGTTCTCCCCGCCCTTGAACGTGAAGCGGACGGTTCGCGGTCCCGTCTTCTCGACGCTCGCCACCGCTGCGTAATACGAGCGGTAGAGCGGGTGCCCTTTCGTGCGCAGCGTGTCGAACGTCCACATCACGTCCTCGACGGTGATGGGGCTGCCGTCGTGGAACCGCGCGGTACGGCGCAGCGTGAACGCCACCCACGAGCGATCGGCCGGTGTCTCGATCGTCTCCGCGATCAGCCCGTATTCCGACGACGGCTCGTCCGACGACTGGAGGGTCAGCGTGTCGAAGATCGTGCCGATCCCGGCCGCAGATACGCCCTTGAGGATGAACGGATTGAGGTTGTCGAAGGTGCCGGTGGCCGCCAGGATCACGCTGCCGCCCTTGGGCGCCCGCGGGTCGACGTAATCGAAGTGCCGGAAGCCGGGGCCGTACTTGAGGTCGCCGTGGATCGACAGCCCGTGAGTCGGCGGTGCCGCCGGCGCCGAGCGCGGCCAGGCGGGTGCCGCGGCGGCGATGAACGTCAACGCGACGACGGCGGCCAGCGCTCTCATGCAGACAACGCTCCCATAGTACCCGGCGCCGGAATGCTGCGGAACGGTCGCCGCGTGGTAATGTGACCCCCACCGCCGCGGAGGCGTCGCATGGCCCGAACGCGCATCACGCTGAACGACCCGAGCCGATTCAAGGACCCCGCGAATCTCACGTGGGAGCGCTACGTCGCCCTGCAGGCGCGCGAGCGCGAGCGCTATCTCGCCGAGCGCGCCACCATTGCCGCCGATGCCATGGCGTACAAAACCGTGAGCCCCCGCTATCTCGAGCGCGCGGTGGACCAGTTCGCGAACAACTACTACTCCGAGCTCTCGGCCACGCACTACATCGCGACGGCGGCCGCCAACGCGCCGTTCGACGAGCTCAAGAAGTGCTGCCTCTTCCAGCTGGCCGACGAGCAGCGCCATCTGGAAATGGACCGCGAGGTGTTCGAGCACGCCGGCATCCCCGAGCGCGACTGGCTGCCGGCGTGGGAGGCGCCGGGCACGACGTGCCGGTTCTTCCGTCACCTGCTCGAGCTCGAGGACACGATCGAGATTCTCGTGAAGGGCAACTTCGTGGCCGAGGGCGCCGCGGGCCCCGGCACGTTCGCCGTCCTCGCCGATGGCGCCGAGGAGCGCGGCGACGTCTTCTCGGCCGTCAACCACCGCGCGCGCGTGCGCGACGAGACGCGCCACATCAGCTTCGCGCGCGTGCTGGTGCGGGCGCTCATCGACGACGATCCGTCGAACCTCGACGTGATCCAGCGCTGGCAGGACGAGAGCCTGCAGCTGTTCGTGGAGGTCGCGCGCGGCGGCGCGCGGCGCGAGTGGTGGGAAGGTTTTCTCGGCTCCTACTACAAGATCGCGCTGCCGCTCGGCCTCAAGCCGTCGACGCTGCCGATCTGACGGCTCGGCCGCACGGTCTCAGCGTCCGAGCGCCACGTAGAGCTCGTCGCCCTCCGTCTTGAGCGGATAGCCCTTCAGACCGATCTCGGCGTCGCCGACCGGCGCGCCGGTCTTGAGGTCGAACTGCCACGTGTGCTCGAGGCACGTGAGCAGGCATCCGTCGTGCACGCCCTGCTCCAGCGGCACGGCCTCGTGCGGGCACATGGCCTGGAACGCGACGAGCTCGGTGCCGGTGTGCACGATCAGCACGCTCGTACCGTCGACGGCGAACTCCTTCATGCTGCTGGCCGGCACGTCGGTCACCCGGCACACGCGCGTCCACTCGGGCGACGGCGATGCGGCCGCCGCCGCGGCCGGCTTCGGCTTCGCGTCCACCTCGATCTTGTTCGCGCCCTTCACCCCCGGCTCGTAGCGCAACCGCTCGACCGGATAGCCGCCGATGATGTGTGAGGTGAGGATCTCCTCGAGATCGGACTCCTGCACGCCCGCGTACCAGACGTTCTCCGGATAGACGACCATCATCGGGCCGTGGCCACACTGCGAGAAGCACCCGGCCTTGTTCACGCGCACGGCGGCCTGCAGGTTGGCCTTCTGTACGCCCGCACGCAGCGTCTTCACGAACTTCTCGGTGTCGCCCTGCACCGGGCAGGTGTCGCCGCTCGTACACACGAACACGTGACGGTCGTACTGGCCCATCGTCGCTCCTTTGGCGGCTCAGCTGAACTTGTCGTACCGGATGTCGGCCGGGGACAGTCTCGCCTCGCGCAGCAGCAAGCGCAAGCTGGCGTCGACCATTGGCGGCGGGCCCGCGACCCACGCCCGGACGCCGGCGTATCGCCCCTGCATGCGCTCCCCGGCCACCGCGTGGACGAAGCCGCGCGCGAAGCCGAAGCCGGGATAGGCGGCCGCGAGCGCCTCGGGCACGTCCTCATCGGACAGCGCGACGGTCACCGCGAGCCGTCCGGGATGGCGCGCGCGGAAGGCCTCGAGGTCGTCGAGGAAGAACCCGTCGCGTGCGGTGCGTACGCCGAAGAAGACGTGACCGTCCCAGCGCGCAAAATGCTCCGCGCCGCAGGCGCGGGACAGGATCGACATCATGCCGGCGATCCCGCTGCCGCCGGCGATGCACAGCACGTGCTTGCCCATATCGGGATGGAAGGTCGCGTGGCCGAGCGGGGCCACGACGTGCAGGCGCGTGCCGTCGACGTCGCCCGCGAAGAGCCACTCGCTGATGCCGCCGCCCGGCTTCTTCTTCACCACGAACGACAGCCGCTCGGCGCGCCGATCGAAGTTGACCATCGAATATGCGCGCGCTCCGGCAACGCCCGGCACGGTGAGCAGCGCGAACTGGCCGGCGGCAAAGTCCAGCGGCGCGTCGAGATCCACGTGGAAGGCGACGACATCGTGGGTGAGCCCTCGCAGCCCGCCCACGACGCCGGCAAAGACACGCGGCGCCGACGTGTCGGGCTCGCTCGTCTTCAGTGGCCCAACCTCGAGCGCGCAGTCCTCGTGGGCCACGCTCTGACAGGTCAGCAGATCGGCCTCGGTCTTGAAGTACTTTCGGCCCGGCGCCTCGGGCCACTGGCTCTCCACGCGCCCGCTCGTGAGCCGCGCCTTGCACGTGCCGCAGGTGCCGGTGGCGCACTCGTACGGCAGCTCGACGCCGCTGCGCAGGCCGGCGTGCAGGATCTTCTCGCCCGGCTCGCACTCGAAGGCGCGCGTGCCGTTGCGGGCCGTGACGACGATCTTCATACGACGAGGATTTTCGCGTGGCGCTCGGGCGAAGCGAGCTCGTCGAACGCCTGCGCGATACCGTCGATGCCGACACGCCCCGTGATGAGCGGCGCCGTGGGGATGCGACCGGCCGCGATGTGGCCGAGCGTCGCGGCGAATTCGTCCTGCGTGTAGCCGAGCACGAACTGCAGATTGAGCTCCTTGACGATGCCGAGCATCGGGTAAATGGCGTCGGCCTCCATGCACACGCCGACGACCACGATGCGTGAGCCGCGCGGCGCGGCGGTCATGATCTGATCGAGCACGCCCGGCACGCCGACGCACTCGAACACGACGGCGGGCCGCAGCGGCGGACCCGGCGGCCACGGAAGCGGCTGCGGCGCGCGGGCGGGCTCGGCCCAGACCGATGCGGCCTGTCGCCAGCTCTCCCACGGCGTATTTTTTGCCGGATCGACGACGACGTCGGCGCCGACGGCCACCGCGAGCTCACGACGACGCGGCGAGAAGTCGGCGGCCACGATCGGCCGCACGTCGGCCAGGCGCAGCGCGGCGATGACGGCCAGCCCTACCGGACCGCAGCCGATGACGAGCGGCGCGTCGTCGGGATCGAGACGCGCCTTGTTGACCGCGTGCAGGCCCACGGCCATCGGCTCGGTGAGCGCCGCCGCTTCGGTCGGCACGCCGTCGGGCACGCGCAGCAGCAGCGCCTCGGTCAGCCGCATCAGCTCGCCGTACCCGCCGGGGTGATCGTTCGAGTACCCGATCGTCTGCGGGCCCGTGTCGCGCAGGAGCATTGGTCGCGAGCACACGCGCGTGCCGGCCGGCAGCGCACGCGTGGTGCGTGGCCCATGCTCGACGATCTCCGCACAAAACTCGTGGCCCATCACGACGTCGCGGCTGAGGTCCATCGGACGGCCGCCGGCGCGGCGGGACGTCTCGACGAACGTGTCCGCGTGCTTGAGCGCGTGCAGGTCCGAGCCGCAGATTCCGCACGCGAGCGTGCGCACGAGCACCTCGCCCGGGCCGGGCTCGGGCACGGACACCTCGGCCACGACCAGCTGCCGGTTGCGCATGACGGCGGCGCGCATGTCGCCCGCGAGGCTGCCTTCGTTGGCGTGAGGAGTCAAGCGTGTGGACTCGCCGCCCGCGGTGCTATCATCGCGCGCCATGGCGCAATCGATGTCCTCCGCGCCGTTCGTCTGGCATCCGGACGGCCGGCCGGACTGGGCCAGCATGTGGACGACGTTCTGCGAGCTCGCGCTGTTTGGCGGACCGCCGCAGCGCGGCCCGGACAGCGCGCTGCGCGCGCCGGAGCCAGGGGACGCGTGCGACGCGGCGATGCTGGCCGAGATGCGCCGCGGCATCTGGGAGACCACCGGCCTCTACGCGGAATCGAGCGAGGCCGGTCGGCTGGTCGTGAGCTGCGACTCGCCCGAGATGGCGCAGTGGATGGCAACCGCGATCTCACGGGAGAACGTCGAGGCGCGCGCGGACGACGACCGCGTCGTCCTGCCGGCGGCTCGTGGCTATCGGCTCGAGGACGAGGTGAAGAGCATCATCACGGTGGTGGCCAAGACGCATCACTACTGGCAGGCGCACCTGATGGGCGCCGAGCAGGCGGACCCGACGCCCGCCGGCGATTCTTAGCCGTGCGCTACGCGTTTCGCTGCCCGACGTGCGCGCTCGAGTTCGACGTGTCGCGGCCCGTGAGCGAGGCGAGCAAGCCCGCCGCGTGTCCGGTGGACGGCGCCACCGCCGAGCGCATCTTCACGATGCCGAGCACGAACTTCAATCGTCCGCCGTCCGCGGCGCCCGCCTCGGACGCCGGTGGGTATTCGCACTCCGGCCACTCGCACGGCCCCGGCACGCGCGCGCACACGCACTGAGCGGCGCGATGACGCCGGGCGGAGCACTCCCAACGGGCCTCGTGGCGCTGGAGTCCTTGGCCGTCGACGTGCTGACCGATGACGTGAGCGACAACTACGTCAGCAAGACGCCGTTCGCCGTCTCCGAGTTCAGCAACGTCATCCGCGCGGGCGCACGTGTCATTTCCGGCGAAGCGCTGCTCTGCGCCAATCTCGGGTTCGGCTTGCGCCTCGTGTCCCAGGCGGCCGGCGTCCGTCACACGCTGTTGTTCGATACGGGTCCGGAGCCAGGCGTCTTCATCCGCAATTGCGCCGCGCTCGGCGTGCAGCTCGGTGACGTCGAAGCCATTGCCATCACCCACGGGCACTGGGATCACATGGCGGCCCTGCCCGCGACGATCGACCGGATCATCCAGCAGGGCGGACGCGTGACGGTCCACGTCAATCCCGGAATGTTCAACGAGCGCGCGGTGCGGCTGCGCGGCGATCAGATCGTTCCCGTGGCCAACGTTCCCGCGCCTGCCTCATTGCAGCGGCACGGCGCGATCGTGGTCAATGGTCCGGAGGAACGCCTGCTGCTGGACCGGCACTTCTACTACAGCGGCGAGATCCCTCGCGTCAGCGCGTTCGAGAAGGGGCGTGACGACCACTTCTGCCGAAAGAATCCCGACGCGCCGTGGGAGCCCGATCCGCTGCTGCTGGACGAGCGCATGCTCGTGGCGCACGTCCGCGACCTGGGGCTGGTCGTGTTCAGCTCCTGCTCCCACGCCGGGATCGTCAACGTGTGCACACACGTCCGCAGCCTCTTTCCCGGCATTCCGATCCACACCGTCATGGGTGGACTGCACCTCGGGGGCGTGATGGAGCGGAACATCCCCGCGACCGTGGAGACACTGCGGTCGTTCGCGATCGAGCACATCATCACGGGCCACTGCACGGGCTGGCGCGCCCTGCACGCGCTCGCCAACGCCTTCGGCGACGCCGTCAGCCAATCCGCCGTCGGGACAACGTACACGTTCGCGGCCGAACGGCGATGACCTTCGCGGACCTGCCGTGGGGCTTCTGGATGTGGCTCGGGACCATCCTTGGCGTCGCGGCGGTCGCGGTGACCCTCGGAGCGATCGGCGACCGGCTCACCGGTTGGTGGCTCACCAACAGTCTTCGCAATCGCCTCGCGGCGAAGCGCCAGCTGCGTCGCGAGGGACGCCCGCCGAGAGAGCCTGCGGCGACGTGGTGGGTCGTGACGTGCGAGCACTGTGATTATCGCTACGACGCCACGACCGAACAAGATGCGAGCAAGCATCTCGACAAACACCGGAGAGCCACGAACCATTGGGTCGGTCAGCGGAAGGTTGATTCAACCGAGCTGTGAAGCCGCGTCGAGTGTCAGCCCGTGGGTGACCCCGGCGGGATTCGAACCCGCGAGTGAAGTAACGTGTCGCCGGCGCTGACGTTCGTCGGGCTGAAGACGGCGGCGACGCGGCGTCCCGGGTGCGGGTGCCCCGCGCGCGCCGCTTGTGGCGAGCCGTCGTCGCCGCGCGAAGCGGAGGGCGGGACGAGCGCGTCGCCGACGGTCGGCTGGGCTGGCGCGACCCCCTCCGGGGGATGGGGGGTCGCGCGAGTTCCCGCCCGAGCGAGCAGCGGCGTACAGGCGAGCCACCGCGGCGCGCGCGGGGCACCCGTGCCCGGGACGCGCGCGGCGGCGCCGGTTGCGGCTACTCGAACATCAGCACGGTGCGCGCGACCTCGCCGGCCTTCATCGCGCGAAACGCCTCGTTCACGTCCTCGAGCTTGCCGCGTCGACTGACCATCTCATCGAGCTTCAGCCGACCCTGGCGGTAGAACTCGATGTAGCGCGGCATGTCCACCTTGAAGCGGTTGCTGCCCATGCTGCAGCCCTGGATTCGCTTCTCGCGCAGGAACATCGGGCCGTCGAGCTCGATCTTCTGCCCGACCGGGATCATGCCGATGACGGTCGCGGTCCCGCCCGGGCGGATGCAGTCGAAGCACTGCTCGGCGGCGACCTTCAGGCCGATGGCCTCGAAGGAATAGTCCACGCCGCCATTCGTCATCGCGCGGATCTTCTTCACCGCATCGTCGGTCTTCGCGTTGACGGTGTGCGTGGCGCCGAGCTCCTGCGCCTTCGCGAATTTCGAATCGACCGTGTCGACGGCGATGATCATGCGCGCGCCGGCGATGCGCGCGCCCTGGATGACCGCGAGCCCCACGCCGCCGGCGCCGAAGACGGCCACCGTCGAGCCCGGCTCCACGCGCGCGGTGTTCAGCGCCGCGCCGACGCCCGTGGTGACGCCACAGCCGATGAGCGCGGCCTGCGCGAACGGCATTTTCTCGTCGATCTTCACGAGCGCGTTTTCGTGGACCAGCATCTTCTCGGCGTAGGCCGAGAGGTTGGCGAACTGATTGACGGGCTGGCCGTTCCACGTGAGCTTCGGCGGCTCCTCTTTCTTTCTGACGGGCCGCGTCTGGCACAGGTGCGTCTTGCCGGTCAGGCAGTAGTCGCACGTCCCGCAAAACACCGACAGACAGGCGATGACGTGATCGCCCGCTTTGAATTCGCTCACGTACGGACCGACGGCCTCGACGATACCCGCCGCCTCGTGGCCGAGGATGGCCGGCGCCGGGAACGGATAGAGCCCATCGACGAAGTGCAGATCGCTGTGGCAGACGCCGGAGGCGACGGTGCGGACGAGCACCTCGCGGCCGATCGGCTTGTCGACCTCGACCTGCTCGATCGTCAACGGCTTGTGCGGGCCGTGGAACACTGCTGCTTTCATGGGACCCTCCTCACGAAGTCGGCGCTATCCTATCGCACCACGAGCCCTCGAACATGACAGGCTCAGCCGCTCAGCCCGAGGCGCCATCGGTGTCGCCGACCCAGAAGTGGGCCATCACGGTGACCGTGATGGTCGTCGCGTTCATGCAGATTCTCGACACCAGCGTCACGAACGTGATCTTGCCGCACCTGCAGGGTTCGCTGTCGGCCGGCCTCGACGAGGTCTCGTGGGTGATCACGTCGTACCTGGCCGCCAACGCCGTCGTCATCCCCGCCAGCGGCTGGCTGGCCGGTCTCATGGGCCGCAAGCGGTTCTTCCTGCTCTGCACGACGCTGTTCGTGGTGAGCTCGTTTCTCTCGGGCATCGCGCCGAACCTGACCACGCTCATCATCGCGCGCATCTTCCAGGGACTCGGCGGCGGGCCGATCATCCCCCTCTCGCAGGCCATCCTCTGGGAGATCTTTCCGTTCCATCAACGCGGGCTGGCGATGGCGATCTGGGGCTTGGGCTTCATCCTCGGACCGATCCTCGGCCCGACAGTCGGCGGCTATCTCGCCGACGAGTGGTCGTGGCGCTGGATCTTCTACATCAACCTGCCGGTCGGCGTCGTCGGCTTCCTCTTGGCGAGCGCGTTCCTGTTCGATCCGCCTTATTTACGGAAGGCCTCACGCATCGACTGGTGGGGTCTCGCGCTGATGATCGTCGGCTTCGCGTGCCTGCAGCTGGTGCTCGATCGCGGCGAGCGCGAGGAGTGGTTCGACTCGCCCGTCATCGTCGCGATGACGATCGTCGCCGTGTGCGGCCTCGCCGGCTTCCTCATCCGCGAGCTCACGACCACGGAGCCCATCGTCGACCTCACCGTGTTCGCCGACCGCAACTTCGCCACCGGCGTGACGCTCATCTCGATCGTCGGCTTCGGCATGTTCTCCGGCATGCTGCTCGTCGCCGTCTTCACCCAACAGCTCTTGGGCTACGACGCGTGGACGTCGGGGCTCGTGCTGGCGCCGGGCGGCCTCGGGAACATCTGCTCGCTGTTCGCGTCGGGCATCGTGACGCGCGTCGATCAACGCTGGATGCTCGCCTTCGGCTGCCTGCTCAACGCCGTCAGCCTCTACATGATGAGCTCACTCACGCTCGGCATGGATTACTGGGCGCTGGCGCTTCCGCGATTCATCCAGGGGTTCGCCGTGGGCTTCATCTTCGTGCCGCTGTCGACGCTGACGCTGGCCACGATCCGGCGCGACAAGCTCATCAACGCCACCGCCGTGTACGGCATGATGCGCAACATCGGCGGCAGCGTCGGCATCGCGGTGGTCACGACCCTCTTGGCACAACGCAGCCAGTTCCATCAGTCGACGCTCGTCGCGCACGTGACCGCGTGGGACTGGGAGACGCGCGTGCGTCTCACGCGCTGGGCGCGCCACTTCATCACCCAGGGCAGCGACAGCTTCACGGCCGACCGCCAGGCGGTGGCGATGCTCTATCGCGAGACGGTGTCGCAGGCGCAGCTCTTGGCGTACGCCGACGATTTCTGGCTGCTCGCGATGATGTTCGTGGCGGTGCCGCTCGTGCTGCCGTTCATGCGCCGCATCCGGCTGCAGCCGACGACACCGGCGACGGCCGCTTCGAACGAGCGCGCCGCCGCGCACGTGGTGGAGGAAGGCGCGGTGTGAGCGCCGCCGCTACGGCAGCAGATCGGCCACGGCGATTCGACTGGAGGTAAATGCGAGCGGCACGGCGACCTCGGCTGGGCTCAACGAGGTGACGGATCGAAACCGCCAGCCGTACGCGGCCGACGGATCCGCAATGGGGTCGCGATACACCTCGAGCACACGGTCGACGAGATTCACGATCCAGTAATCCTGAATGGCGGCTCGAGCGTAGAGACTGCCCTTCTCGGCGCGGTCGAACACGAGGCTCGATTCGGCGACCTCGATGACGAGCGCGGGCCGCGTCGGATGCGCGTGTCGATAATCGGCAGGGCGCCCCGGCACCACGATCAGATCGGGCTCGGGCTCCGACTCGTCATCGAGCGAGATGGGCGACTGCATTCGCACGAGCCAGCCCGGTGGAAGACTCGCCCTCACGGCATAGTCCACGGCGTTGATCGACGAGGCGTGATAGGGATACTGCGGCTCCGCGACGACGAGCTGGCCGCCGATCAGCTCGACGGGCTCTCTCTCGAACATTCCGAGGCCGACGAGGCGATCGTACTCGGTCCGCGTCCAGCGCCGAAGCGTCAATGGCGCTTGCATCATTGGCTGAGTCTAGTCGCGCATGGCCGCGCCATCAATGTCGACTCGCGGGCACGCCGGCGATGGAAGAACGTGGAAGGCGGGCGGGCGCGCGCCCGCCTTCCACGACGAGACGTGCTACTGGGTCCTGGCCTGCTGAGTGCCGGCGGCGGTGACGCCTGTGACGCGGAACACGCCGTTGTCTTCGGTCAGGTCGACCGTCGCGGGTCCGCGCATCTCCTTGTCGCCCACCTTGACCGCGAGCTCGTCCACTTTGACGCCGGTGATCTTGCCGTCCGTGCGCACGGTGGAGAGCCCGCGGAACGGCAGCGTCAGCTGCACGTCCGACTTCTGCGCGCCGGGGTCCATCGTGTAAACGCCCGAGCCGAGCTTCACCATCACCGTGTCGGCGGTGACCGCCTTCATGTCGTCCCACTTCTGCCCGCCCCACGTCATGAGGAACGTCTGCGTGGCCTGGATCTGCGGCGCTGACGTCATCGGCGACTGCGCGTGAGCCACGACCGGCGCGACGCACATGCCGAGAGCGAAGACCGCAAACATCACCGCTCGTCCCATCGTCATTCGTCGCCTCCCCGAGGTTGGTGTGGACCTCGGAGGCCGTTGTAGTGCAACGAGTCTGCCGCGGCCGTTGCCGGCGGGTCCCGCGCGCAAGGTGTCGCGAACGCGGAACTTTCGCGGGCGACCTGGCCGGCCGACGCCGCGATCGTGGGCGAAGCGGCACGGCGGCGTCACGCGGCTGACGCTAGCGCGCGGGGAGACCCATGGCCGGCTCGGCCTCGTAGAGATAGCAGGCGACATCGTGGGCCGCGCCGACGCTGCGCAGGGCCGGTGGCGCCGCCGCGCACCGAGGCATCGCGAACGCGCAGCGCGTGCGAAAGCGGCAGCCGGACGGCGGATCGATCGGATTCGGCGGATCGCCGGACAGCGGCGGCCGCTCGAGACGATGATCTGGATCGAGGCTCGGCGCCGACGCGAACAGCGCCTGCGTGTAGGGATGCTTCGGCGCCTGCGCGAGCGCATCGGCCGTGCCCGTCTCGACGATCTCGCCAAGGTACATGACCAGCACGCGATCGCTGACGTACTCGATGACGTTCAGATCGTGCGAGATGAACACGTACGTCAGCGCGCGCTCGGCCTTGAGATCCGCGAGCAGGTTCAGCACCTGGGCCTGCACGGACTTGTCGAGCGCCGACACGGGCTCGTCCAGCACGAGCAGCCGCGGATCGAGCACGAGCGCCCGCGCGATGTTCACGCGCTGCCGCTGCCCGCCGCTGAGCTCGTGCGGATACCGCCGGCCGTAGAGGCGCGGGTCGAGCCCCACGCGGCCCAGCAGCGCGCGCGCCCGCTCGCGCGCCTCGGCCCGCGACGTCCCGTGCACGAGCAGGCTGAAGGCCACCGCATCCTCGATGGTCAGCCGCGGATTGAGCGACGCGTACGGATCCTGAAAGACCAGCTGCATGTCGCGACGCAGACGCTTCATGCGATCGGGCGACGCGGCGCGCACGTCTTCGCCGCCGAAACGCACGGTGCCGCTGTCGGCCTCGATCAGTCGCAAGATCAATCGCGCGACGGTCGACTTGCCGCAGCCCGACTCGCCGACGATGCCGAGCGTTTCGGCTGGTTGAACGTCGAACGACACGTCGTCGACCGCACGCACCCAGGCATGCGTGCGCTGCAGCACGCCGCCGCGCAGCGGGAAGTGCTTGCGCAGGCCGCGGACCGCGAGCAGCGGAGCCGCGCTCACCTCGCTCACGCGCGGATCTCCATCGCGTCGCGCAGACCGTCGGACAGAAGATTGAACGCCATCGACGTGACGAAGATCGCGAGCCCCGGCAGCGCCGGCACGAGCGCGTTGACGTAGATGGACTGGCGCAGCGTGTTGAGCATCAGGCCCCACTCCGCCGCCGGCGGCGTCACGCCGAGCCCGAGGAACGACAGGCCCGCGGCCAGGATGATGCACAGCGACACCTGCGTGCTCGAGAAGACGAGGATGGGGCCGAGCACGTTGGCCAGCAGATGGTGGCGCATGATCGCCTGCACGCTGGCGCCGCTCGCGCGGGCGGCCGCGATGTACTCGAGGCCCTTCACCTGCACCGTGGCCGACTCCGCCACGCGCACCACGCGCGGTACGAACACGATCGAGAGCGAGATGAGCGTGTTCGGCAGGCCGGGACCGAGCGCGCCCGAGATAGCGATGGCGAGCAGCACGGCGGGGAACGCGTAGAAGATGTCCATCGTGCGCATCACCAGCGTGTTCGTGAGACCGCCGACGTAGCCGGCCAGCACGCCGAGCACGGTGCCGACGACGAACGCCACGAGCACCGGCGTGAGGCCGGCCACGAGGGTCATGCGGCCGCCCCACAAGAGCCGGCTGAGCATGTCGCGTCCCTGCTCGTCGGTGCCCAGCACGTGCGCCGGCGCGCCGACCGGTGCCAGGCGCAGCCGGATCGAGCCGGCGTTGGGATCGTAGGGCGCCAGCCATGGCGCGAGCAGCGCCGAGAGAGCGATCAGCACGAGCAGCGTGCCGGCGACGAGCGTGGCCGGATCGCGCCCGAGGCGCCACGCCACGGTGCGCCAGTACGACATCGGCGCGCCGACGACGGCGTCGAGGTCCCGGGACAGCGCGCTGGTGACGGCCATCAGTGGCGCGCGATGCGCGGATCGACCAGCGTCTGCAGCAGATCCACCGCGAGGTTGAGCAGCACGAAGAACGTGGCCAGCACCAGGATCACGCCCTGCAGCACGGGGATGTCGCGCTGGAAGATGGCGAGGTTCAGCAGATAGCCCGTGCCAGGCCACGAGAACACCGCCTCCACCAGCACGGAGCCGCCGAGCTGAAAGCCGAACTGCAGGCCGAGCACGGTGAGAATCTGGGGCGCGGCGTTCTTCACCACGTGCGCGAACACGCGTCGCGACACGAGTCCCTTGGCCCGCAGCGCCAGCACGAACTCCTGGTTCAGCACGTCGAGCGCGGCCGATCGGACGACGCGCGTGATGATCCCGAGCGGAATCAGCGCGAGCGCCACCGTCGGCAGCGCGATGTGCCGCAGATAGGGAAGCAGCCCGGGATCGTCGGCCGCGCCCATGGCGGGCAGCCAGTTGAGCTGCACGGAGAACACGATGATGAGGATGATGCCGGCCCAGTAGTGCGGCACCGACACCCCGATGACGGCGATCGCGCTCGCGGCTTTGTCGAGCAATCGTCCCTGGCGGAAGGCGGCCAGCAGGCCCAGCGCGATGCCGAGCACGAAGGACAGCAGCGACGAGGACAGCGCCAGCACGAGGCTGTTGGCCAGCGCGTCGCGCACGTCGAGAATGACCGCGCGCCGGGTGGCGATCGATTTGCCGAGATCACCCTGCGCGACGCGCCCGAGCCAGACCAGGTACTGCACGGGCAGCGGCTTGTCGAAGCCGTGGGCGCGCTTGGTCGCCTCGATCTCCGCCTGGCTCGACTCCGCCGGCATCACCGCGGCGATCGGGTCGCCCGGGGCCAGATGCACCATCGCGAACACGATGACGCTGGCCCCGAGCAGTGTCGGAATCGCGAGCAGCAGCCGCCGGCCGACGTACGCCCACACCCCGACGCGCTACCTCACGGTCACCGAGGTGAGATCGGCGAACCAGCTCTGCGGCTGCACGAAGCCCTTCACCTTCGCCGAGAGCGCGCGCGGATTCTGGTCGTGCACGACGAAGATCCACGGCGCGTCGTCCACGATGATCTCGTGCAGTTTCGCGAGCGTCTCGTTCTGCTTGCCGACGTCGAACGTGCGCTCGGCCTCTTCGATGAGCTTGTCGGCTTCGGGGTTGATGTAGGGCATCGTGTTGACCGCGACGGGCACGACGGACTTGCTGTGGAAGAAGCGCCCGAAGCCGCTCCACGGCTCCAGGAAGTTCCACGAGATGTTCCACGCGTTGAGGCCTTCGTTGTCCGGCGTCTTGAAGCCCGCGCGCCAGCGCGTGAGCAGCGTGTTCCACTCGACGGGCTGCAGGTCGACGTCGATGCCGACGTCCTTGAGGTTTTTCTGGATCAGCTCGTTCATGGCCAGCGGCAGCATCTGGCCGGAGCCGGAGGTCGAGATGAGGTGGACCGCCTTGGCGGGATGCTTGCTCGCATCGAAGCCGGCCTGCTTGAGCAGCTCCTTGGCCTTGGCCGGGTTGTAGTCGTACGTCTCCTTCGGTTTGCCGAACCACGGATGGCCCTTGTAGACGATGCCGGTGGCCGGAATGCACGTGTCGTTGAGCAGGCTCTTGCAGATACCCACGCGGTCGATCGCGTAGTTGGCCGCCTTGCGCACGAGCTTGTTGTTCCACGGCTCCTTGTCCAGGCGCAGCGTGTGCGTCCAGTTGTGCGGGTAGGAGTTCATCGTGATCTGAAAGCCCGCGCCCTTGAGCTGCGGAATCGAGTCGGGCGGCGGCACCTCGATCCAGTCCACCTGACCGCTGCGCAGCGCCGCGAGCCGCGTGGTGGGCTCGGGCATCGGCAGCAGGACGAGCTTGTCGATCTTCGGCCGGCGCTTGGCGTCCCAATAGCTTTTGTTGGCTTCGAGCTCCAGCCGCTCGCGTGGCACGAACCGGGTCACGCGGAACGGGCCCGTGCCCGACGGCTGCTCGGCGAACTTGCGCCAGTCCTTGACCTTGTTCCACTGCGTCGGCGAGACGATGACCATGTAGCAGACCTGGTAGGACACGAAGCTCGTGGGCTTGTTCGTCTCGATCTCGACCGTGTGGTCATCGATCTTGGTGATGCCGGTGAGCGAGGCCAGGCGGAAGCTCACCTGCCCCGAGCCGTACGAATCGAAATGCGGCGCGTCCTTCTTCTTGATCGACTCGTACGAAAAGACGACGGCGTCGGCGTTGAACGGGCTGCCGTCGTGGAACGTGACGCCCTTGCGAAGCTTGAAGACCCACTTGGTCGGCGCCTCCTTGCGGACCTCCCACGACTCCGCGAGCCCGGGCACCAGCGGCGCCAGGCGGTCGCCCCGCGTGAGGTCCCAGGCGATCAGCGGCTCGTAGATCTGGTACCCGACGAAGCGAAAGCCTTCGAAGCCGTTGTCGGTCTGGCCGCCGGTATAGGGAATGTCGCTCGCCGTCATGCCGATCCGCAGCGTGCCCTGTGCGAGCGCGGTGGCGGGAAGCATCACGACGGTGGCAAGCAGCACGATCACGACGCGTCTCATGACGGCCTCCTTAAGCGACGAGATGACAGCCGGCGGCGTGGCCGGGAGCGACGGAGCGCAGCGATGGGTACGTCGTCAAGCATTCGCCGCGGACGTGACCGCAGCGCGGCGCGAACGCGCATCCCGCGGGCAGCGCGATCAGATTCGGCGGCGCGCCGGGAATGGGGACGAGCGCCTTGCCCTTCTGCCCGCGCCGCACGGTGGCCTGCATGAGCCCTTCGGTGTACGGATGCGCGGGACGGCGAAAGAGCTCGCGGATCGGCGCCTGCTCGACGATGCGCCCGGCATACATCACGGCGGCGTCGTCGGCGATCTCGGCCGCCACGCCGAGGTCGTGCGTGACGAAGATCACGGCCAAGCCCAGGCGCTGCTGCAGATCGCGCAGCAGCCACAGGATCTGCGCCTGCACGGTGACGTCGAGCGCCGTGGTCGGCTCGTCGGCGAGCAGCAGCTCGGGCTCGCACGCAAGCGCAATGGCAATCATGGCGCGCTGTCGCATGCCGCCGGAGATCTCGTGCGGGTAGCTGGCCAGGCAGCGCTCGGGCGACGGCACCTGCACCAGATCGAGCAGCTCTCGCGCGCGGCGCGCGGCGGCGGAGGCCGCGAGGCCGCGGTGCTGCACCAGCGTCTCGACGATCTGCTCGCCGACCGTGTACACGGGATCGAGCGCGGTCATCGGCTCCTGGAACACCATCGAGACCACGCCGCCCCGCAGTCGCTCGCGCGCCGCCTCGTCGAGCCGGTTCACGTCGCGGCCCTTGAGCAGCACCTCGCCGCTGACGCGCGCACGCGCGAGCGGATGCAGGCCGAGCAGCGCGCGCAGCGTGACGCTCTTGCCCGACCCGGACTCGCCGAGCAGTGCCAGGACACGGCCGGCGTCGAGCGAGAAGCTGACGCCGCTCACCGCGCGCACGAGCCCATCACGCGTCTCGAAGGCGACGCTGAGATCGCGGACCGCCAGAAGTGCCATGGAAGTGGCGATGATAACACCGCGCCCGGCGTGCGTTGACAAGGCGCGCCTTTGCCCGGATAAGAAGCAGCGTGGATCTCGAGCTTCGCGGCAAAGTCGCCATCGTCGGTGGCGCGAGCAAGGGCCTCGGCCGCGCCTGCGCCCAGGCGCTCGCCGAGGAGGGCGCCGCGGTCGCCCTGTGCAGCCGTTCGCAGCGAGATCTCGACAAGGCCGCGCAAGAGATCCGCGACACGACGCGCGCCGACGTGCTCGTCGTCGCCGGCGATCTCGACCGTCACGAGACGATCCGCGATCTCGTGGCCGCGACCGTGGCGCGCCTCGGGCGGCTCGACATCCTCGTGAACAACTCCGGCGGTCCGCCGTTGGCCCGCGCGCACAACGCGACCGAAGAGCAGTGGGCGACGGCGATTCAGCGGTCGCTCCTGTTCTTCGCGCGGATGTCGCGCGAGGCCGTGCCGCACCTGAAAGCGAGCGGCGGCGGACGGATCATCAACGTGCTCGCGAGCACCGTCTATCAGCCGATCCCGAACCTGGCGCTCTCCGGCGCCACGCGGATGGGCGTGGTCGCGTTCGCGAAGAGCCTGGCCGACGAGGTGGGCCGCGACGGGATCCTCGTGAACAACGTCTGCCCCGGCTCGATCCTGACCGAGCGGATGCTGTCGAACGTGACGGCGCGCGCGAAAGAGCTCGGTATCTCCGTGGATGACGCGCTCGCGCAGCGCGCGGCGGAGACGGCGGTGGGTCGCATCGGCGATCCCAAGGAGTTCGCCTCCCTGGTCGCCTTCCTCGCCTCGAGCCGATCCAGCTACATCACCGGGACCACGATGCTCGTCGACGGCGGGCTCGTGCGCTCGGTGCTCTAGCCGCGCGGCCGCGCGCTCAGCGCGTGTTCAGCTCCGCAGGGCGCCACTCGACGGCGCCGAAGCGCGTGTGCCCGAGGAAGTTGTAGGACAGCGTGAGCGTCTCCACCGACTGGTGGCGATCGCCTCTGCCACTGATGTGAACGTCGCGGGAGGACACGACGTAGCTCAGGCTGAGCGCGTGCGGACCGAACACGCGGACGGTGAGACCCACGTTGGCGCGATCGATCCGCTCATGGCCGAACAACTCGGCGTTGGGCGACGCGCCATTGCCGATGCCGACCACCCAGTACTGACGGCCTTGCGCCTCGAGCATCGCGAGGTCGCTGACGATCAGCCGAAGACCGAGGAGGGGTTCCGGGATCACGCCGTAGCGATAGTCACGCTCGGCGCGAGCGCCGGCGCTGCCACTGGCGCCGAATCCGACGCCGAGGAGCGCGGTGCCTTGCAGGGCGACGGTGCGGGTCATCCACCACTGGCCGACGGTGCCAAGCGCCACGTTGGTCGTCGCGACGCGGAAGATCTGCGGAGAGAGGTACTCGTATCCCCCGAACAAGCCCCAGACGCCGCGGTAGTCGTCGCCGAGCTCGTACTTCGTGGCGAGCAGCGATCCGCGCACCGTGATGTTCTCGATGGCGTCGGCCGCGGTGCGCGCGTTCGGCACGGCGGTGAACTCGAACAGAAAGAAGTCGAAGGGCCGTTTGTAGTTGTATCCGGGCTTGCCCGGCAAGCCGTAGGTCATGTAGAAGTCCAGGCTGCCGTCCTGCTCCTGCACGTCGGACGAGAGGTGCGCATTGGCCACGCTCGTCGTCAACGTGCCACCGACCCGAAGCCGGAAGTACACCGCGGGATCGCGGCTCGGGAAGACCGGCCTGAAGCGCTCGCCGAATACGAGGCGGTTGAAACCGAGACCCGGCGAGAGCACCGCCGCGCCAAGCTCGCGCCAGATCCCCGGCGTCTCGCCCCCGCCCTCCAGCAAGAGGCTCGCCATGCGGAACATGGCTTCGCCCACGAAGCTGCCGCCGAGCGTCGTCGTCACGTAGTCGTTGAGGGAGGGCAGCGTCGCCTCGCCGGCGGTTTCCCAGAGAAAGCTGCCGAACAGCGTGTACCCGAGCGATTCCCAATAGGTGAGCCCCGACGAGCGGGCGAGGCCGTAATAGATGCTGCCCTGATACGGATGGCCGATCTGATTGACGTTGAACGGGTCCTTGTCGAACTGCGGCTCGGTCCTCAGATTCCGCCAGATCGTGTGGCCGTCGACGTCGTAGTCGTCGCCGCCGATCACGAGACGGTCGAACGCGTGCAGGGCGCCGATGAAGCCGACGATTTCCGCGGCGGGGATGACGTAGCTCTTGCCGGTGCCCGAGTCCCAGTCGAGCACGTAGCCGCTCTTGCGCTCTTGCGCGGTGCCGCTCGCCGGCGCGAGCGTGACGGCGAGGAGGGCGGCGACGACGGCCGCGACGCGGCGGGGACCGATCACCGGCCGTCCGCGCGGAACGACGCGTGCGCGACCGTCCATCGCGCGAGCAGCTCGGGATCCGGCGCCTGCGCGATCCCCGGCACGCGCGAGGTCGCCGCCGTGCCGCGTCCGGCCAGCACGAGCTCGGGCTTGCCGAGATCGTTGTCGTAGAAGTACGACGACGGAAAGATGTCGCCGGCGTAGGTGAAGTTCGGCAGCGTGGCGAGCTCGGCGCAGATGGCGCCGCCGATCGCGGTCTCGAGCATCCCGCCGACCCAGCACGGAATACCGTGCTCCGCGCAGAGCGCCTGGATGTCGCGCGAGGCGGCGAGGCCGCCGACGCGCGCCATCTTGACGTTCACGACCCGGCAGCTTCCGAGCCGAATGGCGGCCTGCACGTGCGCGAGGCTGTGTCCGCTCTCGTCGATGCAGATGGGCGTCTCGAGCTGCCGCTGCAGCTCGGCATGCGCGACGAGGCTCATGCCGTCGTCGGCCAGCGGCTGCTCGATCATCGCGAGCCGATGACGGTCGAGCGCGCGAAAGAGTGCTACGTCGGCGAGCGTATAGGCCGCGTTGCAGTCCACGTGGAACGTGAACGTCGGAAACGTCGAGCGCACCGCGGCCACCATGTCGAGATCCCAGCCCGGTCGGAACTTCAGCTTGATGCGCGGAAAGCCGGCGTCGATCGCCCCCTGGATCTTCGCCATGAGGACGTCGAGCGAGTCCTGGATCCCGAAGTCGGCGCCGACGGCGACCGCGTCGCCCTTGCCGCCCAGCGCCACGTGGAGCGGCAGACCCTGGCGCTTGGCGTCGAGCACCCACCACGCGATCTCGAGCGCCGCGCGCGCGAACTGGTTGCCCTTGACGAAGTCGATGCGCGCCAGCAGATCCTGCGCCGTGCCGATGTCCTGGCCGATGATGCGCGGGGCCAGGTGCTCGCGCACGGTGTGGAACGTCGCCAGCGTGTGCTCGGCCGAGTAGGACGGATAGTAGGGCGGGCAGCTCTCGCCCCACGCGTGGTGCGCGCCGCTCTGCATGCGCACCAGCACCGTGTCGGTCACGCGCTGGTCGGCGTACGACGTCTTCCACACGAAGGCCAGCGGGACGCGCGCCCAGTAGACGTCGAGGCCGTCGATCAGCATCGCTTCCGCATTCTAGACCGAGACCGGCCTGGACCCGCTCAGCGAAATCGCGGCAGGACGTCCTGACCGAAGAGGCGCATCGACTCCATGAGGCGATCGTGCGGCAGGTAGCCGTGGCTCAGCTGGCACAGGACGTGATGCACGCCGGCATCGCGCAGCTCGGCGACCATGTCGGCGACGCGATCCGGGGTGCCGCAGAGGGTGGCGCTGGCGAGCGAGTAGCGCACGCCGTCCTCGTCCGAGATCCGCGGATCGTTCCAGGGGTTGACCCGCTCGGTCTCGACGCGGAAATCCGGCGGATTGTGGGTGGCGCGCGCGTGGATCATGTGGCGGCGCGTGTGCAGCAGAGCGGCCGCTAGCTCGTCTTCGGCCCGAGCCTGACTGTCGGCCACGTGCACGAACCGCCACAGCGCGGCCTCCTCCCGCAGCCGCCGGCAGGCGCCCGCCTCCAGGCCGCTCTCGGTGAGTCCCTGGTCGTACAGCGCGAGCCGCTCGGGGACGCGGGCCAGCGGAATGCGCGCGATCAGGATCGGCGCGCCGAGCCGACCGCAGTCGCGCACGGACGCCGCCGACGAGACGGCGCGCCAGATCGGCGGATGCGGCCGCTGGCGCGGGTGCGGGCGCAGCTCGGGGAGGCTGAGCTGATAGAACTTGCCGTGATGATCGACTGGGGCGTCGGTCCACGCGCGCAGCATCACCTCCAGCGTCTCCGCCGCTCGCTCGCGGCTGTCGTCGCTGCGCAGCCCGTAGCCGACGAACTCGTACTCGTTGAAGTTCGTTCCGTGTCCCACCCCGACGTCGATCCGCCCGCCCGAGAGGTTGTCGAGCAGCGCGAGCTCGGTCGCGAGCCGGATCGGATGGCGCAACGCCAGCTGGATCACCGCGAACCCGAGCCGGATCCGCGTGGTCCGCGCCGCGACGGCGCTCGCGAACGGAATGGGATCACAGTACACGCTCTCCCCGGTGAAGTTGTGCTCGGTGAGCCACACGCCGTCGAAGCCGGCCGTCTCGGCAAAGCACGCCTGATCGAGGAGCTCGTGGATCGCCGCGTAGTCCGCGGCCCCGGACGGCGAGTGCGCCAGCGTCAGCCAGCCGAAGCGCATCGTCCGCTCAGAGCACCGGCGCCGGCGCGCGCGGAGTCGTCTCCCACTGGGCGGGATCGTGGCCGTAGAACATGGTCGCGCCCGTCTGATCGCGCAGCGTGCGCAGCCGCGCCAGCGAGTCGCGCATGACGTCGGCGTCCCACAGAATCTTCGGCAGCACGTCGCGGTCCATGTTCTCGCGCGTGTAGCACGCATCCGACGCGACCACCACCTCGGCGCTCTTGCCCGTCCGCACGCGCAGCGACTGGTGGCCTGGGGTGTGGCCGTAGGTCGGGATCAACAGAACGGTCCCGTCGCCGAATACGTCGTGCTCGCCGTCGAGCGTCTGGTAGTCGAGCGCGTGCTCGAAATCGATCGGGCTCGGGTTGTAGGACGGCACGAACCCCGGCCGCCGGGCGGCCTCGAGCTCGGGCCGCTGCACCAGGAACGTCGCGCGCGGGAAGAACTCGTTGCCCCCGCAGTGATCGAAGTGCAGATGCGAGTTCGCCACGTAGCGAACGTCGGCGGGCGTGAGCTCGAGCCGCGCGAGCTGCGGGACGACGTCGTCGCCTTCCTTCGACTTCACGGTGAGCCGCTTCACCCGCTCGGCGCCGAGCCGGCCTACCGGATCGATGCGCGCCTGGCAGTGCACGCCGGTGTCGAACAGCAGGCGGCCGCGCGGATGGTCGACGAGAAAGCTCAGCACGGGCACCGTCCACGGCTGGCCCGGCGTCAGATCGGAGAGCATGCTGGCCCGGTCGAGCTCGATGAAGCCCGTGCAGAGCGCGTAGACGCGGATCATGCGCGCCCCTCCGGGATCAGAATCAGCTTGCCCGTCGACTGCCGCGATTCCAGCCACCGATGCGCGTCGGCCGCGCCCGCGAGAGGAAACGTCTTTCCGATGGAAAGGCGCAGCCGGCCCTCGCGCATGAGGGCAAAACAGCGCTCGGCGCTCTCGCGCGTCTTCTCGGGGAAATTCCGGGTCACCGTCGGGACCATGAAGCCGCTGACCTTCTGCGACTTCGGCGACAGCGTGGCGACGTTGAGCGGATCGGTCGGCCCACCCGCGCGGCCATAGAGGATGAGGTGCCCGAAGGGCGCGAGGCAGCGCAAGCCCTCCTCGAACGTGGGCTTGCCCACCGCATCGAGGATGAGATCGGCGCCGCGCCCGTCGGTGAGTCGCAGCACCTCGTCCGCGAATTTCTCGGTCGCGTAGTTGATCACGGCGTCTGCGCCGTGCTCGCGGACCAGCGCAGCCTTCGCGTCGCTGGATACGGTGCCGAACACGCGCGCGCCCGCCGCCTTCGCGAGCTGCACGGCGGCCAGGCCGACGCCGCCGGCGGCGGAGTGAACGAGCACGACGCGGCCCGGCCCCGTGGAGTCGGCGGTGTGCAGCATGTGATAGGCGGTCAGCACCTGGATCGGAAACGCCGCGCCCTCCACGAAACCCACCGCGTCGGGCAGTGCAATCACCATCGACTCCGGCGCCTGACAATACTCCGCGTAGGACTTGACCGTGAACGCGGCCACGCGAGCGCCCGGCCGGATCCCCGTGACGCCATCGCCGACGGCCTCGACGACGCCGGCCGCCTCCATGCCCGGCGTGTCCGGCAGCTTCGGCTTGACGACGTAGGTGCCCTGGCGAAAGCGCGTGTCGGCGAAATTCACGCCGATCGCGTGCACGCGGATCAGCACCATGCCCGGCCGCACCTCCGGCTTCGGCACCTCGCCGACCGTCAGCACCTCCGGGCCTCCCGTCTGCGCGAACACGATCGCCTTCATGCCAGCCTCCTCCATTTCGGGCAGGCCAGTATACTGGCGGCGCGATGAGGCTGCAGGGGCGAGTGACCGCGATCACGGGCGGCGCGCTCGGCATCGGGCGGGCCACCGCGCGCCTGTTCGCCGCCGAGGGCGCGACGGTCGCGATCGGCGACGTCGACGTCGCCGACGCCGAAGCCGTCGCAAAGGAGATCGTCGGCAGCGGCGGCCGCGCGCTCGCCCTGGGCGTCGACGTCGGCGAGGCCGCGCAGGTGCAGACGTTCGTGGATCGGATCGTCGCCGAGCACGGACGCCTCGACGTCATGTTCGCGAACGCCGGCATCGCGCATTCGGCGCCGTTCCTCGAGCACCCCGAGGCGCAATGGCATCGGGTCCTGCGCGTCAACCTCACCGGCGTCTTCCACTGCGGCCAGATCGCCGCGCGGCAGATGGTGCGGCAGGGCGGCGGGCGGATCATTGCCACCGCGTCGATCAACGGCTTTCGTGGCGTCGAAAACCTCGTGGGTTACAACGTCGCCAAGGCCGGCGTCATCGAGCTGACCAAGACGATGGCGGTGGAGCTCGCCAGGCACGGGATTCTCGTCAACGCGATCGCGCCGGCTCAGATCGACACGCGGCTCACGCAGACCCTGCCGGAAGAGGCGCGGCAGCGGCGCATGGCTCGCATCCCGATGGGGCGCTTCGGCGAGGCCGACGAGGTCGCGCGCGCCGCGCTGTTCCTTGCCTCCGACGACGCCGCCTTCATCACCGGCCACACGCTGGCCGTCGACGGCGGCTATCTCGCGGGTGGTCTCTGGTCGCGGTAGACGGCGTCGTCTGGCGGGACGGTCCCGGCGGCCTGCCCTTCCTCACGATCGACACCGATCGCTGTCACGCGCGGCTCACGTCGTACGGCGCGCAGCTCTGCGAGTGGGCGCCTGCCGGCCAGTCGCCGGTGCTGTTCATGAGCCCGCGCGCCGTGTTCGCGGCCGGCACGGCGATCCGCGGCGGGGTGCCGGTCTGCTTTCCGTGGTTCGGAGCCCATCCGAGCGACCCGACCAAGCGCGCGCACGGCTTTGCGCGCACGCGCACGTGGCAGGTCGCCGACGTCACGCGCGAGACGACCGGCGACGTTCGCGTCGTCCTGCGGCTGGCGGCCGACGCCGAGACGCGCGCGCTGTGGAGCCCATCGTTTGCGGTGTCGCTGACGCTCTCGCTCGGTGCGGCGCTGGAGATGACGGCCGAGGTGGAGAACGTCGGCGACGATCCGATCGTGTACGAGCTGGCGCTGCACAGCTACCTCGCCGTCGGCGACGTCGAGGCGGTCCGCATTCATGGTCTGGAGGGCACGCGCTACGTGGACAAGGTCGACGGGGGCAAGGAAAAAGTCGCCGGCGCCGAGCCGCTGGCGATCGCGGGCGAGACCGATCGCGTGTTTCTCGACACGGCGACGACCTGCATTGTCGATGATCCCATGCTCGGACGGCGGCTCCGTGTCGAAAAACGCGAGTCGCGCGCCACCGTCGTGTGGAATCCCGGGCGCGAGCGCGCCCGGGCCATGCGGGACATTGGCGAGGACGGCTGGCGCGGCTTCGTCTGCGTGGAGGCCGCCAACGTCGGGCCGCACGCCGTGCGGCTGGCGCCGCGCGGCCGCCATGCGATGGCCGCGCGGATTACTTCGGGACGAGGTGCTTGAACTTCGGCATCACCTCGCGCGCCAAGAGCTCCATCGAGTGACGCCAGGCTTTCGGATTGTCGACGTAGTCGAAGCAGAACAGCAGCAGCGTGCCGAAGCCGCCGACCTCCTCGTAGATGTCGTGCAGCCGCTGCGTCACGGTGGCCGGTGAGCCCACGAGCCAGTTGTGCTTGGCGCAGTATTCCGGCGTGACGTCGGAGTCGGGCACCTCGGGCTTGTGCTTCAGGAACTCGGTGAACTGGAAGAACGCGAGCAGCGGCAGGAAGTACTCGCTCATCATGCGGCCCATCATGCTGCCCGCGGAGAGCCGCATGGCCTCCGCGTCGGTGTCGGCGACGAAGATCTCGCGCACCAGACGCCAGTCTGAGCGCTTGGGCGTGCGTCCCGTCCGCGCCGCGCCGATCTCCACCGACTCCCAGTGACTGCCGACGTAGGTCGGGTTCAGGTTCAGGCTCATCGGCCAGTAGCCGCGCTCGCCGGCGAGCTTGAGCGTGTCGGACCCCTTGCTCACACCGGCGACGCCGATCGGCGGGTGCGGCTTCTGCAACGGCGCGATGTGCGGCTTCAGTGTGCCGACCATGGTGCCCGTCTTGGTGACGTGCCAGTACTTGCCCTTGTAGTCGAACTCCGGCTCGTCGCTCCAGAGGCGCAGGACGATGTCGAGCGCCTCGCGCGTCATCTCGCGGTGCTGCCCGGCATTGCCGTCGACGTTGAACATCGCCCAGTCGCTCGGCAGGCCGCTGGCCGCCACGCCAAAGTTCAGCCGGCCCTGCGCCATGTGATCGAGCATCGCCACGCGGTTCGCGAGCTCGGCCGGGTGGTGGTACGGCATGAGGAACCCACCGGGACCGATGCGCATCCGCTGCGTCTGCATCAGCGCCTGGGCCACGAGCAGGTCCGGCGCCGGATGCGGCTCCCACGGCGCGGTGTGATGCTCGCCGATCCACGCCTCGCTGAAGCCGAGCTCGTCGGCCCAGCGCAGCTGCTGCAGATCCCACTGGTGACCGTCGTAGAGACTGCGCTCCGGCGGATGCGACGGCATCGTGAAGAGCCCGTACTCCATGTGCGATCTCCTCGTTAGCTCGGCTCAGGCATACACGTCTTCGTCGACCTGCCGCGGATCGGGATACGGCGCGGCCAGCGCGTATTGCACGCCGGTGTCGATCTCCATCTTGACGTCGGCCTGGATGCGCTCGAAGGTGCCGCGATCGACGAGGCTCTGGAGCCGCGTGGCCAGGGTCTGCAGCGGGTCGTGCTGGCTCATCCACTCGCGCTCTTCCTCGCGCGTGCGGTAGTCGCGATTGACGTCGCCGACGTGATGGCCGTAGTAGCGGTACGTCTTGCACTCGAGGAACGCCGGTCCCTCACCGCGCCGCGCGCGCTCCACGAGCCGCTTCATCGCGGCGTTCACCGCCTGCACGTCCTGGCCATCGACGGTCTCGGCGTGGATGCCGAAGGCCTTTGCGCGCGCGAGGATCTCGCCCGCCACGGTCTCGCCGCACGGCGTGTACTCACCGTAGAGGTTGTTCTCGCAGACATAGATGACCGGCAGCTTCCAGAGCGCGGCCATGTTCATGGCCTCGTAGAGCAGCCCTTGCCCCAGCGCGCCGTCGCCGAAGAAGCACGCGGCGACTTGACCCGTGCCGCGCATTTTGGCCGAGAGCGCCGCGCCCGTCGCGATGCCGGCCGAGCCGCCCACGATCGCGTTGGCGCCGAGGTTGCCCGTCTCGGGATCGGCGATGTGCATGGAGCCGCCCTTGCCGCGGCAGTACCCCGGCTCCTTGCCGAGCAGCTCGGCGAACATGCGGTTCACCGAGGCGCCCTTGGCCAGGCAGTGGCCGTGGCCGCGGTGGGTGCTCGTGATGAAGTCGTCGCGCCGCAGCGCCTCGCAGACACCGACGGCCACCGCCTCCTCTCCTATATAGAGGTGAGCGAGGCCCGGCATCTTGGCGCCTTTGTAGAGCTCGTTCACCTGCTCCTCGAAGGCGCGGATCTTCGCCATCTGCCGGTACATGTGGAGGTTCTGCTCGAGATCCAGCCGCGGCTCGGTCGTCACCTGGGTCGCCATCGCGTCCTCCATGGGCCTCCGAGGCTGCGTCAGCCCGGCCGCGGAGTCAAGGACGCGCGGGAATTACTTCTGGGTGCTTCGGGAGTAGGAGGCGCCCTCGCCGACGTTCGCGCCGGTTTTGCTGCCCTGGGCGGGATCGGCGGGCGAGGGACGCCTGTCGCCGCCGGCCTGGGTTCTCGGCTCGGATTTCGCTGAGTCCGAGTTCGCTGACTCGGATTTTGCTGGCGCGGCCAGCTTCGCGCGCGTCGCGTCGTCGAGCTGACCGCTTGTCTGGAGGCCATTCGCTTTCTGATAGGCCTTCAACGCCGCGGTCGTTCGCGGTCCGGCGACGCCATCGATCGGGCCGGGATCGTGTCCGCTCTGCTTGAGCGCTTGCTGGGCGCGCTCGACGTCGGCGTCGGCGTGCGCCAGGCCCGGGCTGGCCCCGAGCGTCACGATCACGGCGGCAGCGACGGCGAAGCGCGATGTCTTCATGATCGTTTCCGATAGCAAGCGTGGTGCCGACGACCACACAACCCGCCGGACCCGGCACGGCGGCGCTCGCGCGGGCGCGGTACCATGGGCGGCGCCGCCTCGGGCGAAGGAGGATGCGGATGCTGACCGTTGAAGACAACGCGCTGCTCACGCGTGTCGGGCCGGGAACGCTCATGGGCGACCTCATGCGTCAGTACTGGATTCCGGTCGTGCAAGGCTCGGAGCTCGCCGCCGGCGGCCGGCCCAAGCGCGTCCGGATTCTCGGCGAGGACCTCATCGCCTATCGCGATCCGAGCGGCCGTCCCGGACTCGTCAGCGAGTGGTGCGCGCATCGGCGCGCGTCGCTCTACTTCGCGCGCAACGAGGAACGTGGGCTGCGCTGCGTGTACCACGGCTGGCAGTACGCGCCGGACGGCGCGTGCGTCGATCAGCCGAACGAGCGGGCGGAATGGAATTTCCAGGACAAGGTCGCGCTGCCCGCCTATCCGTGCGCCGAGCGCGGGGGCGTGGTGTGGACCTACATGGGTCTCGACCGCGTGCCGCCCGGCCTGCCCGATCTCGAGTGGACGCTGGTGCCCCAGACGCAGCGATTCGTCTCGAAGTTCTGGCAAGGCTGCAACTATCTGCAGGCTCTCGAGGGCGGCGTGGATCCCGCGCACATCTCGTTCTTGCACGGGATCCTGAACGCGCGCGACGAGGCGGCTCGGCGCGCGCTCGACAACGCGGCTGCGGGCTTCGGCTTCGCCTCGCAGCTCGAGCGCGCGCCACACATCGAGGCGGCCGACACGCCCAACGGGCTCCTGCTCGGCGCGCGCCGCGAGGCGCCGGCGGGGCAATACTACTGGCGGATCACGCAGTACCTGCTGCCGTTCCACACGATGCCGCCTCCCGAGGTCGGCGACGACCCGCTCCTGCACACGCACGTGTGGATCCCGATGGACGACGATCAGCTGGTGAACTGGTGCATCTCGTGGCATCCCACGCGCGCGATCACGACGGAGGAGATCGCGGAGTTTCACGCCGGATCGAGCATCCACGTCACCGCGTACGCGCCGCCGACCGGCGAGGCGTATGGCGACATCCGCCCGGCCGCCGCGCGCGCCAACGACTATCTCGCCGACTGGGAGGCGCAGCGCACACGCAAGTTCTTCGGCGTGCCCGGCGTGGGCGCGCAGGACAAGGCCATCACCGAGAGCCAGGCCGTGTACGACCGCTCGCTCGAGCGCCTGGGCCGCGCCGACCTCGGGATCATTCGCGTACGCAAGGCGCTGCTCGATGCGGCGCGTGCGCTGCGCGAGACCCGCACGCCGCCGCCGGGACGCGATCCCGCGAGCTATCGTGTGCGGCCGGCGGCGGTGCTGCTGGCCAAGGACGTGCCGTGGGTCGAGGGCGCGAGCGCGCGCCTGGTGGCTAGCCCAGGCCCACCGCGCACCACATCATGAGCATGCCGAGCTTGCGGTAGAGCGACGCGAGGCTGATCCGCAGCATGCGGGCCGCCTCGCGCTTGTCGAAGCCGGCTTCGACGAGCACGTCGCGCACGTGCTGCCGCTCGAACCGGCGAAGCGTGTCGCGCAGGCCGCGCTCGAGCGGCGTCACCGGCGGGCGCGCGTCGGCGGCCAGATGCTGCAGCGATAGCGTGTCGCCGCCACCGAGCACCATCGCGCGCTCGAGGACGTTCTCGAGCTCGCGCACGTTGCCCTTCCAGGGCTGGTCGACGAGCGCGCGCAGGGCCTCGGGCTCGACGGCAACGAAGGCCGTGCGCAGCTTCGCGTTGAGCCGGCGCATGAGGTGTTTCACGAGCAGCGGGATGTCGGCGCGCCGCTCACGCAGCGGCGGCAGTGTGATGTGGACGACGTTGAGCCGGTAGAACAGGTCCTCGCGGAAGCGACCGGCCTTGACCTCGGTCGGCAGGTCGCGGTTGGTGCTGGCGATGATCCGGACGTCGACGGCCACGCCTTTCGTGGCGCCGACGGGCCAGACCTGCCGGTCCTCGATCACCCGCAGCAGCTTCACCTGCATGGCAAGCGGCAGCTCGCCGATCTCGTCGAGGAACAGCGTGCCGTGATCGGCCGCGATGAAGAGGCCGGGATTCGCCGCCAGCGCGTTCGTGAACGCGCCACGGACGTGCCCGAAGAGCTGGCTCTCGATCAGCGTTTCTGGAATCGCGCCGCAGTTCACCGGAATGAACGGCCGATCGCCGCGCGCACTCTCGGCGTGGATCGCCGCCGCCACCAGCTCCTTGCCGACGCCGCTCTCACCGGTGATCAGCACGTTGCTGGGCATCGCCGCGCATCGCACGATGTGCCCGCGCACCGCGACCATCGGCGGGCTCTCGCCCACCAGCGTCGCGCCGCCCGGATGCGGCGGCAGCGCGCGCGCGGTCCGCCCGTTCTCGCTCCGCCCGTTCTCACCCGCGCGCGACAGCCGCAGCACACGCTCGACGCTGCGTCGCAGGTCCTCCATCTCGAAGGGCTTGAGCAGGAAGTCGTTGGCGCCCAGGCGCAGCGCCTCGACGGCGGTATCGACGGTGGCGTAGGCCGTGAACAGGATGACGCCCACACGCGGATTCGCCGCGCGCGAACGCTCGAGCAGCTGCAGCCCGGTCAGCCCGGGCATGCGAACGTCGCTGACGATGACGTCGTATCCCCCACGCGGGAGACTACCGAGCGCTTCTTCGGCGCTGACTGCGACGGCCACGTCGTAGCCGTCGAGGCAGAGCAGCCGCTTCAGCGCATCCCGCAGAATGGGCTCGTCGTCAACGACCAGAATGGATGCGCTCATTCATAACCTCCGGGGGCGCGCCCGAAGTTCCGCATTATTCCGATCGCGATCGGTCACGAAAAAATACCTCCGAACGACGTCCGTGGGCAAGAGCGCGTTGCGTGATCGCCGCGCGTCGTTTCTCAATCGTGAGAAGACCGCCGCCGCCGGGTCGCGGGCTTGAGAAGATACGCGGCGCCTGCGCGCACGTCCGACCATTCATTATTCACGTGTTGCACCACCTCGAGGTCTGGCATTCGGCTTGCCGACCACGCTCCACGCGTCGGTTCACGCGTCGTCTTTTCCGCGGTCAGCGGTCAGAGAGTGGTCAGCGAACGGGAGCCGAATATGGACAAGGGGCAGGCGAAGCTCATCGTCGCGATCGTTCTGGTGGGACTCCTCGGCGTCTCGCACACGATCTACGCGCAGTTCCGCGCGTCGGATCCGGGTCCGCGCGGCGGCGGAGCGGCCGCGGGTGGAATGCTGCCTGGCTTGAGCCCGGCCGAGCAGCAGATGTTCACGGACGGCCTGGCCGATTTCGGCGAAGAAGAGACCGTCGAGGACGGCGTCGGTCCACGGTTCAACTTCGTCTCGTGCGCCGGCTGTCACGCGCAGCCCGCCATCGGCGGCACGAGCCCGGCTGACAACCCGCTCTTCCGCGTCGTCGACCCGACCGACCTCAACTTCGGCGCGCGCAACGTCATTCCGTCGTTCATCACCCGGCGCGGACCGGTCCGCGAGGCGCGCTTTCAGTTCAATTCCGACGGCAGCCGCGACGGTGGCGTCCACGCGCTGTTCGTCATCGCCGGGCACCCACAGGCCCCGAACTGCAACATCCAGCAGGAGGACTTCGAGCGACAGGTCCGCAACAACAACATCGTGTTCCGCATTCCGACGCCGGTGTTCGGCGCGGGCCTGATCGAGAACCTCAGCGACAACGCGATCGAAGACAACCTCAACTCCAACTCGTTCACCAAGCGCAATCTCGGGATCAGCGGGCGCCTGAACCGCAGTGGCAACGACGGCACGGTCACCCGCTTTGGATGGAAGGCGCAGAACAAATCGCTGCTGATCTTCTCGGGCGAGGCGTACAACGTCGAGATGGGCATCTCGAACGAAGCGTTCCAGCAGGAGCGCGAGGAGTCGGGGGGCTGCCAGACCGCGACCCGGCCCAATGACGTCACGACGAGCGCGGGGACGCTGCCCGCCATCGTCAAGTTCGCCAACTTCCAGCGACTCCTCGCGGCGCCCACGGCGTCGACGACCAACCCGGGCGGCGCGGCCTCGATCGGGCGCGGCCGCGACAAGTTCACCAGCATCGGCTGCGCGCTCTGCCACACCCCGGAGCTGCAGACGGGCACGCGGACGGTCGCCGCACTGAGCAATCAGCGCGTGAGGCTGTTCTCGGACCTGGCGCTGCACGCGATGGGTCCGGGGCTCGCCGACGACATCCTGCAGGGCGGAGCACGCGGCGACGAATTCCGGACGGCGCCGCTGTGGGGCCTCGGCCAGCGGATCTTCTTCTTGCACGACGGGCGTACGACCAATCTGATCGACGCCATCCGCGCGCACAGGAGCGCCGGCAGCTCGAGGTTCGGACCGTCCGAGGCGAATGCGGTCATCGACAACTTCAACAACCTCGGTGAGGGTGACAAACAGGATCTGCTGAACTTCCTGCGTTCGCTGTAGTCCTGACAAACGTGTGCGGCGGCGATGCTACGACGCCGCCTGTCCGCGTCCCTAACGGCTCACGGCTGACAGGTAAAGCCGTGCGGCGGCGTGGTCGAGGCGTTGGCCTTGTGGAGCTGGATGTTGCCGCCGGCAAGGATGCCGCCTGCCGTATATCCCAGTTCGTCCACCGTAATTGAAAATTGGTCGGCGCCGCGGCCCGGTTCACCGTTGTCCGTCACCGTGACTGTATAGGTGAAGCCATCGGTGCCGTTGACCTCGGCCGTGCCCTGGATCACTCGCGTGTTGGCCGTGCCCGAATACCCGATAACTCCCGTTCCGTGCACGTTCAGCGGCGGACTGGTGCTGTGGTCGGTGTATTCCAGATGACCCCAGAAGGCCCCATTCCTGACCCCACCGCCGACGCCGAAAGTCCCCTTGGCGCCCTCTGCGAGCGTTTCCGTTGCGGGCGGCGGCGGCGCGTTTCCGGTGCCGACGATGAAGCCGCCGCCTGTCACGAAATCACAAGGGACTTGAGTCGCGGGCACCGTCGCGTTCACCGGATGGCCGACCAAGACCACGACGGCTAACAGCACACCGAACACGATGCTGCGCATGGTCGTCACTCCTCTCGCTGGATCGCGCGTCAGATACCGGCGGTCGCCGAGGCAATCACCACGTCGGCCACCCCGTCGATCACGATGTGCAGGGCGTTGACGGTTACGCCGGTCGGCAAGACTGGCTGCTGTTCGTTGATGACGACACGCCCGCCGGGAATGAGAATCGTTTGATTCGGCTGGCCGGTGATGGCGATCGGCACGCCATTGATGGATAGGCCGTCGATGATGGCGGTGCCCGCAGTCGGCAGACCGGTCGCGGCTGCTGCCCGCGCCATGACGAAGCCCGCGGATATCCCGTTGCCGGCAAGCGTCAGTCCCAACTCAGCCACAGACGCCTCGGAGGCGGCCCGATCAACCCAGCCGATCGTGACGGCGTGCAGCGACTCGGCGTTGAGAACCGACGGGACGACCCCAGTCACCTGGGATGCCTGGCGGGCGTCGTCGCCACCAATGAGGGGTCCGGTATCGGACAGAACAATGGTTCCTCCGAGGATGGTCGTCTTCGCCGCCCGCGCGGCGCCCGCCGGAGTCTGGGCAACACCGGCCGCGGGCCATCCCACCACGCAAGTCAGCGCGACGACGGCGATCACGATTCCGCAGCGGCCAAAAACTTTCCGGCTCATAGGGCTCCTCCCCACGACTCGGTGAACGCCGGTGGGCCAAGTGCAAGAGCAACGCCGTCGGAGGAAGCTCGGCCGATGGACGAATCTGCTAGAGTCTCGACCAACGGAGACGACACCCATGCCCAAGGCCCTCGACGGAATCCGCGTCCTCGACCTGACCCAGTACGAAGCCGGCCCCTCCTGCACGCAGATGCTCGCGTGGCTGGGCGCCGAGGTGATCAAGATCGAGTCGCCCGGCGGCGAGCCGGGGCGCACCGCGCTGTCGGACAAGCGTGGCGAGGACGCGTGGTTCTTCATGCTGCTGAATTCCAACAAGAAGGGCGTGACGCTCAATCTCAAGGCGCCGCGCGGGCGCGCGATGTTCGAGGAGCTGGTCAAGACGGCTGACGTCGTCGTCGAGAACATGGGTCCGGGCGCCATGGACCGGCTGGGCCTGGGCTACGACTCGCTGCGCAAGCTCAATCCGCGCATCATCGCGGCCTCCGTGAAGGGCTTCGGGAGCACCGGGCCGTACGCGCAGTACAAGTCGTTCGAGTGGATCGCGCAGGCGATGGCCGGCGCCATGAGCATGACCGGCTCGCCCGATGGTCCGCCGACCAAGGCCATCGGCGGCCTTGCCGACACCGGCGCGGGTCTGCACACGTGCATCGGCATCCTCGCCGCGATCGTGCAGCGACACGCGACGGGCGTCGGCCAGCAGGTAGAGGTCGCGCAGCAGGAAGCCGTGGTCAACCTGCTACGAATCCATCTCCGTGAGAGCTATGTCACGGGCAAGCCGGCGGCCCGCCAGGGCAACCGCTCGGTCGCGGCCTGCCCGTCGAACATCTATCGCTGTCGACCCGGCGGCGCCAACGACTACGTGTTCGTCCACTGCGCGACCGTCGAGATGTGGAAGTCGCTCGTCACGATCTGCGGCCGCCCCGAGCTCGGCGACGACCCGCGCTACGCCGACCGCCGCGACCGCGTGCAGTACATCGACGAGATCGACGCGATGATCGAGGCGTGGACCGAGAAGCGCACGAAGCACGAAGCGCAGGAGATCCTGGCGGGCGCGGGCATTCCGTGCGGCGCGGTGTTCGACTCCAACGAGGTGCTCGCCGATCCGCACATGAAATCGCGCGGCATGATCGTCGAGCTCGAGCATCCGCGGCGCGGCAGGTATCCGATGCCGGCCAACCCCGTGCGGCTGTCCGCGTCACCCACCGAGATCGTGCGCGCGCCGCTGTTGGGCGAGCACAACGCCGAGGTCTACGGCCAGCTGCTCGGCGTCGATGACAAGACGCTCGAGCAGCTTCGCAAAGACGGCGTCATCTAAGAAATGGGGGGCCCCGAAATGGCCCCCCATACCCCCCACACGCTCGGAGCGCCCCGGGAAACCCGTGGCGCTCCTCGATACCGCCTCTACGCGGGGCCGAACAGCCCGACGTACACGCCGCACGCTTGCGCGGGCTCCACGAGCATCGCGTGCTCGCCGGTGTTGCGAACCCCGCGCGCCGGCGGCGGCAGCCCGTGGTCGGTCATCCACGTCGCCGCGGCATCCATGCTGCGCGTCGGATAGAGCACCTGAAACGGTCCGGGGCCGCGGCGCGCGAGCGCCTCCGCGGCCGGCCCCGCCTCGGCTGGCTGAGCGACCGTGAGTCCCGTCGGGCCGAGGTCGAACACCGCCATGTCCGCCTTGATGACGTTGCCGCGCTGTACGCGCGGGACCGGGACGCCGAGCACGCGGCTGTACGTCTCCGCGGCCTTCGCGACGTCGGACACCGCAATGTACACGCGCTCGGTGCGCAGCGCGCCGTTGGGATGCACGCCGCTGTGGCCGCGACGGCGCTCGGCGAGCAGCGTGACATGTTCGATGAAGAAGATCGGCAGCGGAGTGGCGGGGCCCAGCCGCGCGGCGCGCCAGCGCAGCTCCTGTCCGGCCGGCGTGCGCCGTCCACCGTCGACGGGGTCGCCGACGTCGACGCCGCGACCACGCATGGCGGCGACGTCGGCGGCGAGATCGTCGCTCTGCACGGCGACGTAGCGGATGCCGGGGCCTCGCGCGAGGAATTCGCTCAGCGCGGCACCGGCAAGGCGCTCCTCGCCTGCGCGCACCGCGAGGAGCTCGAGGTAGTCGTCCTGGAAGAAGGCGATCGCGTTCTCGGTGCCGGCGCCCGGGTGCACGCCGCCGGGCCGCACGTCGAAGCCGATGCGCATGTAGGCCTCGACGGCCGCCTGGAGATTCGGCACGCAGATCATCACGTGATCGATGCGAGTCAGCACGAGAGGCCTCCTTCAACCCGCGGCGGCGGTCTCACACTCGGCGAGCCGCGCGGCCAGAAACGCGCGCTCACGCGCATTGTCGACCAGTCTCAGCGCGGCACGATATTCGATGGCGGCTTCCGCCGCTCGTCCCAGCCGGCGCAGGAAATCCCCGCGCGCGGCGGGAAACAGATGATAGGCGGCGAGCAGCGGCGGGTCCATCCGGTCGAGCGCGGCGAGTCCCGCCGCGGGACCTTCGGCCATGCCGATGGCCGCCGCGCGATTGAGCTCCACGACCGGCGACGGCGCCACCGCCGCGAGCGTCGCGTACAGCCAGACGATGCGCGGCCACTCGGTGGCGTCCCAGGACGCGGCGCGTGCGTGACAGGCGGCGATGGCAGCCTGCAGCTGATATGGCCCCGCGCGCTCGATCGAGCCGGCGCGCTCGAGCCACGCGAGCCCGCGCTCGATGCGCGCACGATCCCAGCGCACGCGGTCCTGGTCGGCCAGCAGCACGAGGTTGCCGGCCGCGTCGACGCGCGCAGCGGCGCGTGAGGCCTGCAGCTCCATCAGCGCGAGCAGGCCGAGGACCTCAGGCTCTTCGGGCATGAGCTCGACGAGCATGCCGCCGAGTCGTATCGCCTCGACACAGAGATCGTCCCGCACGAGCGCGTCACCCGTGTGCGCCGCGTACCCTTCGTTGAAAATCAGATAGACGACGGCGAGCACGGCGGGCAGACGCGCGCTGAGCTCGTCGCCCTCGGGAACCTCGTACGGCAGCTCGCGATCGCGAATCGTCCGCTTCGCGCGCACCAGCCGCTGCGCGATCGTGGCCTCGGGCACGAGAAACGCGCGCGCGATCTCGACCGTCGACAGTCCGCCCACCAGCCGCAGCGTCAGGGCCACGCGGCTGTCGGCCGACAGCTCGGGATGACAGCACGTGAAGATCAGGCGCAATCGATCGTCGGGGATCGATTCGGGATCGGCCACCTCTGGCCTCTCGTCGCGGGCGCCGAGCCCCGCTTCGTACGCGAGCGCGTCGGCCCGAGCGTCCATCCGCCTCGCGCGGCGCAGACGGTCGAGCGCGCGGCGCCGCGCGGTCGTGAGCAGCCAGGCGCCCGGCCGGTCCGGGATTCCCCTCGCCGGCCAGTGGTCGAGCGCCTGTGCGAACGCCTCCTGCACGACGTCTTCCGCGGCGTCGATCTCGCGCACGATGCGCAGCACTGACGCGACCACCCGCGCGTACTCGACGCGAAAGACTTCCGCGATCGACTCGTGGACGCCCACGGAAGTGGATCGTACTCGCCTCCCGCGGGGCGCGCCCGGTGAAGTGCGCTACATCTGCCAGATCGGGCGTACGTCGACGAAGCCATTCTCGCCGATCGGCACCTTCTTCGCCCACTCGAGCGCTTCGTCTTTCGACGCGCACTCGAGAAGATAGAAGCCGCCCAGCGCCTCTTTCGTCTCGGTGAACGGGCCATCCGTGATCTGATGGTGGCCAGCCTTCAGCCGCACGCGGGTCGCCTGATCTTCAGGACGCAAGCGCTCCGCCGCGACGGTCTTGCCGGCCTTGTGGGCTTCTTCGCTGAACCGCATGAACGCCTGGAGCGTGGCCTGGTTGGCCGCCGGCGACGGCGGCGCCGCGTTCTTGTCGTTGCCTCCGATGAGCAGCAGGTAGCGCATAGGGCCTCCCTCACACTAGGATGTCACGAGCCTCTCACCCATTACGACGCCGATGGACCGCTCGAATCGACAGGCAGCGACGCCGCGCTCGACGTTCGCGGCCCTCGCCTCCCCCAACTACCGCCTCTACTGGCTCGGGCTCATCTGCTACGTGCTCGGGCACCGCGCCGAGTACGTGACGTTTGCCTGGATGGTGTGGGAAGTCAGCCGCGATCCGCTCCATCTCGGCTATCTCGGCCTGGCCCAGGGCGTGCCGCTGGTTGTCTTCCAGCTCTTCGGCGGCGTCCTGGCGGATCGCGTTCATCGCCTGCGCCTGCTCATCGGCACGCAGATCCTCACGGCGGCAACGCTGGCCGCGGCGTTCGGCCTGAGCGTGGCCGGTCTGGTCAATGTCGAGACGCTGCTGGCGCTGGCGGTGCTGAGCAACACGTTCCGCGCCTTCGACGAGCCCACGCGCCTGTCGCTCATCCCCCAGCTCGTCGAGCGCGAGCGGCTGCCCAACGCGATCGCGCTCGGCTCGATCCCGTGGCAGGCGAGCCGCATGATCGGCCCCTCGATCACGGGCATCCTGATCGCCGCGTTCGGCGGCACCGTCGGATTCGCGCTCGCCGCCGGCGCCTCGGTCGCCGCGCTCCTGCTCTACAGCCGGCTGCGGCTGCGCGCCGATCCCTCGCAGAGCGCGCGCGAGCCGATGGCCCGCCAGCTCGTCGAAGGGCTCAGCTTCGTCGCGCACGACTTCGTCTTCGCGGCGCTGATCGCGCTGGCGCTCTTCAATGCGGTCTTCGGGCTGTCGTACGTCACGCTCTTGCCGATCTTCGCCGACGAGTATTTCAACGCGGGCTCGATCGGCTTCGGGGTGCTCAACGCCGCGCACGGCATCGGCGCCTTCGTCGGCACGCTCACGGTCGCCACCACCGCGCACCGGATCGCGCGGCCGGGGTCCACGCTCTTGCTGACGGCGGTCGCCATGGGGACGGCGCTGATGATCTTCTCGACCTCGCCGAGCATGACGATGGCGCTCGGCATGCTGGTGCTCGTCGGCTTCGCGAATACGTTTTATCTCACGCAGGTGAGCACGTTCATCCAGTCGAACGTTCCGGACCGCCTGCGGGGGCGGGTGCTCAGCATCTACTCGCTGTGCTGGAACCTGCTCCCGCTGGGCGGCCTGATCGGCGGCGTGCTGGCCGCCGCGGTGAACGCGCGGTTCGCGGTGGCGTTCGGCGGCGCGATGGTGGCGCTCAACGCGCTGCTGCTGCTGACGTCGCGGCGCCTACGCGCGCTCGGCTAGTGTCGAGGCGCGCCACGGCTCCGCCGGGGCGCGGCCGAACGTTGGCCGGGGAGTCGGAGGGGGCGTCGGAGCCTCCCACTATGGACAGATCGCGAGGTGGATCGGGTTCACGCCGGCGACGTGGCCGGCCAACATGTGAATCGCGTGCTCGGCCTCAGTGAGCGGCAGCGAGCGCGTGTGCATCTTCTCGAACGGATAGCGGCCGGACTCGATGATGTCGATGGCGCGAAACGTCTCATCCACGGGCATGCTCAGCACACCGCGAATCGTCAGCTCCTTGTAGATCACCTCGTCCACCGCGAAGTCCTGCGCAGGGCGCAGACCCTTGAGGCCGGCCACGACGATCCGGCCTTTGCGCACGGCGATGGCGACGGCGTGGTTCAACGACTGTGGCGCGTACGGTGTCGTGTCGACGACCACCTCGGCGCCGCCGCCCGTCGCGTCGCGCACGCTCGACACCACGTCGTGCTTCTCGACGTCGATCGCCGCGTCGGCGCCGAGCTCGCGCGCGAGGGCGAGCTTGGCGGCGTCGCGGGTCAAGCCCGTGATCACCACCTGCCTGGCGCCGGCCGCTCGCGCGGCGATGACGCAGCAGAGCCCGCGCTGGCCGGCGCCCAGGATCACGACACGATCACGCGGCCGGGTGCCGGGAATCGATGCCGCCCACGACAGTCCGGCGGCGAGCGGATTGAACATCACGGCCACGCCGGCCGGCAGCGACGCGCTCATCTTCTTCATCACCGAATAGGGCGACAGATACATGTGCTCGGCATAACCGCCCCAGAGGTGCGGCGGCTTTCCGACATCGGTATAGCCATACGTGCCACCACGCTTGGGACAGAGCCTCGGCTCCCAGCGTCGGCACGCCTCGCACTGGCCGCAGCCGTAGCCCGAGCGCACCGCGACGCGATCGCCCTCTCTCACGCCCCAGCGAGCGGCGGCGTCGCGGCCGATCTCTTCGATGACGCCGAGCGGCTCGTGGCCCGGAATGACGGGATACGGCGTGTAGTCCTCGTGCTGCGGCTGCGCGCCCTCGTACTGCTCGTAGTCGCTGCCGCAGATCCCGCACGCCTCGATGCGCAGAAGCCCATCGTCGGCGCCGATGGCCGGACGCGGGAACTCGCGCGGCTCGAGCGTGCGCGGCTTGGTCAGGACGACCGCGCGGATGTTACTTCCCGCCATCGTCTCGGACCTCCATCAGCGCGCTGAGGCCGCGGTGAAAGGTCGGCGCGCCGCCGGGGATGAGGCACGTTTCGAGCACTTCGAAGATCTCATCGCGCGTGGCGCCGAAGCGCATCGCGCGCCGCATGTGCGCGACCAGGCCCGCGCGCTCGCCGCCGCGAAACGCGAGCAGCGCGATCGCCACGAACTCGCGCACCTTGGCCGAGACGTGCTTGCCCTCGCCGAGACCGAGCTCGTAGATCCGGTTGTACGTCTCGACGAAGTCGGGATCCTGCCGCGCCGCGAACTCCCACTCCGGATAGATGTAGCCGCGTGCCGCCTTCATCTTCGCGATCAGCACGTCCGCGCGCCCATGCGTGCTCGGCTTCGCCGTCGCGACCGTCCTCGCCTTCGCCATGATCATCTCCGGTTGAGTTTGGGCAGCAGCCGCTTCGCCGTCTCGTCCACCTGCGCCAGCTGGTCGCCGCCGGCGAAGCGCAGCGCGATGTGGCGCGCGCCGGCGTCGATCCAGCGCTGGATCCACTCGACGCAGCCTTCGAGCGGGCCGGCGTAGCCGGCCTGGCGCGCCTTGATCACCTTCGCCGGCGCGGCGTAGTAGGTCTCGAGGAACTGGTTCATTCGTGCTTCGGCCTTTGCCGGGTCGGGGTCGAGCGCGATCGTCAGATACGCGGCGCCCTCAACGTCGCCGGGCGACCGGCCGGCGGCGCGCGCCGCCGCCTGGATCTGCGGAAACTGCTCGGCGAAGAACTCGACGCTCGGCCCGGTCGGAAACCAGGCGTCGAAGCGCGCGGCCTCGCGCAGCGCCGTCGGCCCGCTGCCGCCGATCCAGATCGGCGGTCCACCCGCGCGCGGCGGCTTGGGCTCCATCGTGACGTCGTCCAGCGTGAAGTGCGTGCCCTTGAACGACACGTGATCGCGGCTCCAGAGCGCGCGGCAGATCTCGAGCGTCTCCAGAAACCTCCCGACGCGACGCTCGAACGGCACGCCGACGGCCGCGAACTCCCGCCGAATCGCCGGCATGTCCGCGGCGATGCCGACGCCGAGGATCACCCGTCCGTCCGCCACGCGATCGAGCGTGCCGACGACGTGGGCGAGCACGACCGGTGGCCGCAGCGCCGGCAGCAGCACACCCGTGCCGAGCCGCACGCGGTGCGTGCGTGCCGCGATGGCGGCCATCAGGGTGAGCGGCTCGTGGCG
>Ga0081539_10000179_pt1 | contig 149126 bp, 150 predicted proteins | sample TabmetS4T2R2_FD_71023 | JGI IMG/M metagenome (GOLD analysis project Ga0081539, IMG submission 71023) | Tabebuia heterophylla rhizosphere microbial communities from the University of Puerto Rico - S4T2R2 | ecosystem: Host-associated > Plants > Roots > Rhizosphere ... | reverse complement strand
GCACGGGGGCGAGCACGGAGAACAGGTCCGAGCCGCCACCGGCGCGCTTGGCGGGCAGGCTGGCGTGGAAGTACTCCTCGAGCGCCGTCCTGCCCCGCAGCCCCGCCCGCCACTTGCCGCCGGGCACGGGGAACCGCACGAGCGCGGTCGACGCCTCGACCGCGGCCGAGAACGCCCGCAGCACGTGCTCGTTCGCGCCGAGCGAGGTCGCCATGAACACCTGCGACCCGATGTCCATGGTGAGCCGCACCATCGCCGGGTAGACGAGGAAACGGTCCGGCAGCCCGGTCAGGCCGGCGCGGGCGACCTGACCGGCCACGCCCGCGTACCCCGCGAGCCGTGGCCGGGTGAACGCCTCCTGCATGATCCGCCGGTGCGCCAGGTGCTCGTCGGCGTCGAGCAGCAGCAGGCCGCGCCGGAAGAACGGGTCGAAGAACAGGTCCCACCCGGACTGTGAGAACGCCTTGTCCCTGTTGGCGAGCACGGCCTGGGTGGCGTCGGCGCCACCCACCAGCGCCATGGTGACGCCGAAAGCCTTCATCCACGACACCGGGCCGTGCCGTTCGAACCTGGCCCGCTCGAACCGGGGCCCGTAACGCATCCACGCCAGGCCGTGGCCCAACAGCGGCATCCCGGGGTCGCCGGGGATCGCCCGCAGGCCGGAGCCCGTGGGCGGCGCGGCGAGGGGCCTGCTGCGCCAGCGGCTGCCCAGCGCGCGTGCCTCGAGCCGCCGCGGCACGGGCACCGTGCTGACGGACAGGGTGCGCGTCCGGTGGTCCTGGATCACCATGCCGGCCCCCGTCAGTGCGCCAGGGCCGGCACGGGTTGCGCCGCCGCCTTCTCGGCGCGGACCCTCCGGACGGCGCGGACGACGAGCACGCCGGTGTGGCCGAGGTAGCACGGCACCATCGCCCACTTGATCGTCGCGAGGACCGAGTGCAGCAGGAACACACCCGACATCGGCTCGGCCGGGGTGTGCGCCCCCACCCACCACATCTCGAGCGAGGTCTCCGTCAGGTTCAGGCACATCTCGGCGAGCGGGAGCAGCGTCCAGAGCCGGTTGCCGGACAGCTTCCAGATCAGCATCGCGAAGAACGGGCCGTAGGACAGCGCCCACGCCAGGTCGATCCAGATCCAGTCCAGGTAGCGGGCCGAGGCGCCGGCGCCCCAGCTGTTCAGCACCGCGTCGCCGTTCTCCGGTGTGTAGGAGAACTGCAGGTTCAGCTGCGGCATGGACAAGATACTGCGGTCGGGGTCGAGAATCGGGTTCAGCACGAACGCGCCCGCCGCGGTGGAGAGCACCAGGAAACCGAACCACAGGGTCAGGACCTTGTTGTGCGCGGCGAGGTCAAGCAGCTTTCTCATGGGCCGGGATCCTTTCCGTGTGCTGGTGTGCCGGCAGGTGCCGGCGGATTTTGCCGATGTTGCGCGCGGTGTTCTCGACGACGTCGATCGGCAGGACGCCGCCGGGCACCGCGCCGGCCGTCGGCGGCAGCGCGCGGTCGATGTTGTGCAGCAGCTGGGGAAGCCTGCGGGGGAAGAGCGAACGGGCGAACACCGCGTGCCGGCACACCTGGCGCATGCTGGAGAACGGCCTCCTGAGGTCGACGTCCCGCAGCCGTCCGCCGAACCGCCTGGTGAGCGTGCGGCGGAACTCCCGCCACGACACCACTTCGAGGCCGAACCGCGCCGCGACCTCCGCCGTGGTGACGGGGGTGACCGGGTACACCACGTCCTGCGGGTGGTCCGCGCACAGGTTGGTGACGACCGCGCGGGCGAGCACGTCCGCCGCGACCACCGGCACCCGGTGCCCGGCGTCCCACAGCTGTCCGGTCTGCAGCGCGTACCACATCATGTGCCAGAACGAGTACTGCATGCCCGGGTCGCGGAACCCGGTCGGCTGGCCGCCGAGCACGAACGGCGCCTGGTAGGTGAAGATCGGCGCGCCGGCCCGGCGCAGGTGCAGGCCCAGGTGTTTGAGTGTCCACTTCATCTTGCTGTAACCGCAGTGGAAGAAGCTGTAGCGGTAGAAGTCGCGGCGCGTGCGGTAGACCTCGCTGCCGGCCGAGCCGAGCACGTGCAGCGACTTGAGCCGGTCGCGGTAGCAGAACTCGACGAGGTCGAGCGTCGGGCGCAGCTTCTCCCTGCGGTACCGCGCGTAGGTGTAGGTGTGGTTCGTGGCGCCGGTCGCGTCGATGACCGCGTCGACGCCGGTGCGCAGCCGCGCGTAACGCTCGGCGCCCACCCCCATCGACGGCTCGGTGTAGGCGCCCTCCCACACCGTGAGCTTGCCGTTGTCCGGCAGTGCCAACCGGAACTTGCGCAGCTGCCGGGCGAGCCGGTCCGGGCCGGACGTCTCGCCGCTGCCGCGAACCAGCGCGTACACCCGGCCGATCCGGTCGTCGTCGAGCAGCTCACGCAGCAGGTGCATGCCGATGAAACCGTTGGCGCCGAGGAGGAGCACGGTCCGGCGCTCGCCGGGCCGCCGGGCCGGCAGCGCCGCCGCGGCGAGGTGTGGGTCGGTGGAGAAGGACACGGACAGGTGGTCCGGATCCCCGCTGCGTAACGCGCGGCGATCACTGTTGTGGCGCACGGATATGCGCATTGTTACCCCCAGTTCCCGGTATGTCGAATTAACGCCTTTCGCGGCGGATTTCGGGATTGGATGGCTTTGACCGTACTAGAAGCCTTTGCCCGGGGGGAACGCGTCTGGCCCGTGAATTCGCCATTTTATTCGCTGTGACGAATTCACGGGCCAGTGGTGAAGGGTGGTGGAGTACTCGGTTTCCTCTCAGCGCACGGTGTCGACGTGCTCGACGCCGGCGGTGCGGTAGGCGCCGACCCGGCTTTCGACCTGTGCCGGGCTCACCACCTCGTTCTCGGCGAAGTAGACCCAGTCGACCTGTTCCTGGTAGGCCCGGTCACCGGGTTGTCCGACCAGCCCGCCGGAGATGAACCACAGGTTGAAGTTGATCGACATCGGGGTCTCCGGGTAGTACCGGTCGCCGTGGTCGGCGAACAGCGTGCCGTCCACGTAGTACCGCACGCGACCGGACGCCACCTGGATCACCAGGTCGTGCCAGCCGCTGAAGCTGCGGCGCTGCTCGGTGTGGATGTTGTCCGCGACCCACGGGTCGTTCTGGTAGGTCTCCCACGTGGTGGTGTACAGGATGTTCGCCGGCTCGCCCCAGCCGCCGTTGGGGAGGTACTCGAAGTCCAGCTCACCGTAGTCGGGGTCCATCGGGGCGTTGAGCGGTGTGATGGTGAAGAACGTCTGCACCACGTTGTCCCCGTCGACGCCGCGCACCGGGGTGTCGGTGAAGAACACCCGCGCGCCGTAGGTGCCCTCGAAGAACTTGCGCTGGTGGTACATCTCGGTCTGCCGGGCGCTCGACCCGTCGTTGGACGACTCGAGCCGCAGCACCTTGTTCCCGCCGACGGTGGGGAAGGTGACCAGCGCCGGGTCCCACACCGCGCCCGGCACGCCCGGGCCGCCGCCGCCCGAGCGGACGGTCCACCCGCGCTGGCCGATCCGCGCGTCGCTCGACGAGGTGTAGGCGAAGTCGTCGAACAGGACCTCGCCCGTGGGCTGCGGCGGGTCCGGGGGGTCGGGCGGGTCCTGCGGGCCGTCGCCGCCCGGGCCGGTGCCCCAGATCGTGGTCCCACCACGTTGGACGGTCACTTTGGACCACGCGGCATAGGTCGTGTTGCTGGCGAAGGAGTAGTCGTCGGACTGGGTGATCGGGCCCCAGTTGGTGCGGTAGAAACGCAGCTGCAGGTCGCCGGTGTTCGCGCCCGGTGCCAGCGTGCCGGCGCCCGGGGTGAAGCCGACCTCCAGGTAGCGGTCGGCGGTCGGCGTCGGGGTGGACAGGGACCGGAAGGCGCCGGTGACGTTGGCGCAGCCACGGACGGCCCACGAGCAGGCGAACCGGTAGCCGACGTCGGGGGTCTCGCCGCGGAAGTAGTACCGCAGTGTGACCTCGGCGAGCGGGACGGTGGTGGTGCCGGTGTTGGTGAGGGTGAACCACGGCTCCACCTGGTCGGTGGTGGCACCGGTGGCGCTGGTGCGGTAGTGGGCGGTGAGCGCGTCCGCGGCGGCGGATGCCGGCGCGTGGACGAACACCGCCGACGCGGCCGCCGCCATGACGGCCGCGAGGAACTTTCGGGGCATTTCTTCTCCTGTACGGGCAGGGGTGCGTACGGGTGGGGTTTTGACCTCCTTAGCCCTTGAGCGCGCCGCCGGCGATGCCGGCCGTCACGTTGCGTTGCAGCACCAGGAAGATCGCCAGCACGGGCAGCATGAACAGCGTCGACGCGGCCATCGTCGCGCCCCAGTCGGTGCCGAACGTGTTGCTGAACGAGGAGAGCCAGACCGGCAGGGTGCGGTCGTCCTGGTCCTTGATGATCAGCAGGTTGGCGAAGGCGAACTCGTTCCACGCCGTGATGAACCCGAGCAGCGAGGTGGTCAGCAGGCCGGGGGCGAGCAGGGGGAGCACCACCCGCCGGAAGGCCTCGGGCCGGTCGCACCCGTCGACCTGGGCCGCCTCCTCGAGCTCCGCGGGCACCGCGGCCAGGAAGTTCCGCAGGGTGACGATCGCGAACGGCAGGGTGATCATGAAGTAGACGAGCGTCAGCATCGCCAGGGTGTCGAGCATCCCGGTGTCCCGCGCGATCACGTACATGGGGATCAGCAGCGCCTCCCACGGGGTCATCTGCGCGATGAACACCATGAGGAGGAAGCCGCGCCGCCCCCGCCACCGCAGCCGGGCCACGGCGTACGCGGCGAGCAGCGCGACCACCAGCGACAGCAGGACCGCGCCGCCGGCCACCAGCAGGCTGTTGCGCCAGAACGACCAGAACCCCTGCGCGCGCACGGCCGCGGCGAAGTGCTCGAGGGTCAGCGCGGACGGCCAGAAGGTCGGCGTCTCGGCCTGGATCTCCCGGGTCGGCTTGAAAGCCGTCAGCACCATCCAGTACACCGGGAACACCGACACCGCGAACACGAGCAGCGCCAACAGGTTCCGCGCCAGCCGCCCGGTCATGCCACCCGTCATGCCACTGGTCATGCTGCGGCCTCCTCGCGGAAGATGTGCCGGAAGTAGAACAGCAGCGCGAGCACCAGCAGCAGCACGGTGACCACGGAGACCACGGCGCCGAGGTCGTACCGGTGCAGTGACTGGGCGATCTGGTAGGCGTACACCGGCAGGGTGGTCGTGGCCTGCCCGGGACCGCCGCCGCTGATCACCCAGATCTGCACGAACGCCTTGCCGACCCAGATGACCTCGAGGCAGGTGACGAGCCCGAACATGGGCCGCAGCACGGGAAAGGTGATCGACCGGAACGACCGGACGGCGCCGGCGCCGTCGATGCGGGCCGCCTCGTACAGCTCGTGGGGGACCGTGGTCATCGCCGCGTAGAGGGTCAGCGCGGCGAACGGCACCGACTGCCACACGATCAGCAGGACGAGGATCGCGAAGGTCTGCGGTCCGTCGGCGAACCAGGTGTGGCCGCGGAAGCCGTCGAAACCGAGCTCCACCAGCACCCAGTTCACCACGCCCAGCTGGGAGGAGAACATCCACTGGAACACGGTGGTCGCGGCGATCATGGGGGTGGCCCAGGTGAGCACCAGCCCGCCGAGCACCACCAGCCGCAGCACCCGGGCCAGCCGCACGACGAGCAGTGCGACCACGGTGGACAGCACGACGATCAGCACGACGTTGACCGCCGTGAACAGCAGCGTGCGGCGGGCGACCGACCAGAACTGCGGGTCGGCGAGCACCGTGGCGTAGTTGGCGAACCCGGCGAAGCCCGCGCCGCCGCGGATCAGCTCGCCCATCCCGAAGTGCTGGAACGAGATGACCACGTTGCGCAGCAACGGGTACGCCAGCAGGTACGCGGTCGCCAGCAGCGTGGGCGCGACCAGCAGGTACGGCCAGAACGCCCGGCGTCGGCGACCCCCCGGCGCGGCGACCGCGCGGCCGCCGCCACGTGGCCGCCGCGCCGGGGGTGCCGCTAGTCCGCCTCCCCGCATTTCTATGTGTGGGTTGCCTCCCGGCCAAGGGTGCGGTTGTCGAGGTTGATCGTGGCTGGGTGCCGTCACGTTCCCCTGAGGTATCTGCTGATCGGGTGCGGACTTCCCACGAAGATCCACAGGAGGTCCTAGTACGCGGTGTTGAGTGCCGCGGTGATCACCGCGTCCGCGTCGGCGGCCGCGGTCTTCGGGTCGGTGCCGGTGAGCACCTTGGTCAGGAAGTCCTTGATCGGGTTGCGGGCCTCGACGGCGGTCCAGTTCGGCGAGTTCGGCGTGGCGTGGCCGTTCGCCGCGCCGACGGCCATCACGGCGGCGCCGGGGTCGTCGCCGACGGCGCCGGCGAGGGAGGTCCGGTTCGGCACGTACTTCATGGTCCTGGCCAGCTCGGTCTGCCATTTCTCGCCGGCCAGCGCCTCGACCACCGCGTAGGCGCCGTCCTGGCGGGGTGAGGCGACCGGCACGATCAGGTCGGACCCGCCGGTGAACACCGCGCCGGGCTCGTCCGCCGCCTTGCCGGGGATGGGGAAGAAGCCGAGCTTGCCCTCGAGGTCCGGGTTGGCGGCGGTGACGAGCTTCGCCGCGCCGGGGACCGCGATGAGCTGCGCGACGTCGCCGCGGGCGAACACGTCGGTCTGCTGCGGCTTGGCCTCGTCGGAGTCCTTGGGCCCGTTGCCGAGTGCCTGCAGCCGGCGGTAGAAGTCCGCGCCGGCCAGGGCCTCCGGGGTGTTCAGGGCGCCCTTCCAGTCCTTCCCGTCGCGCACGGCGAGGTCGCCGCCCTCGTCCCAGACGAACCCGGCGAGCACGAACCAGTTCTGGCCGGGCAGGTAGATGCCCTGGGTGCCGCCCTGGTTGAGCGCCGCGGTCGCGGTGAGCCACTCGTCCCGGGTGGACGGTGGGGTGATGCCCTTGGCCTGGAACAGGTCCGTGCGGTAGATGACGACCCGGTTGGCCGCGTAGAAGGGGATGCCGTACTGGTGGCCGTCGACCGCACCCGGTTCGGCGAGGCCGGGCAGCCAGTCCTCGCCGCCCAGCTCCGCGACCTTCGCGGACAGGTCGGTGACCCCGCCGCTGGCGGCGTACTGCGCCACCTGCGTGTTGCCGACCTCGAGCACGTCCGGCGGGTCGGTGCTGGCCAGCGCGCCGGTGACCTTCTCGGTGATGCCGTCCCACTCCTGGATCTGGATGGTCAGCGTGTACTCGGGGTGCGCCCGCTCGAAGTCCGCCTCGAAGTCGGCGACGAACTCGTCGGTCGCGGTGTCCTTCATCAACCACACGGTCAGGTTCTCGGGCCCGCCGGCGGCGTCGTCGGAGCCGCACGCGGCGAGCGCGGGGAGGGTGAGCGCCAGGCCGAGGAGGCCAGCGGCGAAACGGTGCGGCACAGGTCACCTCACGGGTGCTCGGATACCTGACCAATTGGTAAGGTCCAGTGGTCTGAACCAAAATGGCATAGACCAATACCTAAGTCAACCTGCAGGTGGACGACAAGTTATGACGGCGCGTTCGGGCCGGAGTGGTCAGCTTCAAGGGCTGTCCTCTGGCTTCGTTGTCATACTGGGTGCTATGGCCGGAGCCATCCTCAAGCGTGAGCGCGTGCGGGACTACCTGCTCGAGATGATCGAGACGCACCCGCCGGGCGCGCCGCTGCCCGCCGAGCGGATCCTCTGCCAGCGCCTGTCGGTGTCCCGGCCGACCCTGCGCTCGGCGGTGGACGAGCTGGTGAACAACGGGATGCTGGTGCGCCAGCACGGGCGCGGGACGTTCGTCGCGCCGGCCAAGATCACCCAGGAGCTGGTGTCGGAGGACCGCGCGATGACGCTGCCGCAGGCCGCGGGCACGTGGACGAGCCGGGTGCTGGAGTTCGCGACCATCGCGGCGGGGGCCCGGGTGGGCCGGCGCCTGCGGATGTCGCCGGCGGACCGCATCTTCTACGTGGCCCGGCAGCGGTTCGTGGACGACGCGCCGATGGCCATCGAGTACCTGCACGTGCCGGTGGCGGTCGCCCCGCGGCTGTCCCTCGAGGACTTCGAGTCCGGCGACCTCTACGCCCGCCTGCACGAGCACGGGGTGCGGGTGCACGACGCGATCCAGTCGGTGGAGCCGACGGTCACCAACGACGCCGAGTCCGAGCTGCTGGGCGTGCCGGTGCTCTCCCCGGCCCTGCTGTTCGAGCGGCTGACGGGCGACGACACCGGCCGCCCGATCGAGTACGTGCACTCGCTCTACCGCGGCGACCGCTACCGCATCGTGTCGCGGCTCGCGCTCGGCCCGACCGCCACGACGTCGGGTTCCGCCGCCGCGGACGCGCACCACCCGGGCATCCCGCCGGGCGACCTCACCGCCCGGGGGCCGGTCCGGTCGGCGACGGTGGGCGACATCCAGTGAGCCGGCGTTAGGCCATTGGAGTGACAATGGTCTAGACCCCTTGCGTTGCTTGTGGTCTAGACCACATGTTTGCGACAACGTTCTCCGTCCCTGCCGCGAGGAGTCCGATGTCCAGACTGAGATGGCCCCACATGCTGGGGATCTGTTCCGCGACGGTCGCGCTCGTGCTGGGTGTCACCGCGGTGCCCGCGAGTGGCGCCGGCGGTGTCTCCGCGACCTTCACCAAGGGTGCCGACTGGGGCACCGGCTACGAGGGCAAGTACACGATCACCAACGGCGGCACCGCAGCGCGCTCGTCGTGGCAGGTGGAGTTCGACCTGCCGGCCGGCCACCGGATCTCCAGCCTGTGGGACGGCGGCTCCACCGTCAGCGGTCAGCACGTGACCGTCAGGAACACGTGGAACGGCAGCATCGCGCCGGGTGCGTCGGTCAGCTTCGGCTTCAACGTCGCCTACTCGGGCGCCTACGCCGCCCCGGCCAACTGCAAGCTGGACGGCGGCTCGTGCGGCGCGGGCGACACCCCGCCGACCGACCCGCCGCCCACGGACCCGCCACCCACCGACCCGCCCCCGACGGACCCGCCACCCAACCCCGGCGGGCTGAAGAACCTCGGCTACTTCGCGCAGTGGGGCGTCTACGGCCGCCAGTACTTCGTGAAGAACATCGTCACCAGCGGCTCGGCCGCGAAGCTGACGCACATCAACTACGCGTTCGGCAACGTGACGAACGGGCAGTGCGCCATCGGCGACTCCTACGCCGACTACGACATGGCCTACACGGCGGCCAACAGCGTCGACGGTGTCGCCGACACCTGGGACGCCGGCGCGCTGCGCGGCAGCTTCAACCAGCTGCGCAAGCTGAAGCGGCAGTTCCCGCACCTGAAGGTCCTGTTCTCCTTCGGCGGCTGGACCTGGTCCGGTGGCTTCGGCCAGGCCGCGGCGAACCCGGCCGCGTTCGCCGACTCCTGCTACCGGCTGGTCGAGGACCCGCGGTGGGCGGACGTGTTCGACGGCATCGACATCGACTGGGAGTACCCGAACGCCTGTGGCCTGTCGTGTGACACCGGCGGGCCGGCCGCGTTCAGGAACCTGATGCAGGCACTGCGGTCCCGGTTCGGCTCCGGCAACCTGGTCACCGCCGCGATCACCGCCGACGGCTCCAGCGGCGGCAAGATCGACGCGGCCGACTACGGCGGCGCGTCGCAGTATCTCGACTGGTACAACGTGATGACCTACGACTACTTCGGCGCGTTCAACCCGCAGGGACCCACGGCCCCGCACTCGCCGCTGACGTCGTACACGGGCATCCCGCAGGCTGGGTTCAACTCCGACGCCGCGATCCAGAAGCTGAAGGGCAAGGGCGTGCCGGCGAGCAAGCTGTTGCTGGGTATCGGTTTCTACGGGCGTGGGTGGACCGGGGTCACCCAGGAGGCGCCCGGCGGCACCGCGACCGGGGCCGCGCCCGGCACGTACGAGGCCGGGATCGACGACTACAAGGTGCTCAAGAACCGCTGCCCCGCCAACAGGACCATCGCCGGCACGGCGTACGCCAAGTGCGGCGGCGAGTGGTGGAGCTACGACACCCCGGCCACGATCGGCGGGAAGATGTCCTGGGCCCGGTCCCAGGGCCTCGGCGGCGCCTTCTTCTGGGAACTGTCCGGCGACACCACGGGCGGCGAGCTGATCACCGCGATGCGCAACGGTCTCGGCTGACGCCCTGACCCGGACGGCGCAGCCCTCGCGCGCGGGGGGCTGCGCCGTCTGTCGTCGGTCAGACCTTGTTGTACTGGAAGTACCACCCGCCGTTGGTGTAGTAGCAGCCCCAGGCGGGGTAGACCTGGTGGTAGCGCTCCATGTCGACCTGGCAGGGCGCCTGCTCGGCGTAGGGTCCCACGGTGATCCAGTTCGTCGCCTGCGCCACGCCGGGCGTGACGACCGCGACGACGGCGGCCGCGGCAAGGGCGGTGGTCATGACACGCATGCTGTCCTCCTCGATGGCTCGCTGCCATCGTCCCCGCGCCGCCACCCCCGCCACACCGCCGATCGGCTGCAGTGGTCTAGTCCAATTCTCGCCAGCGGTTCTCGTCCATTTCGCGGGTCGGAAAGCCGGCGCGGCGACTTCTCGAGGTGGGTAATAGCCCACGGCAATCACGAATGTTTCGTTGAAGTTCACGCCGGCCGCGTATACGATGGTGATCGCGCTGGGAGCGCTCCCATATTGATCAGTGTCGATCAGTCGGAGGATGGAGGCCTCACACATGCGTATGCGCACCACCTTGCGGTCCGTCGCGAGATCGCGCGGTGTCCTGGCAGTGGTCATCGCCGCGCTGGCGTGCCTGTTCGTCTGGACGCCGACGGCGGCGGCCCACGGCACCATCGTCAACCCCGCGTCTCGCGCCTACCACTGCTGGCAGGCCTGGGGCAACGACCACCTGAACCCGGCCATGCAGCAGCAGGATCCCATGTGCTGGCAGGCCTTCCAGGCCAACCCCGACACCATGTGGAACTGGATGAGCGCGCTGCGGGACGGCCTCGGCGGGAACTTCCAGGGAGCGACGCCGGACGGGCAGCTGTGCAGCAACGCCCTCGCCCGCAACAACTCCCTGAACACCGTCGGACAGTGGAAGACCACCAACATCAGCAGCAACTTCACGATGCAGCTGTACGACCAGGCCAGTCACGGTGCCGACTTCCTCCGGGTCTACGTCAGCAAGAACGGGTTCGACCCCACCACGCAGCGGCTCGGGTGGGGCAACCTGGACTTCATCATGCAGACCGGCCGTTACGCGCCGGCGCAGAACATCTCGTTCAACGTCCAGACGTCCGGCTACACCGGACGCCACGTCATCTTCACGATCTGGCAGGCCTCGCACCTCGACCAGGCCTACATGTGGTGCAGTGACGTGAACTTCGGTTGAGAATTCGGAATTCCTCGGCCCGGCGTCGGTTCACACCGGCGCCGGGCCGTCGGCGATTCTTTTCGGGAATTGTTCAGCGGGTGGTGAAGGCGAGCAGGGATGCGGGGGTCAGGGCTGTGCGGTGGTGCGGCGGAGCAGCCAGTCGGCGCCGGTGTGGATGAGGGCGTACCGCACGGCCCCCTGCCTGCCGTGGAGGGTGAGCAGGATCCGGCGTTCGGTGCGGTCGTGTTCCTCCCACCAGCCGATGTCGGCGATCTCCTTGTGTTCGTCCTCGTAGGTGAGGTGGTCGAGGTCGTGGTCGGGCACCGCGATCGCCAGGCGGCTCTCACCCGGCCCCGGGAGCCCGCGCGGGACCGCCCACGAGCGCAGGACGCCGTTCTCCTCGAGGCGGAGGTCGAAGTGGTGGCGCGGGCGGTGGTGTTCGTGCAGGACGAACGCCGGCCGTGCGCCTTCCATCGTCGCCTCCGCCCTTCGTCGTCGCGTCTCGACTGTATCGGCCAAACGGAGCCGCCGGTGACCGCGCACTGGCTACAGTCCACACCATGGCGGGTTTCGACAGCGGCCGCGCGTTCGTCCGCAACCTGGGGTGGGTCACGCCGGACGAGCAGGCGCTGCTGCGGGGCAGGCGGGTGGCGATCGCCGGGCTCGGTGGGGTCGGCGGCTCCCACCTGGTCACCCTCGCCCGGCTCGGCATCGGGCGGTTCCACATCAGCGACCTCGACGTGTTCGAGATCGAGAACGTCAACCGCCAGTACGGCGCCCGCGTGTCCACGCTGGGGCGGCCCAAGACCGACGTGCTCGCCGAGGTGGCGCGCGACGTCAACCCCGACGTGGAGCTGCGCGTGTTCTCCTCGGGGGTGGACGCGGTCAACGTGGACGACTTCCTGGCCGGCGTGGACCTCTACGTCGACGGTCTCGACTTCTTCGCCGTGGCCGCCCGCCGCGCGGTGTTCGCGGCGTGCGCGCGGCTCGGTATCCCCGCGATCACCGCGGCGCCGCTGGGGATGGGCGCGGCGCTGCTGAACTTCCTGCCGGGCGGGATGACGTTCGACGAGTACTTCGGGATGGCCGGCGTCAACGAGAACGAGCAGCTGCTGCGGTTCTTCGTCGGGCTGGCGCCGGCGGGGCTGCAGCAGCGCTACCTCGTCGACCCGGGCAGCATCGACCTCGCCGCCCACCGCGGACCGTCGACCGCGATGGGCTGCGAGCTGTGCGCGGGTGTCGCCGCCAGCCAGGCACTCAAGATCCTCCTGAACCGGGGCACCGTCCTCGCCGCGCCGCACGGCCTGCAGTACGACGCCTACCTCAACCGGCTGCGGCACACCTGGCGGCCGGGCGGGAGCCGCAACCCCTTGCAGCGCCTCACTCTCGCGCTCGCCCGGGAGCGGCTGGCGGCCGAACGCCCGCCCGCGCCCACGCCGCGGGGCGGCCGGGTGTACGAGGTGCTGGACCTCGCCCGCTGGGCACCGAGCGGCGACAACGCGCAACCGTGGCGGTTCGAGGTGTTGGGGGACAACACGTTCGCCGTCCACAGTAGACCGTCCGGCGACATCTACGACCTGCGCGGGCACGCCACCCAACTGGCCACGGGCGCCCTGCTGGAGACGATCGCCGTCGCCGCGACGGCGTCGGGCGCACGCGCGGAGGTCAACCGCCGCGACGACCTCGTGTTCGACGTGTCCCTCACCGACTCCACCGACGCCGAAAGCCCGCTGGTGCCCGCCATCCGCATGCGCCGGGTCCAGCGCCGGCCGATGCCGACCACACCACTGACCGTGCGCCAGCAGCGCGCGCTGGCCAAGGCCGCGTTCCCGTTCGAGGTGCGCTTCCTCAGCTCGCCGCGCGACCGGGCACGGGCCGCCCGCCTCAACTTCGCGAACTCGTTGCTGCGCCTCGGCACCCCGGAGGCGTTCGCCACCCACGCCGCCGCCATCGAGTGGAACGCCACACACAGCGAGGAGGCGATGCCCGTTCGTGCCCTGGGTGTGAACCCGCTGACCGCGAGGATCATGCGATGGGCCCTGGGTTCCCGACAGCGGGCGATGGGACTCGACCGTCTCGGCGGCTCACTCGGCCCGGCGGTGGAGATGGACCTCCTGCCCGGCCTCGCATGCGCCGCACACTTCGTCCTGATCGGCCCCCGCCCGGCCCGCACCCCGGACGACTACGTGGCGGCCGGCCGCGCCGTACAACGGTTCTGGCTCACGGCGACGGTGGTGGGCCTGCAGGTGCAGCCCCAGTACACGCCACTGGTGTTCCACGAGTACGTGCGGGACGAGGTGCCGTTCACCGACTCACCGGTGTCACTGGGCCGGGCCCGCACGGTCGCGGAGAAACTGGCGGACCTGCTGGGGGAGGACACCGTGGAGCACACCGTGTTCTACGGCCGCATCGGCGGCGGCCCACCGGCGACGTCCCGGTCGACACGGCTGCCGGTGGAGCGGCTGCTACTGTCCTGACAACCGCTCGACAGCACGAGCGAACGCGGCGGGTGCGTCGTAGGCAGCGAACCGACCAGCCATTTCCCTGGCCCGGAGGCGGAAACCCCGCCCCTCTCCGTACGAAAGTCCCTTTCGTAGAACCCGGTCGTACGAAAGTCCCTTTCGTACGAGTCCAGGGAGCAAAGTGGGCGATTCGTTCGTTGCCGTGTGGAGAGCGTGTTCGGCGGGGGCGGAGGACAGCACATCGGGCGGCCGGTGCCCCGGCTCGGGCTCGTGCTCACTGGGCTCATGCTCAGGCTCGCCGCGTCCGGGCCCGGGCCCGGGCTCGTCAAGCAGCCGCCGGGCGGCCCGGGCGATCGCCGCCGGGGTAGCATGCTCGGAGCGAACCAGCAGCCCGACACCCGCCGCGGTGACCGACCGCATGCTGAGGTGCTGGTCCATGTTGCCAGCCAGCCCGAGCACGGGTGCCCCGGCGGCCAGGGCCTGCTGCACCGCCGGACTCCCGCCGTTGCACACGACCAGCGCCGCCCGCCGGGCGAGGGCCGCACCCGGCAGGTAGTCGGCGGCGATCACGTTGTCCGGCAACGCGTCCGGCAGGCCGGCCCCTGCGCTCGCCGCCACCACGGTCACCGGCAGCCCGGCGAACGCCCGCACGACCGCGGCCAGCAACCGGCCCCGGCCCGAGCTGCCGAGCGTCACGTAGACCAGCGGCCGGCCGACCGGCAGCGCCGGCACCTCGGCCGCCGGCTCCCACAGCACCGGCCCGAGGAACTCGTGCCCGGGCGCCGGGACGTGCGGCGGCGCCAGCTCGGGCGCGTCCGCGAAGAGCACGTGGTCCGCGTCGGTGTAGGTGCGGCGCAGGTCCGGGCCGAGCGAGGGCAGCCCGTGCTCGCGGCGCACCCGGTTGAGCGGGCGGGTGTGCAGCGCGAAGGCCACCGGCCGCGCCAGGGGGAAGACGAGCCCGGCCGCCCGCACCCCCAGCGCGCGCGTGAGCGGCAGCTCCGGCAGCGGGAACCGTTGGCGCGCGGCCGTGCTCCAGTAGACGTTGGTGATCGTCGCGTACGGCACGCCTGCCAGGCGTGCGCTGGCCGACAGCGAGAGGCGGAAGTCGCCGACGACCACGTCGGGGCGGACGTCGGCCAGCAGGCGGCGGTCCTCGCGGACGTATCCGCGCAGGTCGTCGGGGGTGTAGACCGGCGTGCCGCGGTCGAGGGCGGCGAGGAACCGGGCGGTCGGGATCGAGTCGAGGTGGTGGCGGGTGTGGGGGAGGGGGCCGAGCTGGGCGTCGAAGCGTGGCGAGGTGGCGAAGTGGACCTCGAAACGGTCGGGGTCGAGTCCCGCGGCGAGGGCGGCGGGCCGGGCGGCGTGGGCGAGCGTGACCGCTTCGGCCATGATCAGGACCCGGATGCGCGGCATGGCTTTGTCTATCACGGACACACGCCTCACCCGACCGGGTTATAAAGGCCTCATGGGGGAGTTCGACGTGGTCGTGGCGGACAGCCCGGCCCTCCGGGACGCGACCTTCGCGCTGCGGCACGAGGTGTACTGCCGCGAGTTCGGTTTCGAACCCGTACGCGCGGACGGCCTCGAACGCGACGGGTACGACGACCGCGCACACCACTACCTGCTCGCCCACGTGCCGACCGGCGCCTGGGCGGGCTGCGTCCGCGTGGTGCCCGGGCCCGGCCTGCCCTACGAGGCGGTGTTCGCCGGCGTGCCGGTGGACCTGGCGACGGCCCCGCACAGCGAGATCTCGCGGCTGACCGTGGCGCGGGAGTTCCGCCGCCGGCCCGAGCACCGGCCGTCCGCCATGCTCCACCTGGCGCTGGCCGCCCTGGCCGCGGTCGCCGAGAACGGCCTGCCCGACGCGGTCTGCGTGATGGAACCCTGGCTCGCCGCGCAGCTGAACGCGGTCGGCATCCGGCTGTCGGGGGTCAGCGGCCCGGTCCGGCACCGTGGCGAACGCGTGCTGTTCCACCTCGATCCCGCCGTGGCGTGCCGCGAGGTCCACCCGGACCTTCGGGTGGTGCTGGCGGCGATCCGGGCACGAATCGCGATCATCCACTGTGGCGTCGGCGAGTGAACCAGTCGCAAGGTCTGACCGTGTCTGTCCCAGCGTGAACACCGGACTGGAGGGGAGAGGTGCGGGGTGCATCGTGCAGGCGCGAAAGGCCGGACCGGCCGATGACCATCCTGATCTGGCAGATCCTCGTGGCCGTGGTGACGGTGGTCGTGGTGTTCCTCGGCTGCCAGTCGTGGGGCCGGGGCCAGCCGCGCGGCCGTGAGCGCCGGGTCGTTCCCGTCCGGGTGACGCAGCGCCCCCGCGCCCCGTACGCCGGCCGCGTCAACCCGCGCCGGCAGGACTACTGGTACGTCGCGGGCACGCGGACGGTCGTCCTCTCGACCCTGCCCCTGCCCATCCGCGGCACCATCGAGCCGGCCGAACTGACGCCGCCGCCGCTTCCCCCCGCCGAACTCCGCTTCGCGCCACCCGACGCCGCGTTGATGCAACGGGTCCTCGACGGGCTCCGCGCGCTCCCCGTGAATCCCACCGGCTTCCAGAACACGGGCACGGAGAAAACGCGACCGGAATCATAAAGGGCTCAAATGCGGCGGGCCGCGCGCCAGCCCTTCGAGTACATGCCGCCGTCGTCGAGGAGGGACGTGCCGCCGAGGTCACCGAACGTGGGGCCGTTCGCTCGTTCGCGGCTCGACATGAAGCGGTAGTGGCCCGCCGAGTCGATGCCGACGAAGATGCCGACGTGGTCGAGTTCGTCCACGCCGCCCTCGACCTCGAAGAACACCAGGTCCCCCGGCTGCAGCGCGTCGTAGGCGGTGGCCCGCACCCCCGTGTTGGGAACCAGCGCCACCCCCGGACCGTTCTGCGCGATGGCCCACGCCCGTCGCGGGAGGGCGCCTGGCCCGGGGTCGTTCGTGCCGAGCAGCGGGTAGTCGAGCCGGAACCCGTAGACCATCCGCACGAAACCGGAACAGTCGAGCGCACCCCGGTGCGCCGGCTTGGGCCTCTTCTGGCCCGAGTCCGGGAAGGAATACGGAATACCCAGGTAGTCGAGGAAGTCGGACTGTTCCAGGCGGGCCACGCCCTGCGGCTCCACCGGACCGAAGATCGCGTCGCCGCGGAACTGCAGGCCGTCGGCGTTCTTCTCCGCGGGAGCGCCGTCGGCGTACTGCATCGCGACGTCGAACACGTCGGGGCTCGTGTCCTTGCGTGCGGCGTCGAACCAGGGGGCGAACCACTCGGCCTTCTCCGCGCCGGGCGCCCACGCCTGCGGCGCCAGCCGCACCCACGTCGTCGACGTGATCGTCGCGTCGGTGAACCTCGGCTCGGCGAACGTCCTCTTCGGCCCGGTCAACGCCACGGTGCGGGCGCCGTCGGTGAACGTGGCGAGCACCGCGCCCGTCTGGTCCCGCACCACGGTTCTCGCCGGGTTCGCCAGCCGGTCGTAGCGGATGCTCGCGGCCGGCGCGGCCGCGCCGCCACCGTCCTGGAGTGCCATCGCCGTCGCCGGGGGCGCGGTCGAGGCGTCGCCGCTCGCCTGCTGCCGGGCGAACTGCACGACACCGAAGCCGCTCGCCGCGATCACCGCGAGTACCACGCATGTCCGCAAAGCCCGATGGGTCCGAAGGTCAGCGCGTGCCATGCCCTTTCGCACGTCCACGCGGGACGATCGGTTCAAATCGTGGGCACCAGCCCGATGAGCACCCCACTGGCCAGGACACCGTAACTGGCGAAACTCACCGTGCTCGTCGCGAGCAACGTGGACACGGGAGGTTGCCGCACGAGTTGGTAGGCGATCAGTCCCGGCACGACGAAGCCGAGCGTCTGGTGCGCGAACAGCAGCGGGAAGTCCCGCTGTATCAACAGGAACAGCGTGCTCTGGAACAGCACACCGGTCAGTACCACCGCGGCGAACAGCCGCTTCCCGTACAGGATCACCGTCCGCTGGAGCACCTTGGTCGCCCCGAAGGTCAGCGCGGTCATCAACACCACCAGCGCCGCCCGCCGGTAGTCCTCGACGAGCGTCAGCGCCACCCAGCCCGGCGTGATCATCCCACCGGGGGACAGGTTGGTGGTCAGATAGCAGACCAGCGAGAACAGCAACCCGATGGCCAACCCGAGCGTCGCCACCTCGGGCACCAGGGCGTAGACCGTCACGACTCGCGCCTGTGCCGGGCACCGGCCACCGGCGCGCTCGCCCGCGGCGGCCGGCTCCCGGCGGGGACGCTGGGTGTCCGGCGGTACGGGACCGGTCTGGCCGGCCGGTCCGCTGGCTCCCGCACGACCTCGGCGGGCGCCTCCGGCAGGGTGGCGAGCTGTTCGAGCAACAGCTCGCCCTGCCCGTGGATGTTGCCGATCGCGATGAGGGAGGCGTGCCCGTCGACGCCGCGCACGATCTCGTCGACGAGTTCGGTCGCGTCCCGGGCGCCGCCGAGGTCGACGATCGTGTCGTGCCACTGCTGCGGGATGCTCACCCGCGCGCTGCGGGTCGGGTCGCCGATCAGCACGACCCGCTCCGGATCGAGGTCGGCGACCAGCGCACCCATCTGGCCGTTGCGTTCCATCCGGTCCGGCCGGCAGTTGATGACCAGGTGCAGCGGCCGCCGGACGGCCCCCGACGTGAGCAGGCGCCGCACGTTCATCAGCGTCGACTGGGGGTCGTTCGCCGCGAACACGTTGGCGACGCGGAGCAGCCGGCCGCTCACCTGGTACCGCTTGACCTCGAGCACGCCGGGGTCGGGCGGCGCGGCCCACATGCCCGCCAGCGCCGACTGCCGGTTGACACCGAGCAGCTCCGCGACCGCGAGCGCGATCGCGACGTTCTCCTTGAACGTGATCCAGCTGAACCTGGCCATCTCCTCGTCGGTGATCGACTCGGGGTGCACGACGAAGAGCGTGCAGTCGCGGCGCGCGGCCTCGCGCCGCAGCAGCGGCAGCCGCTCCCGCTCCGCGGTCACGCACACCCCGCCGGCCGGCATCGTCCGCGACAGCGACCGCGCGACGTCGTCGAGCGTCGGCCCCATCTCGGCCAGGTGGTCCTCGCGGACGTTGCACAGCACGCCGATGTTCGACTGGATCAGCTTGTCCTGGCTGATCGACTGCAGGTCCGGCATGACCGCCATGCACTCGATCACCAGCGCGTCCGGCCGGTACGCCGCCGCCCGCCGGACGATGCCGATCTGCTCGATCACGTTCGCTATCCCGAACTTGCGGTAGACCGGTTCCTCGCTGGCGTCGGGGTGGATGAACCGGGCCGCGGTGCCGGTCGTCTTCGCCACGGTCACCAGCCCGCCGCCACGCAGCGCACCCGCGCACAGCCGGGTGATCGAGCTCTTGCCGCGGATTCCGTTGATCATGATCCGGCGCGGGATCCGCCTCAGGTTGGCGTAGTGGCGGCGCTGTTCGACGATGCCGGCGAGCAGCAGCAGCGTGCTCCCCGTGAGCAGGATGGCGTACAGGAAGAACATCAGCGGCCTCGCCGGGCAGGGGACGGGGTCGTCGGACGGGTCTTGCGAGTGGCCTGGCCGCGGCCGCGCCGCTGGGCCGTGGGCTGTGCCTTGGGCGGGGTTTTGGCCGGTGCCTTGGGTTTCGGTGGCGCCGGGGGCACCACGGCCATCAGCTCGGTCGCGTCGGTCGCCGCGCCGGTCGGCCGGCGGACGCCACCGAGCCGGCGCACCCCCTCGGTCATCGCCTGCCGGCAGATCTCCAGGCAGGAGGCGATCGTGCCGATCTGGTCCTGGTGCTGCGGGTAGATGACCGACTTGTACCGGCCCGCGACGATCTCGTCCGCCGCCGCGGCCACCCGGCGCAGCGGCCGGATCAGCAGCAGGTACTGCCAGCCGAACAGCAGCAGCGCGAGGAGCGCGGCGACCAGCGCCACGACCATGGCGTTGCGCCGCAGCTCGCTGCCGGGCAGCGCCAGGTCGGTGACCGGCTGCTCGGCCACGACCTTCCACCCGAGCGCGCCGCTCGCGCCGCCCCGCAGCGGCGCCGACACGATGACCGCCCGGCCGTTCGTGCCGTCCTGCGTCCTGGCGACCGCGCGGCCCGAGCCGGCCTCGATGGCGCTGTCCCGCAGCTCCTCGCTGAGGTCGGCGAAGGCGATGAAGCCGTCGGTGGCCGCGATGGTGCGCAGCCCCCCGTCGACCAGCTGGACCGAGCCCGGCGCGCGGCCGAGGAGCCGCGCGATGTGGTCCAGGTCGAACTCGCCGACGAGCTCCTGGCCGTCACGCATCGGCGCGTAGGCGAACAGCACGGGCACCGGCGCGTCGCCCTGGCGCAGGGTGAGGCCGGGTTCGGCCGGCAGCGGCTCGGTCGTGCGCAGCGGCTGGCGGCCGACGACCGAGTTGGCCCGGCCGGCCTGGTCGACCAGGTACACGCTGCGGTACCGGGACTGCCCGGCGATCAGCTCGTCGAGGCTCGACCGCACGTCGACCCGGCCCTCGGCGTCGGCGAGCGCGGCCAGCGCCGTCAGGTCGGCGAGCCCGTCGTTGAGGCTGCGCCGCAGCGCCTCCGTCGCCGCCGTCGTCTGGTTGCGGATGCTGGTCACCACCGCGTCGGGCACGGCGACGTCCTGGCGCCCGACGGTCAGCAGCACGCCTGCCGACCAGCCGAGCACGGCGACCGCGGTGAGACCGGTCGCGAACCCCGTGGGCCACCCGATCCGCCGCCGCCTGCCGGTCCGTTCCGGTTCGCCGCCCAGCTCGGCGCGGCAGTGCTCGAACGCGGCGGCGATCCGGTCCACCTCGCGGGTCCGCGAGCGGCGCACCCGCGTCTTCATCAGCCGGCCGTCGGCGATGGCGAGTGCGTCGGCCCGCAGCCGGCGGGTCGGGCCGACCAGCACGAGCCGGACGAGCAGGAAACCGAACAGCGCCACGCAGGCGAGGGCGAGTGCCGGCACCGTCGCGTTGCCGGCCGGCGCCGCCTCGCCGACCGGGGCACGCACCACCGACACCACGGCGAGGCCGAGCGTCCCGTTCACCTGGGACGACGACACGGGGGAGTACACGACCGTCGCCTGCTCGGCGCGGCCGTCCGGGCCGGTGACCGTGCTGCCGGTCAGGTTGCCGTTCTCGCCGGCCGCCCCGGCGGCGCTGGCCAGCTCGACCAACCGCCGGACGTCCGTCTCGGCCTGGCCCGGCAGGGTGCCGCGGGAGTCGATCACCTGCCCGGTGCCGGTGGTCAGCAGCAGCGCCTCCCGCTCGTCGCCGCCGGTCCGGGCGTCGGGCAGCCGGCTGCCGCGCGCGGCGACGAGCAGCCGCGCGTCGGGCAGTGCCTCGGCCACCACCACCCGCAGCGCGCCGTCGGCGCCGACGACCGGCGCGACGGTCGTGCCGGTCACGGTCGGGGGAATCGACTGCACGGACACGGGCTCGCCGCGGGACGCGACCAGGGCCCGGGTGCGGGCGTCGAGCACGGCCGCGCCCCGCCAGTTCCCGTTCTGCAGCAGCCTCGTCAGCAGGTCCTCCGGCGTCGCCGCCGGCACGGCCGTCACCGCCCGGAGGTCGGCGATGCCCTGGCTGGCGGAGGCACCGACAGCCGACCCGGCGTCCCGGACGAGCTGCGCCTGCGACTCGGCGATGGCCGCGGACACCGTGCCGGCGCCCCGGCCGTCGAGCAGCACCACGCACAGCCCCGCGTGCAGCAGTAACAGGACGAGCACGGTGATGGCGGGGGTGCTGACACCGGAGGGAAAGCCGCTCTCCGGCAGCTGGTCGGACAACGCCTGCCCCGGCCTGGGGCGCGGTCGTCTGGTTCGGACTCCCATGGCTGCGCGCTTCACCCTGATCCGTGTTCGGCCGGTCTCCCGTCGTGATCTATACGTACGGTCGGCCCACAACGGTTCGGCCCAATGCTTGTGTTCGTCGCCTACACTCCGCGTCGGTGAAAGCACTCCTTCGGCGGCCGGCCCTGTGGCTCACCCTCGGGGCCGTGCTCCTCGCCGGCACGTTTCTCGTGGTCACGGACACCGAAACCGCGACTCCGCGCAGCGCCGCCACCCAGTCCGTCGACCTCGGCGCCCAGGTCCGCCGGTACGCCGCCGGCCTGGACGACGACGACCCGTACCGCCCACCCGAGCCGGCCGAACGGCGCCGGTTCCTGTCCGGGCTGCGGGCCATGGCGGCCGGCGAACCGCCGCGCGCCGCGGAGGAACTGGGGTTCACGGCCCGGACCGGCACCGACCAGGACACCGGCCGGCCGTTCGGGCTCCTGGTCGACCCGGCGGGTGAGCGCGCGTGGGGCTGGTACCTGGTCGACCTGTCCGCGCCGGTCCGCGTGGTGATCGAGGTGCCGCACCCCAACTCCGACCTGCACACCGAGGAGATCGGGCTGGCGCTGTACCAGGCGGTGCCGGGCTCGGCCCTGCTGGTGGCCGGCACCCACCGGCGTGCCGCGGGCGGCGCCGGCGACGTGGCCCACCGCACCGACTCGATGTTCCACGCCGTCGCCGTGGACCTCGCCCGGCGCGGCCTACCGCAGGTCCAGCTGCACGGCTTCCACGACGACAACCTGCCCGACACCGACGTGGTGATCTCCCCGGGCGCCGGCGACGCGGGCGAGCTCGTCCGCCGGGTCGCCGACGAGGCCGACGAGGACTTCCGCGTGTGCCGCTCCTGGCGCCAGGACTGCGACCGGCTCGAGGGCACCACCAACGCCCAGGGGCGCGACGCCGCCGACCGCGGCACCCCGTTCGTCCACGTCGAGATCAGCCGCACCATCCGCGACGACCGCGACGAGTGGTCTCGCCTGGTGCGTGCGATCGCCCGGTCCGGCCTGGACGAGGACTGACGGCGCCCGTGTACCCGCGCCGGGACGGCGCTAGCCACGGACCGTCAGTCCGTGGTTGAGCCCGCGTACCGACCGTAGCGTTCGAGCATGGATTCTGTTCCCCCCGTCGTCCTCGTGCACGGTTTCTGGCATGGCAGCTGGTGTTGGGGCCTCGTCACCGAGGAGCTGGCCGCGCTCGGTGTGCCGGCGGTGGCCGTGGACATGGAAGGGCACGGGCTGCGCAGCGCCTCCCCGCGGGCGCGGTGGCGCCGGCCGTTCGCCCCGGACGTCTTCGCCGCCGAACCCTCGCCGGTCGCCGCCGTGACCGCCTCCTCCGCGGCCGCGACGCTGGTCGACCAGCTGCGCCGGATCGGCGGCGGGCGGGGTTGCGTGCTCGTCGCGCACAGCATGGGTGGCGTCGTGGCCACCGCCGTCGCGGAGCAGGCACCCGAGCTCGTCAGCGAGGTCGTCTACCTGTCGGCCTACGCCCCCGTCAGCGGCAAGCCGACCGCCGACTACTTCGCCCTGCCCGAGGCCGGTCAGACGGTGATCAGCCTCCTCGTCGGCGACTTCACCGCGATCGGCGCGTTCCGCTTCGACACCGGCGACCCCGAGCGGCAGCCCGCCATCCGGGACGTCTTCTACCACGACGTCGACGACGCCACCGCGGCCGCCGCGATCGCGCTGCTCAGCCCGGACGGGCCGGCCGGCGTGCCCGCCGAGACGCTCACCGTGACCGCCGAGCGGTACGGGGCGATCCCGCACACCTACCTGATCTGCCGGCAGGACAAGGCGTTCCCGGTCGCCCTGCAACGCATCTTCGTCGACGAGATCGACGCGGTCTCGGCGCGGCCGACCACCGTGCGGGAGCTCGAGACGTCGCACTCGCCGTTCCTGTCCCGGCCGGCCGAGCTGGCCGACGCCATCGCGGCGGTACACCGAACCCACTGCGCCTGACGGTGATGCCGGGTATCCCTGGGATCGAGCCGTACCCGCTGCCGGCCGCGGCCGACCTGCCGAAGAACGTCGCGGACTGGACGGTCGACCCGAGCCGCGGCGCGGTGCTGGTGCACGACATGCAGCGGTTCTTCCTGCGTCCCTTCTCCGACACCGTCGCCGGGCCGCTCGTGGCGAACACGGCCCTGCTGCTGGCGCGGTGCCGGGAGCAGGGCATGCCGGTGGCGTACACGGTGCAGCCCGGGCGGATGACCCCGCCGCAGCGGGGCCTGCTCGCGGACTTCTGGGGCCCCGGCATGGAGTCCACACCGGACGACCGGGACGTGGCCGCACCGCTGGCGCCCGGCCCCCCGGACGGCGTGTTCACGAAATGGCGCTACAGCGCGTTCTTCCGCACCGGCCTGCTGGCGTGGCTGCGCCGCCACGAGGTGGACCAGCTCGTCCTCTGCGGGGTCTACGCCCACGTCGGGATCCTGATGAGCGCGGTCGACGCGTTCACCAACGACATCCAGCCGTTCGTCGTCGCCGACGCGGTCGCCGACTTCTCCGCCGAGGACCACCGGTTCGCCCTGGAGTACGCCGCGCGGAACTGCGCCGTCGTCACCACGGCGGAGGACGTCCTGCCGTGACGGACCTCCTCACCCGGGCGCTCGCGCCGGACCCGCCGCCGTTCGCGTTGCTCCACCGTCCTGAGTGGACCGGTCCACACCGGATCGACGTGCTGTCGGGCGAGCCGCACATGCCGGACGCACTCGCCGGCATCCCGGAGGACGGCGAGGTGCTGGCGCTCGTGCCGTACCGGCAACTCCGGGAACGCGGCCTCGACTGCGTCGACGACGGGGCGCCGCTGATCGCTCTCGTGGTCACCGACCACGCGGTGGTGCCCCGGCACGACCTGCTCCGCCGCATCCCGGACGTGCCGGTCCGGCTCGCCGACGGGCGCTTCGACACCGACGACGACGCCTACGCCCGCGCCGCCGAACGGATCATCACCGACGAGATCGGGCGGGGCGCGGGATCGAACTTCGTGCTCAGCCGGTCGTTCGTCGGCCGCGTCGCCGACTACGACCTCGACGTGGCGCGCGCGGTCTTCCGCCGGTTGTGCGAGCAGGAGTCCGGGGCGTACTGGACGTTCCTCGTCCACACCGGCACCCGCACGTTCGTCGGCGCCACCCCGGAACGCCACGTCAGCCTGGCCGACGGGGAGGTGGTGATGAACCCGATCAGCGGCACCTACCGCTACCCCGAGGGCGGCCCCGGCCTCGCCGGGCTGCTGGAGTTCCTGGGCAGCCACAAGGAGTCCGACGAGCTGCACATGGTCCTCGACGAGGAGCTGAAGATGATGGCCCACGTCTGTGAGGACGGCGTCCGGGTCACCGGCCCACACCTGCGGGAGATGGCGCGGCTCGCGCACACCGAGTACCTGATCACCGGCCGGTCCCGGCACCGTCCACTGCGGATCCTGGCGGAGACGATGTTCGCGCCCACCGTCACCGGCAGCCCACTGGCGAGCGCGTGCCGCGTGATCGCCCGCCACGAACCGGCCGGCCGCGGCTACTACGGCGGGGTGGCGGCGCTGATCACCCGCGACCGCCTCGACTCCGCCATCCTGATCCGCACGGCGGACCTCGACCCGACCGGCCGGGTCGACGTCCGGGTCGGCGCCACCCTGGTCCGGCACTCCGACCCGCTTGCCGAGGCGGCCGAGACCCGCGCCAAGGCAGCGACCCTGCTGCGGGTCATGGCCGCCGACCAGCCCGGTCCGCCTGGCGAGCGCTCGGAGGTGGGGGCCGCGCCGGCCACCGACCAGCCCGGCCCGTTTGCCGAGTACCCGGAGGTGCGGGCGGCACTCGACCGCCGTGGGCATGGTCTTGCCGGGTTCTGGCGTGGTGACGTGGACCCGGTGATGCCGGCAGGGCAGCGGGTCCTGGTGGTGGACGCCGAGGACATGTTCACCGCGATGATCGCCACCCAGCTTCGGGCGCTGGGGCTGGCGGTGACCGTGCGCCCCTGGCACGAGCCGCACGCCTGGCACACCGCGGACCTCGTCGTGTTGGGGCCGGGGCCGGGAGATCCCCGGGACGCCGGCGATCCGCGGGTCGCGCGTCTTCGCGCGGCGGTCGAAACCCTGCTGGCGCAACGGAAACCGTTCCTCGCCGTGTGCCTGTCCCACCAGGTGCTCAGTCTGGTCCTGGGGTTGGACCTGCGCCGGCGGGACGTGCCCAACCAGGGGGCGCAACGGGAGATCGAGCTGTTCGGCGAGCCCGCGACCGTCGGGTTCTACAACACGTTCGCCGCCCACAGCGACGGCGACAAGCTCGACGTCCCCGGTGTCGGCCTGGTCGAGGTCAGCCGGGACGCCCGCACCGGCGAGGTCCACGCCCTCCGCGGCCCCGGCTTCACCTCCCTGCAGTTCCACGCCGAGTCGGTGCTGACCCGGGGCGGACCCGCCATCCTCGCCGCGTGCGTCGGCGAGGCACTGGCCTGACGAGATCGAGGGGACAACGAATGACACAGGACACGACGTTCGACCACGACACCGCGCTCCGCCGCACCAACCGGGCCACGGTGGAGCGGTACCTGGCGATGACCGAGGGCCCGTCACGGCTCGAACGCCACCACCTCTTCACCGAGGACGCCCTCGGCGGGCTCTGGACCACCGACACCGGCCAACCGGCCGCGGTGCGGGGCAGGCACAACCTGTACCGGATGGCCGCCTGGTCGCTGGAGTGCTTCCCCGACTGGCGCTGGACCAACATCGAGATCTTCGAGACCCGGGACCCCAACCACCTCTGGGTCGAGTGCGACGGCGAGGGACAGATCCTGTTCCCCGACTACCCGCCGGGGCTCTACCGCAACCACTTCATCCACTCGTTCCGCCTCGACAACGGGAAGATCACCGAGATCCGCGAGTTCATGAACCCCTGCGAGCAGATGCGCGCGCTCGGCATCGAGGTGCCGGTCGTCCAGCGGGGCGGCATCCCCCGGGACGACGAATGACCTCGGTGATCGTCGTCGGCTCGGGTGCCGCCGGGCTCGCGGCGGCCCTGGCGGCACGCGAGTCGGGTGCGGCGGTCACCCTGCTCGAGGCGACCGCGACGATCGGCGGCACCACGGCACTGTCCAGCGGCGCGGTCTGGCTGCCGGCCAACCACCTGGCGGCCGGCGACAGCCCGTCCCTCGCCCGCGGTTACCTGCACTCCCTCGGCGTCACCGCCGACGGGTTCGTCGACGAGGCGCCACGGGTGGCACGCTGGCTCGAGACGAGCACACCGCTGCGCTGGACCGTCCTCCCCTCCCGGACTGCCTGCCCGGCGGGCGCGAGTCCGCCGGCCGGTCCCTCGAACCGCGGCCGTTCCGCCCGTCACCGGTGGTCGCCGCGCTGGTGCGCGCCGGGTTGCCGTGGCGGCCGCCGGCGACCCTCACCGAACTCCTCACCGGCCGGCTCGCACCGCGCGACGGCACCCGCGAGCTCACCGCGGGCCGGGCACTGGTGGCCACCCTGCTCACCGCCGCCGTCAACGCCGGCGTCGTCATCCGCACCGGCGCCCGGGCGACGGGGTTCCTCGGCACCGGCGTCGAGGTCGGCGGCGAGCAGCGCACCGGGCGGGTCGTCCTCGCGACCGGCGGGTTCGAACGCGACGAGACGCTGGTCCGCCGGTACCTCGGCGAACCGGTCCCCGGCCCCGCCGGCGCACCCGGCGCCCGCGGCGACGGCCTGCGCATGGCCATCGCCGCCGGGGCCGCCCTGCACGGCACGGCGCAAGCCTGGTGGTGCCCGGCGATCCGCGTCCCCGGTGACGAGGTCGACGGCGAGCCGGTGCACCGCGTGCTCCTCGCCGAGCGGGCCCGCCCGGGTGCCGTGCTGGTCGACCGGCACGGGCACCGGTTCACCAACGAAGCCCAGAGCTACCACGAGGTCGGCCGGTCCCTGCGCGGCACCGGACCGGCCTGGCTGGTCGTCGACGCCGCCTACCGCCGCCGCCACCCCCTCGGGCCCGTCCGGCCCGGGGATCCCGGCCCGGACTGGCTGCGCCGCGGGAACAGCCTCACGGAACTGGCCGGGAGCATCGACGTGCCGGCCGACGTCCTCACCAAGACCGTCGACCGGTTCAACGGCGGCCCGGACCGCGACTTCCACCGGGGGGAGAGCCCCTACGACCGCGCGATGGGTGAGCTGGGGCCGCTGCGCGAGCCACCCTTCTACGCCGTGCCCGTGCACCTGGGGGTGGGTGGCACCAGCGGCGGCCCCCGCACCGACGGCGACGGGCGCGTGCTGCGGGCGGACGGAACGGCCGTGCCGGGACTGTACGCCGCCGGCAACGCCGCCGCCGGTCCGCTCGGGTCCGCGTACCCGGGCACCGGCGCGACGCTGGGCGCGGCGCTCGTGACCGGCGCACGAGCCGGCCGGGCCGCGGCGGAGGACTGACGAGATGCACCACTACGTGATCGTCGACGTGTTCACCACGACGGCGCTGCAGGGCAACCCCTTGGCGGTGTTCCCGCACGCGGGTGACATCCCGAGCGCCAGGATGCAGCTGATCGCCCGCGAGCTGAACCTGTCGGAGACGACGTTCGTCCTCCCCGCCCGCGCCGGCGGCGACCGCCGGGTCCGGATCTTCACACCGGTGGGCGAGCTGCCCTTCGCCGGCCACCCGATCCTGGGCACCGCCGCCGTGCTCGGCGCGTCCACGACGGTCGAGCGGCTGCACCTCGAGACCGCGGCCGGCACCATCCCGGTCGAGTTCCACTACCGGCGCGACCGGACCGTGACGGCGAGCATGCGCCAGCCGATCCCCGTCTGGGAGCCGTACGAGCGGCGCGACGAACTGCTCGCCGCGCTCGGCGTCGCGTCACCCACCCTCCCGGTGGACGCCTACCGCAACGGCCCCCGGCACGTGTACGTCGGCCTCGACAGCGAGGCGGCCCTGTCCCGCGTCCGACCCGACCTGCGCGCGCTGGCCGAACACCCGGACATGGCCGCGATCTGCTTCGCCGGCTCGGGCACCCGCTGGCGGATGCGCATGTTCTCACCCGCCTACGGCGTCGCCGAGGACGCGGCGACCGGCTCGGCCGCCGGACCGCTCGCGGTGCACCTCGGCCGCCACGGGCTCGTCCCGTTCGGCAAGCAGCTCGAGATCCTGCAGGGCGTCGAGATGGGCCGCACGTCCCGCATGCTCGCGCGGGCCGAGGGCACCGCACGAGGACTGGACCTGGTCGAGGTCGAGGGATCGGCGGTCATCGTCGCCCGCGGCACCCTGCTCGTCTGAGCCGGGTGCCCGGGCGGGCTAACGAAGGCCGGCCAGGAACTGGACGACCCGCCGGGGGACGGACGGGCGCGGCCCCGGGTCGGCGGTGCGTTCCGCGATCAGGTGGTACGCCTGCAGGGCGTTGGTCCGGAACGCGTGCGCCCCGCCCCACAGGAACAGGCGGAACGCGCGGTAGGTCTCCTCGCCCCACCGCGCGGTGATCTCGTGCTCGGCGGCGTCCAGGCGCCGGGCCCACTCCCGCATCGTCAGCTCGTAGTCGCGGGTCTCCCGGGTGACGTCCACGATCTCGAAGCCGTGGTGGAGCAGCTCCGCGAGGACGTCCTGGAGCGTCATGAACGTGTGCGTGCCCGACCAGATGTAGTCGCGGGTGAACGCGCTCACCGAGAACTTCTGGACCGCCGCTGAGGCGTCCAGGTAGAGCCGGCCACCCGGTTTCAGCACGCGCCACGCCTGCTCGGCGAAGCGGCGGTAGTGGGGCAGGTGCTCGATCACCCCGTAGATCACCGCGTGGTCGTAGGGTTCGGCCGGGCGGTGGTCGAGGAAGTCCTGCCGGAACACCTCGCCGGGCAGGTCGTGCTCGTCGATCAGGCGCCGGACGTACCGGGCGGAGTCCTCGGCGATCGTCAACGTCGTGACGTGCACGCCGCGGGCGCCGCAGTACTGGGTCACCCCGCCCCAGCCGCCGCCGATGTCCAGCAGGCGCATGCCCGGCTTCAGGCCCAGCCCGTCGACCATGGTCTCCAGCTTGTGCTCCGAGGCCTCCTCGAGCGTCTCGCCGGGGGAGTGGAACAACCCCTGCGAGTAGAACCGGTACCGCCTGTCGACGAACGTCAGGTAGAAGTCGTCGCCCCGGTTGTAGTGCTGGCCGATGGCCTTCGCGTTCATCGCCGTCGCGGTGCGGACGAGGTCGTAGGCGAACCGGACCTTCTGCCGGAGCGGGACCCTCTCGCCCAGCGCCTGCCGCAGGCCGAACAGGGCGCCGAGGTCGCCGGTGACGTCGAGGTCGCCCGACACGTACGCGCGGCCGACACCGAGCTCGGTGAGCGGGGTGCGCAGCGCGCGTTCGGTGCGGAACCGCAACGCGTAGACCGGTTCCCCGGTGCCGACGGTGATCGTGGTGCCGTCGGGGAGGTGGAGCTCGCCGGGGATGTCGACCGCCGCCAGCAACGCGGCGAGACTGCCGTCCGGTACGGCCTCGGACATGCCTGTGCGACCCCCGTCCTCTCGTGGCGACGGGGCTGAACGTAGCGACGGTGTCCACTCAGGCGTGAGCGTGCCCGCCTGAGTGGACACCGGATGTGCCCGTTCGGTCAGGAGGTGGTCAGGCCGAAGAACGCGATCGCGGCGGCGGCCATGCCGCCCGCCGGCAGGCTGTGCCCGGCGCCCTGGATGCTGTACGCCTCCACCCGGACGGTGCCGGTGGGGTCGGCGTAGCGGCGGCGGTTCCAGTTGGCCTGCGGGGTGTCGGTGGACGTCGGTGTCTGGCTGAGGCCGAACACGTTGGTCCACTGCTCGATCTCCTCCTGCAGCAGGGAGTACGGCACGAGCGTGTCGGCGGTGCCGTGCCACAGCTGGATCCGCGGCCGGGGGCCGGTGTAGCCGGGGTAGGCGCCGCGGACCGCGTCACCCCACTGCTGCGGGGTGCGGTTCATGGTGCCGTTGGTGCACTTGCTGGCGCCGGGCGGGTAGTCGGCCGCGTTCGCGAAGCAGTTGAACGGCACGCCCATGAAGGCCGCGCCGGCCTTGAACACGTCCGGGTAGACGGCGAGCATGTGGTTGGTCATCATGCCGCCGGAGGACGAACCGGTGGCGAAGACCCGGTTCGGGTCGCCGCCGTAACGCTGCTCGGTGTAGGTCACCATCGACACGATCGAGACCGGGTCGCTGCCGCCGCCGCGGCGCTTGGCCGCGTCCGACCAGGTGTCGAAGCACTTCCCGAACCCGGCCGACTGCTGCGCGCTCGGGTAGATGACGATGAACCCGTACCGGTTGGCGAGCGAGGCGAACTCGCTGCCCGAGTAGAAGCCGGGACCGGAGCCGCCGCAGCCGTGCATGGCGACCACGATGGCCGGGTTGGTGGGGCGGGTGTCCGGCACGTAGACGTGCATGCGCATCCCGCCGGGGTTGGTGCCGAAGCTGGTCACCTCCACCAGCGACGCGGCGGACGCCACGGGCGGGGACAGGACACCCGCGATCAGCAGGGTACTGGCGAGTGTCACGAGCGCCGTTCTGATCATCGTTGACCTCCGGTCGGCGGACCCCCTCTGGTTTTCGAAGATATGCATTTCGACAACGACCGTCAACGATATGCCGAATATCCGTTGGGAGCGCTCCAGATATGCCGGAAGTTTCGTTTCCCACGCTGGACAGGAATCGTGCCGGCCGTCAGGCGCGTGACGAACATCGCCGGCCGGGTAGGTTGGCGTTCGTGCGGCCCGAGACCCTGCTCCTGACCTTGTTCGGCGACCACGTGCTGGACCGGGGGATCGCCGTGTCCACCGGCGGGGTGCTCACCGCGCTCGCGCGCCTCGGCGTCGGCGAGCACGCGACCCGGACCACGCTGTCCCGGATGAGCCGCCGCGACCTGCTGCGCACCGTCCGCCGCGGCCGCCAGGCGTTCCTCGCGCTGACCGGGCACGGGACCACCGTCCTGCGCGACGGCCAGCGCAAGCTCGACGGGGAGGTGGTCGAGCGGCACTGGGACGGACGGTGGACCCTGCTGACGTTCTCGGTGCCGGAGACCCGGCGTGCGGACCGGCACGCCCTGCGCACCCGGCTCGCCTGGTTCGGCTTCGGGCCGCTGCGCAGCGGGCTGTGGGTCTCCACGTCGACCACCGACATCTCCTCCGCGCTGGCCGAGCTCGACCTCCTCGACCACGCCGAGGTGTTCCGCGCCGAGGCGCACCTGTGGACCGACCCCGCCCGCATCGCCCGCGAGGCCTGGGACCTCCCCGCGATCGCCGCGGGCTACGAGACGTTCCTCCACCGCTGGACCGGCGAGACCCACGGTGACCTCGACGACCTCGACGACCTCGACGACCTGTCCCGCCGCGTCCAGCTCGGCGCGGAATGGCTGCAGCTCATCCGCCACGACCCCGTCCTGCCCGTCGCACTGCTGCCGGACGACTGGCCGGGCGTCCGCGCCGCGGCCCTTTTCCGCACCTTGCGCCACCGGTGGACCCGTTCGGCCGACAAGCTGTCGGCCGAACTGCTGGAGTCCATCGTGGACGAATAGGGTCGGCGCGACGCCTCAGGCGGACGGCGGCTGGAGGGTGATGGTGAAGGTGTCGTCCGCGTTGGTGTGCGGCAGGTTCACCGTCGTCGCGTTGCCGGACAGGGTGACCACCGTGTTCTGGATGGTGACCGGGCCGGCGACCGCGCCGCCGCCGTTGTACGGGATGCGTTGTGCGATCACGCGTACCTGGTTGTTCTGGACGATGCCGCTGGTGGTGTCCAGCCGTTGGAGGTTGACGGCGATGTTGCCCGTGGTGCCCCCGCCTCCGACGAGGATCTTCGCGTTCCCGGCGGTCTTGGTGACGAACGCGTCGTAGGCCGGGCTGGGGGTGACCGACGCGATCTGCCCGGTCTGGGTCGCGTAGAACCGGTAGACCCACCACTCGCCCTTCGGCTGGTGCTGGCCGGCGGAGTTGTGGACGAGCAGACCAGCGAGGTCGTTGTGCAGGTTCGACCCGCTGGCCCAGTTGGCGCGCAGGCCGTCGGCGCCGGCGCGTTCCAGCCGGGCGATGTACCAGGAGCCGTCGCCGGGGTTCTGTTCGGCGGACGAGGCGTACTCGTTGATCTGGTACGGCCGCGGGTGCGGGATGCCGCGTGCGCCCAGGGAGGCGTTGGCGGCGTTGACGTTGGCGACGGGGTCGCTGGGCAGGGCGTGCCAGCTGACGATGTCGGGCACGACGTTGTTGGCACGCACGAAGTCCAGGTACTGCGTCCACCAGCCGGCCGAGGTCGACGGCACGCCGGCGAGGCTCGGGCCGACGATCAGCTGCGACGGGAACGCCGCCCGGACGCGCTGGTAGGTGCGGCGCCACAGCTCGAAGTACTGGGACTGGGGGCGGTTCCAGAACAGCGTGATGTTCGGTTCGTTCCACAGGTCCCACTGCACCGGCACCCCCGTCGCCCGCACGTCGTTGATCAGCCGGGTCAGGAAGTTGTCGTAGTCGGTCCAGTTGCCGTTGTCGCCCGGGAACCGGGAGATCGGGTAGCCGTCGGCGCCCCACAGGTCGTGCACGAGCAGGATGAACTCCCCGCCGAGCGACCGGGTGCGCAGCAGTTGGGCGCGGGTCGCGTTCCAGCGCCGGTCGTAGCGGCCGGACACCCAGCCGCCGGGGCTGTCGAGCTGGGCGCCGCCGGCTCGCATGTACCGGAAATGGATGTCGCGGAAGAAGTTGTCGGCGGGTCCCGCCGCGTTCTCGGTCATGCCGTAGATCCAGCCGGACGCCCGGTAGGTGGGGGAGCCGCCGGCGACGGAGAAGTTGACGGTGATGGACTCGTTCGCGGCCTGGACCGCGGGGGACGTGGTGAGCAGGGACGCGGCGACGAGCGTGCCGACGGCGAATCGAATTGCGGCACGCCGGAATACGGTGTCCACGTTGACACTCCTTTGAGGACTTCAGGTGCAGGGTTACCGGACCGGGCCGGTGCTCTCCCGCAGGGAGATCGGCGGGGTGAGCAGCAGGTGCCGGGCCGGGGCATCGGGTGTGGCGATGCGTTCCGCGAGCAGGTCGACGGCGTGCGTGCCCATCTCGGTCGGCACGTCCGCGGCGGTGAGTGGTGGCCGGAAGTCCTCGGCCCAGTGCCGGGCGACGACCCCGGCGATGGACAGGTCACGGGGCACGGCGAGGTGCGCGCGTTCCAGGGCGCGTTGGATGCCCGGCAGCGCGGCCTCGTTGATCGTGACGATCGCGGTGACCTCGGGGTGCTCCGCGCGCAGCTGTTCCAGGCACGCCTCCCCGGCCGCGGCCACGTCGGCGCAGCACAGGCCGACGCCGGTGAGCCCGCGCCGGTCGACGGCCTCGCCGAAACCGGCCGACGCGCGCTGGGCCGGCCCGTAGCCGGCGGCGACCAGTTCGGCGGACCGGTTGACCAGTGCCAGGTGCCGGTGTCCCAGGTCGGCCAGGTGGTGCACGCACCGGGCGACCAGCGCCGCGTAGTCGAGGTCGACCCAGCAGGTGCCCTCGGGGTGGGCGGTGTGCCCGATGGTGACGAACGGCAGGCCCGCCTCCTGGAGCCGGGCGACCCGGTCGTCCTCCAGGCGGATCTCCATGAGGATGACGCCGTCGACCCGCCGGCCGCCGACGATCCGTTCGAACGACCGGTCGTGCTCGCCCCCGGAGGGGGACAGGAGCACGTCGAGGTCGAGCTGGGCGGCGGCCTCGACGACGCTGGCGACGAAGCCGAGCTGCATGTCGGTCAGCCGCAGGCTCGCCGGCGGGATGACCAGGCCGATGGTCCGGGTCCGCCCCTCCCGCAACGCGCGTGCGGCGGTGTTGGGCCGGTAGCCCAGCTCGTCGATGACCGCCTGGACGCGTCGCTGCGTCGCCTCGGACACCGCCCGCTTGCCCGACAGCGCGTAGGAGACGGTGCTGCGGGACACCCCCGCACGCCGGGCGATCTCACCGATGTTCACCACGTGCTCCTCGACGAGCCGACTGGTGCGAATCGATTCGACCCAAGCCTAGGTTCGGGTGGCGAGGCATGTCAACGAACCACGCGACACTGGCCGACGTGCCGCCGAATCGATTCGACTGATCGGGCACTCGGGGGCCGGGTGGGTCAGCGGCTGAAGCCGGCGGCGAGACCGCGGAGCAGCTGGCGCCGGCCGAACGCGTAGAGCACCAGGATGGGCAGCGTGGTGAGCACGACCGCGGCGACGATGGCCGGCACGTTGACGCTGTACTGGCCCTGGAAGGACCACAGCGCGAGCGGCAGCGTCCGCTTGTCCGGGCTCTGGGTGAGGATCAGCGGCAGCAGGAACCCGTTCCAGATGTTCAGTGAGTTGTAGACGGTCACCGTGAGGATCGCCGGGCGGGTGAGCGGCGCCGCCAGCCGCCACATCGTCATCCACTCGGTGGCGCCGTCGATGCGCATCGCCTCGAACAGCTCCTTGGGCACGTCCCGGATGAAGTTGGCCAGTACCAACACCGACAGCGGGATGGCGAACGCGATCGACGGCAGGATCAGGGCCAGCAGGCTGTCGTACAGGTGCAGCCGGATGATGATCAGGTAGATGGGGATCACGGTCGCCTGGAGCGGGATCGCGAGGCCCATCAGGAACATGCCGTTCACCAGGCGCAGGAACCGCAGCTGCCAGCCGCGCACGATGGCGTAGGCGGCCATGAAGGAGACCACCACCGCCGGTATCACCGCGCCCGCGGTCGCCACGACGCTGTTCACGAAGTACGTGATGAACCCGGACTCCAGGACGAACTGGTACGCCCCGAGCGTGGGGTCGCCGGGCGGCACCATCGGGTTGGTCGAGTAGTAGGTGCTCTGGACCTTGAAGCTGGTGATGAGCACCCAGTACAGGGGGACGACGACGATGGCGAGCCACAGCCAGCCGGCCAGGCCGCCGAGCCAGTTGGGCCGCTGGGCGGCCGGGTTGGTCCGGCGCTGCCGCTCGCCGGGCGTCGTCGCCTGCCGGGGTGGCGTGGTCAGGGTGAGGCTCATGTCAGGCGCCCTCGAACTGGCTCTGGGTGGCGTCCTTGCCGCCGAGCCTGCGCAGCAGCAGGGCGAGCGCGAGGCCCACGAGGACGAGGATGACGGCGATGGCGCTGGCGGGCCCCATCAGGTTGGCCTGGAAGCCTTCCTTGTACATCTCCAGCGCGAGCACGCGGGTGGCGTCGCCAGGGCCGCCCTCGGTCAGCACGAAGATGAGGTCGAAGAACGTCAGCGACCCGGCGACCATGAGCGTCGAGGAGGTGATGATGGTGTATTTGAGCTGGGGCAGGGTGATGCTGAAGAACTGGCGGACCCGGCCGGCGCCGTCGATCGCGGCGGCCTCGTACAGGGACTGGGGGATCTGCCGCACACCGCCCTGGTAGATCAGCGAGTGGAACGGGATGAACTGCCAGGACACGACGAACACGACGAGGCTGAACGCGAGCGCCGGCCGGCCGAGCCAGTCCTGGCTGAGGAACTCGATCCCGAGCCCCGCGCCGAGGCCGAAGTTCGGGTCCAGCAACGCCTTGTAGGTGATCGCGATCGCCGCGGAGGACAGCAGCAGCGGGATGACGTAGACCACCGCCAGTGCCGCGCGGTAGCGCTGGTTGCCGGCGAGGAACGTGCCGAGCAGGATGCTCAACGGGGTCTGCACCGCCCAGGACGCGAGCATCACCAGGAAGGTGATCCAGATCGCGTGCGGCAGCCCGGGATCGGCGAGCACGGCGCGCCAGCTGTCCACACCGGACGGTTGGATGGCGCCGAGGCCGTCCCACGTCGTGAAGCTCAGCAGGAAGACACCGATGAGCGGGATGACGGCGAAACCGACGAAGAACACCAGCGCCGGCGCGACCAACCACGGCAGGACGCCGTGCCGGCCGCGCCGGCGCGCGTGCGCGGCGGGTGCGGTCACTTGCCGATGACCGCGTTCAGGTTGTCGGCGAACTGCTGCGGCGAGATGGACAGCTGGAAGAGCTTCACGATGTTGTCGAGGAGGGTCTCGGCCGCGGTCGGGCTGAGCGCCTGGTCCCAGGACTGGGCGAACACCTTGGCCTTGCTGGCGACGTCGTAGATGAACGAGACGAAGTCGGCGTTCTGGCTGGATTCCAGCTCCGCCTGCGTGCCCTTCAGGATCGGGACCCCACCGGAGTCGATCCAGTCCTTCACCTCGGTGTCGTCGAGGACGCCGGAGGTGAAGAACTTCTTGGCGATGTCCTTCTGCTCGGCGCTGGCCTTCGAGGAGATGGCCAGGTACTGGCCGGGGTTGCCGACGGTGTCGCTCGGGTCGCCCGTGCCGCCCTCGACCGGCGGGAAGTTCATGTAGCCGAGTGAGCCGCCCGAGACGAAGTCGCCGCCCTGTTCCTTCAGGATGCCGTAGGACCAGGAGCCGTGCAGCATCATCGCGGCCTTGCCGGTGTAGAGCAGCGCCTGGTCGGCGTTGGAGTCCGCGGTGATCGACGAGAAGCCCTCGATGAACCCCTTGGCCTTGATCAGGTCCTGCATCTTGGTGAGCGCGGTGATGGCGGCCGGGTTGGACCAGGCGTCCTTCTCGCCGTCGAACACGGCCTGGAACACCTCGGAGCCGCCGATGCGGTCGAACAGGAACTCCAGCCACATCATGTTCGTCCACCGCGACTGGCCGCCGAGGGAGAACGGCGCGATGTTCTTCGCGTTGAACTTCGGCACCAGGGCCATGATGTCGTCCCACGACTGCGGCGGCTCGACGCCGACGTCGTCGAAGACCTTCTTGTTGTAGTACAGGACGATCGGCTCCACCGTCTCGCACGGCATCGCGTAGATCTTGCCGTCGATGGTCGCCGGGCCGAACGAGGACGGGATCAGCTTGTCCTTCACCTTGGGGTTCTGGTCGAACCACGAGGTGAGGTCGTCGACCTGGCCGGCCTTGGCCCAGGTGCGCAACCCGCCGCCACCCCAGCCCCAGATGATGGTCGGCGCCTGCCCGGCGCCGATAGCGGTCTTGATCTTCGTCTTGTACGGGTCGTTCAGGAACGTGGACGTGGTGATCTTCGTGTCGGGGTTTGCCTTGTTGAACCGGTCCACCGCGCCCTGTCGGATGCCTTCCTGGGGCGGTCCGGAGAGGAACCAGTACGTCGCGCCGCCACCACCGCCGCCCGGACCGGACGTGCCGCAGGCGGAGAACGCCAACGACAGCGGTACGCCTGCGGCGAGACCGAGGACGGTACGTCGGGAGATTGGTGTTGCCACGCTGGTGCTCCGTTCTCGAGCCGCAGACTTCATTGCCCGCCGGTTTTCGAAAATTTTCGAAAACCGTGTTGTGTCAGCCTAGGTATGGGGTCGGATTTGTGTCAAGGTCAACCGTGGTTTATTGCCCGAAATACGGCAGAAACGTATGCTCATCAGGCAACTCGAAATATTTCGAAACTTTCGGTCCGGAGTGGAGGAGAGACAATGGCGACGGCCGACCGGTCGCCGGCGGACGGCGCGCGGAAGCCGGCGCCGGCGGGCGCCCGGCGTACGACGCTGGCTGCCGTCGCACGTCTGGCGGGGGTCTCCGTCGCGACCGTGTCGAAGGTCGTCAACGGGCGCAGCGACGTGGCGCCGGCGACCCGCTCGCGGGTGCAGGAGCTGCTGCGGCGGCACGACTACGTGGCGCCCGTGGTGCGCCGCGCCGGGGCCGCGGCGCCGCCGACCATCGAGGTGCAGTTCGCGGGTGAGCTGCGGCCGTACGTGGCCGAGGCGCTGGGCGGGATCGTCGAGGTCGCCGCCGAGGCGGGGGTCTGCGTGGTGATCAGCCACCCGGACCACGGGCCGCGCTGGGCGCGGGACCTGGTCGCGCTGGGCCGCCGCGCCCTGATCGCGGTCACCAGCGTGTACACCCCGGCCTATGTGGACGCGCTGCTCCAGGCGGGGCTGCCGCTGGTGGTGCTCGACCCGCTGCACCTGCCGCACAGCGACGTCAACAGCGTCGGGTCGACCAACTTCGCCGGCGGCTTCACGGCGACCCAGCACCTGCTCGGCCTCGGCCACCACCGCATCGCCTACCTCGGCGGGCCGGCCGTCGCCGCCGCCAACCAGGCACGCGTGCACGGCTACCGGGCGGCCATGGAGGAGGGGCGGGCGCCGGTGCCGGACACCTACGTCCGGCCGGGGGAGTTCACGTACCAGACCGGCGTGCGGGGCGCCGCGGCGCTCCTGGACCTGGCCGAGCCGCCGACGGCGGTGGTCGCGGGCAACGACGAGATCGCCCTCGGCGTCATCGAGACCGCCCGCACCCGAGGTCTGCGTGTCCCGCAGGACGTGAGCGTGGTCGGCTTCGACGACACCCTCCTCGCCCGGATGGCGTCGCCCCCGCTGACCACCGTCCGGCAGCCGCTGCGTGAGATGGGGGGTGTCGCCCTGCGCACCGCCCTGCGCCTCGCCAACGGCGAGAAGCTCGAGTCCCACCACGTCGAGCTTGCCACCGAGCTGGTGGTCCGCGCCTCGACCACGTCCGTCTGACGGGTGGGTGCTCAGTCCGTCGGCCGCGGGCCGGTCGCGCGCCGGCGGATCGCGAACCACAGGCCGGCCGTGCCGGCGGCGGCGCACACGGCGTACGCCGCGAGCAGGGCCGGTGGCGTGGTGCCGGTCAGCGTGTCACCCAGCACGACGGCGGCGGTCGTGCCCGGCAGGCTGCCCGCCATGGTGCCCACCAGGTACGGGCGCGTGCGCACCGAGGACAGCCCGCAGGCGTAGTTGGTCGGCAGGAACGGGATGGCGGGGATGAGCCGCAGCGACGCGACCGCGAGCCAGCCGCCCCGGGTGAGCCGTTCGTCCACCGTCCGGACCTGCGCGCGGGTCAGGTGCCGGGCCACCACGCGCCGGCCCAGCGACCGGGCCAGCGCGAAGCTCAGCAACCCGCTGACCGCCGTCGCGACCAGCGCGACGGCGACCCCCACCACCGGGCCGAGCAGCAGCCCCGACGCCAGGGAGAACACCGTCCGCGGGATGGGGACGAGCGTCGCCACGACGTAGGTGAGGAACATCAGCGCCGGTGCCGCCGCCCCGGCCCCGGCCGCCCATGCCCGCAGCTGCGCCGGCTCGGGCACCGGCACCACGACCGCCGCGACGACCACCGCCGCGACGAGGGTGGCGGCCAGCAGGACCCATACGCGCGGCACCCACGGAGTGTAGCCAGCCGCCGCGGCCGGTCCTCCTCAGCAGACCGGTGCCGGGGTCCACCCGGCGGGATCCCCGTTGATGACCGTCCCGACGGTCGTCGAGGACGCCGGCGCGAGCGAGCCGTTCCAGTTCACGTTGCCGACCGAGACGTTCGACCCGGAGGTGGCGACGGAGCCGTTCCAGGCCTGCCGCACGCTCATCCCGGCATGATCCTGGTGGCCGCGGCCTGCGCGGCGGTCGGGCTGACGAGCAGCAACGCCACCACCAACCCGACGAGCGCGAGCACGGCTTCTCTGCGCATGACGGCGTCCCCAGTGCTCGGCGAGTGTTTGGGAGCGCTCCCAGATTAGCGGGGCGAATCCCACGCCGCTACCGGCGAACGGCGTGACCGGTCCTGCCTGAGCAGGACCGGCAGGCATGATGGTGATGCTGACCCCGGGTTTGCTCGCGGTGCAGCGCTGTCCCCGCGCGGCTGGCACGCCACCCGAATGCTCGTGAACCGCGCGTTCTCCGCAGTGATCGCTGGTGGTGTCGTGGTGCCGGTGTGGGTGGCCGTGGCGGGCGCGGTCAGTAGTCGTCGCGGCCGGTGAAGTGGCGTTCGAGTTGTTCGGCGGCGGAGGCGACCAGGTCGAGGGGGTCGGTGAACTCGTTGATGTCGAGGTTGATCAGTGGCAGGGAGTGGCGCAGCACGAGGTAGTCACCCATCAGCACGACCCCGCCGACGACGGTCGTGTCGCCGGCCTCGGTGAGGACCTCGCGCAGGTCGACCTGCCCGACCCGGGCGAACGGGGTGGCGATCTGCACCCAGTCCTCCTTCTGGTCGAGGATCTCGTGCGCGACCACCATGATCTGCTGCCGCCCGAGCATGTCGTCCTCGTCCTTGGCGAACGACACGCGGATCCGGACCTCGTCCGGTTTGTACATGATCACGTCGTAGCTGTGCCTGATGTAGGCGACGAGATCGCCCCAGTCCGCCAACCGAGTCTCCGTTCCTCCACCCACCGTTCCGCGGGGGAGTCTAGTGCGGCGCGTCGGCCCCGGGGGACTCCTCGAAGATGAGCCACGTGCGGGTACCGCGTACGCCCTCGACGGCCTGGATGCGTTCCAGCACCACCTCGCGGAGGGTGGCGTTGTCGGGGGTGCGGACGAGCAGCAGCACGTCGAAGTCGCCGCCGACGAGGGCGATGTGTTCGACGTACGGGATCTCCCGCAGGCCGGCCCGCACGGCGCGCCAGGCCGCCTGCGCCACGGTGATCATGACGTACGCGCTGGTGCCGAACCCGGCGAGCTGCGGATCCACCCGCGCGCCGAAGCCGGTGATCACGCCGTCGCGGGTGAGCCGTTCGAGCCGGGAGTAGGCGTTGGCGCGGGAGATGTTGAGGCGGTCGGCCAGCGCACGCACCGAGATCCGGCCGTCCGCGGTGAGGATGGTCAGCATCGCGCGGTCGGTGCCGTCGAGGGGCTGTGCCGTTCGTCCACCGGGAGTGGCCTCGGGCGAGATCGGTTTGGACATCGTGTCGTCTGAATCCTTCCCGGGCGGCCGTTTGTCGCTGATTCTCGTGGATCATTGAACACATGGTGTGCCAGCGAGCAGCATCGTGACATGGCTGCTCGACGACGTGTGCCTGCGGGGCTGCTGCCGGCCACCGACCCGGTCCGGTTCGTCGCGGAGGACGGCAGCGCCGGCCCGCCCCCGCCCGGTTACGCCGAGCCGTCGGCCGAGCGGCTCCGCGACGCCTACCGGCTGATGGTGCTGGGCCGGCGGTTCGACGCCCAGGCGACGGCGCTGACGAAACAGGGCCGCCTGGCGGTCTACCCGTCGGCGACCGGGCAGGAGGCGTGCCAGATCGGCGCCGTGCTGGCCATCCGGGACAGCGACTGGCTCTTCCCGACCTACCGCGACTCGATGGCGCTCGTCGCCCGCGGGCTGGCGCCGGTCGAGCTGATGGCGCTGCTGCGCGGCAGCTGGCACTGCGGCTACGACCCGGACACCACCCGGACCGCCCCGCAGTGCACACCGCTCGCGACGCAGACCCCGCACGCGGTGGGGATGGCCGACGCGATCCGGCGGCGCGGCGAGGACGGGGTGGTGCTGGCGCTGATCGGCGACGGCGGCACCAGCGAGGGCGACTTCCACGAGGCCCTCAACTTCGCGGCGGTGCTGCGGGTGCCGGTGGTGTTCCTCGTGCAGAACAACCGGTTCGCGATCTCGGTGCCGCTGGAGAAGCAGACGGCGGCGCCCGCGTTGGCGTACAAGGGGATCGGCTACGGCGTCGCCTCGGAGCAGGTCGACGGCAACGACCTCGTCGCGGTGCTCGCGGTGCTGGACCACGCGGTCGCGCACGCCCGCCGCGGCGGCGGCCCGTTCCTGGTGGAGGCGCACACCTACCGGATCGACGCGCACACCAACGCCGACGACGCCACCCGCTACCGCGACCCGGCGGAGGTCGAGCGCTGGCGCGCGGCTGACCCCGTGCCACGCCTGGAGAAGCTCCTGCGCGGCCGCGGGGTGCTGACCGACGCCGACGTGGCCGCCGACCGGGCCGCCGCCGAGGAGTTCGCCGCCCGGTTCCGCGCCAGCATGGCGGGCGAGCCCGCCGTCGACCCGCGGGACCTCTTCGCACACGTGTACGCCGCCCCGACGCCACAGCTCACCCGGCAGCGCGCGGCGTTACTGGCCGAGCTGGAGGGCTGACATGACCCCCGAGCCGATCTCCATGGCCCAGGCTCTGAACGCGGCCCTGCGTGACGCGCTGAAGGAGGACGAGCGGGTCCTCGTGTTCGGCGAGGACGTCGGCACGCTCGGCGGGGTGTTCCGGGTGACCGACGGGCTCACCCGCGACTTCGGCGAGGAGCGGTGCTTCGACACGCCGCTGGCGGAGGCCGGCATCGTCGGGCACGCGGTCGGGCTGGCCATGGGCGGGTTCCGGCCGGTGGTGGAGATGCAGTTCGACGCGTTCGCCTACCCCGCGTTCGAGCAGATCACCTCGCACGTCGCGAAGCTGCGCAACCGCACGCGCGGCCGCGTCGAGCTCCCCATGGTCATCCGGATCCCGTACGCCGGCGGGATCGGCGGCGTGGAACACCACTGCGACTCCAGCGAGGTCTACTACACCCACACCCCCGGCCTCACGGTCGTGACCCCCGGCACCGCGCAGGACGCCTACGACCTGCTGCGCGACGCGATCGAGTCACCGGACCCCGTCGTGTTCCTCGAACCCAAAAGCCGGTACTGGACCAGGGAACCGGTCACGTTCCACCGCGCCGGCACCCCGTTCGACCGCGCCGCGGTCCGCCGGCCCGGCACGGACGTCACCCTCATCGCCTACGGCCCGATGGTGGCCACGGCCATGGCCGCCGCCGAGGCCGCGGCCGAGGAGGGCCGCGAGGTCGAGGTCGTCGACCTGCGCACCCTGTCCCCGGTCGACGACGCCACGATCGCCGAGTCCGTGCGGCGGACCGGGCGGGCGGTGGTCGTGCACGAGGCGGCCGGGTTCTGCGGCTACGGCGCGGAGATCGCGGCCAGGGTGAGCGAGCAGTGCTTCCACTACCTGCACGCGCCGGTGCTGCGGGTCACCGGGTTCGACATCCCCTACCCGCCACCGAAGCTCGAGGCCCACCACCTGCCGGCACCGGCCCGGATCCTCGACGCGATCGACCGGCTGCAGTGGGACGACCAGCCCGTGGTGGCGGGGAGCGTGGGCGGTGCCTGAGTTCCTGCTGCCCGACCTCGGCGAGGGACTGACCGAGGCGGAGATCGTGCGCTGGCTGGTCGACGTGGGCGACGAGATCGCGGTCGACCAGCCCGTCGTAGAGGTGGAGACGGCCAAGGCCGTGGTCGAGGTGCCGGCGCCGTTCGCCGGCGTGGTCACCGCACGGCACGGGGAGGCCGGGCAGTCCCTGCCCGTGGGCACGCCGCTGATCACCGTCGAGCCGCCGCGGGGCTTCACCGAACCGGGGGTGGTGACGGCGGGGGAGGGCAGCGGCAACGTCCTGATCGGCTACGGCACCCCGAGCACACCGGCCGGGTCGGCCCGCAGGCGCCGGCGCGGGCCGGGGATCCTGGTGGCGGAGCGGGCACCCGGCCGGGTCGCCGTGATCTCCCCGCTGGTGCGCAAGCTCGCCCGCGAGAACGGGGTGGACCTGGCGGAGGTCGCCGGCACGGGCCCGCACGGGATCATCCGCCGCGCCGACGTCGAGGCGGCCCTCGCGCAGCGATACGTGCCCCTGCCGCGCGGCGGCCGGTCCGACCACCGGATCCCCTTGCGGGGCCCGCGGAAGACCGTCGCCGACAAGCTCAGCAGGTCACGCCGGGAGATCCCCGAGGCCACCGTGTGGGTCGACGTGGACGCCACGGAGCTGGTCGCCGCCCGCGCGGTGCTGAACGAGCGGGACCCCGCCCGCCCGGTGAGCCTGCTGTCCCTGTTCGCCCGGTTCACCGTCGCCGGGCTGCGCCGCCACCCGGAGCTGAACGCCCGGGTCGAGGGCGACGACATCGTCGTCCTCGGCGCCGTCCACCTGGGCTTCGCGGCGCAGACGGACCGCGGCCTGGTGGTGCCCGTCGTGCCGGACGCCGACCGCATGCCCACCCGCGAGCTGGCGGCCGCGATCAGCGCCCGCACCGCCTCGGCCCGGGCGGGCACCCTGACCCCGGCCGACCTGACCGGCGGCACGTTCACCGTGAACAACTACGGCGTGTTCGGTGTGGACGGCTCCGCCGCCATCATCAACCACCCCGAGGCCGCGATCCTCGGCATCGGCCGGATCAAGGCCCGTCCCTGGGTCGTCGACGACGAGCTGGTGGCCCGGCAGGTGTGCCAGCTGACGCTGGCCTTCGACCACCGCGTCTGCGACGGCGGCACCGCGGGCGGTTTCCTGCGTTTCGTAGCAGACTGCGTCGAGTCACCCGTGACGGCGCTGGGAGAACTGTGACGACCGTCCGCCACGACCGGACCCAACAGGAGGAACGATGACGCTTCTGCGCAGCTACGTCGCCGGCGGCTGGCACACCGCGCCGGACGAGGGGGTGCCGCTGCGGGACGCGGTGACGGCCGAGGAGATCACCCGGATCTCCTCGACCGGCGTGGACATGGCGGCCGCGCTGGACCACGGTCGCCGGGTCGGCGGCCCCGCGCTGCGGGAGCTGACCTTCCACCAGCGCGCGGCCCTGCTCAAGGCCCTCGCGTCGACCCTGCGGGAACACCGCGACGAGCTGTACGCGCTGTCGGCGCGGACCGGCGCCACCCTCGCCGACTCGAGGATCGACGTCGACGGCGGGATCGGCGTCCTGCTCGGCTACGCGAGCAAGGGCAAGCGCGAGCTACCCAACGACACCGTGTTCGTCGAGGGGGACGTCGAACCGCTGGGCAAGGGCGGCACCTTCCTCGGCCAGCACATCGCCACCCCGCTGCGGGGCGTGGCCGTGCAGATCAACGCGTTCAACTTCCCGGTCTGGGGGCCGCTGGAGAAGTTCGCGCCCGCGTTCCTCGCCGGCGTGCCGAGCCTCGTCAAACCGGCCAGCCAGACCGCCTACCTGACCGCGCGGCTCGTCGAGCTGATCGTCGAGTCCGGGCTGCTGCCCGAGGGCGCGCTGCAGCTCGTCTGCGGCGGCACCGGCGACCTGCTCGACCACCTGACCGGCCAGGACCTCGTGTCGTTCACCGGCTCCGCCGCCACCGCGCGCACGCTGCGTGCACACCCCGCCGTCGTGCGCGAGTCCGTGCGGTTCAACGCCGAGGCCGACTCGCTGAACTGCGCCATCCTCGGGCCCGACGCCGCACCCGGCACCCCCGAGTTCGATCTGTTCGTGAAGCAGCTCGTCACCGAGATGACCGTCAAGGCCGGCCAGAAGTGCACCGCGATCCGCCGCGCGTTCGTGCCCGCCGAGCACCTCGGCGCCGTCACCGAGGCCGCCGCCGCCCGGCTCGCCGGCGTCACCGTCGGCAACCCGTCGGCCGAGGGCGTGCGGATGGGTGCGCTCGCGAGCCTCGAGCAGCGCGCGGAGGTCCGCCGCGGCGTCGAGGTGCTGGCGTCGGTGAGCCGCACCGTGTTCGGCGACCCGGACAAGGTCGAGGTCGTCGACGCCGACGCCGAACGCGGCGCGTTCCTGTCCCCGGTGCTGCTGACCGGCGACCCGGACCGCGCCGAACCGCACGAGGTCGAGGCGTTCGGGCCGGTGGCGACCCTGCTGCCCTACACGTCGGCCGAGCAGGTGGTCGGCTACGCCGCACGCGGCGCGGGCAGCCTCGTCGGCTCGGTGGTGACCGGCGACGCCGGCTTCGCGCGCGAGGTCGTCCTCGGGGTCGCGCCGTGGCACGGCCGGCTGCTGGTGCTCGACACCGACGACGCGAAGGAGTCCACCGGGCACGGCTCGCCGCTGCCGCAGCTGGTGCACGGCGGCCCCGGCCGCGCGGGCGGCGGCGAGGAACTGGGCGGCGTCCGCGGGGTGCTGCACCACATGCAGCGCACCGCCGTGCAGGCCAGCCCGGCCGTGCTGTCAGCGGTGACCGGGCGCTGGGTGCCCGGCGCGCCCCGCACCGAGGGCGTCCACCCCTTCCGGAAGTCGTTGGCAGAGCTGAGGATCGGCGACGCCGTCGTCGCCGGCCCCCGGCCCGTGACCGACGAGGACGTCGCGCACTTCGCCGAGTTCACCGGCGACACCTTCTACGCCCACACCGACCCCGAGGCGGCCGCCGCCAACCCGCTGTTCGGCGGGATCGTGGCGCACGGCTACCTGGTGGTGTCGTTCGCCGCCGGGTTGTTCGTCTCGCCGGAACCCGGCCCGGTGCTGGCGAACTACGGCCTGGAGAACCTCCGGTTCCTCACCCCGGTCAAGCCGGGCGACGAGCTGACGGTGACCCTCACGGCCAAGCAGATCAGCCCGCGCGACTCGGCCCCCTACGGCGAGGTCCGCTGGGACGCCGACGTCACGAACCAGAACGGCGACTCGGTCGCCAAGTACGACGTGCTCACGTTGGTGGCGAAGGAGAACACCTGAGCGTCAGCTGCCGGGCAGCACCGGAACCCTGCCGCGAGACCCCAGCGGCACCACGGCGGCGCCGAGGCGGATTCGCGAGGTCGCGGATCAGCCGGGCGTTCCGGACCCGGTTCGTCAGCGGACCGCCACGCCGTCGACCGACGGGCCGAGGCCGCGGGACGGGAACGGGGAGCCGGCGATCTCCACCGGCCGGCCGCGCGTGATGTCGAACGCGGAGACGGTGTTCTCGCCGTCCTTCACGCTGTTGAAGCCGTCCCCGGTGTACAGGTGTTTCCCGTCCGCGGTGGTGACCGCCGGGCCGAGGCGGGTGCCGGTGCGGGGGCCCTGGGTGGTGAGCGAGCCGTCGCGGTTGATGGTGAACGTCCACACGCCGGCCTCGTCGGGGTCGGGTTCCGGCCGGGTCGCCACGCTCGCGACGTAGAGGTGGGTGCCGTCGGGGGTGATCGTGACGCCCTCGGGGGTGCGCGGGGCGGGGAAACTGCCGCCCGGCACCGGGGTCAGGGAACCGCCGCGGCCGATGCGGAAGCCGAAGACGTCGTCGGTGCTGGCGCAGGCCACGTACAGGAAGCGGCCGTCCGGGGTGATGGCCATGCCCGAGCCGCTGCCGCCGGTCGGCACCGGTGGCAGCGGCTTGCCGAGGGTGCCGGCGGGGAGGATGGGGAAGGTCACGATCGTGTCGGGCCCGGGGTCGAACGGCCTGCCGTGGCTGACGAACAGGAACCCACCGTCACGGCTGACGATCACGTTGCGGGCGTCGGTCTGCCCGGTGGACACCGTGCCGGCCGGCTTCGGCACCCCGTCCGCACCGATGCGGAACGTCGAGACGGTGGAGTCGTCGATGTTGGCCGTGTAGAGCGCCTTTCCGTCGGGCGCCACCGCCAGGCCGAACGGGAAGGTCCCGCCGACCTGCGCCCGGGCGAGCGGCACGAGGTCACCGTCGGCGGATCTCGAGTAGGCGTGGACGAGGTTCTCGTTCTCGTCCGACGAGACGAGGTACGCGAAACGGCCGTTCGGACTGAACTCGAGGGACTGGGCGCCCACGCCGGTGGGCACCGGGTCGCCGAACGGCACCAGGCCGCCGTCGGCGCGTGCGGAGAAGATCGCGATGTTGGCCCTGTCGTCGCCGTTGACGACATAAACCTTGTACCCCAACAAGTCCGCGGCTGCCGGCGGGGGAGCGAGGGTGAGGGTGGTGGCGAGAACGGCGATGGTGCCCCAGAGACGCATGAGTGTCACGTTAGGAACGGCCGGCCCGCGGTAGCAGTCACTCGTTCATGTCACGGATCAGGACGGGGAACCCGACCCGGACGGTGTCGACGGGCGTGTTCCCCCACCGCGGGCCGGTCGTGGTGCCACCCGTGCGGATCAGGCACCGCTGCGGTGTTCGCGGGCCGGGGTGCGTCGAGGCGGTCGCGATCAGGTGGGCGAGGGTGGTCACGTCCTGCTGTGCGGGTTCGGGGATGGCGAGCAGGCCCCATCCGGTGGTCCGGCCGTCGGGGTCGACGCTCGTTCCCCGCCACACGGCGGTGTACCGCTACGGGCCCCAGCCCGGACGGGTGGCCACGATCGAGTTCGACAGCCCGCCCGCCGACCGCTCGACGCCGGTCACCCGTCGAGGACGTGCAGGCGAGCCTGCGCCGGGTCTCGGGCACCGAGGTCACGCTGACCGCGCTGCGTGCCACCCCGACCCGCTGGACCGACAACACCCGCCAGGCCGCGACCTACCGGTCGGGGCGGGTGCTGCTGGCCGGCGACGCCGCGCACGTGCACCCGCCGTTCGGCGGCCAGGGTGGTCGCCTGGGCCACCGACACCCCCGACCCCGCCGGCCTCGACACCGCCCTGCGCCAGTGGGCCGGCACGCCGTCCCCCGAACACGAGCCGGTGGGCTGAGCCCCGTCCGGCCGCCGGCTCCGGCGCTCATCGCCGCGGGGCCGCGTCCGGTCGGGCCTCGGTGCCCACGTTGAACGCCTCGAAGAAGTCGTTCATGCGGCTGGCGGACTCGATGCCGAGGCTGAGGCTCAGCGACTCGCTCTTCGGCGGGCTGTACCCGCGGTTCGCACCGTCCACCCGGTACCGCTTCTTCGCCTCGAGCGGCTGGGCGAAGAACGCGTCGACGGCGTCGGTCAGTCCGGTGAGGACGTCCTCGGGAACCCCGTGGCCGAGGATCTGCACGAACCCCACGGTCGCGCACGCCTCGTCCAGCGCCCGGGCGGTCGCGCCGCGGGCGTCGGGCGTGCCGGAGGTGGTGTAGGGGCTGAGGTCCACGACGGGAACGGTGAACCGCGAACTGGCTGCCACGCCACCATCCTGCTGCCGGGTGGGCGGCTTGGCCAGCCGGGGACGTGCCGCGGTGCGCCCGCGGCACGTCCCCCGGGAGGTCAGGAGAAGGACACGGAGTAGCTGTTGCTGACGAAGTCGAGACCCCCGCTGGACGAGGTGATCTCGAAGCCGAACTGCACCTCGCCGATGGTGACGTCCCCGAACCAGCCGCGGCCCCGGATCCAGTTCATGACGGCGAGCACGTCCACGGACGCGGAGTTGGTGTTGCCGGTGCGGATGAAGGAGAACACCGCGTTGGCGCCGTTGCTGCCGCGGTAGACGTCCCAGGTGTGGCCGCCGACCGAGACGGTCGTCTGCAGGGAACCGATGGGACCGACGGCGCCCTGCTTGTTGAACCACAGCATGATCTCGTAGGCGTTGTTGTTCGCCCAGATGTCGTAGGCCGTCGCGTAGGCGCCGCTGCCCGGCCGGGAGACGTTGAAGCTGCTGGAGAGGCTGCGCAACCCGCCCAGGTTCCGGCCGATGTTCCTGGCCGAGTGCGGGTAGGCCTTCACCCCGCCGGTGTTCGGGTGGTTGGCCCACACCCCCCAGTTGCTGTAGGAGTTCGCCCAGATCGTCTGTGGGCCGGCGCCGCCGCCCCACACGTCGTTGCGCACGGTGTAGCCGCCGTTCGACCAGGTTCCCCACTTGTCCGTCGAGGACCACACGGCCGCCTGGGCGGGTACGGCCGCGGCGACCACGGTGACCGCGACGGCCATCGCTGTGAGGAGTGAACGCACTGGATTCCGCATGGATCGTTTCCTTCCGGGCATCGTTGCACGGTCGGTGCAGGGTGGTGTCGAAGCGCTTCGACGATATTCATCGAAGCGCTTCGACAAATGATCGCGGAGATAGCCAACGGTTGAGGTTGGGTGTTCAGGACTATGGCACCGATGTCACGAATGGTCAAGCTCGGTCAGCGCAGCGTGACGTGCGTCGGTCGTTGATCGCCCGCGACCGCCGGAGGTAGCGTCGTGCAGGGGTCGTCGGTGGGCTGAGAGGGCGGCGGTGGCACAGGACAGGAGCGCCCAGCGCGGCGGGATGCGCGACGTCGCGCGGGCGGCCGGGGTGTCCGTCTCGACGGTCGCCAACGTCCTGAGCCGGCCGTCCATCGTCGCGCCGGAGACGCGCCGCCGGGTGCGGGAGGCGATGGGGCGGGTCGGCTACGTGCGGCACGGTCCGGCGCGGGTGCTGCGCGGCGTGCCGAGCGCGATCGTCGGCAGCGTCCTGCTGGACCTGGCCAACCCGTTCTACGCGGAGGTCAACCGGGGGATGGAGGACCGGCTGGCCGACGAGGGGTGCCTGGTGCTGGCCGGGAGCACCGACCTGCGGGTCGCCAAGGAGCGGCGGCTGCTGGGTCTGCTGGAGGAGCAGGCCGTGCGGGGGGTCATCATCGCCCCGATCGAGGAGGACCTGACCAGGCTGTCGGAGCTGAGCCGCCGGGGCACGCCGGTGGTGCTCGTCGACCACCCGCACGGGAGCACGGACATGTGCGCCGTGGCCGTCGACGATCCGCTCGGCGGCCGGTTGGCCGGCGAACACCTGCTCTCCCTCGGCCACCGGCGGATCGCCTACCTGGGCAGCGTCGTGGACGCCGCGCCGGTCGTCCGCCGGCGTGCCGGGGTCCGCCAGGCACTGGCCGGCGCGGGCCTCGACCCGGACGAGGCGCTGCTGGACGTGCGGATCCCGGTCAACCCGGCGCTGAGCGACAGTGCGGTGGCCGTCGACCGGATCCTGACCGCCGTGCCGCGTCCGACCGCGGTGGTCTGCCTCAACGACACCGCCGCGCTGGGGGTGCTGCGTGAGCTGGAGGCCGCCGGCGTGCGCGTGCCGGCGGACATGTCCGTGGTGGGCTATGACGACCTCCCGTTCGCGGCACTGCTCTCGCCGCCGCTGACCACGGTCGCCCAGCCGACCTACCGGCTCGGCTACGCCGCGGCCGACCTCCTGCTCGAGGAGGCCCACCCCGGCCACACCCATCGCGAGATCCTGTTCCGGCCCGCGCTGGTGGTGCGCGCGTCCACCGCGACTGTCGCCACACCTTGACATCGGCGCCGGTGGTGGGTTACCTACTGTCTGTATCCCGTTGCAACGTTTGTAAATACGTCAAACCTGATTTTGGGAGCGCTCCAAGAACCTCAACGGAGAGGTAGTGATGAGAAAACTCCTGGCGGCCCTCGGCGGGACGGTGCTCGCGGTCGTCGCGTCGGTCGTGGCCTTCGTCCAACCCGCGTACGCCGCGACCGGGCTGCACGTCAGCGGCCAGAACATCGTCGAGGCCAACGGACAGCCGTTCGTCATGCGCGGGGTCAACCACCACCACGTCTGGTCCCCGGCCCAGACCAGCTCGTTCGCCAACATCAAGGCGTTGGGCGCCAACACGATTCGCGTGGTGCTCGGCAGCGGCCAGCGGTGGGGCCCGTCGGGCGACGTGCGTGCCGTGGTCGACCTGTGCAGGCAGAACCGGCTGATCTGCGTCCTGGAGGTGCACGACACCACCGGGTTCGGCGAGCAGGCCGGCGCCGCCTCGCTCGACCAGGCCGTCAGCTACTGGATCAGCCAGAAGAGCAGCCTGGTCGGCCAGGAGAACTACGTCGTGATCAACATCGGCAACGAGCCGATCGGCAACAACAACGCCGGCCAGTGGACCAGCGCCACCGCCGGTGCGGTCCAACGCATGCGGGCCAACGGTTTCGAGCACCTGCTGATGGTGGACGCGCCGAACTGGGGACAGGACTGGCAGAACGTCATGCGTGACAACGCGCAGACGGTGTGGAACGCGGACCCCCGGCGCAACACGGTCTTCTCGATCCACATGTACTCGGTGTACAACACCGCCGCCTCGATCACCGCGTACCTCGACGCGTTCCGGAGCAAGGGCCTGCCACTGGTCGTCGGCGAGTTCGGCTGGCGCTTCGCCTCCGGTGAGGTGGACGACCAGACGGTCATGGCACAGGCGGTTGCCCGGGGCATCGGCTACCTGGGCTGGTCCTGGGCCGGCAACAGCGACCCGATCCTCGACATGACGAACAACTTCAACCCCAGCCAGCTCACCACCTGGGGGCAGCGAATCTTCAACGGCCCCAACGGCATCAGGGCCACCGCCAGGCAGGCGACCATCTACGGCCGCTGACGGTGGCTCATCCCGGCCCTCGGCCCGCAGAGGCCGAGGGCTCGGCGGTCGCCGCGGGGGTCAGTCGTCCAGGCGGCCCGGTGCGGGGTCCGGTTGGATCCGGGTGACCTGCGGGCCGGTCGCGGCGCCGGTCGTAGAAACCGTGCCCAGCAACGGGATCCGCACCGAGGTCGCGGCCAGGCCGACCGTCACGCGGGGGAGTTGGGCCGGGGTGCTGGTCATGCTGCTGTCGTTGCCGGCGATCACCAGCGCCAACCGGTGCCCGGCGGGCACGATCCAGTCCGTTGTGGACAGTCGGAAGGTCATGGTGTACGACGTGCCCGGGGTGAGGGTGCGCGGCGTGCTGAGCGAGGCGTGGTTGGCGAGGTCGGCCCACCCCCGCGCGATGATCTGGGCGTCCACGGTGGCCGTGGTGGCCGCCGTGTCCCGGTAGCAGGCGTCGTCGCCGGGCCGGTCCTCGCCCCAGCACGACTCGGTGGTCAGCGTGCGGATGCCCTCGCCCGTGCTGCTCCGCGCCGTCGCCGGGCCGTAGTCGACCAGGTAGGCCGACAGGTGCGCGGTGGACGTGGACGGCGTGGCGGCGACCGTGATCCGGGAGACGCCGGCCACCCGCAGGTCCGCGGTCAGCGTGCCGGTGCTGTACACGACGCGCCGGGCCGACGTGGCGCTGGGTGTGGCGATGTAGCTCGCGGGAGTCCCGGAACCGTTGTCGGTGAACGAGGACGTCCCCGTGCCGGGCGTGGTGCGCAGCGTGCCCACACCCGCGACCGAACCGGCCACGGGATAGAGCGACACCGCCTGCGTGCCGGCCGGCGGCCAGTCGGCGGTGTCGCTCCACTGGTCCACGGCCCGCTCGACCGACACCCGAGGCTCGTTCTCGATCCCGTTCTGGACACCCAGGAGCCACCGGTCGAACCAGCGGTGCAGGGTGGCGACCCAGGTGGCCCGCCGGAAGTCGAACGGGTCGATGTGCCCGGTCTGGGACAGCCACAGCTTGCGCGGCACCGACGCCGGCACCGCGTCCAGCCACTGCCCCCAGTTGACCGGCTTGACGTTCAGGTCGGCCCGCCCGTTGACCGAGAACACCGCGGCCCGCACGTTCGCCGCGCCGCGCACGTAGTCCCGCTGCTGCCACATCCCGGTGTAGTCGCCGTTCGCCGGCGCGCCCGCGGTCATCTCCGACCGCACGGCCCCGCACCGCGACTGCGCGTTCGCGTTCTCGAAGCCCGACGCCAGGCTGGTGGGCGTCCCGAAGTTGCGGAACGCCACGCCGTCGGACCGGAACCAGTCGTACCACGAGCTGATCGCCGAGATCGGCACGATCGTGCGCAGCCCGTCGACGCCGGTGGCCGCCACGCCCTGGGTGATGCTGCCGTCCCAGGACTTGCCGATCATCGCCGCGGCGCCGGTGGACCACGACGCGCTCACCACCGAGCCGCCGGCGGCCGCCGAGTACCCGGTGGCGCGGCCGTTCAGCCAGTCGATCACGGCCTTGCCGGACGCCACCTCGGACCGCCCGCCGGTGTCCATGCAGCCGGTGGACCGCGAGGACCCGCTGAAGTCGACCAGCGCGACCGCGTAGCCGCGCGGCACGAAGTAGTTGTCGTAGAACAGCGGGAACTTCACCGGCACGCCGGCGGAGTCGTAGCTCTTGCGCTCGCTTTCGTTGCCCCGCCCGGAGGTCGCGTAGTACGGGCTCGCGTCGATGATCACCGGGACCCGCTCGGCGATGGCCGGCCGGATGATGTCGGTGGCCACCCGGTCGCCGACCCCGTTGGCGTCCAGGTCCAGCCCGATGTCCACCCACACGGTCTCGCGCACCGCGTCGGCGAACGAGTGGATCGGCTGGGTCACCCCGTCCGCGACGACGAACGCGGGCGCGGCCGCCGACGCGGGCACCGCCGGCAAACCCCACAGCAACCCGACCAGCCCGGCGACCAACCCGCCACGACGCACCATGCCAGGCACGCTAGGTCACGGCCCGCGCCACCGGGCAGGGCCAACCGGTGATGCCAGTTGCCAGCGCTGGGCCGGATGGCGCAATGGGGAAGCTGTTCGGTGCGGGAGGTAAACGGACGTCGGCGCCGCACGGTTTCCTGGGAAGGGAAGGGTTTCCCGACTGGGAGGAGATGTGGTGCGCCGACTGGAGATGGTGGCTGACGACGGGGAGCCGTTCGACGTCAACCTCCAGGCGCTGTTCGGCGCGCCACCGACCGAACAGGCCTCGCTGACCGCCGTCTACGGCGGCTCGGGCACGCCGGCGGACCTCGCGAAGATCATCGGGGCCTACCAGCTCGGCTGACCGAAACCAGGCCGGGTCCCGCTATGACGGAGGGTGGTTGTCCTGTCACTGGTCACTAGGTTACGGTGACTCAGGTGTGGATCGAGATCCTGCTGCTCTCGCGGCTGGCCAGTGCGCCGATGCACGGCTACGAGCTGCGGAAGGCGGTGGAGGCCTCGACCGGACGCGCCCTGTCGAACAACTCGCTCTACCCGACGTTGCGGCGGTTCGTGGACGCCGGTGCGGTGACCCGCAGCGCGGAGGAGCAGGAGGCCAAGCCGCCCCGGCACGTGTACACGATCACCGAGGTGGGGCGGGAGCTGCTGCACGACCTGCTGGCCGAGTTCCCGGAGGAGCTGGCGCTGGGCGACGAGGAGTTCCTCGCCAGGGTGGGGAACTTCAGCTGGCTGCGGCCCGGCGAACGGGTCGCCGTGCTCGACGTCCGCGATCGTGCGCTCGCCGCCGAGTGCGCACGGTTGGCCGCCATCGCCGCCGTGCAGGCGGATCCCTGGAGTCGCGCGGTGCTGGCCGAGATAGTCCGCCGGTTCACCGAGGAACGGGCCTGGCTGGCGACGCTGCGAGAAACCGCGAACCTGGAGGAACGTGCATGACCACCACCGAGCACGACACGCCTCGGCTGCCCTTCGACCGGCGCAACGCGCTGGAGGTCCCGCCGCTGTACGCCCGCCTGCGCGGCCGGGCGCCGCTCTCCCGGGTCGTCACGCCGGCTGGTGACCTGGCCTGGCTGGTGACCTCCTACGAACACGTCCGCGAGGTCTTCCGGGACAGCCGGTTCGGCCGCTCCCACCCCGCGCCGGAGCAGGCGGCACGGGTCTCCGACGCGGCACTGCAGTCCGGGCCCACCGGCGACCACGAGACCGAGGAGCACGCGCACAGGCGGATGCGCCGCATGCTCGCGCCCGCCTTCTCCGCGCAGCGGATGCGTGCCCTCGGCGAGCACATCGACGAGCTCGCGCAGGGCTGCCTCGACGACATGGCCGCCGCGCACGCCGCCCGTCCCGGCGCGCCCGTCGACCTGACCGAGCTGCTGGCCTTCCCGTTGCCGGTGCTGGTGATCTGCGAGCTGCTCGGCGTCCCGTTCGCCGACCGCGCCCACTTCCGCCGGCTGTCCGAGCGCATCGCCGTCCTCGACGGCGGCGCCGACGGCCAGGCGGCGATGGCCGAGTTCATGGCCTACACCGCGGACCTGGCGGCGGTGAAACGGAAGGACCCGCGCGAGGACGTCATCTCCGACATGGTGAAGGCGCAGGCCGAGGACCCGACCTTCACCGACGACGACCTGGCCAGGCTGACCGCGGGGCTGATCTTCGCCGGCCACGAGACCACCTCGACCCGCATCGCGCTCGGGGTGCTGTACCTCCTGTGCGACCTCCGGCGCCGGGACCGGTTCGTCGCGGACCCGGACGGCCAGGTGCAGTCGACCGTCGAGGAGATCCTGCGGCTCTCGGCCACCAGCTCGACCGGCGGGCTGCTGCGCTACGCCCACGCCGACGTCGAGATCGGCGGCGTCCGCATCGCCCGCGGTGACCTGGTGCTCGTGTCCGTCGACGCCGCGAACCACGACGACGCGGCCTTCCCCGACCCGGACGCGTTCGAGCCCGACCGCGCACCGAACGTCCACGTCGCCTTCGGTCACGGCGCGCACGTGTGCATCGGCGCCAACCTCGCCCGCATCGAGCTGCGCACGGTGTTCCCCGCGCTGTTCCGCCGCTTCCCGGCGATGCGCCTCGCCGTCGGCGTCGACGACATCCGCGTGCGCACCAACCGGATCGCCGGCGGGGTCGAGAGCGTGCCGGTCCTGCTCTGAGCGGGTGGGGCACGTGTGAGCGCCGCCGTGCCGGGGTACCTCAATGCACGTCGAAGAGGAGGTTACCCATGATCCTGCGTCGGATCGCTCGACCGATGCTGGCGGCCGTCTTCGTGTCCGGTGGTCTCGACACCCTGCGCAACCCGAAGCCCCGGGTCGACACCGCGGCGCCGGTGATCGACAAGACCGTCGAGCAGGTGAAGGAGAAGGTACCGGAGAAGGTGCCGACCGATCCCGAGCTGCTGGTGAAGGTGAACGCGGCCGCCCAGGTCGGGGCCGGGATAGCACTCGGCCTCGGCCGGTTCCCGCGCCTGTCGGCGCTGGTCCTCGCCGCGAGCCTGGCGCCCACCACGATGGCGGGGCACCGGTTCTGGGAGAGCGTGGACACGGCGGAGCGGACCGCGCAGCGGACCCACTTCCTGAAGAACCTGGGCCTGCTCGGCGGCCTGCTCATCGCGGCGGCCGACACCCACGGCAAACCGTCCCTGTCCTGGCGTGCCCGGCACGCGTCCGACGCGTTGGCCGACTCCGTGCAGACCTCGGTCCAGGACGCGGTCGAGGGAGCGGCCAGGACCGTCGAGTCCACGTCGAGGTCGCTGAAGAAGAAGTCGGCCGCCGTCCTGCCCTGACCTGGCGGTCCAGAGCCGGATCACTGGTGTCAGGCCGGCAGGCCGAGTAGGCCGGGGAGCGTCGTCGGGCCATTGCCCGGCCAGGACAGCGGTCCGGGCAGCCGTGGGCCCGGCGCGGGGGCCGGGACGGCCACGGGTCTGCCGCCGTACGGGGCGTTCTGGGACCCGCGGACGCCGATGGGGCTGCCCGGCGGTTCGGCGCAGTAGGCCTGCTCGTTGACCGGCACGTCGCTCGTCTCGCCGCCGCCGCGCTGGTGGGTGCCCTCGTAGCCGCGGGTGCAGGAGAACGGGTCGTTGAACGTCAGGACCATGCCGACGTGGCCGGTGCCGTCCGCGGCCGCGGCCGAGCGGTTGGCGGAGACCATGGGGAAGCCCACGAGCAGCTCCTCGACGCCGTCCGTGCGGGTCGCGGTGATGCGCATGGTGGTCAGCAGGTTGGCGATGACGACCCCGAGGGCCTGGCCGGAGTCGCGGAGGACGTCGTCGACCCGCACCGCCACCACCGGGGTGACGTCGATGAGGCGGCGCAGGTCCGGGTTGGACGTGCGCAGCCCGTCGGCGAGCAGGCGCAGCGCGGCGCTGTAGTCCAGGATCAGCCGGCCCTGCGCGGCCTGCGTGTCCAGCACGATCCGGCCGTTCGCCAGCAGCGAGGTCGTCTGCGGCAGGTGCGCGGTGGCGGCCGCGGTCAGCTCGCCCGCGCTGTCCAGCAGCACACGCAGCGCCGGGCCCGCGTTCTCGAACGCCAGGAACAGCTCGTCCACGGTGGTCCGCAACGACTCCGCCGGCACACTCGCCACCAGGTCGTCCACAGTGGACAGGAGGACCTCCGGGCCGGACGGGGTCCGCGTCCGGGACTCGGGGATCACCGAGCCGTCCGCCAGGTACGGCCCGCGGTCCTGTGGCGGCCGCAGGTCCACGTACTGCTCGCCGACCGCCGACCGGTTCGCCACCACGGCGGCCGTGTCGGCGGGGATCGGCGGCGCGTCGTCGTCGATGTCGAGGACCACGTCGACCCCGTCGCCGGACAGGGCGAGCCGCTCGACCCGGCCGACCGCGACGCCGCGGTAGGTGACCTCGGCGTTCGGGAAGATGCCGCCGGAGTCGGCCAGCTCGACGGTCACCCGGTAGCCCCGCGCGCCGAAGAGCCGGTCCAGCCCGGCGTAGGTGCCACCGACGTACCCGACGCCGGCCACCGCGATCATCGCGAACAGCAGCAGCCGGACCCTGGTGGCGTTCGGCAGCATCAGCCACCCCAGATCTCCACGGGTGACTCGCCGCGCGGGTAGTGCCCCGGCTGGGGCGTGGCCGCACGGGCCATCCGTTCGCGCATGCCGTCGGACAGCGTGCCCGCCGTGATCATCTCCACGAACAGGGCGGCGGCGCTGCCGAAGTCGAAGAAGTCGCGCTGCCAGGACCACTGCCAGCCGCCCGCGTAGCGGAACCAGCTCCCGCCGATCCCGGCCACCACGTACGGGGAGCCGTCGGGCCGGCGCGCGTCGGCGACCTGCTTCCAGAACCCGACGACCTCGCCGGCGCGGTCGTCGACGAGCACCTTCTGGTACGGGTAGGTCCACCCGTCCAACCCGTACATCTCGCTGCCGAGGGCGTGGTCGCGGATCTCGTCGCGGCCCACGGCCATGAACTCCTCCTGAGGCCCGTTGTGCCAGCCGTAGGTCGCGTCCACCGTGTACATCTCGGCGAGCGCACGCCAGTCGCCGGTCTTCTCGCAGCGCTCGTTGGCCTCCAGCCAGCGCCGCACCATCTCGTCCAGTTCCTCGCGGGGGAAAGCGGTCACGGCGACTCCACAATGGTCAGTGCCTGGGTGGGACAGTTCGCCGCGGCGCTCTCGACCCGCGCGCGCGACCGGTCCGGCGGTGCCGCGTCGAGGACGACCACCGTGCCGCGCCGGGGCACCTCGAACACCTCGGGCGCCTCCAGCTGGCACATGGCGTGCCCCTGGCACAGGTCGAGATCGGCCTCGATCCTCATGGCACCCGCCTGCGGTACCGGACCCGGCAGGGCTTCGCCAGCTGGACGACCATCTTCGAGTGGTCGTTGCGGTAGGTCTGCGCCGGCTGCGCCAGCTCGAAGGAGAAGTCCCGCAGCAGCACCGAGAAGATGGCCTTGAGCTGCATCATGGCGAACGCGGCGCCGACACACCGGTGCCGCCCCGCGCCGAACGGGATCCACGTCCACCGGTTGACGAGGTCCTCCTGGCGTGGCGACGCGTAGCGGGCCGGGTCGAAGGAGTCCGGCGACGGGAATTCCTCCGGGATCCGGTTGGAGATCGCCGGTGTGGCGCCCACGTAGTCGCCGCGCCTGATCACGTACCCGCCGACCGCGAGGTCGCCGGTCGCGACCCGCAGCAGCAGGATGAGCGGCGGGTGCAGGCGCAGCGCCTCCTTGACCGCCGACTCGAGCCTCGGGATCTCCCGCAGCGCCTGGAAGCTGACCGCCGCGCCGTCGGCGTGGAGCCGGTCCAGCTCGTCGACCACGCCGGCCAGCGCGCCGGGGTGGCGCAGCAGCTCGATGAGGGTCCACGCGGCCGTGCCGGAGCTGGTGTGGTGCCCGGCGAACATCATCGAGATGAACATCCCGGTGATCTCGTCGGCGGCGAAACGCGGGCCGCCGTCGGTGTCGCGCACCGACATCAGCACGTCGAGCATGTCGCGTTCCCCACGCGCGGGCGGCGGGCCCTCGGCGCGCCCGTTCATGATGCCCTGCACCAGGTCCACCAGCCCGGCGCGGGCCTTGTCGCGGCGCTGGAAGCTCTCGATCGGGGCGTAGGGGTCGACGAACGCGAGCGCGTCCGTGCCGCGTTCCAGCTCCGAGTACAGCGCTGCGAACCGGCCGTCCAGCTGGTCGCGGAACTTCGTTCCGACCAGGCAGGCGGACGAGGTGTAGATGGTCAGCTCGGCGAAGAAGTCGAGCAGGTCGATCTCGCCCTCCTCGCCCCAGCCCGCGACCATCCGGTCGATCTCCCGGGAGATGGTCGCCGCGTGGCCCTTCATGTGCTCGCCGCGCAACGCCTGGTTGTGCAGCATCTCCTTGCGCCGCTCGGGCGGGGCGTCGAAGACCACGCCCTCGCCGAAGATCGGCTTCATGAACGGGTACGCCTCGGCCTGGTCTAGGTCCTCGTCGCTCGCGCGGAAGAAGAACTCGTTGGCCCGCGCCCCGGACAGCAGCACCACCCGCCGGCCGGCGAGGTCGAACGCCCCGACGTCGCCGCACTCCGCGCGGACCCGGCGCATCAGGCCGATGGGGTCGGCCCGCAGCTCGTCGAGGTGCCCGTGCGGGCCCGTGCCGCCGGACACCTGTCGTGGTTCGGCCGCGGTCACGCCGGGTCCTCCCGCAGCGGCGCCTCGGGTTGCACCTCGACGAGCGTGAGGTGCACACCACGCGGCGCGGACACGACCGTCGCGACGGCGGCCGCGATGTCCGAGGCACGCAGGAAGTACGCGTGGCGGGCGAACCCCCAGCGCTTCCACTCCTCGAGCATGGCCAGGGTGGCCTGCTGGTCCCAGCCCGTCGCCAGGTCGGACACGGTCGGGCCGGGGCGGACCACCGAGGCACGCACCCCGGTGCCCTCCAGCTCCATCCGCATCGTGTGGGCCATCGCCTCCAGGCCGGACTTGGCCGGCACGTAGGCGGCCATGCCCGGGCGCGGCGCCGGCACCACGTCGGAGCCGATGAGGACGACGTCCCCGCGGCGGCGGGCGACCATGTCCGGCACGACCGCCGACACCATCCGGTGCGCGCCGACCAGGTTCACGTTCACCTGCTCGGCGAAGGACTCCGTGTCGGTCTCGTGGATCGGCGCGGGGGTGAGCCCACCCGCCCCGGACACGAGGATCTCGATGGGGCCGAGTGCCTCGGTCGCCGCGGCGACGAACTTGCGGACCGACTCGTCGTCGCCGACGTCCAGCGGCAACGCGACGGCCTCGCCGCCCTCGGCGCGGATCCGTTCGGCGAGCTCCGCGCAGTTCTCGACGCGGCGCGCGCCCAGCGCGACCGGGTGTCCCGCCGCGGCCAGCGCCGAGGCGGTGGCCGCGCCGATGCCGGACGACGCCCCGGTGACGATCGACGGCCGCTTCTCGGGATGTGGCTCGAATCGTGGCATGTCAGCCGGCTCCTGTGCTAGACATGTGTCCAGACGGTAGTACGGACGACTGGGTGATCACAAGACCACTGGACCCGGAGGGCCGTTCATTGACGAGCGGGTACGAGACCCTGCGACACGACGAGCTCGCCACCCTGCTGCCCGAGCTGCTGCTGGCGGGCCAGCTGATCGACCGGTCGGGGATGGCCTGGTGCGTCAGCGCGTTCGGCCGCGCCGAGATGACGCGGATCGCGGTCGAGGAGTGGATGGCGGCGAGCCCTCTCTACACCCGCCGGATGCAGCGTGCGCTGCGCTACGAGGGCGACGACGTGATCACGATCTTCAAGGGGCTGCAGCTCGACATCGGCGCCCCGCCGCAGTTCATGGACTTCCGCTTCACCGTGCACGACCGGTGGCACGGCGAGTTCCGGCTCGACCACTGCGGCGCGCTGATGGACGTCGAGCCGCTCGGGCCCGAGTTCGTGACGGGGATGTGCCACGACATCGAGGACCCGACGTTCGACGCGACCGCCGTCGCGACCAACCCGAGGGCACGCGTCCGGCCGATCCACCGCCCGCCCCGCCGGCCCGCCGACCGGCACCCGCACTGCGCGTGGACGGTCGACATCGACGAGGCCAACCCGCCGGTGCGGGAGTCGGCCGACTGCCGGCGACTGCGGAGGTCCCACGCGGCCACTGTCGTGCTGGACCCGGTCGACCCGGCCGGCGACGGTCGCGCGGACTACGCCGGGCCGCTGCTGACCGACCTGGCGTTCGCCGACTTCTCGAGCTCGGCGCTCGTGCGCATGGCCGACGAGGTCTGCCTGCAGATGCACCTGCTCAACCTCGGCTTCGTGCACGCCGTCGGCCGGCGCACCGACGCCGAGCGGGCCCGCCGGATCTGCGTCCGGCAGCTCACCGGCATCGCCGGCCTGACCGCCGGCCGCCTGCACCACGCGCTCGGGCTGCCCGGCGGCGCCGAGGGCGCCCGCCGCGTCCTCGCACTGCACCCGCTGCTCAACCCCGCGGCCTACGTCCGGGCGACGGTCGGCGACACCCTCACCGTGACCGCCTCGCCCGCGCACGCCGACGGCGCCTGGATCTCGCTGTGCGGCCCGGGGGAGACCCGCCCGCTGCAGGCGATCGTGCGGGCCGTGGACCCGCACCTCGACGTCGAGGTCGAGGGCACCCCGGCGGCGTGGACCGCGCGGGTGGTGCGGCGCGCCGAGCCCGCGAAGGACCTCGACGAGGTCGCCGTCGCCCGCGTCAGCACCGGGGCCTCGTTCACGTTCCGGCCCCGCAGGTCGCTCCCGATCACCCCGGTGGGCCGCCATGCCTGAGGTCCGGTTCAACCTGTCCGCGGTCTTCGACACCGTCGCGCGGGCGGTGCCGGACCAGGAGATGCTGGTCTGGCGTGGCGGCGAGAAGATCTTCGCCGAGGAGGTGGAACGGGCGCTGGCCGCGCACCCGACCGTGCGCGACGTGATCGTGGTCGGCCGTCCCTCGGCGCGGTGGGGGAGCGAGGTCGTGACCATCGTGGCGGTGACCGGCGCGGTGACCGACGCGGTGACCGACGCGGTGACCGACGCGGTGACCGACGACGAGCTGCTCGCCGAGTGCCGGCGCCACGTCGCCGGGTACAAGGTGCCGAAGGCGATCCTGCGCCGCCCCGGAGATCGTGCGCTCGCCGAGCGGGCAGGCGGACTACCGGTGGGTCAGGCGGGAGGCCGTCAGCGCTTCGGCTGGCGCCGGGAGTCCGCGAGCAGCAGGTCGGTGACCTTGCCGAGCCGGCGGGGCAGGTCCTCGAAGGTCATGTAGCCGGTGCCGGCGAGCACCAGCGCGCCCACGAAGGCCATCGTGAACGTCTCGCGTGCGGTGGCGGACATCGGGCCGACCGCGTCGCCGACGCGGCGCAGCAGCTCGGTGCCGATCTGGTCGCGCAGGCGCCGCACCTCGGGGTCGTCGGTGAGCAGCGCGGTGGTGCACGCGCGGCTCAGCCGCGGCTCCCGCGTGAACGCCTCGGTGATGCCGCGCACCGCGTCGGCGAGCGCGGCCGAGGGCGAGCGGCGCGGCCTGGGCCGCGGCGCCGGCAGGTCCTGCACCTGCTGCCACAGGATCGCGCAGACCAGGTGCTCCTTGGAGGAGAAGTACGTGTAGGCCGTCGCCGGCGACACGTCGGCGCGCTTGGCGACCGAGCGGACCGTGAGGTCGCTGTAGGGGACGGCGCGGACCTCGTCGAGCGCGGCGGTGAGCAGGCGTTGCACCGTGTCGGCCCGGCGGCCGTCGACGATGCGGCGTACGGGCTCCATCAGACTGCCACGCTCTCGATCACGCGCACATGATAACCGTCCGGACAGTTGTCAGGGTGCGACGCCGAGGTCGGTCGCGAGTCGCCCCAGCGCCAGCCGGGCGAGCGGAGTGTCCACATCGAGCTCCTCCCCGAGCGCGATCGCGAGCGTGAGGTCCTTGTGCCCCAGATCCCGCACGTGCGACAGGATCGGGTGCCAGCCGTCGTCCGGCGCGACCGGCGCGGTGGTGGGGCGCAGCATGATCGCGCCCGGGCCGCCGGTGACCGCGTCCGAGTGCCGCACCACCTTGCCCAGCTCGACCAGGTCGAGCCCGGCCGCCTCCGCGAGGCGGCCGGCCTCGGCCGCGGCGGCGAAGGACACGAAGTGCAGCAGGTTGCGGGCCAGCTTCGCGGTCGTGCCGGCGCCGGGTGGGCCCGCGTGCATGGTGTGGCCGGCCCAGAGCGCGAACACGTCGCGGCAGCGCTCGAACGCGGCGTCCGTGGCGCCGACCATGACCGCGAGCTCGCCCTTCGCGGCGCCGGGGGCGCCGCCGGAGACGGGCGCGTCCACGATCTCGATCCCCCGCGGCCCGTGGGTCTCGGCCAGCCGGGTCGCGGTGGCGGCCGCGATGGTGGAGTGGATGGCGACGACGGTGCCGGGTGCGGCCGTCTCCAGCAGGCCGCCCGGTCCGGCGAGCACCTCCTCGACCTGCGTGTCGTCGCGGACCATCAGCGAGATCACGTCGGCGGACTCGGCGACCTCGCGCGGGCTGCTCGCGGCGCGGGCGCCGGCCTGGAGGAACGGCAGCAGCGCCTCGGCACGCACGTCGTGGACCACGAGCCCGCCGGGCCAGTCCAGGAGCCGCCGCGCCATCGGCGCACCCATCTGGCCGAGCCCGACGAACCCCACTGGCTTCACGGCCGCCGCCCTTCCCCATCGGGTGGACAAGATTGGTGGACAAGTGTCTGGACTGTAGTTCGGACAGGCTGCTGTGGTCAAATGAGTGAACAAGAACATGTTCTAGTTCTGACCCGGGGAGAGCGATGACGGACCAGGCGAACCGCGTGGCGACGGCCGGCTTGTCGAACCCGCCCGTGGTCGACGGGATACCGCCCGGGCGGGCCGCGCTCGCCGCCCGGATCCGGGAACTCGTCGAGGCCGTGGTGCTGGCGGACGACGCGGTGGTCGACCTGCCCGCCGCGGCGGCGCGGATCGAGGAGGTGACCGCGTCGCTGCGCCCCGGTGCCCGGGAGTCGCCGCTGCTGCTCGCCGCGATGCCCGAGGGGTACTGGCTGAGCGTGCACAACCCCGCCGAGGGGCCGGGGAACCCGCTCGCGCCGCCGCTGGTGTGGCGGCACGTCGCTGCGGACTCGGTGCTGGCCGAGTGCGTGTTCTCGGCCGCGCACGAGGGCCCGCCCGGCCGGGTGCACGGCGGCTGGGTGGCGGCCGTGCTGGACCACGCGGTGGGGCGGGCGGTGGCCGTCGCCGGGCATCCGGGCATGACCGCGTCGCTGACGGTCGACTACCGCGCCGGCACGCCGTACGGGGTGCCGCTGCGCGTCGAGGGACGGTTCACGCGCCGGGACGGGCGCAAGCTCCACGCCACCGCCGAGGTCCGGGCCGGCGACCAGGTCACCGCGACCGCCACCGCCGTGCTGGTGTTGTTCCGACGGTAAGAGTAGTGTCTGGACACGTGTCCAGTACCTTCAACCCGTACGACTACGACTTCCACGAGGACCCGTACCCCACCTACGCGTGGCTGCGTGCGCACGCGCCGCTGTATCGGGACGAGGAGCTGGATTTCTGGGCGCTGTCACGGTATTCCGACGTGACGGCGGGGTTCCGCGACAACGTGCGGCTCTCCAGCGCCAACGGCGTGTCGCTGGACCCGCTGGCGTACGGGCCGCACGCGCACCGCACGATGTCGTTCCTGGCCATGGACGAGCCGCGCCACCTGCGGATGCGTGCGCTGGTGTCCCGCGGGTTCACGCCGCGCCGGGTGGGGGAGCTGGCAGGACGGGTCGCCGAGCTGACCCGGCTACATCTCGACAAGGCGTTGGCGCGCGAGGAGTTCGACGTCATCGGCGAGTTCGCGGGCCGGCTCCCGATGGACGTGATCTCCGAGCTGCTGGGGGTGCCGGCGGCCGACCGGGACCGGCTGCGGGCGCTGGCCGACACCGTCATGCACCGCGTGGACGGCGTGGCGGACGTGCCGCCGCCGGCCGTCGAGGCGGCGGTCGAGCTGGCCGGGTACTACGCGACCATGCTCACCGAGCGCAGGCGCCGCCGCAGCGACGACCTGGCCTCGGCCCTGCTGGACGCGGAGATCGACGGCGAACGGCTCACCGACACCGAGATCATCGGGTTCCTGTTCCTGATGGTCGTCGCCGGCAACGAGACCACCACCAAGCTGCTGGGGAACGCGCTGTACTGGGCGTGGCGCAACCCGGCCGAACTGTCCACGGTGCTCGCCGACCCCGCGCTGGTGCCGGCGTGGATCGAGGAGACGCTGCGCTACGACACGTCGAGCCAGATCATCGTGCGCACGGCGGCCACCGACCTCGACTACCACGGGCGCACCGTGCCGGCCGGTGCCCGCGTGCTGCTGCTGATCGGCTCCGCCAACCGGGACGAGAACGCCTTCCCCGACGGGGACACCTACCGGATCGGCCGCGAACCCGGCCACCAGCTCGCCAGTTTCGGCGCCGGGGTCCACTTCTGCCTGGGGGCGTCGCTGGCGCGGCTGGAGGCACGGGTCGCGCTCACCGAGATCGTCACCCGGGTCGCCGGCTACGAGATCGACGAGTCGGCCGCCGAGCGCGTGCACTCGACGAACGTACGTGGCTTCGCGACGCTACCTGTCCGGATGACTCCCCGCTGAGTCGTGCTTCGCGATCACCTTCTCGACGGCCGTGAACAGCTTGGTGCCCAGCGGCCAGCCGACGTAGTGGGTGAGGAACAGCACCGCCTCACGCAGTTGTTCCGCGTCCAGCTCCTCGTTGTGCAGTGCGGCCGTGGACTGGATGGTGGCGATGTCGTCCAGGCCCTGCGCGGCGACCGCGCCCAGCAGCAACAGCCTTCTGTCCCGCAGGGAGAGCCCCGGCCGCGTCCAGATCTCGGCGAAGAGGTGGTCGACCGTCTGCGCGAAGAACGCGCCGGGCTGGTCGGTCATCTCCCAGCCGTAGACCTCGCGCATCATGTCCAGCCCGCGCCTGCGTTTCTCGTTCATCGCATGACCTGCCCGCCGTCGACGTTGACGATCTGCCCGGTGATCCAGCCGGCCTCGTCGGACAGCAGGAACAGGCACATGCCGACGAGGTCGGCCGGCGTGCCCATCCGCTTGATCGGCAAGCGTTCGACCAGCTGCGCGACGATCTCGGCCGGGGTGACGCTGCGGGTGGCCTCGGTGTCGGTGGGCCCGGGCGCGATGGCGTTGATCCGGATGCCCGAGCCACCCAGCTCGGTCGCGAGCTGCTGGGTGAGGCTGTTGACGCCCGCCTTCGCCAGGCCGTAGAAGCTCGAGTAGGTCCAGGCGGCCGTGGAGGACTGGTTGACGATCGCGCCACCGCCCCGTTTCCGCATGTGCCGGGCGACGGCGCGGGTGCACAGCAGCGCGCCGTCGAGGTTCACGCCCATGAACTTCTTGTAGTATTCCCAGTCGACCTTGAGCAGGAGGTTCAGCTTCATGTCGCCGTAGATGGCGGCGTTGTTGACGAGGAGGTCGATCCCGCCGAAGCGGTCCACCGTGGACTGTGCCATCGCGGTCGTGGACGCGGGGTCGGCGACGTCGACGCCGACGAACGCGGCCGTGCCGCCGCCGGCGGTGATCTCCTTGGCCACCCGCTCGCCGAGCTCGGCGTTCCGGTCGGCCACGACCACGCTCGCCCCCTCCCGGGCCAGGGCGCGGGCGTACGCCTCGCCGATGCCCTGCGCCGCGCCGGTCACGATGGCGGTCCTGCCGTCGAAACGCCCCACTGGACTCTCCTCTACGCGGGTTCGGCGATGAGCTTGGTCTCCAGGTACTCCTCGAAACCGGCCACACCCATCTCGCGGCCGATCCCGGACTGCTTGTAGCCGCCGAAGGGCGCGTCGGCGGCGTACCAGACCGCGCCGTTGACGCTGAGCGTGCCGGTGCGGATCCGCGCGGCCACCGACCGCGCCCGGGCCGGGTCGGTCCCGTGGACGGCGCCGGAGAGGCCGTAGGGGGAGTCGTTCGCGATCCTGATCGCGTCGTCGTCCCCGTCGTGCGGCAGGATCACCAGCACCGGGCCGAAGATCTCGTCCCGCGCCACCCGGGCGTCGTTGGTCAGGCCCGCGACGAGCGTCGGCTCGACGTAGAACCCCGTGGCGCGCCCGGCCGGGCGGCCGCCGCCGCACACGATCGTGCCGCCCTCGGTCGCCGCGAGCGCGAGGTAGCCCTCGACGCGGTCGCGCTGGCGAGCCGAGATCAGCGGCCCGCAGACCGTGCGGCGGTCGGTGGGGTCACCGCACCGGATGCCGCTCATCGTCGCGGCGGTCAGCTCCACCGCCTCCTCGTAGCGGGCGCGGGGGACGAGCAGGCGGGTGGTGAGCGCGCAGCCCTGCCCGGCGTGCGTGCACGCCAGGAACGCGGTCATCGCGCACGCGCCGGCGAGGTCGGCGTCGTCGAGCACGACACCGGCGGACTTGCCGCCCAGCTCGAGGAAGACCTTCGTCAGGTGGCGCGCGGCCGCCGCCATCACCGCCCGCCCGGTGGTCGTGGAACCGGTGAACGAGACGAGGTCGACCCTCGGGTCCTCGGTGAGCAGCGCGCCGATGCCGTGGTCGGCGGCGGTCACGACGTTGACCACCCCGGGCGGGAGGTCCGTCTCCTCGGCGATGAGCCGCCCCACGGCCGCGGCGCACCACGGGGTGTCCGGCGCGGGCTTGAGCACGACCGTGTTGCCGGCGGCGAGCGCGGGCCCGAGCTTGGCGAACGTGATCTGGTGCGGGAAGTTCCACGGCGTGATCGCGGCGACCACCCCGGCCGGCTCCCGCAGCACCGTGCGCCGGCTCGGGATGCCCAGGGGTGTGGCCACGCCCAGGTCCTGGTGCCAGGCGTAGCCGTCGGCGAGGTCGGCGAACCAGGTGAGGTCCGCGACCGGGAGGTCCAGCTGCGGGCCGTACGTCAGCGCGACCGGCACCCCCGCCTCGGCCACGGTGAGCGCACGCAACTCGTCGCCGTGGGCGGCCAGCGCGGCGCCCAGCTGGCGCAGGCAGTGCGTGCGCAGGGCGGTGTCGCGGGACCAGTCCGTGTCGTCGAAGGCGCGGCGCGCGGCCCCGACGGCCGCGTCGAGATCCGCGGCGTCGGCGTTCGCGGCCGTGCCGAGCACCTCCTCGGTGGCCGGGTTCACGGTGGGGAACTCGCCGGCCCCGCCGGGTCGCAGCGTGCCGTCGACCAGCAGCGGGGCGGGCCCGTGCGACCACAAGGCGCTGGACATGTGTCCAGACGATAGTTTGCTGAGGTGTCCAACGCAAGCGACGCCTGCACCGCCGAGAGCACCGACACCCGGTCCAGCACCAGCACGACGACGACCGACACCACGGACTCCGGTTCGGACTCCGGTTCGGGCGCCGGTTCGGACTCCGGCGGCCAGGACGCCGCCCCGCAGGGCGGTGGCGCGGGCGGCGTCGACGTCAGTGCCCGCGCCCGGATGCTTTACTGGCGCCGATCCGGAGGAGGTGACGCGATGGGTGCGTCCGCATGGCACTACGTCGTCGGGTACCAGCCCGACGCCGGTCAGGCGTTGGCGGAGTTGCAGGAGACCGTGCTGGCCGACGGGAACTACTACCACGGCGCGGGGGAGTTCGCCTCGATGGCCGAGCTGAACGAGGTCAGGAACACCGAGGAGGAGTTCTGGGAGGAGAGCACGCACTCCATCCTCGACATGATGACCTTCACCGGCCCGGACGGCCCCGACGACGTCGCCGTGGTCCGCCAGCTCCGGGACGACGAGGTGCGGGCGTCGTTCGGCCACGACCGGCCCACGGTCGCCGACTTCGAGCGGTTCATCAAGGGCGACTGGATGGTGAACCGCTGGGAGGGCCACGCGACCGTGCTGTACCGGGACGGCAACCCCGACGGTCTCGCGTTCTGGGCTATCTCGGGCGACTGACCGCCGACAACACTTCTCGATTCACTCGACGTCTCGTCATCACCTCACTTTCCGGTGCACTTCTCACGCTCTGGGGCGCGCCGTGACGACCGGTTGAGAACCGCCCTTTGGGGCGACGGCGCACCGCCTCACGGACGGGAAATTCCCAACCGACAGCCGTGATACCGCGAATTTCCAGGTATTCCGCGGCACCGCCCGATAGGGCAATCGGCCGAAAAGACGCAGGCCCGATCGGCCGTATGCCGGTTACTCTCGCCGAGTTCACCTCACTGGGGGCGGCGGCACCGCCGAGTAGGAGGGCCGATGAACGGCATCGAACCGACCGGAGAGGACGGCGCACGGGAGTTCCCGAGACGTCCGCTCCTGACGCTGCTCGCCCTCGGCGGTGGCGCCGTGCTCGGCGGCGCGGCCACCGAGGCCGGTCCGGCGGGACTGGTGAGCGACCTGCTCGCCGCACTGCTCGGGCCCGCCGACACCCCGCAGTCACCCCTGCTGGTCGCCCGGCCCGACGACGGCCTGCTCGTCAGCCTGTCGTTCACCAACCTCGACGTGCACACCATCTCCGGGCAGCGGCGGCTGGTCCTCCGCGACCCCACCACCCCCGGCCTGGTGACGATCGGGTTGACCGCGCAGAGCGTCTTCGAGCAGTCCAGCTTCGACAACGGCTCATCCCTGTCCGCACCACCCCAACCGGTGCCCGCGCTGGTGTCGGGGCCGAGCCGGATCGTGCTGCGCGTGCCGGCCGGGACCGCGCCGTTCCCCTACGACCTGCCGACGCTGCTCGACCTCGCCCGCTTCCCGCTCGAGCTCAGCCCGGCCGCGAACGGCGGCCAGCCCGCCGCACCCGCGGTGGGCGAGACGGCGATCGAGGCGCCGTTCCGGCTCTTCCTGTCCCCGACGTCGGCCGCCGCGTTCACCGCGGCGAAGAACCCGGTGACCCGCAACGGCCGCACCGAGCTGTGGCACGCGCGCGCCGTGCCGAAGCTCGCCGACGGCACCCTGGTGCTGGGCCCGGCGACGCTGCCGGTGCGGGCGACGTGGACCCCGGACATCGTGTCCAGTACGGACCTGCCGGACTGGGCCACCACACCGGGGTCGGCGGCGCTGCTCCCGGGCCAGCGCACGGACATCGTGACCAACAGCCTCACCCAGGCGCCCGCGCAGGCGTCGCTGCTGCTGGTCTCCCCACTGGGCGCCTCGCTCGACCTCACCGCGCGCTGGACCGGCGACGGGGTGGTCGGCTGGCAGCACCAGGCCTGGCTCGGCCGGGACACCTACGTGCGGGTCGAGGAGGCCGGGTTCCTGTTCCCCTTCGGCTTCCCGGCGGAAAAGGTCACGGTCACCCAGCGGATCATCGTCGGCGGCGAGGCCTTCCTGCGGACCCAGCAGTTCGTCGTGGTCCGCCGGCCGTCGGTGGACTATCCACAGGAGACCGAGCTGCAGCCGGCCCAGGGGCGCGGCCAGCCGTTCACCCGCGTCACGACCGCCACCCTGGTGTCACCACCGCTCTTCGCGCCGATCACGAGCGGTGAGTTCGTGACCATCGCCGGCGAGAACAACACGCGGGTCAGGCTCCGCTACAAACTCACGCTGACCACGAAGGACGGTCGCACGGTCGCCGCCGACCTGCCGCTGGTGTTCCTCGACGCGACCCATGCGAGGAAGGACACCGTCGGGCCGTTCGTCGACACCTACAACAACGACTCGCAGACCTCGCCGGAGCTGAGGACCCTGCGGCTGGACGGGCAGAAGGTCGCCTTCGTCCCACCCGCGCCGCCGGCCGACCACGCCCTGCCCACCAGCGCGATCCTGCTCGGCGTGGGTGTCGCCGGGGCCGACCGCGCGGGCGAGCAGGCCGCGTTCCCCCTGCTGCGCCACGCCGACGTGCACATCGAGGAGCTCGACGCCCTGGGCGGCACACAGGGTCAGCTCACCCGGCTGTCCTATGACGACGGCATCTACCTCGTGCACGGTTTCGGCGACGGCAACCGCGGCGAGGTCTGGGCGAAGCTCGGTGCCGTGCCGGCAGCCCGGGCGGCGGATCAGGCAGCCGATCAGGCACTGCGGTTCGCGCTGTCCCAGGCCACCGGCGGCGGCATGGCGGCGCCGAGCTTCGCTGTGGACGCGCTGTCCCGCGTGCACGGCACGGTCACCGACGCGACGAACATCGCGGAGAACAAGTTCAACCCGCAGGCCTACTTCACGAGCGACGCGATCACCCTGCTCGGGGCGATCCCGCTCAGCAAGGTGATCGAGGCCGACGCGCGGCCCGGCCCGCCGGACGACGAGAACATCCCGAAGATCAGGACGGAACGGGCCGGCGACAAGGTCACCACCGTCATCACCTGGCAGGCCAAGCTCAAGAGGTTCCCCGGCGGCGACGGCAACCTGTTCACCTTCGTGCCCGCGGACGACGAGGACGACCGCCGGCTGCGGATGGAGGTCCGCCTCACCACCGCGCGGGACGGCTCGACGTCGTCGGTGGTGCGCGGCGAGCTGCGCCACGCCTCCCTCGTCTTCCTCAACATGATCGCCCAGCCGGTCGAGCGGCTGAGCTTCGAGTCCCACAACGGCGCCAAGCCCGCCATCGACCTCCAGCTCGGCCTGCCGCAGTTCCTCGGCGACCTGCGGTTCCTGGCGAAGCTGCAGGAGTTCCTCCCGGCACTGCCCGGCGGCGTGAAGATCGACCGGACCCCGGCCGGCATCCGGGCGGGGATGACGCTGGCGGTGCCGTCCGTGCCGATCGGGGTCGTGCTCGTGCAGAACCTGGCCGTCGGCGTGGCTCTCGACCTGCCGCTCACCGGCGCGCCCGCGACGCTGTCGTTCTCCTTCGCCACCCGCGAACGCCCGTTCCGCGCCACCGTGATGGCGCTCGGCGGCGGTGGGTTCCTCACCATCGGGCTCAGCACCGCGGGCGGCCCGCCGGCCATCGAGGGCGCGCTGGAGTTCGGCGCCGCGGTCGCGCTGGACCTCGGCGTCGCCAGCGGCTCCGTGTCGATCATGGCCGGGATCTACGTCGCCTACGGCCGCAAGCTGGACGCGCAGGGCCGGGAGGGCCCCGACACCGTCGTGATCACCGGGTACATCCGGGCGCTGGGCTCGCTGTCCGTGCTCGGCCTGATCCACGCGTCCGTCGAGTTCTACCTGGGACTGACGTTCGTCAAGGAGCTGGACGGCGCGTCCGAGGGCCGGGTCCAGGGCGAGGCCACCCTCCGGATCCGCGTCGAGGTCTTCCTGTTCAGCACCGAGGTCTCGGTGACCATGCGCAAGGAGATCGGCTCCGGTGTCGACCCCAGCTTCGGTGACCAGGTCTCCGCCGCCGACTGGTCGAGCTACTGCGCCGCGTTCGCCGAGGAGGACTAGATGCCCAAGTACTACGAGACCTTCCTGTGCACGGCCGTGCCACAGTCCTTGTCCGGCACCAAGCTGCGCCTCGCGATCCTGGTCAGCCCGAGGCTGACCGCCGAGCCGGACCCCGGTGGCGAGCCGGTCACCTCCGAGGCCCTGCGCCGGTGGCCGGACGCGCTGAACTGGGCCGCCATCCTCCCCACGTGGACGGTCACGCTCACGCAGGACGCCACGACCGTGAGCACGGCGGGTCAGGAGGTCGGCGGCGGCTACGACGTCCAGACCTGGAACGCGATCTTCCCGGCCGACATGCCGACCACCCCGTACGTCCCGCCCGTCGAGCCCGACGCCGCGGAGAACGCGAACCTGCTGCCCACCGTGGCGACGTTCCAGGTCGGCAGGGTCCGCGAGGCCGTCAAGGACCTGCACGTGACCGTGCTCAACCAGTTCCGCACACAGTTCCCGCTACTGGACCAGCTGAGCGGCCTCGCGGAGTTCGCGCCGATCCGGGGCGCGCTGGCGCCGGACGTGGTGCGGGAGGTGCTGGACACCCAGCTGGCCGGCGGGACCGTCGGCAGCGACATGCTCGAGGAGGTGTTCGCCCAGCTCGACCTGTTCCACGGCGTGCGCCCCGGCTCGGACCTGCCGGCGCCGACGGTCACCGCGGTCACGCCGGCCTCCGGCTCGCCGTCCGGCGGCACCACCGTGACGATCACCGGCACCACCTTCACCGGCGGCAGCACCGTGTTCTTCGGCGGCGTGCCGGCGACGAACGTGGTCGTGACCGGTTTGACGTCGATCACCTGCCGCACCCCACCCGGCACGTTCGCCGCCCAGGTCGACGTCGTCGTCCGCACCCCCGGCGGGGTGAACGCGCCGTCCGCCGCCGCCAGGTACACCTACCTCGACCCGCCGACGGTCACGAAGGTCGACAAGAACCGCGGCCCGGCCGCCGGCGGCAACACGGTCCTCGTCACCGGCACCAACTTCGCGGCCGGCAACGGACCGGACGGCCAGCCGCTCACGACGGTCCGCTTCGGCGACGTGCCCGCCACCGACGTCCGCGTCGGCAGCACCCCGAACTCGCTGGAGTGCACGGTGCCCGCCGCGGGCGACGACCTCGTGGTCGACGTCGTGGTGACCACCAAGGGCGGCTCGAGCGCCACCAGCGCCGCGAGCAGGTACACCTACGTGCGGCGGCCCGCGGTCACCGCGGTCAACCCGACCAGCGGCCCGGTCGCGGGCGGGCAGACGGTCACCGTCACCGGCACCGACCTCGCCGGCGCCACCGACGTCCACTTCGGCACCGCGCGGACGGCACCGGCGCCCGGCGGCACCGCCACGTCCCTGACCTGCGCGACCCCCGCCGGCACCGCCGGCACCGTCACCGTCACCGTCACCACCGAGGGCGGCACCAGCGCCACCGCCGACACCGCGCGCTACACCTACCTCGCCCGCCCGACGGTCACCGCGTTGAGCCCCGCCACCGGCCCCGCCGCGGGCGGCACGGTGGTCACCGTCACCGGGACCAACCTCGGCAGCGCCACCTCCGTCACGTTCGGCGGGGTCGCGGGCACCGGGCTCACCGCCGTCACGGCGACCTCCCTGCGGATCACGTCCCCCGCGGGCACCGCCGGCGCGGCCGCGCACGTCGTCGTCCACACCACGTTGGCCGGGGACAGCACCCCGTCCGACGCCGACCTCTTCACCTACGCGGAGTGAACCGATGGACTCACCGACGTTCGACCTGCATTCCGCACTCGCGGCCATGGCCGACTACCCGGTGATGCTGCGCCGCCTCGGCGTGGTCCGGGTCGTCGAGGTGGACCTCGCCGGCACCGGCATCGACCCGGCGGGTGGCACCGTCACGGTCAGCGCCACGCCGTCGTGGCCGGTCCAGATCCCGCAGAACCCCGACGAGCCACCCGGCGCCAACGTCCGGGTGGTGCCGGTCGGCGTCCCGGTGCACCTGTCGCCGAACCGGTTCGCCCTGCGGGCCGAGGGTGTCCTCGACGCCGCCGCCGAAGGGTTCGGCCTCGCGGAGATCGACGTCGACCAGGCCGCGTCCCAGCTGCTCGGGCTGGCCCGCCAGCTCGTCGAGGCCCTGGCGCCCGGCGCGGCGGCGACGGCCACGCGGCTGCCCGAACGGCTCTCGCTGCCGTCGCTGCGCAACGCCGGGTTCAGCGTCACGCAGGCCGACCGCGCGTCGCGGACCCGGGATCGCCTGCAGGCGGCGGCGAAGTTCTTCTCGCTCACCGAAGAGGCCACGCTCGACGACCCGGACCACGCCGTGAAGGGGTTCGTCGTCGACGTGTGGGACGACCGCACCACGAGCTGGCACACGCTGTGCGCGCGGCGTGGGACCTACAGGCTGCCCGGCGGCCGCTCGTTCACCGCGGACGACGAGGGCGCGGTGTCCTCGGCCGCCACCGCCAAGGCGGACGCGGGCGCCGGCACGATGATGTACCTGCACGAGTCGATGGCGCGCTGGCACGGCTGGAGCATGGTGGCGCCGCCGGTCGGCAGGCCGGTGCTCACCGAGGAGGAGGGCAGCCGGCCGGACACGCCGGCCGGCCCGGCGCTGCCCGGGTTCGAGGTCAGCTTCGTCCCCGTGCCGGGCTCGCTCCCGGTGCTGCGGTTCGGCCGCGGCTACCGGTTCCGGCTGCGGGCCGTGGACGTCGTCGGCCAGGCCGACCCGCTGGTGCCGACGGCGGGTTTCGGCGGGGCGTTCCCGCCCGCCGACGAGCCGCCCGCGCGGCACCTGCGGTTCGACCCGGTGCTCGCCCCCGTGGTGGTGCCGACCGCGCCCATGACCGAGGGCGAGTCGGTCGACACCCTGGTCATCCGCCCGGAACCCGGGTCCTCCGGCGTGGTGTCCGACCTGCTGGCGCCGCTGCTCGCGACGGAGCCGGCGCGCCACCTCGTGCCGCCGAAGGTGAGCGTCGCGCTCGTCGAGGAACACGGCATGGTCGACACCGAGGGGCGCCCGGACCCGCGGAAGTACCCGGTGCTGGCGAACCGCGACCGGGCCGACCTCACGGGCGTCGGCACCCCGGACCCGCGCCAGCCGCACCAGCGGTACGTGCCCGGCTCGGACCTGCCGGTCACCTGGCTGCCCGACCCGATCAGCCGGGGCGCGGTGGTCACCGGGCTGCCGGGCGGACCGGCGAAGGCGTCGTTCTACCCGCTTCTGGCCGGCTGGCCGGACGCGCGGAGCGTGCGCCTGCGGCTCGCCGACGGTCCCGCCGGCTGGTCCTCGGGAGGGAGCACACTCACGCTGCGCGTCCCGCGCGGGGAGACCAGGACCGTCCAGCTGTCGAGCTTCCTCGGCCCGGACGACGTGGACCTGCTCGGGCACGTCGCCTGGCTGACCGAGTCGCCGTCCGCCGCCGCGGCCGTCGCCGCGGCACGCGCCGACGTCGAGGACGGGCAGGCGTGGCAGATGACCCCGCCACGCACGCTCACCCTGGTCAACGCCGTGCGGACGCCGACGGTCGCGCCGTCGCTCGTGGCGATCGGCAACGACGCGTCCCGTCCCCGCACCCCCGGCTCGACGGCGCACAGCCTCGTCGGCGACGTCACGGTGAGCCGGCCCAGCACCGGGCTGATCTCGCTGGTCGCCACCGTGACCGAGACGGTGGACGACCCGGCGGCGCCCGGACCGGCGACCGTCACCACCGTGACCCGGCCGCCGCTGCGGGAGAACACCACGACCGGTGGCGAGGCGGCGCCGGGGCTGCCGGTGGACTACGACCCGGACCCGGTGACCGCCAACCAGATCAGCTTCGCCGCGACGCACGTCCTCGGCGACACCCGCCGCCACACGGTGAGCTACGCGGTCGAGGGGACCACCCGGTACCTGGAGCACTTCGTCCAGCGCGGCCAGGTGACCTTCACCGGCACCGATTCGCTTCCGTTGTCGGCCGGGATCGTGCCGGGCACCGCCGCCGTGCGGTCGCTCGACGGCAGCGTCGCCTACCGCGAGGACGAGGACTTCACGGTCGACACGCAGGAGGGCACGATCGCCCGCACCAAGCCCGACAGTGGCATTCCCACCGACACCCCGGTCGAGGTCGCGCTGGTCGCGCCGCCGGCGACGAGCACCGGCAACGCCAAGGAGCTCGACCTGCCGAGCACCGCTCGGCCCGCCGCGCCGAAGGTCGCCTGGATCGTGCCGACCTTCGGCTGGACCACCCAGTCGACCCTCCTCTCCCAGACCCGCACCCGCTCCGGCGGCGGTCTGCGGGTGTTCCTGGACCGCCCGTGGTTCTCCTCCGGCACCGGTGAGCAGCTGGCCGTCGTGCTGGCCACCGCCCCGGTCGCCGCGGACGACCACCAGCTGCGCGAGTTGGTCACCCAGCTGGGCACCGACCCGATCGTCCGGACCGAGGCACTCACCTCGGGCTTCCCGGCGACCGGCCAGTTCCCGCTGGCCAAGGCGACCAGGTCGGACCTGACCGTGCCGGAACTACCCGCCGGCCGGTTCGTCGCGGCGGCGATCCACGACGTCGAGTGGGACGCCGAGCGCCAGCGCTGGGCCTGCGACATCGTGCTGCCACCGGACCGGGTGGACACGCCGTTCGTGCACCTGGCCCTCGCCCGCTACCAGCCGCACTCGCTCGCCGGGGTGGAACTGTCCGCCGTCGCGCCACTGGAGTGGGCCCAGCTCGCGCCGGACCGGGTGGCCACGGTGCGGCGCGACCTGACGAAGGTGACGGTGACGGTCACCGGCCGCGCCCACACCGGAACCGACGCGAAGGCCGGCCCGAACACCGTGTCGGCCATCCTGCAGACGACCTCGGCGCTGAACCCGGGCGACCTGGACTGGACGACGGTCGGCCCGGCCGACGGCAAGGTCCTGACCGCGGTCGGCCAGCCCGACGGCACGACCACGTGGACCGGCGTCGTCACGCTGCCGGGGCTCCCCATCGTGGACAGGTACCGGCTGGTCATCACCGAACAGGAGCGGCTGACCGGCGGCAGCCGCCTGACCTACAGCGACGCGATCCGCGTCTGACCGTGCTCACGGTTCCCGTGAGGTCGAGGGTGACCGCCGAGGCCGGGTAGGCCACGCAGGTGAGCACGTAGCCGTCGGCCTGCTGCCGGGGCGTCAGGCAGTTCGGCTCGTTCAGCGCGATCTCCCCGGCGCGGAGCCGCACCATGCAGTCGCCGCAGTTGCCGACCGTGCAGGAGTACGGCATCGGCAGGCCCGCCGCGAGTCCCGCGTCGAGCAGGGTCTGGCCGGGTTCCACCACGACCGTGCCAACCGGGTGCCCGTCCTCCTCGACGGTCAGCTCCCGCGGCACGGTCGTCGTGGTCACGGCGTCCGCCCCGCTGGTGTAGCTCTCGTGGTGCACCCGCTCGTCCGGGATCCCGAGCCCGGTCAGCACGCCCCGCACGGCGTCCATCAGCGGTGCGGGGCCGCAGACGTAGAAGTGGGCGCCCGGGGCCGGGGACAGGCCGGTGACCCAGCGCCGCACGCCGTCCGCGTCGAGCCGCCCGTCCCGGCCGCTCAGGACGTGGGTGACCGAGAGCCGGTCGGGGTCGTCCTTCTCCAGCCGGGCCAGCTCGTCGGCGAAGATGACCTCCTCCTCGCGGTGGCTGCTGTAGAGCAGCGCGATCCGGCCCCGGTCCGTGCCGGCGAGGTGGGCGCGGATCATGCTCATCATCGGCGTCACCCCGCTGCCCGCGGCGACCAGCACGAGCTCGTCCGGGGGCGTCGGCTCGGCGTGGAAGGAACCCGACGGGCCCCGCACCGCGAGCCGGTCCCCGGCACGCAGGGTCCGGTGCACGTGGGTGGAGAACCGGCCGCCCTCCACGTGTTTGACGGTGACCTCCAGCCGGGCCGACCCGGGCGCCGACGTGGCCGAGTAGGCCCGCCGCACCGGGCGCCCGCCGATGTCGGCGACGAGCGTGAAGTACTGGCCCGGCCGGAAGTCGAACGACCCTGGGCCGTCCCCGGTGTCGGTGTCGGCGTCGGCCAGCACGAGGGTGACCGCGCTCGGCGTCTCCCTGCGCACCTCGGCGATCCGCACCTCCCGCAACGGGTTCGCCGTCCCACCGTCCTCGGCGGGACGGCGGCGCGGGCCCGCGCCGGGCCGGATGTCGTCGTAGCCCTCCTTGCGCAGTCCCCAGCGGTAGGCGAGGTTCATCACCCGCCGCAGCAGCCGGGGCATCCCCGGGATCGCCCCGGCGACCTTCAGCAGGAGCGGGGGCGGGCCGCCGCCGGCGCCGGCCGAGTTGGCGGCGAGGTGCCGGGTCGCGAGCGCCAGCAGGTCGGGGGCGGCGCCGCGGTCGACGTGGGCGGCCGGGGTCCACAGCCGCGAGCGCGCCACGGCGTCGTTGCCGGTCAGCTCGGCGTCCTCGACGTCGATGAGCAGCGCCGCGTGCGGGGGCGTCCCGCGCAGCGCCATCGTCGCCAGCAGCGCGGGGTCGTCGGTGATCGCGGCCCGGCCGCGGACGTGCAGCACGCCGCTGCGCCCCGGCACGAGCGCGGCGAACGAGAGCCGGTCGTCGGCCAGCAGGTTGTGGAGCGAATCGGCGCGTTTGTTGCCCCTCCGGTCCGGGACGAGAAGCGTGGCGCCGTCCAGGATCCGCGCCACCGCCTGCCGGTCCCCGCGCGGGCTCGTGTCGCTCCCGCCGGCGCCGTCCCAGGTGGACAACGCGAGAAACGGTGCCGCGGCGAGGAAGTCGGCGACGCCGGGCCGGCACAGGGGTCCGTCGCCCGCGACCTCGGCGGCCGGCCCGGCCGGGGTGGGTGGCTGCCACAGCCGGGACCGGAGGACGGCCTGCGCGCAGTGCACGTACGCCTCCGCGACGTCGACGACCGTCTCCGCGCCGCGGCTCCCGGCCACCGAACCGTTGACGCGCAGGACCTCCCCGACGCCCGGCAGGAGGAAGAAGAACGAGACCGGACCGCGTGGGTCGCCGGGTCCGGGCAGGGCGAACGAGATCCGCGTGGGGGAGTGGACGCGGGCGAACCCCGGAGTGCCGCCGACGAACGTCGTCCTGCTGGCGCCGCCGGCGTCGCGGTAGCCGAAGGCCGCGACCGGGCACCGGGCGAGGACGGCCCGGCAGCCCTCGTCGAGCGCGCCGACCTGCTTGAGCATGATCATCGGCGCCGGGCGCCCCACGAGTGCCTCGACCTCGCCCACGGTCGTCAGCACGGACTTGTTTTCCCAGCTCATATAACTATTGTGAACAATAACTCAACTCTGTGGCTACTCGCTTTTCCCGCCGTCGAGGAGGACCCGGATGCCGCCGGCCGACCGCCGTCTCGAACCACGTCGCAAGCCCCGGCAGGTGCGTGCCGAGCTCACCCGCGAACGCATCCTCGCCGCCGCTGCTCACGTTTTCGCCGAGCACGGCTACGCCGCCGGCACCACCAACCGCATCGCCGAACGCGCCCGCATCTCCATCGGCTCGCTGTACCAGTACTTCCCGAACAAGGACGCCATCCTCGCCGAGCTCCTGGTGCGGCACCTCGACCGTGGCACGTGGACGGAGGCCGACCAGCTCGACCTGTCCGCCGGCACCCTGGAGGCGGCGATCCGCGCGCTGGTCCGCGACGCGATCGACAACCACCGCGACGACCCGCAGCTGCTGCGGATCATGATCGAGGAGGCGCCGCTGTCGCAGGAGCTGCTCGACACGGTCGACCGGCACGGCAAGACCCGTGTCGCCCAGGTCCGTGACCTGCTCGCCCGCCACCCGGACGTGCGCGTGTCCGACCTGGACACCGCGGCGGAGCTGATCGTGTTCACCGTGGAGCTGAACACCCACAAGCTCATGGCCGACCCGCGCACCATCCCGGTCGAGACGTTCGAGCGTGAACTGGTGGCCATGGTCACCCGCTACCTGCGTGGCGACCCGCCCGGGTAGCGCGGGTGGAACTCCCGGGAGCCAGCGGGGGCACCGCGCTTTCCTCAGCCGCCGATGGTGAAACGGTCACGAGTTGGCCGGTGCCGTTCATGTCCGGCCCGCCGCGAATTGACCACGTCCGACGGCCGTCGGGAACATCGGGTCACCAACGAAAGGAACACCGTCATGACCTCCGAGAACAACATTCTGCGGCACGTCTCCACCGAGCCGGTCTTCGACATCGACGACCTCGCCTCGGCGCTGCAGTCCCTCGCGGACCTCGACCGCGACTCGACCGCGTGCGCGATGGCCATGACGGCCGGCGGCCACGGCGCCTCGACGGCCAACGCCACCCGCGCCGCCCTCGACGCCGCCGACATCGCCGCCACCGCCGGTCGTGTCCTGGCCCGTGGCGAGGGCTCGGACCTGGGGGTCATCAAGAGCGTGGTCACCGCGGCCGCGCTCGCCGCCGACCGGTGCGCGCGGGAGTGCGGCGCCCACGCCGAGCACAGCGAGCACTGCCGCATCCACTCCGAGACCGCCAGCAACACGGCCAGCCTGCTCTGGTCCCTGCTCGGCAACTGGAGCTGAGTGGACGGCACGGTGTCGACCTTGTCGGTGCGCCGGCCCGGTGTGACGGGGCCGGCGCACCGACGTGTGGGTCAGCAACCCTGGGTGGCGAGCCGCTGGCAACCCTGGGCGGCAAGCCACTGTGGGATCGACGGGTCCTCGTAGGTGGGGCCGAACGCGGCGTGGTAGTCCGGTTCGGTGAAGGCGTCGTTGTCGTACTCGGTGTACCGGACGAGGTTCGCCGCTTCCGCGGGGCCGGCGCCGGCGGTGGTGTAGGCGTCCCGCAGGAGTTGGGTGGAGTTGCGGCCGTAGGCCACGGGGAGCAGGTGGTCGTTGCGGCCGTGGGTGATCCAGACCGGGGTCCGGTCGGTCGCGATGCGGGCCGCCTGCTCGGCGCTGACCTGGAAGCCACCGGTGATCAACGCGGCGGTGAACAGGCCGGGGTGGGTGGCCATGGCCTCCCAGGCGAGGGTGGAGCCGTAGGAGACGGTGGAGGCGTAGACGCGGTCGCGGTCGACGCGGTGGGTCCGCGTGAAGTGCTCGACCAGCGCGACCATGTCGGCGGCCTCGGCCGGCGCCCCGACCCGCTGGTTCTGTGGCGCCAGCACGATGAACTCGCCTTGGGTCCACTCAGGACTGACCCACGCGGTGGCGGGGATGTCCGCCGCGAGCTGGACGCCCAGGTTGTCGCCGTCCCAACCCATGCCGTGCCCGGGCAGGATCACGACGAGCGGGTACACGCGGTGTGGGTCGCGGTGGCGGGGCAGGTGGTAGGCGTAGGGGAGCGGGGTGCCACCGCCCGTGAACGTGTCGAGGGTGAAGTCGTCGACGAGCAGGTTGGTCGTGCGGGCCGGCCGGTGGGCGGTGGGTGAACCGGGGACCTTTCCCCGCGCGGTGCGGATGTCCCCGCGCTGGACGAGTTCCACCGGTTGGTCCGGGTTCACCGTCACCGAGCAGAGACGCGTCGGGCACCGGGACACGATGACGGTGTTGCCGCCGGGGTCGCTCCGCGCGAGCTCGACGATGACGAAACGTCCCGGCGTGGACCGGCCGCTGGCCCGCAGGGCGGGCGAGCCGTTGGTGTAGACCCTCGTGATGGTGCGGTCGGCGCGCTTCGCGAGGTCCTCGACCGGGTTGTACCGGAAGTTGTAGATGCTGTCGCTCACCGCGAACGTGCCCCGGTCGAGCGATCGGGGGTCCACCGTGGCCCGGTACTCGACCGCCACGGCGGCGACCTTCTGCCCGTACGTGTACACCCGCGTGATCGCCGTGACGCCGCGGATCCCCGCCACGTCGGCCGCGGCCGGGCTGGCCAGTGCGCCGGCGAGCCCGGCCGCGACCAGGAGTCCGGCGACGTGACGAGTGCGCATGGCAGGGCTCCGTCCCGTTCGGCACCGTTGCTAAATCGGATTAGCTGGATTCTTGTGCGCCGGATGGGCGGCCGTCAAGGGGCGAAGGCCCGCCGGAGGGGACCGTTGCCGGTCGCGACCGCCGTCCCGACGGCGAACAGGCCGATGACCCCCTGCGCGATCCGCAGCCACAGCGGGTAGCCCGGCACGATGAGGGCGACCAGGATGAACCCGAGCGACTCGAGGTAGACGAAGACACGCAGGATCCGGTACGCCCGCCGGTGTCCGTGCTCGGACCGGACGGCGAGCACGGCGATGATCCCGGCGATCAGCACGACCACGGCGCACCGGATCCAGACGCCGGCGAACTCGCCCGTGTCCCCGTGCGGCACCACGAACACGGCCGCCAGCGTCAGCACGCTCGCGACCAGGTAGGCCATGGCCCACACCTTCAGCACACCGAACGCCCGGCGGATGTCCGGCTGCCGCAGCCGGTCGGTGGGAACCGTGCCGGTGGCGCCGCGCCCGACGGGGAGGAAACCGCTGAGAACCACGTGAACTCCCTTCGTTCGCCGACGAGGCTAGGAATTCCGTGGCCGGCCCGGAATGCGCCTGGACCCCGGCCGGGGTGGGCCTGGACCCACTCTTCGCGCGGGACCGCTGCGTGCGGCCGCGCCGCCCGGGAGAATGGCGGCGTGTCCCGGTTTCACGCAGGAGTGTTCCGCTCTCTCGGCGAGGGGTTCGTCCGCTCGCTCGTGCTCGTCGTGCTGACCGGGTTCGCGCCGGCGGTCTGGGTGGCCGCCGGCGTCTGGTTCCACGACCTGTTCGGCGGCGTGGCCGCCGCCCTCGGGTGCGTGCTCGCCGTGGTGGCCGTCAGCCTCGTGGTGTTCGCGCGCCCGGTGTGCGCCGCCGCGCGGTCCGCGGTGTCCCGCTGGACCGGGACGCAGCTCCGCGCCGCGTACCGCCCGCTCGTCCCGGTGACCAGGATGGCGACGGGCTACTGGTGGAACGGGTACGAGTACCACCGCCTCCGGCTGGTCTCGGAGTACCGGCGGTGGTTCCTCGCCAGGACGCGGGATCCCGCGGTGTGGCGGGACATGCTCTGGCTGCTGCTCGCCCCGCTCACCGTCGGGGTCGCCGCGGCCGCACCGCTGGCGCTGATCGGGGGAGCGCCGGCTGTGCTCGTCCTGGCTCCGCAGCCCTTCGGGATGGTCGTCGCGGTGTTGTCGGTCGTCGCCGGCGCGGCGCTGCTGCCCGTGGGGTGGCGGCTCGTCGAGCCCGTGGGACGCCGCCTGCTCGGGCCGTCGGTGCTGGTGCGGCTGAGCACCAGGATCGCGTCGCTGGTGCAGGGGCGGGCCGACCTCACCCAGGCGCAGGACGCCGAGCTGCACCGGATCGAGCGCAACCTCCACGACGGCGCGCAGGCACGGCTCGTCGCCATCGGACTGTCGCTGAGCGCGGCCGAGCGGCTGGTCGACACCGACCCGGCCGAGGCCAAGGCACTGCTGCGGCAGACCCGCGAGACCTCACGGGTCGCGCTCCGCGAGCTCCGGGAGCTCGTGCACGGCATCGTCCCGCCGGTGCTGCTGGAGCGCGGCCTCGTCGACGCGATCCGCGCGCTCGCCCTCGACGCGCCCGTGCGCGCCGGGGTCCGGTCCACTCTGGACGGCCGGCTGGAGACGCCGATCGAGTCGGCCCTGTACTTCGCGACCGCCGAGCTCGTCGCCAACGCCGTCAGGCACGCACCCGGCTCGGCCATCGACATCACCGTCGACCGCACCCGCGCGGGTGTCGCCGTCACCGTCGCCGACGACGGGCACGGCGGAGCCCACCCGGGCACCGGATCCGGCCTGGCCGGGATCGAGACCCGGCTCAGGGCGTTCGACGGGACCGTCCACATCGACAGCCCGCCGGGCGGCCCCACCCGCGTGACGCTGGAGGTGCCGTGCGGATCGTCGTAGCGGAGGACCTCTACCTGTTGCGGGACGGGCTGGTCCGGCTGCTCGAGGCGTACGGCCACGAGGTGGTGGCGGCCGTCGGGGACGGGCCGGCGACACTGCGTGCCCTCGCCGAGCACCGGCCGGACGTGGCGGTCATCGACGTCCGGTTGCCACCCACGTACTCCGACGAGGGTCTCCAGGCGGCGCTCGCGGCGCGGCGGGAGCGGCCGGGCCTGCCGGTGCTCGTGCTGTCCCAGCACATCGAGCAGCTCTACGCCCGCGAGCTGCTCGCCGACGCCCGCGGCGGCGTCGGCTACCTGTTGAAGGACCGGGTGTTCGACGCCGAGCAGTTCGTCGAGGCGGTGGAACGCGTCGCGCAGGGCGGCACGTCCCTCGACCCCACCGTGGTGGCGAAGATCCTGAACGCCCGCCACACCTCACCACTCGACGCCCTCACCGACCGCGAACGCGAGGTCCTCGCCCTGATGGCCGAGGGCCTGTCGAACCAGGCCGTCGCGGCACGCCTGTTCCTCAGCGAGGGCGCGATCAGCAAACACACCACCGCGATCTTCGCGAAGCTCGGCATCACCCTCAACGACAACAACAACCGCCGCGTCCTCGCCGTGCTGACCTTTCTGGGCGCCGCCGGAACCGCCTGAGGCCCGACCTTCCACCGCTAGAGGGCAGGTCCGTGCTGTCGACCGCCGCCGCGTCACCGGGAAACGACCGTGAATTCGGCGCTGTGCTCGTCCGGCCCGACGGCACAATCGCCTGGGCCGGTGACCGCGACCCGGATCGCGAGGCGTTCGAACGGGCCGCCACCCCATGGTTCGGTGCCGTTTTCTCCCGTGGGCGACACAGGAATGCGTGCCATAACCAAACCCGATCGTTACGCGGGCGCCGATATTCTGGCGTCGCCATACTGGGGGGCGAGCGGGATGTGGGGGAATTACCACGTCAGGGAATTCGTACCACAGCGGTGCGAAGCGCCGCCGTGGATTTGTTCACGTGCCGGAGCTCGATCCGGAGTCGATCGCCGCGGTGCGCACCCTGGTCGAGCTCAGTGGGCTGCTGCGGGAGTTGCGCCGCCGCGACGCCCGGCAGCGAGCCGCCCGGGAGATCAGCTACCGCCAGCTGGCCGCCAAGACCGGCTGGTCGCGCACCGTCATCGGGGGCTATCTCACCGGCCGGACCCTGCCACCCGCCTGCCGGTTCGATGCCGCGGCCCTGTTCAGGTCCGGCGTGCTCGACGACATCCTGCTCGTCATCAGCTGGACCGGGCAGGCCCCCGCGTGGGAGCCGTCGCATTGACGGTCACATTCGCCGGTCTGACCGTTTTATCGGTAATCGGGGATTTGTGAATGTGGCTTCATAGTGGGAAATCTGGGATTCCCATACGACTTTCGGATGTCAGTCCGTCCTGTGGTGCAGATCTAGTTTGGGAGTTGCTCACCATGAGCGATACCCCTGCATTCGGAAGGACGGGAAAATGCGGAAGTCGAGGGCTTGGGCGGCGGTGCTCGGTGCCGTTGTCGCGTTGGGTGTGACGGTGTCGGGGCAGGCGGCGGCGCAGCCGGCCTCCCCGGACATCATCGGTGGCGGGACGGTCAGCTCGGCGCCGTGGGGCGCGCAGATCTACTGGGACAACGTCACCACGTTCGGTGGTTTCGAGTGCTCCGGCACGATCATCGCCGCGCGGTGGGTGCTGACCGCGCAGCACTGTCTGAACTCCGCCGGCATGCACGTGCGGGTCGGCAACGTGAACCTCGGGCAGGGGACCCTGGCCGCGGTGGACCGGAAGGTGGCCTCCCCGTCCGGCGACATGGGGCTGCTGCACCTGTCCAGCGCCGTGTCGACCACCTACATGACGCTCGCCGCCGGCAACCCGCCGGTCGGTTCCACCAACCAGATCTACGGCTGGGGCCGCACCCTGAACCAGAGCCCGCCCTCGTCGGTGCTGAAGACGGCCAACGTGCGGGTGAAGGGGTCGAGCCGCGACGCGTACGGCGGTGAGGCCATCGCCAGCCGCGGTGTCAACGGCTCCGCCTGGCACGGCGACTCCGGCGGCCCGGAGGTCTACAACGGCCAGCAGGTCGGTGTCTGCTCCACCGGCAGCAACTCCGGCTCCAACCCGCAGGGCACGCAGAACTACGCCAGCATCGCGGCCAACCGCACGTGGATCAGGTCCACCACGGGCGTCTGATCCCGGCCGGGACAGTGGTTGATGGCGGCGGCGGGGCGTCGCCATCAACCGGTCAGCCCGGGGCGGCGTTCGAGGTCGGCGTGGTCATCCGGCGTGGCGGACCCGGAAGCGGGCCGGTTCCGCCGGGTCCCGGTCCACGACCTGGACCGGCGGCCACGCCCACTGCCACACGCCGACGCCCGGCGTGCGGGAGAACCGGATCCGCCCACGCGTGCCGTCGACCGCGACACGCGACCAGGACTCGGCGACGCGGGCCCGGTCCACGCCGTGGGCACGCAGCACCTCGGCGAGGACGGCGATCGTGTCGTACCCCTCGAAGGCGACGAACGAGGGCGCACCGCCCAGCCGCGCACGGAGGGCCGTCTCGACCCGTACCCCGAGCGGGCTGAGGCGCTCGGGCAGGTAACGCAGGAACGGCACTCCGGCACCCTCGGCACCCAGCAGCGCGGCCCATTCGGCGAGCTCCGGCTGCCCGGCCGGCGCCCCGACCAGGATCTCGCCGAGACGCGGGTCGCGGCGCACGGACCGCACGATCGACACGGCCGGCTCCGGGAGGCCGACCAGGAGCAGGAGGGCCGTCGCGCGACTGTCGGCGAGCGCGTCGCACACGGCCGCGGGCGCGTCCGTGCCGAGTTCGACCACGGTGCCGCCGCGGGCGGCGAGGTGGTCCCGCAGGATCCGGGTCCCGGACGCCCAGTAGACACTCGGCTGGGCCACCACCGCGACGCGGCCGTGCCCCGCGCCGAGGAGGAAGTCCGCGTAGATCCGCCAGCCGTGGGACTGCGCCGGGCACAGGCGCGCGACCCACTCCGTCGGCTCTTCGGTGAGCGCGTCGAGCACCGCGGACGAGCAGAGGAACGGCAGGCGAAGGGCGTCGGCCCGCGCGGCGGCGGCGCGGGCGACGACGCTGTGGTATTCCCCCGCCAGGGCGGCCACCCCCAGGCCGGCCAGCTCGTCCACGGCCGCCGCGGCCTTCTCCGGGTCGGCCGCGGTGTCCCGGACCACCAGCTCGAACGGCCGTCCGCCGGCCTCGTTGACGTCGGCCACCGCCAGCTCGAGCCCCGCGAGCAGGTGCTCGCCCGCCCCGACCCAGCCGGGCCGGGTCAGCGGCACGAGCACGCCGATCCGGACGGGTGAACGTCGGCCACTGTCACCATGATCCATGCCGATACTGTGACTCATGGCTGGCGCGGACTCATGGCCGGCGCGGACTCAGGGCCGGCGGGTCAGGAACAGCGCGGGGAGGATCAGCACCGCGGTGAGGACGAACGTGGCCGGGTAGCCGGCCGAGGTGATCACCAGGCCCGCGCCGAGGGCGCCGGCCGCCATGCCGAGGTCGTAGGCGGCGTTCCAGATCGCGCTCACCGCGCTCTCCCCACCGGCCGGCACCCGGTTGTACATCAGCGCCAGCGTCCCGTTCTGCAGCGCCCCGAACCCGATGCCGAACACCAGCGCCCCGCCGACCACCGCGGCCGGGGTGCCCGTCGCGGCGAGAGCCGCCATGCCCGCGGCGGACAGCACCACGCCCGGCGCCAGCAGGCACGCCGGCCCGTGGCGGTCACCGATCCGACCCGCGACCCAGCGGGTCACCGTGGCCGCGGCGGGCTGGGCGAGCAGCGCGGTCGCGGCGACCCACGCCGGCTGGTCCGACGTGGCGAGCGGGAGGAACGTCACCAGCACGCCGACCGCCGCCGTCGACGCCGCGAAGATCGTCGCGGGGCGCACCAGCACGGGGTTGCGCAGGCCGGCGAGCACGCCGTGGTCGTCGGCGGGGGTCGCGGCGCGGCGCGGGAGGCCGGGCACGGACAGCAGCGCCAGCAGCGTGGCGACCGCCGTCACCACGAACACGGGGGAGTAGCCCCAGTGCGCCGCCGCCCACACGCCGGCGGGCAACGCGAGCAGGCCCGGCACCCCGCCGACGATCCCGACCAGCGCGAGGCCCTCGCCGCGCCGGTCCGCCGGGATCAGCAGGGCGGTGACGGCGCCGCCGGCCACGACCGCGATCGCGAAGCCGGCCCCGCGCACCACGCTGACCGCGACGATCACCCGGATGTCGTCGCTGACCGTGAGGATGATCGTCGGCGCGCCGAGCAGGACCAGGCCGGTGGCCAGCGCCCACCGGTAGCCGACCCGCACGACCAGCCTCGGCGTCACCAGCTCGGCGGCCACGGTGGCCAGCAGCAGCGCGACGGTCGCCAGCCCGGCGCCGCTGTCCGAGCCGCCCTCCCGGGCGTACAGCGGCACCACCGACAGGGGCAGGTAGAAGCCGATCGACGAGCCGACGATCGAGACGAACCGCAGGAGCAGGGCCCGGGACACGAGCGGGGTCCGGGATGGCCGGGTGAGCAGGTCGGTGGTCATGGCAGCAACGCTATGAGCGAACCGGGTCACCGGTAAGGTCCAGTTTCATGCCTGTGGAGTGGGCCGGTTTGGGTCCGGAGCTGCTGATCACGATCGACCGGGACGGCGGCGCCGGCCTCCGCGCGCAGCTCGAGGACCAGCTGCGCGACGGCATCCGCCGCGGCCGCCTCGCCGGCGGCGAGCGGCTGCCGTCCTCGCGTGAGCTCGCCAGGGCCCTCGGCCTGTCCCGGGGACTGGTCCAGGACTGCTACGCCCAGCTGCACGCCGAGGGGTACCTGACCAGCCGCCCGGGCTCGGCCACCCGCGTGGCGGCCGGCGCGGCGCCCCGCGCGGACCAGGCGCCGGAGCCGAGCCGGCCGAGCCCGCGGCGCTACCCGGTCGCCGACTTCCGCCACGGCGTCCCCGACCTGCGCCTGGCACCCCGCGAGGACTGGGCGTGGGCGGTCCGCGAGGTCTGCCGCACCGCCCCGAACAGCGCCTTCGACTACGGCGACCCGCTGGGCACGCGGCGGCTGCGCGACGTGCTCGCCGCCTACCTGCGCCGCGTGCGGGCGGTCGACGCGACCGGCGACCAGGTGGTCGTCTGCACCGGCATGGCCCAGGCCCTCGGGCTGGTGCTCCGCGCGCTCGACGCCGGCACCCTCGCCTTCGAGGACCCCGGCGCCCCCGGATCGACGACCGCGCAGGCGACCGCCGCCGGGATGGCGGCCGTGCCCGTCCCGGTCGACGAGGACGGTCTCGACGTCGACGCGCTGGCCCGCAGCGGGGCGCGGGTCGTGCTCGTGACCCCGGCCCACCAGTGGCCGACCGGGGTGGTGCTCGCCGGGCACCGCCGGCAGGAGCTGATCGCGTGGGCCCACCGGCACGACGGCGTCATCCTCGAGGACGACTACGACGCCGAGTTCCGCTACGACCGCGACCCGGTCGGCTCGCTCCAGGGGCTCGCGCCGGACCGCGTGGTCTCGCTGGGGACGGTCAGCAAGTCGCTCGCGCCGGCCCTGCGCCTCGGTTGGCTGGTCGCGCCGGACCGGCTGGTCGGCCCGCTGGCGCGCGGCAAGCACGTCGCCGACCGCGGCAGCCCCGGCCTCGACCAGCTGGCCCTCGCCACGCTCATCGAGTCCGGCCGCTACGACCGGCACCTCCGGCGGGCCCGCACGGAGTACGCCGCCCGCCGCGAGGTGCTGCTCGGCGCCCTCGCCACCCACGCGCCCGGGCTACGGGTGACCGGCCTGGCGGCGGGGTTCCACGCCGTCCTGCACCTGCCAGCCGGCGCCGACGAGGGCGGGGTGATCGAGGAGGCCGCCCGGCGCGGGGTGGGCCTGTACGGGATGGCTGGGTTGTATGCCGCGTCCGGTCCCGGCGAGCCGCGCCTCGTGCTCGGCTTCGGCGACACCCCGCGACAGGCGGTCGAGGAGGGCATCGCCGCGATCGCCGACCTGCTCACACAAGGAGACTGCGCCTAACCTGTGCCTGTGACCGATCGTGTCCGGCGGAACGTCCGGGTTGAAGGGGTCGTGCAGGGCGTCGGGTTCCGGCCCTTCGTCTACGGCCTCGCCCACCGGACCGGGGTCGCCGGGCGGGTCGGGAACGACGTGCACGGTGTCTTCGTCGAGATCGAGGGCACCCGGTCGCAGGTGGACGCCTTCCTCGCCGGCCTGGTCGAGCAGGCGCCGCCGCTCGCCGAGATCGAGCGGATCACCACCAGCGTCGCCGCGCCCACCGGCGCCGGGGACTTCACGATCGTCGCCAGTGACGCCGCCGGGCAACGCCGGACCCTCGTCTCCGCGGACAGCGCCACCTGCGACGACTGCCTGCGCGAGCTCTTCGACCCGGCCGACCGGCGCCACGGCTACCCGTTCGTCAACTGCACGAACTGCGGACCACGGTTCACGATCGTCCGCGACGTGCCCTACGACCGTCCACTCACGACGATGGCCGGCTTCGCCATGTGCCCGCCCTGCGCCGCCGAGTACCACGACCCCGCCGACCGGCGGTTCCACGCGCAGCCCACCTGCTGCCCCGACTGCGGGCCCCGGCTGACCCTCGGCGACAGCACGGAGCCGATCCCGGACGCCGCGAGGCTCCTGCGGGACGGGAAGGTGGTGGCCGTCAAGGGAATCGGCGGCTACCACCTCGCCGTGCTGGCCGGCGACGAGTCCGCGGCCGCGACCCTGCGGCGGCGCAAACACCGCGAGGACAAGCCGTTCGCCGTCATGGTGTCCGATGTGGACGAGGCGGGCCGGCTGTGCGTGCTGGACGGGACCGCCGTCGAGCTGCTCGCCGGCCGGCGCCGGCCGGTCGTGCTCCTCGACCGGCGGCCGGGCACGGCGGTCGCGCCGTCGGTGGCGCCCGGCAACCGGCAGCTCGGCCTCATGCTCCCCTACAGCCCCCTGCACCACCTGCTGCTCCGCGCGGTCGGCGCGCCGATCGTGCTCACCAGCGGCAACGTCTCCGACGAGCCGATCGCCTACACCGACGACGACGCGGCCGCCCGGCTGTCCGGCATCGCCGACGCGTTGCTCACCCACGACCGCCCCATCCACATCCGCACCGACGACTCGGTCGTGCGGCCCTTCCTCGGCAGGGAGACGGTGCTGCGCCGCTCCCGCGGCTACGTGCCGGAGCCGGTGACGCTGCGCATGAGGATGCCCCGGCCGGTGCTGGCCTGCGGCGCCGAGCTGAAGAACACCTTCTGCCTGGCCAAGGACCGGCACGCGTTCGTGTCCCACCACATCGGCGACCTGGAGAACTACGAGACGCTCCGGTCCTACACCGAGGGCATCGAGCACTTCCGCCGGCTGTTCGACATCGACCCGGCGCTGGTCGCGCACGACCTGCACCCCGAGTACCTGTCCACCAAGCACGCCCAGGAGCTGGCGGGCGTCGAGCTGGTCGGCGTGCAGCACCACCACGCGCACATCGCCTCCTGCCTCGCGGACAACGGCGAGACCGGCCCGGTCATCGGTGTCGCGTTCGACGGTCTCGGCTACGGCACCGACGGCACGATCTGGGGCGGCGAGTTCCTCCTCGCCGACCTGCGCGGGTTCACCCGGCTCGCGCATCTGGCGCCGGTCCCCATGCCGGGCGGGACCGCGGCCATCCGGCAGCCGTGGCGGATGGCCGCCGCCTACCTCGACGCGGCCTACGACGGCACGCCGCCACCCGGCCTGGAGGTGGTGCGCCGCAACGAGTCCAGGTGGGAACCCGCGCTGGCGATCGCCCGGCGCGGCGTCAACTCGCCGCTCACCTCCAGCGCCGGCCGCCTGTTCGACGCCGTCGCCGCCCTGCTCGGCCTGCGGGACACCATCAACTACGAGGGCCAGGCGGCGGTCGAGCTGGAGCAGCTGGCCGACCCGGCCGAACGCGACGCCTACCCGGCCGCCACCGGCGACACGATCGCCGGCGCCGACCTCGTCCGCGCGGCCGCCGACGACCTGCGGGCCGGCGTCGCGACCCCGGTGATCGCGGCCCGGTTCCACAACGGCGTCGTGGACGCGATCGTCCGCACCTGCCTGCGGCTGCGCGACCGGACGGGCATCGCGGACGTCGCGCTGTCCGGCGGCGTGTTCCAGAACCTGCTCCTGCTGCGGGGCTGCGTGGACCGGTTGGGCGCCAACGGTTTCCGCGTGCTGACGCACGCCAGGGTGCCCACCAACGACGGCGGGATCAGCCTCGGCCAGGCCGTGGTCGCGGCCGCGTGCGACGGTCCGCTCACATCTTCCGGATCGCCCGGTACCGCCGCAGGTCCGGCAGGGACCTGACGACCACGACCACGACGATCCCGGCGACCAGGGCCGCCAGCACCACCTTCAGCATCACACGTCCCTTCTCTCCTCGACCCCGGCCAGCAGCGCGGCCAGCGTGCTGTCCCACGTCGGCAAGGCGTTGCGGCTCTTGAAGCGCCGCAACGCCGCCATCGTGTCCAGGCTGACGCGGAACCAGGCGCTGTCGGGGAAGTGCAGGCCGACCGTCTCCCGCCACACCGCGACGGGCAGCGCGTACGCGCTCTCCTTGCTCCACGGCACCTGGCACACGGCCATCCGGCCGTCCTCGACCCCGAAGATCGTGCCGCTGAACAGCAGCAGCAACGGGATGACCCCGTCGGTCAGCGCGCTGAAGTACTTCGTGGACGCGATCTCGAGGTCGTACGTGCAGGGCAGCGGCAGGTCGTGCGTGACACTGCCGGTGAAGCCCGGCACCATCGTGGACAGGGTGGCGAGCTGCAGCGGCTTCAGTGTGTCGTGCCACCGGTCGGTGTCGCCGAACAGGTCCTGGAGGTGCTCGGCCTCCTCGGCCGAGTACCGGCGGCGCTGCGGCTCGATGCGGAGCTGGCAGCGCAGCGCGACGGCGGCGACCGGGGCGCCGGTGGTCTCGGCGATGCGCAGCCGCAGGGTCATGGCGGGCACCGCGGAGTACCGCTCGGCGTGCGCCCCGACGCAGTCGAACACGAGGTCAGCCATGGGCGCGCGCCCGGATCGCGGCGAAGAACTCGTCGATGCGCCGATGGGCCTCCGCGCCGCCGTCGAAGCCCTTCCAGTGCGTCCTGACCAGCCCGACCAGCTCGTAGCAGGCGTCGACGGGCACCAGGAAACACTCCCCGTCGTGGACGAGGATCGCCTCCACCTCGGGGAGGGCGGCGGTCAGCGTCGGGTACTTCGCGCCGAGCAGCCGCCACGCGTCGAGGTTCAGCAGGCACTCGGTGGCGCCGGCAGGGCTCGGGTAGAACGCGGTCGTGCCCTGCTCACCCCGCAGGAAGAACGCCGACCCGACCGGGATGCCCAGCCCTTCCCACTCGATCGCGGACAGCCGTTTGCCCGCCTCGTACCGGTCCGGCACCGCCCGGTACCGACCGCTGTCGTAGGCGAACAACAGGTAGCACGGCCGGCACGAGCACAGCAGCGACCGCCGCTCGGTGTCGACGACGTGCCCGTGTCCGGGCCCGGCCACGGCACGGCAGAACTCGCACAGCTCGTCGGCCGCGGGCGGAGGCGGAGGCGGCGGGGTCGGGGCCGCCCCCACGAACCGGCGCAGGCCACTCATGACGGCACGGTCCTGGGCACCGCGACCCGCACACCCGCGCTGTCGGACAGCAGCGGCACCGGCTCGAGGTGGTGGGGGACGCCGTCGAGGCCGCGGCCCGCGAGGTGGAGGTCGAACCGGGTGCCGCACCGCGGGCAGGTGAGGGCCGCGCCGGCCAGGGTGCCGGCCGACAGCGACGAGCCGCAGGCCGCGCAGGAGTCGCGGTAGGCGTAGCGGGTGCCGCGGACCGCGCAGACCAGCACCGCGGCCCCACCGACGTCGACGACCACGGGCCGGTCGGATGGTGGGCCGAGGTCGGGCAGTGTCACCCAGCCGCCGTCCGCGTGCCAGCCCGGCGGCGGACCCATGCCGACCTGGAGCAGGGGCGAGTCGACCACCCCCGCGACCTCGATGCCGGTCAGCTCGGGCGCCGCCTCCTGGACCGCGCCCTCGATCGCCATCTTCACCGTGAGGGTCGAGGAGGCGCAGCCGTCGCAGCTGCCGCGCAGCCGCAGGTGCGCCACGCCGTCCTCGACACCCAGGTACTCGACGCCGCCGGCGTGCGATCCCAGATAGGGGCGGATCCGGTCGAGCGCACGCTGGACGCGGGTCCCGACGTCGAGTGGATGCAGGTCGTGCAGCAGCAGGAGGCTCTCCACCACGTCGTCGGCGGCCAGCCGGGTGAGCTGGTCGGTGTCGAGCTGCGCCACGATCCGCGCCAGCCCCTCGCCGTACATCTCGACGAGGAGGCGGACGAGCTCCTCCGCCGTGTCGCGGTGCGGTCCGGCCTGCAGGCCGGCGAGTAACTCCTCGATCCGGGCACCGGTCGTCCGTGCGTTGCCCACCATGTCAGTACTCGGCGTTGAACGCGTGCGGGGTGTGCAGCTTCGTCAGCGTCTTCCCGGTGCCGAGCGACATGTGCACGCCACACGGCAGGCACGGGTCGAAGCTGCGCACGGCCCGCATGATGTCGATGCCCTTGAAGCTCTCCGGCGGGTTCTCCTCGAAGATCGGCGTGTTCTGCACCGCGTCCTCGTACGGGCCCGGCGTGCCGTAGGTGTCCCGCACGCTCCCGTTCCACGGCGTCGGCGGGTACGGGTGGTAGTTCGCGATCTTGCCGCCCCTGATCACCATGTGGTGGGACAGCACGCCGCGCACCGCCTCGGTGAAGCCGACGCTGACGCCCTCGGCCGGCACCGTGAACGGCTCCCACGTCCTGGTGTGGCCGGCGCGGATCTCGGCGAGGGCCTTCTCGACGAAGGTCAGCGCGAGCGCGGCGGAGTAGGCCTGGAAGTACGTGCGGGCCCGGTTGCGCTCGATCGCGTTGCTCCACTGTGGAATCTTCCACTCGAACCGCACCTCGGGTCTGGTCGCCGAGCGGGGGAGCGAGATCTCGACGCTGTGGCCGGTCGCCCTGACGTAGTCGGTGTTGACCAGCCCGGCGAGCGCGGTCGCCCACAGGCGGGCGATCGGACCGCCGCCGGTGTCGAGCGCGAGGTGGTCCTTGCCGTCGAACCAGCGCGGCGACATGGTCCACGAGTACTTGTCGTCGAAGTCGCGTTTGGCCGGTCGCGGGATCGTGTGCTGGTTCCACGGGTGCCGGCGGTCGACGTCGTTGCCGAGCGGGTCCTTGGTGACGAACATCGGCTGGTCCTCCCAGTCCTCGTAGAACGAGTGGCCGAGGAGGATGCGGATGCCGAGGTTGATGTCGAGCAGGCTCGTGGTGACCAGCTTGCCGTCGACCACCACGCCGGGGGTGACGAACATCCTGCGGCCCCACGACTCCATGTTCGGATAGGTGAAGTCGCAGTACTCGGGGTCGTTGAGGCTGCCCCAGCAGCCGAGCAGGATGCGCCGTTGCCCGACCTTCTCGTAGCCGGGCAGTGCCTCGTAGAAGAAGTCGAACAGGTCGTCGTGCATGGGCACGACCCGCTTCATGAACTCGACGTAGCGCATGAGGCGGGTGAGGTAGTCGGTGAACAGCTGCACGGTCGCGACCGTGCCCACGCCGCCGGGGTACAAAGTGGACGGATGGACGTGCCTGCCCTCCATGAGGCAGAACATCTCCCGCGTGTACCGGGACACCTGCAGCGCCTCGCGGTAGAACTCGCCCTCGAGGGGGTTGAGCGAGCGCATGATGTCGCCGATGGTCCGGTAGCCGTGGTCGGCCGCGTGCGGGGCCTCGGTGCCGTTGGCCCGCTCCAGCACGCCGGGGTTGGTCTCGGCGACCATCTTCTCGCAGTAGTCCACCCCGACCAGGTTCTCCTGGAAGATGTTGTGGTCGAACATGTACTCGGCGGCCTCGCCGAGGTTGATGATCCACTCGCCGAGGTGCGGCGGGCGCACGCCGTAGGCCATGTTCTGGTTGTACACCGAGCAGGTGGCGTGGTTGTCACCGCAGATGCCGCAGATGCGGCTGGTGATGAAGTGCGCGTCGCGCGGGTCCTTGCCCTTCATGAAGATGCTGTAGCCGCGGAAGATCGACGACGTGCTGTGGCACTCGACGACCTCCTTCGCCGCGAAGTCGATCTTCGTGTAGATCCCGAGGCTGCCGACGATCCTGGTGACCGGGTCCCATGCCATCTCAACGAGTTCGCGCTTGCCCGGCTCGTCGACGAGCGGGCGTTCGCTGGCCTTCGTCATCGTCCTCTCCTCACCAGGTTGCCTTGTAGCCCGACAGGAGCTCGTCGCCCTTGGCCCGCCACCTGGGTTCGGAGTCCGCCGTCTTCATCGTGAAGCCGCGCAGCGCGCGGATCACCGTGCCGTACATGCCGGTCGCCGCCGCGGACACCTTCGAGCCGGGTGGTGAGTCCATGAACGGCATGAACTTGTCCGGAAAGCCGGGCATCGTGCACGCGATGCAGATGCCCCCGACGTTGGGGCAGCCGCCGACCCCGTTGATCCACCCGCGTTTCGGGACGTTGCACTTGACGACCGGGCCCCAGCAGCCGAGCTTCACCAGGCACTTCGGTGAGCCGTACTCCTTCGCGAACTCGCCCTGCTCGTAGTAGCCGGCGCGGTCGCAGCCCTCGTGGACGGTCGCGCCGAAGAGCCAGTTGGGGCGCAGCGCCTCGTCGAGCGGGATCATCGGCGCCTTGCCGGCGGCCTGGTACAGCAGGTACAGGAGCGTCTCGGACAGGTTGTCCGGATGGGTGGGACAGCCGGGGACGCACACGATCGGGATGCCCGCCCTGGATTTCCAGTCCCAGCCCAGGTAGTCGGGCACCCCCATGGCGCCGGTCGGGTTGCCGGCCATGGCGTGGATGCCGCCGTAGGTGGCGCACGTGCCGACGGCGAGCACGGCCAGTGCCTTGGGGGCCAGGCGGTCCAGCCACTCGTTGGTCGTCATGGGCTGGCCGGTCTCGGGATTGTTCCCGAAGCCGCACCAGTACCCTTCCTTCTTGATCGCCTCGTTCGGGATGGATCCCTCGATGACGAGCACGAACGGCTCCAGCTCGCCGCGGTCGGCCTTGTGCCACCACTCGATGAACGTGTCCGCGCCCTGCTCGGGGCCGCACTCGAAGTCGATCAGCGGCCAGTGCACGGCGACGCGCGGCAGGCCGGGCAGCGCGCCGAGCACGATCTCCTCGATGCTCGGCTGGGTCGCCGCCGTCAGCGCCACCGAGTCGCCGTCACAGCCGAGACCGCCATTGATCCACAGAATGTGCACGACGGGTTCGGTGCCGGTTTCGGCGGGCATGCGGAAAACGTTAGACCCGGGCCAGGACGGCAGCAAGGGGAAACGGGACACAATTGTCCTGACGGCCTTCTTCCCCGCATGTAGACTCGTTGTGTCACAAGGTATGGCGGGTGGCGGAAAGTGACTGAGCACAACGACAACGAGTCGGCGCAGCCGGTGGAGGTGCGGCCGGTGGTCGTGCTGTCCCAGACATTTCCCGCGCGACCGTCCTCGATTCCCGAAATCCGTGAATTCGTGCGGCGGTGCCTGGCCGACTCCCCGCTGACCCCGGAGGACAACGCGGCGGTCCGCGAGACCGTGTTCCGCGCGCTCCTCGACGCCGCCGGCCCCACCGGGACCATCCAGATCTCGTTCCGCATCTTCCCTGAGCAGGTGGAGGTCGACGTGCTGCACTCGCACCCCGACCTGGGGGAGGGAGAGCCGCTGGGGCGCATGGGGGAGCTGCCGCTCCCACCCGTGACGGCCACGCCGGCCACGTTCGCCGACTGGATGTCCGGGGTGCTGCGCCGGGAGGGGCTCACCCACGAACAGGCCGCCCGGCAGCTCGGGGTGTCGGTGAAAACCGTGAACCGCTGGGTAGGTGGTGAAACAGAGCCGAGACTGCGTGATCTGCGGCGGATTACGGAATTGTTCGGCGACCCGCCGCTGTCCTGAAATCGCGGATTCACCGAACGCGGACGGCGCTACTCCATCTCACCGATGGCCATTGACGTCCCGGAGTGACCGGCGAACACTTGTGTCGTTCCTCGGGACAGAGGTGTCCGATGACTTGTCCGGCGGTCAACCCGGTACGCGAGCGACATTGGGTCTGCGCCCGCAGAATGCGCGAACGCAGGCTCGCGCAGGGGCTGACGCAGCGGGAAGTCGTCGGACGACTGGAGGTTCGCGGGATACGCACCACCAACCGTGCGATCAGCACGATGGAGAACGGCCGGGGCCTCGACCTCGGCCTGCTGCCCGAGCTCGCCGAGGCACTCGACTGCACCGTCACCTACCTGCTCGGCCTGACCGGCGACCCGCATTCCTGGCAGCCGGACCGCCAGCCGCGGATGCCGGACGGCGCCGCCACCTCCCATCGACCATTCCGGACGGAGGCGAGAACCGGTCCGACTGCCAACAACTGACCGCATCTCCCACCACACCAGGGGTTGTTGACCAATGACAAGGGTGTCATCGGTGCGGGGACACACGCGCGTCGAGGACCTGTTCGCCCGGCGGGCCGCTCCGCTCGCCGACCTGGCGGACCACGCCGAGGACGTCGCCCGCACCTGCTATGCGATGGCGCGGCGGTTCCACCGCGGCGGCAAGCTCGTCGTGTTCGGCAACGGCGGCCCGAGCACCGACGCCCAGCACGTCGCCGTCGAGTTCGTCCACCCGGTGATCGTCGGGAAGAGGGCGCTGCCCGCGGTGTCGCTCACCGCGGACATCGCGACCGTGACCGGCGTCGCCAACCGGGTCGGACTGGCCGAGGTGTTCGCCCACCAGATCCGCCTGCTCGCCGAGCCGGCCGACATCGCGCTCGGCCTGTCCACCGACGGGCACTGCGCGAATGTCCTCAGTGGACTGGAGCAGGCCCGCGACCTCGGCATGCTGACCGTCGCGCTGCTCGGCGGCGACGGCGGGGCCGTCGCCGCGAGCGGGCTCGTCGACCACGTCCTGGTGGCCGCGGCCACCGACCCGCGGGTGGTCAAGGAGGTGCACGTGACCATGTACCACGTCCTGTGGGAGCTGGTGCACGTGTTCTTCTCCCAACCCGGGGTGTTCGATCCGGGGGTCGTGCGATGAGCTCACCCGAGTGCCACGACGACGTGTGCGTCACCTGCTCGGACACCGCGGTGGCGGTGACCGTGCTGAACCTGCTCGGCGACGGGCTGGCCGAGGTCGCGACCGGACGCGGCACCGAGGAGGTGAGCGTCGCGCTCGTGCCGGCGAGGGTCGGGGACACCGTCCTGGTGCACGCGGGCGAGGCGATCGCCCTTCTCGGAAGCGGTGCGCCGTGACCGGGCCCGGCGAGGACGTCGCGTCGCTGTACCCGTTCCTGTATTCGGGCGGGTCCGATGTGGACGCGGTGCTCGCGCAGGTCCGTGCGTCCACCGTGGACAAGGCGCGGGAGATCACCGAGCTGCGGGCGCGGGTGCTGCGGGCCGACGGCGCCCGGCTCACGGCGTGCGCGGCGGCGATGGCCGAACGGTTCGACGCGGGTGGGCGGCTGCTCGCGTTCGGCAACGGCGGCAGCGCCACCGACGCGCAGGACCTCGTGGGCCTGTTCGTCAGCCCGGCCGACGACTCGACGCCGCTGCCCGCGTTCAGCCTCACCGCCGACATCGCCGTGATCACCGCGCTCTCCAACGACGTCGGGTTCGACGTGGTGTTCGCCCGCCAGGTCGGCGCGTTCGGCCGGAGCACCGACATCGCGGTCGGGCTGTCCACGAGCGGGAACTCGGCGAACCTCCTGCGTGCCTTCGACGAGGCAGGCAGGCGCGGCATGCTCACGGTCGGCGTCGCCGGCTACGACGGCGGGAAGATGGCCGAGCTGGACAGCATCGACCACCTCTTCGTGGTGCCGTCGCCGTCGGTGCACCGGATCCAGGAAGCGCAGACCACCATCTACCACGCACTGTGGGAGCTGACCCATGACCGCATCAACCGACACCACCCCGCACGCGCGGTCCGATGAGGACGAGGCCGTCGTCCACATCCTGTGGATCAACGCGGGCCTGAGCTGTGACGGCGACTCGGTGGCGCTGACGGCGGCCACGCAGCCGAGCATCGAGGAGATCGTGCTGGGCGCGTTGCCGGGGCTGCCGAAGATCGCCGTGCACTGGCCGCTGATCGACTTCGAGTGTGGGCCCGAGCAGGGCGCGGACACGTTCATCGAGTGGTGGCACAAGGCCGACCGCGGTGAGCTGGAGCCGTTCGTGCTCGTGGTCGAGGGCTCGATCCCGAACGAGGCGATCAAGAAGGAGGGGTACTGGTGCGGCTTCGGGAACAACCCGGAGACGGGCCAGCCCATGACCACGAGCGAGTGGATCGACCGGCTGGCGCCGAAGGCGCTCCTCGTGCTGGCGGTCGGCACGTGCGCGACCTACGGCGGCATCCACGCGATGGCCGGCAACCCGACCGGCGCGATGGGGGTGCCGGACTACCTGGGCTGGGACTGGAAGTCCAAGGCCGGTATCCCGATCGTGTGCGTGCCGGGCTGCCCGATCCAGCCGGACAACCTGTCCGAGACGCTCCTGTACCTGCTGTACCAGGCGGCGGGACAGGCGCCGATGATCCCGCTGGACGAGCAGCTGCGGCCGACCTGGCTGTTCGGGGCGACCGTCCACGAGGGCTGTGACCGCGGCGGCTACTACGAGCAGGGTGAGTTCGCGAAGGAGTACGGCTCACCGAAGTGCCTGGTGAAGCTCGGCTGCTGGGGTCCGGTGGTGAAGTGCAACGTGCCCAAGCGCGGCTGGATCAACGGGGTCGGCGGCTGCCCCAACGTCGGGGGCATCTGCATCGGCTGCACGATGCCGCACTTCCCCGACCAGTTCATGCCGTTCATGGACGCGCCGCCGGGGTCGCGGATCTCCGCGACGGGCAGCAAGGTGTACGGCTCGGTGATGCGGCGGCTGCGGCAGATCACCGAGCGCAAGGCCGACCGCGAGCCGAAGTGGCGGGCCAGGGGCCGCGAGCTGACCACCGGGTACCGCGCGGACTGGTGACATGGCCGCGATGGGTTCGCTGGACCGCGCCCGCGAGGTCGCGGACGCCGTGCTGTACGAGGGATACCTGCTCTACCCGTACCGCGCGTCGGCGGCCAAGAACCGCGTCCGCTGGCAGTGGGGCGTGCTGATGCCGCCCGCGTTCACCGGTTCCGGAGAGCACGCCTGGTGCCGGACCGAGCTGCTCGCCGAACCGGCCCCCGGCGCGGCGCTGCACGTGCGGGTCCGGTTCCTGCAGCTGCGGCGGCGGGTGGTCGAGGTGGGCCCGGACCTGCACGAGGTGCCGTCGGTGACCGTGGCCGGCGTCGAGCACACCACCTGGGACGAGGCGGTCGAGCGGGAGGTGGACGCGGACCTCGACCTGCCCGGGTTGCTGGCCGGCGAGCGCGTCGTGCCGTTCGCGGTGCCGGGCGGGACCGACGTCGAGCCGTTCGGCGGCGGGCGCGTCGTGCGCCGGTGCGAGCCGCTCGCGGGCGAGATCCGGCTGAGCGCCACCGCGTTGCCGGGGCCGTTCGGCGGGGTGCGGCTGACACTGCGGGTGGCGAACCGGTCCACGGCGGCGCCGGACACCCGGGAGAGCGCTCTGCGGCATGCCATGATCGCCACGCACACGCTGTTGTCGTTGTCCGGCGGGCACTTCCTGTCCGCCACGGACCCGCCGGAGTGGGCGTCGGTCGCCGCCGGCGAGTGCCGCGGCGAGCGGGCGTGGCCGGCGCTGGTCGGCGACGACACCGTGCTGTGCACGCCGATCATCCTGCCCGATCACCCCGAGATCGCGCCGGAGAGCGCGGGGAACCTGTTCGACGGCACGGAGATCGACGAGATCCTGACCCTGCGGACCATGACGCTGACCGACGAGGAGAAGCGTCAGGCCCGCGCCACCGACCCGCGCGCGGCCGAGCTGATCGACCGCGTGGACACGCTGCCGCCCGAGCTGCTCGACCGGCTGCACGGCACGGTGCGGTACCTGCGCTCGGTGACCGGCGAGGAGCCCTCGGCTACGCCCTGGTGGGACCCGGGCGCCGACAGCTCGGTGTCCCCGGAGACCGACACCGTCACGATCGGCGGCGTCGCGGTCGGCAAGGGCTCACGCGTGCGGCTGCGGCCGGGCCGGCGCGCCGACGCGCACGACATGTTCCTCACCGGCCGGACCGCCGTCGTGCAGGCCGTGCTGCTCGACGTCGACGACCAGTGGCACCTGGCGGTCACGGTCGAGGACGACCTGGGCGCCGACCTCTACGCCGCGCACGGCCGGTACCGGTACTTCGGCGCCGACGAGGTCGAGCCGTTATGAGCGGCGCGAACCGCCGATGGTCCGTGCTGGTGGCCGGGGTCGGCAACATCTTCCTCGGCGACGACGGGTTCGGCGTCGAGGTGGCCCGCCGGCTGTCCGAAGTGGGCCTCCCGGAGTTCGTCCGGGTCGTCGACTACGGGGTGCGCGGCATGCACCTCGCCTACGACCTGGCCGGCGCCGCGCCGGACCTGACGATCATCGTCGACGCCACCGCCCAGGGCGACCCACCCGGCACCGTGCACGTCATCGACCTGGCCCTCCCGTCCACCATGGACGACTCGGCGCTGCTCGACGCGCACGGGATGCAGCCCGACGTCGTGCTCGGGCTGGTCCGGCTGCTCGGCGCCGACCCCGGCCGGGTGCTGCTGGTCGGCTGCGAGCCGGCCGAGCCGGCCGAACGGATGGGCCTGACCCCCGCCGTCGAGCGGGCGGTCGACACGGCCGTCCGGGTCGTCGCCGGCCTGGTCGCGCGGTACCCCTTCACGTCTGACGAGGAGCTGACATGTGCCTTGGCATCCCTGGGGAAGTGATCGAGGTCCTGACCGACCGCCCGGACCTCGCCCGCGTGGACGTGAGCGGGGTGAAACGGGCGATCAACATCGGGCTGCTGTCGGAGGAGGCGGTCGGGCCCGGTGACTGGGTGCTGATCCACGTCGGCTTCGCGCTGTCGAAGATCGACGAGGGCGAGGCGAAGGCGGCGATGGAGTTCCTCGAGGGCATCGGGAAGGCCTACGAGGACGAGATCGCGGCACTGCGGGATTCCGAGATCCTCTAGGAGCATCACATGCGTTTCGTCGACGAGTTCCGCGACGCGGACAAGGCCCGCGCCCTGTCCGCGAAGATCACGAGCCTGTGCGAGCCCGGGCGCGAGTACAAGTTCATGGAGGTGTGCGGCGGCCACACGCACACCATCTACAAGCACGGCCTGGAGGACTACCTGCCCGAGAACATCACGCTCGTCCACGGCCCCGGCTGCCCGGTGTGCGTGATCCCCATGGGCCGCATCGACGACTCGATCCACATCGCGCGCCGGCCCGGCGTGCTGATGACCTCGTTCGGCGACATGATGCGGGTGCCCGGCAGCGGCGGGAACTTCTTCGACTCCAACGCCGAAGGCACCAACATCCGCATGGTGTACTCGCCGCTGGACTCGCTGAAGGTCGCGCGGCAGAACCCGGACATGCACGTGGTGTTCATGGCGATCGGGTTCGAGACCACGGCGCCGTCCACCGCGATGACCCTGCTGCGGGCCGAGCGGGAGGGCATCGAGAACTTCTCGGTGTTCTGCAACCACATCACGATCATCCCGGCGATCAAGGCCATCCTCGACTCGCCGGACCTGCGCCTCGACGGGTTCATCGGCCCCGGCCACGTGTCCACCGTGATCGGTTGCCGGCCGTATGAGTTCATCGCACGCGACTACGGCAAGCCGATCGTGGTGTCCGGGTTCGAGCCGCTCGACATCCTGCAGTCGATCTACCTGCTCATGCTGCAGCTGCGGGAGGGGCGCGCGGAGGTCGAGAACCAGTACTCCCGGGTGGTGCCGTGGGACGGCAACCGCACCGCGCTGCGGGTGATCGCCGAGACCATGGAGCTGCGGCCCTACTTCGAGTGGCGCGGGCTCGGGTTCATCTCCCACTCCGCGCTGCGGATCCGGGGGAAGTACGCGCGGTTCGACGCCGAGCTGAAGTTCGAGGTGCCCGGCGTGCGGGTCGCCGACCCCAAGGCGTGCCAGTGCGGCGAGGTGCTCAAGGGCGTGCTGAAACCGTGGGAGTGCAAGGTGTTCGGCACCGCGTGCACGCCGGAGACGCCGATCGGCACCTGCATGGTGTCGCCGGAGGGCGCGTGCGCGGCGTACTACAACTTCGGCCGGTTCACCCGGACCAGGGTGCGGGAGGCGAGCCTGTCATGAGCGCGCCGCCGTCCGAACGCGAACAGCAGGTCCTCGACCGGATCGAGCGCGCCCGCAAGCGCCGCGCGAAGGTCAGGGAGGAGCGGATCACGCTCTCCCACGGCGCCGGCGGGAAGGCGACGCAGACGCTGGTCGAGGCGGTGTTCCTCGACGCGTTCCGCAACCCGCTGCTGGCGCCGCTGGAGGACGCGGCCGCGTTCACGGTGGACGGTGCGCGGCTGGCGCTCACCACCGACTCGTTCGTGGTGTCGCCGCTGTTCTTCCCGGGCGGGAACATCGGCGACCTCGCGGTGAACGGGACCGTCAACGACCTCGCGGTGTCCGGCGCGCGGCCGCTGCACCTGAGCACCGGGTTCATCCTCGAGGAGGGTTTCCCGGTCGCCGACCTGATCCGCGTCGTCGACTCGATGCGGGCCGCGGCCGACGCCGCCGGCGTCGCGATCGTCACCGGGGACACGAAGGTCGTGCAGCGCGGCAAGGCGGACGGCTGTTACGTCAACACCGCGGGGGTGGGCGTGCGCGAGCACCCGGGCGAACTGGGCGCCGCGACCGTCCGGCCGGGCGACGCGGTGCTGGTGTCCGGGCCGATCGGCGAGCACGGCGTGACCGTGATGCTGGCCCGCGGCGAACTGGACATCGAGGCCGACCTGGTGTCGGACACCGCGCCACTGCACGGTCTGGTGGCCGGCCTGCTCGCGGCCGCACCCGGCGTGCGGGCGATGCGCGACGCCACCCGCGGCGGTGTGGCCACGATCCTGAACGAGGTGGCCCGGGCCGCGGACGTGGCCGTCGTCGTCGACGAGGAGGCGGTGCCGGTCGCCGCCGAGGTGCGGGGCGCGTCGGAGCTGCTCGGGATCGACCCGCTGTACGTGGCGTGCGAGGGCCGGCTGGTGGCCTTCGTGGACGGTGCGCACGCGGACGCGGCGCTGGCGGCGATGCGGGCGCACCCGCTGGGCCGGCAGGCGGCGGTGATCGGCCGGGTGCGGCCCGACCCGCCGGGGCTGGTGCTGCTCAACACCACGTTCGGCGGCACCCGGATCTGCGACCTGCTGGTCGGCGACCCGCTGCCGAGGATCTGCTGATGCACGAGCTGTCGGTCGCGCAGGCGGTCGTGGACGAGATCGTCGGGAAGCTGGGCGAGGTGCCGGTGACGAAGGTCCGCCTCGCGATCGGCCGGCGCGCCGGCGTGGTCGTCGACTCGATCCGGTTCTGCTTCGACCTCGTCACCGAGGGCACGTCGCTGGCGGGCGCCGAGCTGCTGGTGGACGAGCCGGCGGGGGAGGACCTGCGCATCGTCTCCGTGGAGGTGATCAGGGCATGTGCGGCACGTGCGGCTGCGCCGAGGACACCGGCGTGAAGTTGGTGGTGCTCGAACAGAAGGTGTTGGCGCGCAACGACGACCTCGCCGAACGCAACCGGGAGTGGCTCGCCGCCCGGGAGGTCGTGGCGGTGAACCTGATGTCCTCACCCGGCTCCGGCAAGACCACGCTGCTGGAGCGGACCATCCGCGAGCTGGGCGGGGCGGTGTCGGTTGTGGAGGGTGACCAGGAGACGTCGTTCGACGCGGACCGCATCCGGGCGACCGGGGCGCCGGTCGTGCAGGTGAACACCGGCGCCGGCTGCCACCTGGACGCGGACATGCTGGCGCGGGCGTTGCGGGACCTCGACCCCGCGCCGGGCTCGGTCGTGTTCGTGGAGAACGTGGGGAACCTGGTGTGCCCGGCGCTGTTCGACCTCGGCGAGCGGTGCCGCGTGGTCGTCATGTCGGTGACCGAGGGCGCGGACAAGCCGCTGAAGTACCCGCACATGTTCCGCACCGCGGACGTGGTGCTGCTGAACAAGACGGACCTGCTGCCCTATGTGGACTTCGACACGGCGGGTTTCACGGCCGCGGTCGGCCGGGTGAACGCACACGCACAGGTGATCGGAGTCTCCGCCACCCGGGGTGACGGCGTCCACGACTGGTATGGCTGGCTGCGCCGGACAGTCCAGGATCGGAGGGTGTCCCGCTGAGTGTGCCCCCGACCGAGGCACGCACCCCACTCGGCGTGAGCGACCAGGGCGGCCGACGGCTTGGAGCGGCGGGACCCGCGGCCCGCCGCTCCGCTTCGCACGTTCCGGGAGTGGCCCGCCGGCCGGCACTGCCCTGAAAGGCGCTTTCGGGACACCGGCCGTGCCCTGAAAGGCGCTTTCATGACATCGGCCGTGCCCTGAAAGGCGCTTTCAGGACGCTCAACGTCTCGAAGGCGCCTTTCAGGGCATCGGCGATGTCTCGAACGCGCCTTTCGGGGCGCTGGCGATGTCTCGAACGCGCCTTTCGGGGCGGGGGCCGCGCCGGGCGGGTGGCTGCGCCGGGCGGGTGGCGGGGGTCAGCTGGTGCGGAGGGCTCGGGCCTGGGCCATGAGGGCCCGGGCGAGGGTCATGGCCTCGTCCGCGGTCAGGCTCGCCCACACGGTGTCGCGGCACTCGTCGTCGGGGTCGACGCGGAGGACCACCCGCTCGATGCCCGGCGCCGCCGGGATCCGGAACCGCCCGGTGATCAGCCGCCGGCCGCAGTTGGTCACCATCTCCACGTCCATCGATGCCTCCATAACCCCAACGAGTACAGCGGTGCAGCGCCTGGCGGCCCGCACGTATTCCCGAAGCCCCCGCGGCGCGGGAAGGTGGGTGTTGTTTCGTTCGTGTCCGTTTGCTGGAGGAGGTTCGATGTCTGCCCTGCAACCTCGTCTTCTGGTCCCGGTGCTGGCCGCCGTCACCGTGCTCGGGCTGTCCGGATCGGCGTCCGGCGCCGCGGAGCCCGCGCCGGGTGGCCAGGCCTCGGTGCGTGACGTGGTGCTGGCCGTGCACGGCGGCGCCGGGTCGCTGCCGCGTGGGAGCATCACACCCGAGCAGGAACGCGCTTACCGCGACGGCCTCACCTCGGCGCTGCAGGCCGGGTACCGGCTGCTGCGTGACGGCCGGCCCAGCCTGGACGCCGTCGAGGCGGCGGTGCGTGTGCTGGAGGACGACCCCAACTTCAACGCCGGCCGGGGCGCGGTGTTCAACACCGACGCCGAGCACGAGCTGGACGCGTCGATCATGAACGGCGCGGACCTGCGGTCGGGCGCGGTCGCCGGCGTGCACCACACGAAGAACCCGATCTCGCTGGCGCGCATGGTGATGGAACGCTCCCCGCACGTCATGATGGCCGGCGTCGGCGCCGACACGTTCGCACTCCGCAACGGGGTGCCGTACACCACGCAGGACTACTTCTTCACCCAACGTCGCTGGGACGCCCTGCTGGCCGCGAAGGGCCGCCCCGCCGCCCAGAGCGGCGGCACGGTCGGCGCGGTGGCGGTGGACCGCACCCGCGACGTCGCGGCGGCCACCTCGACCGGCGGGCTGACCAACAAGCTCGTCGGCCGGGTCGGCGACTCACCGGTCATCGGCGCGGGCACCTACGCCAACAGCCGGACGGTCGCGGTGTCGTGCACGGGCACCGGCGAGGTGTTCATCCGCGGCGTGGCGGCCTACGACATCTCGGCGATCATGGAGTACACCCGCGCCCCGGTCGAGCAGGCCGCGGCGACGGTGGTCGACGAGAAGATCCCGGCGCTGGGCGCGACCGGCGGCGTGATCGCCCTGGACCCGAGGGGCACACTGGCCACCCCGCACAGCACTCCCGGCCTGATCAACGGCTACATCACCCGCGACGGCCGGATCGTCACCCGCGTCTACGACGACGAGACACCCACCGGGCGGTAGCCTCCTCGGTGTGGAGGGCAAGGTTGGCTTCTGGTTCCCGTTGGTGCTGCTGGGTTTCGGCCTGCTCGCGATGCTCGGCTGGGACAGCGTGCGGGACAGCTCGGACGTCGGCTGGTTCGCCTACACCCCGGCCACCGGCTCGGGGTTCCAGCTCACCGAGCACACCTTCGTGACGGTCTACGGCGACGCCTACCTGCCGGCCGGCTTCCGCCGGTCCCCGGCGCGGGACTGGCCGTGGCCGCTGCTGGTGACGGGGACGCTGGTCGCCACCGTCGCGTGGTACGGCTGGCGGGCGCACCGGGCCGGCCGCGGCTCGGTGCGCGCCGCCGCGGGATGGGCGCTGGGCAGCGGGGTCGCCGTGCTGGTGGCGTACGCCGTCGTCGGGATGGCCGTCACGACCGCCGACCCCGCGGCCATGGTCTCGTCGATCGGGCTGCCGCTGCTCGGACTGGGCGTGCTGGCCGCGGCGTGGGCGTACTTCCGGCTCGAGTCGGGGTGGCGGACCCTCGTGCTGGTGACCGGCGCCGTGTGCGTGGTGGCCGGCGCCGGCACCGTGCTAGGCGCGTGGTCGGCGGGCCTGCTGGAGCCCCTGATCATCGGCGCCGGCCTGCTGGCACTGGCCCGGTACGAACGCAGCCGGCTGCTCGCCGTGGTGGCCGTCGCGATGCTGGTCGCCCTGGTGGCGTTCCCGACCGGCACGCTGGGCCTGCTCCTCCCCGCGGCGATCGCCCTCGCCGGCGCGATCGTGGTCCTGGTGCGCCAGGTGTCGATTACGCCCTAGGCGTCGCGTCGTCTGTGTGAGGCGCCCCATCCGGAGCGGGTGCCCGGCACACAGGGAGACAGGCGCATGACCGAACAAGCCACCGCGACGATCTCGGGTGGGCTCGCCGTGGCGCGGGCGCGATGGGCGATCACCGGGGTCTTCTTCGTCAACGGGCTGCTCATCGCGACCTACCTCGTCCGGATCCCGTCGTTGAAGGCCGGGTTGGGGCTCAGCGAGCCGCGGCTGGCCGCAGTCCTGACCTGCTTCTCCGTGGCCGCCCTGGTCGCCATGCAGTCGGTCGGCCGGCTCGTCACGCGGTACGGCAGCGGGCACGTCATCCGGGTGACACTGGCCGCGTTGCCGTTCGCCCTGGCCGGGATCGGGATGGCCGGCACGGTCGGGGAGCTGGCCGTGGCCGTGACCGTGGCGGGCGCGGTCCACGGCATCCTCGACGTGGCGATGAGCTCCCACGCCGTCGCGGTCGAGAAGCTCCTGGGGCGCCCCATCATGAACGGCTGCCACGCGGCCTGGGGTGTCAGCTCCATCGTCGCCGCGCTGGCCGGCGTGGCCACCGCCGGCGTCCCCGTCTGGGTGCACACCGCGGGCGTCGCCGCGATCGCGTTGCCGGCGGGCGTCATGGCCGGCCGCTGGCTGCTGCCGGCCGGGGCGGACCAGGCCGGGGACGACCTGACCGGGGACGACCAGCACGGTGGCACGCCGAAGCAGGCCTGGCGTGCCGGCTGGACGCGGCCCGTGCTGGTGTTCGGCTCCATCGGCCTCGTGCTGATGCTCTGCGAGGCGGCCGTCATCAGCTGGAGCGGCGTCTTCCTGCACGAGAACCGCGGCGCGACGCTGGCCGTGGCCGCGTTCGGGTACGGCGCGTTCACCGCGTGCCAGACGCTGGGCCGGCTCGCCGGGGACCGGCTGACCGAGCGCTTCGGGCGCACGACGACGTTCCGCGCCCACGCCTGCGTGGCCGTGGCCGGGTTCGCGATCGTGGTGCTGAGCCAGTCCCAGTACGTCGCGCTGGCCGGCTTCGCGGTCCTCGGCTACGGCAGCTCCGTCCTCGTGCCCCTGATCTTCAGCGCGGTCGGCCACCTCGGCGGGGCGGCGTTCGTGGCCCGCGTCGCGACGTTCACCTACACCGGCATCCTGACCGGACCGGCCCTGGTCGGCTGGCTCGGGCAGGCGATCGGCCTGGCCTGGACCTTCGCCGCGCTCATCCCGCTCCTCGGCGCCGTCGCGCTCGGGGCCCGGGTGCTACGCGGGTAGCAGCACGCGGACCTGCCTCGTCGCCGTCGACGTTCAGCCTGCGAACCATCCGCGCCCCGTCGACGGGGGTGCTTGACGATTCCGGTGTGGACGGTCCGGCCCCGCCATGGCAGGTCCTGGAGCATGCCGACGTTCAGTGACAGCAGGCGTGCCATGGCGCCTCCCTCAGTCCGCGGCGGTCCCGCGGGTGCGCTGGTAGTGCCGGCGGGCCTTCATGCGGTTGCCGCACACCGCCATCGAGCACCAGCGGGCGCTGTTCGGTTTGCTGTGGTCGATCAGGAAGAGCCGGCACTCGGCGTTGGCGCAGGGGCGCAGGCGGCCGGGGCCGCCACCCGCAGCACGTCCCACGTCAGCACGGCGAGCGCCGCGGCCGACCGGCCCGCCGGCGGGTCGAGGCGCCACGCCACGCCGTCGCCGGTGAGCGAGGCGCGGTAGTGCACGCCGTCGACGAACCGCGCGAGCGGCGCCGGTGGCCCGTCGCCGCGGACGACGTCCTGGAACGCGGAGCGTGCGTCGAGCACCGCGCGCCACTCGTCGTCCGACGCCGGCCGGCAGTGCGCGGCGAGCCAGCGCCGCCCTGCGGCGGCGTCGGCCAGCTGGTCCCGCGGCGTCCCGTCGACGACCGGGGTCGTGTTCAGCAGGTCGAGCAGCAGCGTCTCGTCGGTCTCGATCTTGATCGCCTTCACCCGCGACGTCCCGGACGCGGAGATCCACCTTCTCGACGGCGGGCACTTCCTCCTGGAGACCGCGGGCACCGAGGTCGCCGAGCTGATCCGCGACTTCCTGGACCGCCGCCTGGCCCGCGGATAGCCGACGGTCCGGCGTCTCCGCCCGACCTCAGACCCTGGCGGCTTGTCGCGCTACGGTGGACGGCTCTCCTGGTTCAGCTCGACGTCTGTCCCGCGACCAGCACGACGACGTCTTCCGCGGTAGGTCGCCAGGGCACCTGTGCCTGTTCCGGCAATGGCGCCGCCGACGGCTGACAACATCGTCGGGTTCGCGGCGAAAACCTGTGCGAACTGACTCAGTCCCCAGAACGCCAGTGCGAACGCAAGCCCGGAGACGAGGATGATCGCACAGACCGGACCGACCTTGCGCCAGCTGAGCGAGTCCCAGATCTTGTAGATCAGATCGAGGATGTTCGCTGGGGAGTCCGCCACCGCCGTCTCCTGCTGTCCTGGGCGATACCCCGCGAGTGCGAGAGCACGTAAAGTTTGCTCCTTGAAATAGCCGAGCTCAAGGGGTTACCGTTACTTCCGTCCATCCTGCTCTATATCGGAGCAATGTTTGGGGGCGCGATGGCCGGGGCGATTGGTGAGGCCGTCAGGCGCCTTCGCCATGAGTTGGGCTGGAGCGCGCAGCGCCTGGCTGAGGAGTGCGCTCGTCTCGGCGGACAGGCACTGACGAGGGGCACGATCGCGAAGATCGAGTCCGGGGTGCGCAAGTCGATCACCACCGACGAACTCGTGGTTCTCGCCGATGCCCTGCAGGTCGACCCCGCGGAACTGCTTGCGGCGCACCGGCGACGCGTGCCGGAACGCACTGACGGCAATCGTCCCCGCCTGGGCAGTCGCCAGGGCATGACAAGAAGAGCGGCACGGGAGTTCACGGCACTTCTGCAACACGCTTATCGGGCGCGACTGCGTCAACCGGTGATCGACGTGGCCGACGGATTCGTCGTGCCGAATCTCGCTGAATCCTACGTGCCGTGTCAGATTCGGGTCGCGCCCGCCGCTCCCGACGTCAGGCGGTTGGCGGACGTCGGCTGGTGGCACGAACAGCCGCTACTCGCCGAGGCGGATGGGTTCGTCCTCGAGTATCTGACCTCGCGTCGTGCTGACCAGCCGCCACTGTTGATCCTCGGTGAGCCCGGCGCGGGGAAGTCCACGCTGGTCAAGGTGCTGGCTGCCCACTTGCCGGAGCATACTTTCGTGCCGATATTCGTCTCGTTGAGCGAGGCACGCGCCGAGACCGACGTACAGACCCAGGTTGAGGACCAGTTGCGGGCGGATACCGGAGAGCAGGTCGACTGGCCGGCCTTCGCCAGGTCGCTTGGTGACGCCAGGATGGTGTTGCTGCTGGACGGGCTCGACGAGTTGAACGATGTCGGCGGCGCCAACCGAACCGAGTACCTGATGCAGGTCGCGGAATTCACGCGACGCGAGCACGACCAGGGTCGGACTGTTGTTTCCGTCATCACGAGCCGGCCCAACCTCGTCGGTTCGCTTGTGCTGTCCACCGATACACAGGTGGCATTCCTGGAGCCGTTCGACGACGCACGCGCAGAACGTTGGCTGGGCTACTGGAACTCCGCGAACGTGACCTTACTGGCCGAGCGTGGTCATCGACCACTGGTGCCGGCGAATGTCGCCGTGTACGGCGAACTGGCCAGGAACCCACTCGCGCTGCTGATGCTCTCGGTCCTCGAGCTAACTGACGACGCGCCACAAAGGACAGGAGCCAAGCAGGGGGTTGTCGAAATCTACGGGCGGCTGTTGATCGATTTCATTCACCGAGAGATGCAGAAGAAGGATCACGCCGCGCAGTTGTTCAATGTCGATGTGTCGTCCAGGAAGTATTTGAACGAGCTTTCGCTTGTGGCGTTGGTGATGTTCAACCGGCAGGTGCGATCGATCAATGAATCCGACCTGGTCGAAGATCTGCAGGTCCTTCTGGGTGTCCCGGGGTCCATGGAGCCGGGGCAGTTGCTCTTCCTTCGCCAGAAGGGTGTTTCCGAGATACGATCGAGGATCTTCGAGTTCCTGCATGCCGCAATAGGTGATTACCTGGTTGCCCGCCTGATCTGTCAGGTCATCCTCGAGTTGGAGACTCCAAAAAGGAGTTGGAGTCAGTCGACTCAGGCATATCCTGATCCAGATGAGCTACTCGCGTTGGTTTCATTCGCGGCACTTGCTGGCCGCCGGTCGATCATTGAGTTCATCAAGGAGATCTCGGCCAGCTGGCCTGTGGGTCAGCGCAATTCCGTGGTCAAGTCGTTGGCTCGGTTGTTTCGACGTGCTCATGAGCCTCGCCGCGTGGAAAATCGATTCGTCGATTACAAGCCTCGACGCCTTGCGGTGCCGACCCAGCATGCGCTCTACAGCGTCAATCTTGCTGTCATCATCAACTGCCTTGCGGGCGGTCTGCGCATCCCGGAGATGTTCGACTCCTATTCCGACTGGTACAGAGAGATACTGCTGTGGCGATCTCAACTGACCGCTGACGAATGGTCAGGGCTACTGGAGGTCCTGCCGGGACTGAGCGACACGTTGCTGGCGGTCTCGGATGAACCGGTTGAGGTTTCCACAGATCGCAGTATGGCCACGTACCAGCGGGTTCTCGGCGACGAGCTGCGCCGGCTGCGCAAGCAGCGGGGCTGGACGAGGCGTGACCTGCTCCGTCGGTTGCGGAGCGACATCTCCCTCCAGACGCTGGCCACGTATGAGCTGGGGACCAGACAGTGCTCGGTCGTGCGCCTGGTCGAGATCTGTCTGGCACTGGGCGAGGTGCCGCACGAGCTGATCGCCCGAGTACACCGGCGCGTGTTCAGCGACTTCCCGGTCGGTCGCATCCGAATAGACCTTCACAAGGTCGTCCGTGAGGCCCAGCCGGAGCTGCTTCCGTTCCGCCGCTGGGCGAAGGGCAGGCTGTCGGAGATCGACGGTCGGAGTCCGGCCGAGGTGAGCGTGGACATCTCCGCGCTGGAGCGGATGGCGGAGCTGTGCGGCCTGGAGACCGTGGCGCTGATCGGCCATCTGCGCGCCATCTCCGGGGTGGTCGAACCGGTGGAGTAGTGGTCCGATCGGCACGGTCAGTCGTGGGGGATCAGGCGCAGTGTGGTCCGGGTGGCGTGGTCGCCGGTGACGGTGTCGACGATCGCCGGGCCGTAGCGGTCGTACTTGTGGTGGTAGGCCGCGTCGACGGCGTCGTGGATGGGGTCGGTGGCGGGTGGCGGGACGAACTCCACGTCGCGCTCGACGCCGCCCGCGCGGATGCGGCCGTGGCGGCTGGCGAGGGCCCGCCGGAACCACGGGTTGTCCGCGCCGTACGCCGAGCGGACGTAGATCTCGTCGGCGGCGTTGACGGTCCAGATCGTCACGTACGGCCGGAGTGTCCCGTCCGGACGGTACGAGGCGACCCGCAGCTCGGTGGCCCCGCCGATGCGGCGGATCTCGTCGGGGGTCCAGTCGGTGGTCATGCCCCCAGTCAACCCCGGCCGCGGTGGGTGCGGGAGGGTCGCTCGGTCGGGGTAATGGTGTTACCTCCTTCGGGCGTCGCGGGCCGCCTACGGTGGAGTCATGGCCGACATGGACCACCGCGCCGAGGTGCGTGAGTTCCTCAGCTCGCGGCGGGCGCGTATCACCCCGGAGCAGGCGGGCCTGCCCGCCTACGGCGGCAACCGGCGCGTCACGGGGCTGCGCCGGGAGGAGGTCGCCATGCTCGCGGGCGTCTCCGTCGACTACTACGTCCGGATGGAGCGCGGGAACCTCGCCGGCGCGTCCGAGAGCGTCCTGGACGCCCTGGGCCGGGCCCTGCGGCTCGACGAGGCCGAGCGCGAGCACCTGTTCGCACTGGCCCGCGCCGCGGGCCCGGGCCCTCGCCGCCGGCCGCCGCCCGCCACCGTGCGGCCGGCCGTCCAGCAGGTGCTCGACGCGATCAGCGACGCGCCGGCCTGGGTGCGCAACGGCCGCCACGACATCGTGGCCATGAACCAGCTGTGCCAGGCCCTCTACGCCCCCGTGCTCGCCGACCCGCGCCGGCCGGCCAACACGACCCGGTTCATCTACCTGGACCCCGCGGCGCGGGAGTTCTTCGTGGACTGGGAACGGGTGGCGACCGACTCGGCCGCGATGCTGCGGCTCGAGGCGGGCCGCGCCCCCCACGACCGGGCGCTGATCGAGCTGGTCGGCGAGCTGTCCACCCGCAGCGAGGTCTTCCGCGAGCGCTGGGCGTCGCACGACGTGCGGTTTCACCGCAGCGGGCAGAAGCGGCTCCGGCACCCGGTGGTCGGCCGGCTCGACCTGAGCTTCGAGTCGATGGAGCTGCCCTCGGAGCCCGGGCTGACGCTCAACGTGTACACCGCGCCCGCGGGCAGCCCCGCCGCGGACGCGCTGAGGATGCTCGCCAGCTGGGCCGCCACCACTCAGGACCAGACAGCGACCCCGAGGCCTTGACCGTCCCGGCCCGCGCTGGTGGGGTCGGAGCAGGGGTACCGGGAGGTGCGGGGTGACGCGACCGAGGAACCACACCGAACCACTCGCCACCGGCGAGGTGACGATCGACGCGTCCCCCGCGGCGGTGTACCGGCTCGTCAGCGACCCGGTCGCGATGGCGGGCTTCGCCGAGGAGCTCCACCGGGCGCGCTGGCTGCGGGGCGCCACCGAGGCCGCCGTCGGCAACTGGTTCGCCGGCACCAACCGCAACGGCCGGCGGCGGTGGGTGACCCACGCGGAGATCACCGACGCCGAGCCCGGGCGGCGGTTCGCCTACCACGTGCGCACGCGGTTCCGGATACCGATCTCCCGCTGGGAGTACGAGATCGCGCCCACCGGCACCGGCTGCCGGGTCACCGTGCGGAACTGGGTCCGGATGCCGGGCTGGTTCGTTCCGGCCGCGATCCTCGTCACCGGTGAGCCGGACCGCGCCGGCGCCAACACCGCCCACATCGCCACCACGTTGCGGCGGCTCAAGGCGCACGTCGAGTCCCGGCGCGGAACCTAGGTCAGCAGCCGGGGTCCTCGTCGGCGTCCTGCATGCGGCGGGTGGCCTCACCGAGGCCGTCCGCGAGGGTGCGGAGCTGGTCGGGGGTGAGGACGTCGATGAACAGCTCCCGGACCCGCTCCACGTGCCCCGGCGCGGCCTCCTCCAGCGCGGCCATGCCCTGGTCGGTGAGCACCGCGTACACGGCCCGCACGTCGCTCTGGCAGTTGCGCCGGCGGACGAGCCCGGCCTGTTCCAGCTGGCCGATCTGGTAGGTCAGCCCGCTCTTGGAGTTCTGCACCGCGCAGGCCAGCTCGGTCATCCGCAGCTCCCGCTCCGGGGCGCCGCTGAGCCTGGCCAGGATCTGGTACTGCAGGTGGGACAGCCCGGAGTCGCGTTTGAGCTGCTGGTCCAGACGCTGGAACAGCAGCGCGTGCGTGCTGATGAAGGCGTTCCAGGCCCGCTTCTCCTCCTCGTTCAGCCACCGCGCATGTCCCATGTCACAACCCTACCTGTTTGTTCAAATTCGAACTCAAGTGTAGCGTCCCAGTGGAGTTTAAATTTGAACGACCAGGAGCCGCCATGTCGACCAGCATCCCCGCCGCCACCGTGCGCACCCGGGTCACCATCCCGCTGCGCTTCGCGGACGGCTACTCCGTCACCGCCGAGGCGGTCACCTTCCGCGGCCTGGTCGACGGGGCCGAGCACCTCGCGCTCGTGCTCGGCGACCGGAGTGCCGGCACCCCGCTGGTGCGGCTGCACTCGGAGTGCCTGACCGGGGACGTGTTCGGCTCCGCCCGCTGCGACTGCGGGCCCCAGCTGCGGGAGGCCGTGGCCCGCATCGACGGCGCCGGCGGCGTGCTGCTGTACCTGCGCCAGGAGGGCCGCGGGATCGGCCTGTACAACAAGCTCGACGCCTACGCCCTGCAGGACGCGGGCCTGGACACCTACCAGGCCAACACCGCGCTCGGCCTGCCGGAGGACGGCCGCGACTACACCGCCGCCGCCCAGATGCTGGCCGCCCTCGGTGTCACCGAGCTGGACCTGCTCACCAACAACCCGGACAAGGCCCGGCAGCTGCGCGCGCTGGGCATCACCGTCGCCGAGACCGTGCCGACGGGCGTGCACGCCACGCCGGACAACCTCCGCTACCTGCACGCCAAGGCGGAGCACACCCACCACACCATCGCACTGCCCGGCCTCCACCTGGCCGGCTGAGAGGAACCGTCATGAAGGCCGTCATCGTCACCGGCTTCGGCGCCGAGCCCACCCTCGCCGACCTGCCGGTGCCCGAACCCGGTCCCGGCCAGGTGCTGGTGCGCCTGCACGCCGCCGGGCTCAACCCGTTCGACTGGAAGGTCGCCGACGGCGCGCTCAAAGACGCCGTGCCGCACGCGTTCCCGCTGGTCCTCGGTTCGGACGGGGCGGGCGTGGTGGAGCGGACCGGCCCCGGCGTCACCCGCTTCCGGCCGGGAGACCGCGTCTACGGGCAGTTCATGCGCCTCGAGCAGGGCCGGGGCTCCTACGCCGAGTACACCCTCGCCGACGAGGACGGGACGCTCGCGCAGATCCCGGCCAGCCTGCCGTTCACCGTGGCCGCCGCGCTGCCCACCGCGAGCGTGACCGCCTACCAGGCCGTCGAGGCCGCGGGGGTGCGCACCGGGCACACGCTGCTGATCAACGGCGCGAGCGGCGGCGTCGGGCAGTCCGCCGTCCAGTTCGCGACCCAGGCGGGCGCCGAGGTCCTGGCCACCGCCCCGCCCGAGCTGGCCGCGCACCTGCGTGACCTCGGCGCCGGCACGGTCATCGACGTCACCCGCGCGCCCGTGCACGAGCAGGTGAGCGCCGGCGGCGTCGACGCCGTGCTGGACCTGGTCACCCCGGCCGGCGGCGACGTCAGCGCGCTGGCCGGCCTGCTCCGCCCCGGCGGCACGCTGGTCAACACCAACTACGCGCTCGACCCGGCCGCCCTCGCGGCCCGCGACGTCGTCGGCGTCAACTTCGGCAACCGGCCCACCCCCGAGGTGCTGGCCACCCTCGCCGACCTCGCCGACACCGGGAAGCTCCGCGTCCGCCTCGACGCCGAGGTGCCACTCCACGAGGCCCCGGCCGCCCTGGCCCGGTCCCGGACCGGCCACGCCCGGGGCAAGACGGTCATCGTGCCCTGACCGGCACCGGGATCCGCGTCAGGTCCTCGGCCACCACGACGTCGCCGTCGAAGATCCCCGCCGCCTCCTCGTGGAAGGGGCGCGGGTCCGGGTAGCGGCCCGAGAAGTGGGTCAGCACCAGGCGCCGCACGCCGCACCCCTTGGCCACCCGCGCCGCCTGCGCGGCGGTGAGGTGGGCGTACTCGGCGGCGAGGGCGGCGTCCGCGTCGAGGAACGTGGACTCGATCACCAGCAGGTCCGCGCCGTCGGCCAGGGCGTACACGCCGTCGCACAGGCGGGTGTCCATGACGAACGCGAACCGCTGGCCGCGGCGGGGCGCGCTCACCTCGTCGAGGCGCACCACCCGGCCGCCGTGGTCGAGCACGCCGTCGCGCTGCAGCACGCCGACGGCCGGGCCGCTGATGTCCAGTTCGGACAGTGCGGCGGGCAGCATGCGCCGGCCGTCCGGCTCGACCAGCCGGTACCCGTAGGTCTCGACGCGGTGGTCGAGCCGGCACGCCTCGAGCGTGCCGAACGAGCCGGTGGCCACCACGCCCGCCCGGTCGACCGGGACCTCCCGCAGCGGCGTCACCTCGTGGAACGACGTGGCGTACCGCAGCCGCCGGAAGTACTCCGCGCCGGACGCGGGGTAGTGGGCGTACACGTCGTGGGCGACCCGGTCGAGCGACAGCCGCTGCACGATCCCCGGCACGCCGAGGCAGTGGTCGCCGTGGAAGTGCGTGACGCAGATCCGGTGCACGTCGGTCGCGCTCACCCCGGCCAGCAGCATCTGCCGCTGCGTGCCCTCGCCGGGGTCGAAGAGGAAACCGGTGCCGTCCCAGCGGAGCAGGTAGCCGTTGTGGTTGCGCTGCCGCGTCGGCGCCTGGCTCGCGGTCCCCAGCACGACCAGCTCACGTGTCGACACCGGGCGAGTCTAGGGGTGAGACCGACGGCCCAGCACCGCGGGAACACCACGCGCCGAGAGGCGACCGGACCGTGCCCTGAAAGGCGCGTTCGAGACATGGCGCGTGCCATGAAAGGCGCGTTCGGGACGTTGAGCGTCCTGAACGCGCCTTTCAGGGCACGGTCGGTGTCCTGAACGCGCCTTTCATGGCGGTGCGGCCCCGCGGGGGCGTGCCCAGGGAAGCTCAGGAGATTGACCGCGCCGTGTCCGGGGTACGCGTCTGGGTGCCGCGTGGGTGCGCGGCCGCACGTCGACGTCCAGGAGCAGCTGATGCGACAGGAACACCCGGACGACCGGGTCGCCCTCACCGGTGAGGAACGCGTCCAGTTCCGCCAGATCTGGAAGGACCTCGCGGACGAGCCCGGGGGCGCGCTCGGCGCCGAGGCCGACACCGGCGCCGCCTGGTCACCCTGGTCGATCGCGGTGATCGGGTGCGTGATCATGGTGTTCGTCGGCCTGGCGGCGAACAGCGTCGTCCTGGTGGTGCTCGCCTCGGCCGGGGCCGTCGGCGCCCGCACGGCACTGCGTCGCCGATCCGCCTGACACCTCGGGCGTTGCTCCTCCAGACTGGGCCGGGCACGGACTCGGACGAAACCTGGAGGATCGGTGTCGACGACAGATCAGGCGACGGACCGGGCGCGGGTACCACCGCTGCCACCCGAGGAACGCGACGAGCGGCAGGCCGCGCTCGTGGCGCAGGCCGGCGCGGAGTTCGGCGTCTACACCACGCTGGTGCGCCACACCGACCTCTTCGCCGACCTCCTGCCCTTCGGTCAGCGCCTGCTCCAGCGGTCCACCGTGGCGCCGACGGTCCGGGAGCTCGTCATCCTGCGGGTCGCGTGGCGCTGCCGTGCCCCCTACGTGTGGTCCCACCACGAGGTCATCGGCCGGTCCGCGGGCCTGACCGACGACGACCTTACCGCCCTCACCGAGGACGACCCCGGCGACGTGCTGCTCCGCGCCGCCGACGAGCTGGTCGCCGACCACCGGCTGAGCGACCCGACCTGGCGTGCCCTCGCCGAGCGCCACCCGACCGAGCAGGTCATCGAGCTCTGCATGCTGGCCGGCCAGTACGCCATGCTGGCCGGCGTGCTGAACTCCCTCGGCGTCCAGCTCGAGGACGGCTTCGACCCGCCGGAGTGGGCTGCGGGGGACGCCGTTCGCCGCTAGCCGTTCTTTTCCCAGGGGTCCCGGCCGTCCACCGAATGGGGGTGGACTTGATCACGGTTCCGGAGTGGCATAACTGCCATGCGTCGGATGCGACTGCCGGTGTCCCTGCTCGCCATGGTCGTGCTCGCCGTCACGCCGGTGACGGCACGTGCGGACGCCGAAGGGCCGCTGGGGTTCGACCTCAACGCGGCCACCATCCCCGAACTGCAGCAGCGGATGGACCGGGGTCACCTGACCTCGGTCCGGCTGACCGCCGCCTACCTGGGCCGGATCACGGTGATCGACCGGAAGGTCCACGCCGTGCTCGCGGTCAACCGGCGTGCGCTCGCCGAGGCCGCGGCGAGTGACACCCGCCGGCGCGCCGGGCACACCCTGGGGCCGCTGGACGGGATCCCGGTGCTGCTCAAGGACAACATCGACACCCGCGACGAGCCGACGACGGCCGGGTCGCGGGCGCTCACCGGCACCCACCCGGCGGCGGACGCCCACCTCGTCGCCCGGCTCCACCGCGCCGGCGCGGTGATCCTGGGGAAGGCGAACCTGTCGGAGTGGGCGAACTTCCGGTCCACGCAATCGACGTCGGGCTGGTCGGGGGTCGGTGGCCAGACCAGCAACCCGTACGTGCTGGACCGCAACCCCTGCGGCTCGTCGTCGGGTTCCGGCGCCGCGGTCGCCGCGACGCTGGCCCAGGTGGCGATCGGCACCGAGACCGACGGGTCGATCGTGTGTCCCGCCGGCGCCAACGACGTCGTCGGGCACAAACCGACGCTCGGGTTGGTCAGCCGGACGGGTGTGGTCCCGATCTCGGCCGAGCAGGACACCGCCGGCCCGATGACCAGGCACGTGGTGGACGCGGCGATCACGCTGTCCGTGCTGCAGGGCCGCGACCCGGCCGACGCGGCGACACACGCCATCCCCGCCGGGCAGCCCCGGGACTACGCGGCCCTGCTGGACCCGGATGCCTTACGTGGCAAGCGGATCGGTGTGTGGCGTCTGTCCGGTGTGGACGCGGACGTGGACCGGGTGGTGACCGAGTCGGTGGCCGTGCTCCGGTCGCGTGGCGCCACCGTCGTGGACGTGGACCTGCCCTACCAGGACGCCGTCGGGGAGAACGAGTTCCCGGCCCTGCTCACCGAGTTCCGGCGGGACCTCAACGCCTACCTGGGCGCCCGCCCCGGGGCGCCCGACACCCTGGCGGAGGTGATCGCGTTCAACGAGGCGGACCCGGTCGAACTGTCGAAGTTCGGCCAGGAACTGTTCGAACAGGCGCAGGCGGCGCCCGGCCCCACCGATCCCGTGTACGTGCAGCGGCGCCGGATCGCCACCGACTCGGCCCGCCGCTCGATCGACGAAACCCTGGCGAGGCTCGACCTGGACGCGATCATGGCCCCGACGAACAGCCCGGCGTGGAAGACGGACTACGCTGCCGGCGACGCGTTCGTGCTGGGCTCCTCCACCCCGGCGGCCGTGGCGGGCTACCCGAACATCTCGGTCCCCGCGGGCCACGCCGGCCCCCTCCCGATCGGCATCTCGTTCTTCGCCGACCGCTGGTCCGACGCGAAGGTCCTCGCGCTGGCGGCGGCCTTCGAACGCGCCCACCCCACCTACCGCCCACCCCGGTACCTCCCGACGATCGGCTGAATGATCACGACGCCCCGCACCTCGAAGGAGAGACCAGTGACCAGCACCGTGGAGATCCCGCCCTACGACATCGCGCGGGCGGCGGGGTGTCCGTTCGATCCGGCGCCGGCCATGCGGGCCCGGCAGGCGGAGGGCCCGCTGACCCGCGTGCGGCTGTGGAACGGCACCACCCCGTGGCTGGTGACGGGGCACGCGGCGCACCGGGCACTGCTGGTCGACCCGCGGGTCAGCGTCGACCACTCCCGGGACGGCATGCCGCGGACCACCCAGGGCGCGCCGGACACCATGACCGCGGACGAGACCAGGCAGCTGATGGAGATGCTGAAGGACAGCTCCATCCCCGGCCTGAGCTTCATCCTGATGGACGACCCGGAGCACGCCCGGCTGCGGCGGATGGTCACCGGCACCTTCGGGATCCGACGGATGGAGGCCATGCGCCCGGCCGTCCAACGGATCGTCGACCAGTTCGTCGACCGGATGCTCGCTGGCCCGAAACCCGTGGACCTCGTCGAGGCGTTCGCGCTTCCGGTGCCGTCGCTGGTGATCTGCGAGCTGCTCGGCGTCCCCTACCGCGAGCACGAGTTCTTCCAGCGCAACAGCCGCACCATCATCAACCGCGCCTCGACCACCGTGGCGCGGGTCGAGGCGCAGATCCAGCTGGGGGAGTACCTGGACGTCCTCATCGGCGAGAAGCTCGCCAAGCCGGGCGACGACCTGCTCTCCGCGCTGGCCGAACGCGTCAACGCCGGCGAGCTGGCCCGGCAGGAGGCCGTCTCGATGGGCGTGCTGATGCTGTTCGCCGGGCACGAGACCACCGCCAACATGATCGCGCTCGGCACGCTCGCCCTCCTGGAGCACCCCGACCAGCTCGCGTTGCTGCGGGACGCCGACGACCCGGACATCACCGCGTCGGCGGTCGAGGAGCTGTTGCGCTACCTCACCATCACGCACGGCGGGCTGCTGCGCGTGGCCCTGGAGGACATCGAGCTGGCCGGGCAGACCATCCGCGCCGGCGAGGGCGTCATCGTGGTCAACGAGACCGCCAACCGCGACCCCGCCGTGTTCGCCGACCCGGACCGCCTGGACCTCCGGCGGGACGCGCGCCACCAGGTGTCCTTCGGGTACGGCCCGCACGCGTGCGTGGGCCAGCCGCTGGCCCGGATGGAGCTGCAGGTCGCCTACCCGGCGCTGCTGCGGCGCATCCCGACCCTGCGGCTGGCCACCGAACTGGACCGGATCCCGTTCAAGGGCGACGGTTTCGTCTACGGGGTCTACGAGCTCCCCGTCACGTGGTGAGGCCCGCCCAGAACGCGGTGTCGTGCTCGGCGCCGAACCGGTCCGAGACACCGGAGCACGCGGCCGGCGGCTCGCCGGTGGCCGGGGAGGTGCCGCACGCCGACAGGGACATGATCCGGCCGGTGTCCGCGCGGTACCTCGGCCACTGCGGGGTGCGGGCCCCGTTGGGGTCGCCGCTCGCCGCGAACCGGCCCCAGTAGCGGATCATCTGGTCGGACAGCTCCAGCTGGTCGTCGCTGTAGGGCAGGGTCTGGCCGAGGTACTCCCACAGGTACCCGAGGTCGTCCACGTGCGTCGCGCCGAGGAACGGGAAGTTCCTGGCGACCTCGCTCCGCTGCTGGATCAGGTAGATCGACACGAAGAAGTGCGGGGTGTCCTTCTCGGCGAACTCGACGGGTACTCGGCGAGCACGGCGTCGGCGTTCGCGCCGTAGGTCGAGCGCACCAGCGACTCGTAGCCGGCGGCGGTCAGGGGTGTGCCGGCGTAGTCGTAGTTCTGGAACGTGAACAGTGACGGCCGCACCCCGCCTTCTGTTGCGCGGCAACGATGTCCGCGGCCGGCTTCGCCCGCACGCAGGCGAGCACGTCCGCCGTGCCCGCGCAGCCGGCGGCCTGGACGAACGCCTGGCTCGACGCCTGGCCGGCCGCCGCGGACTGCAGCGAGCAGCCGCCGCTCATGATGACCGCCCGCGCGAACAACCCCGCGGCGGTCGGCGACGCGAGCTGCGCGCACACCGACGAGCCGCCCGCGGACTGCCCGGCGATCGTGACGCCGCGCGGGTCGCCGCCGAAGCGGGCGATGTTGGCCCGCACCCAGCGCAGTGCCGCCTGCTGGTCGAGCAGCCCGGCGTTGCCGGCGCCCTGCGCCGGGAGTCCCGGCAGGTTCAGGAAACCCAGTGCGCCCAGCCGGTAGTTGATGGTGACCACGACCGCGTGCGCCTGCTGGACGAACGTGCGCGGGTTGGTGTCCTGCCCGGCGCCGCCGGTGAAGCCGCCGCCGTGGATCCACACCAGCACCGGCAGGCCGTCACGTGCCCCGGCCGGCGCGTACACGTTGAGCGACAGGCAGTCCTCGGTGAGTGTCACGTTCTCGTAGCCGGGATCCCAGCCGCTGCCCTGCACGCAGCGGTGCCCGAACCGCGTCGCGTCCCGCACGCCCGACCACCGGGCCGGCGCCGCGGGTGCGGTGAAGCGGCGGTCGCCGGTCGGGTCGGCGGCGTAGGGGATGCCGAGCCACTGGTCGTACCCGGTGTGCTCGACGCCGCGGACGGTTCCGCCGGTCGCCTGGACCACTGTGGACGGTGGCCGCCCGTCCGGTCCCGCCGCGGCCCCCGAGACCGTGGTGGCGGCCAGACCGGCGGCGGCCAGAATTGTGCCAACACCGCGAAGTTTCATGGTTCCTTCCCTCAGCTGAGCCAGAAGGCGCAGTTGTGCTCGGCCGGCAGCGTGGTGATCACCGTGCTCGCGCCGCCCTTCCTGGTGTTGCCGCGTGGCCGGTGCAGGTCCAGGTACAGGCAGTCCTTGCTGGTGGCCTGCTCCTCGCGGACCCCGGTCGGCTCGAACTGCAGGCACGCCGGGGCCTGCCGGTCCGCCGCCCGGACGCCGGGCCATGACGCGGGAGCGGCCGGGGGAGCGAAGCGCAGCTCCCGCACCGGTGGGACGGCGTAGGGCAGCCCGAGGAACTCGTCGAACCGCTGCTTCGCGACCCCCTGGACGAGCCCGCTGCCCGTGCGGACCACCGGGTCGCCGCCCTGTCCGCCGGGGTGCTGGTCGCGGCCGACACGAGGTCGATCGCCACCACCGCAACCGCGGAAAAACTGGGACATGACTGCGACGTGATCTCGACGGCACGCGGACACGGCCACTCCAGGGTCGACGCCATGACACGTGTTCAGTCGACCGAGGCCCACCGGTCGACCACCGCACCGCGGCTGCCCGCGCTGGACGGGTTGCGCGGCGCCGCCATCCTCGGCGTGCTGTTGTTCCACACCGGCCACCTGCCCGGCGGTTTCCTCGGCGTGGACCTGTTCTTCGCCCTGTCCGGCTACCTCATCACCGACCTGCTGCTGCGGGAGGTCGCGGCCACCGGCACCGTCTCCCTGGTCGCGTTCTGGGGACGGCGGGTCCGCCGGCTGCTGCCCGCGCTGGCGGCCATGCTCGCCGTCGTCACGCTCGTGGTGTGGGCCGCGGGAACGCCGGACCTGGTCCGGACGACCCTCGCGGACGGGCCGTGGGTGGCGCTGAACCTGGTCAACTGGCACCTGCTCGCGGAGTCGGCCAGCTACTGGGACCGGTTCGGGCCACCCCGGGTGTTCGAGCACCTGTGGAGCATCGCGGTCGAGGAGCAGTTCTACCTGCTGTGGCCGGTGGTCGTGCTCGCCGCCCGCCACCGGGCCGCGACGGTCGCGGTGGTCGCGGGCCTCGCCTCGGTCGCCTCGCTGGGGCTGATGATCGCGCTCGCCGACCCGGCCGACCCGACAAGGGTCTACACCGGCACCGACACCCGGGCGTTCTCGCTGTTGCTGGGCGCCCTGGTCGCCACCCCGGTGGTGCGTGCCGCGCTGGCGCGGGTCACCACCCCGTGGCTGGCCGCCGTGCTCGCGGTGGGTATCGGCACGTCGTGGCTGCTCGTCGACGGGGTGGCGGCACCGTGGCTGTTCACCGGCGGGTTGTTCGCGCACTCGCTGGCCGCCGCCGTGCTGATCGGCTCGTGCGCGCTGGTCCCGGACGGGCCGGTCGCCAAAGTCCTCGCCTGGCGACCACTGCGGTGGCTGGGACTGGTCTCCTACAGCCTCTACCTGTGGCACTGGCCCGTCTTCGCGCTGCTCTCACCGGAACGCGGCTGGCTCCGGGCGGTGGCGGCGTGTGGCGTGTCGGTCGGCCTGGCCGCGCTGTCGAAGTACCTGGTCGAGGACCCGATCCGGTTCCGCGCCCGCTGGGCGCGAGGCCGGCGCGGGTTGCTCGCGTTCGTCGCGCTCATGGCCGGGCTGGCCGCGCTGTGGCTGGTGCTGCCCGCCCCGGCGCCACCCGCGATCGACATCACCGACCTGGACTGATCAGCGGGCACGTCCGCAGCCTGTCCGACTCCGGGGTGGCCAGAGTGAAGCGGACCCGCACCACCATGCGCCGCGACCCGCCGCTCTGCACGTGGACGCCCAGCGCCGTGCACACGAGCTGGTCGATGCCCAGCGGGGTCACGTCGCGGACCGTCAGCGGCACCACGAGCTGGATCAGGTCCGGGGTGGTGGTCACCACGACCCGCGTCATGTCGGTCGGCGCGATCTCGGTGTGCAGCCCCGAGGTGCCGGGCCCGGTCAGCAGCAGCGACACCGCCTCGGTGATCGTGCCGAGGTGGTCGGAGCCGCGCGGCTGCGGCGTGAGGACGCCCTGGCCGTCGACGAAGTACAGCGTCACCCCGGGTGCCACGCCGGTCGGGGCGTCGCCCCCGTCGGTCACCCCGGAGGGCTCGACACCACAGCCCGCGAGCAGCAGAACCGTCGCCACGAGCCAGATCCGCCTCACACGCCCTCCCTCGGCAGCCGCAGGACGAACCGGGCGCCGCCGCCAGCACCGGTGTTGCCCGCGGTGACGTCGCCGCCGTGCAGGCGGGCGTTCTCCAGCGCGATCGCCAGCCCGAGCCCGCTGCCCGGGGTACGGGTGCGGGCGGCGTCGGCCTTGTAGAAGCGGTCGAACACGTGCGGCAGCACGTGCTCGGGCAGCCCCGGGCCGCCGTCGGTGACCTCGAGCCACACCCACGCGGGGTCGGCGCGGACGTGGACCCGCACCGGCGGCGCGCCGTGCCGCAACGCGTTGCCGACCAGGTTGGCCACCATGACGTCCAGCCGCCGCCGGTCGGCCCGCAGCACGACCCGCGACTCGACGCCGTCGGCCGCCACCAGCTCCACCCGGTCCAGCCAGCCCCGGGCACGCAGGCAGTCCCGCACGGCACCGGCCACGTCGACCTCCTCCACACGCAGGTGCGCGGTGCCGGCGTCGAAGCGGGACACCTCCATCAGGTCCTCGACGAGCCGGACCAGCCGGTGGGTCTCGGTGATCGCCAGCTGCGCGGACTCCCGGGCGTCCGGCGCCATCCCGTCCGTGGTGGCGGCCAGCACCTCGACCACCGCCGTCAGGGTGCTGAGCGGGGTGCGCAGCTCGTGCGAGACGTCGGCGGCGAACCGCCGGGCGTCGGCCTGCATCCGCCGCATCGCCGCCATCGACGCCTGCACCGACTCGGCCATCTCGTTGACGGTGGCGGTCAGCTCGGCCAGCTCGTCGGCGCCCCGGGGCGGCGACCGCGCGTCGAGGTCCCCGGCCGCCAGCCGGCGCGCGGTGTCGCGCAGCGTGCGCACCGGGCGCAGCACGCTGCCCGCGGCCAGCAGCGCCAGCAGCAGTGCCAGCGGCAACGCCAGCGCCGCGGTGGTGGCCGCCGAGCGGGTGAGGTCGTCGATCTGCGCCTCGACCGCGGTGAGGTCGCGCACGGCGTACACCTCGATGCCGGACGCGGTCCGCGTGCCGTCCGGCGCGGTGATCATGACGGGCGTGCCGACCAGGAGCCACGGCCGGTCGCCGGCCGTGACTCGCTGCGTGACGAGCCGGTCCCCGTTCCGCACGGCGGCCCGCAGCGCGCCGGTGGCGAGCCCGTTGTCGGTGCCGGACCGCAGCCCCCGGTAGGTGACGAGCGTGTCGGGTCCGACGGCCGCCCGCAGCCGGTCGAGCGCCTCCTGGTCAGGCGGGTAGGTCAGCTGGGGCGCGACCGCGCCGACCTGCCCGGCGATGCTCTCGCACAGCCGCGCCTGGGTGGCGGTGACCAGCGCCGCGCTCGCCGACCCGGCACTCGACCAGGCCGCCGCGGCCGCGCCGAGCACGGTCACCAGCACGAAGGCGACCACCAGCCGGGCACGCAGGCCCAACCGCCTCATACCGGCCCGAACCGGTAGCCGAACCCGCGGACGGTCCGCACGTACTCCGGGTTCGCCGCGCTGGCCTCGATCTTCGCCCGCAGCCGCTGCACGCAGTTGTCGACCAGCCGGGAGTCACCGAGGTAGTCGTGCTCCCACACCTCCTCGAGCAGCTGCTGGCGGCTGAACACCCGGCCGGGCGCCCGGGACAGGGTCAGCAGCAGCCGCAGCTCCGTCGGCGTGAGCGCCACCGGCCCGCCTCGCAGCGACACGGTCAGCGCCGTGGTGTCGATCCGCAGGTCGCCGTGCACGCGCACGCCGTCCGCGGTGCCGGCCGCGCGGCGCAGCACCGCGCGGATCCGCGCGTCGAGCACGGTCGGCTGCGCCGGCTTGACGACGTAGTCGTCCGCGCCCGCCGCCAGCCCGCCGACCACGTCGAAGTCGTCGCCGCGCGCGGTCAGCATGATCACCGGCACCTCGCTGGTCGCCCGGATGCGCCGGCACACCTCGATCCCGTCGACGCCCGGCAGCATCAGGTCGAGCACGACGAGGTCCGGCAGGTCCGCCCGCAGCTCGCGGAGCCCCTCCTCGCCGGCACCCGCCGTGCGCACGTCGTGGCCGTGCCGGCCCAGCGCGAGCTGCAGGCCGCGCCGGAGGAGGGGGTCGTCCTCGATGAGCAGAATCGCCGCCACGCCGTCGAGTATGTCCAAGATCCGGGCCGGCCCGCCGGCGGCGGTGGTCCCTGCGACACAACCGCGACACGGTGGGGGAGGTGCCGGGACACGGCGCCGGCACCGTCGGTGCCATGACCAAGAAGTCACTCGTACTCGGCCTGCTCCTGCTGACCACCGCCTGCGCCGGGCAGTCCACCGCGACCGGGGCCGCCGCGGGTCCGGGCCTGCCCGCGGTGCTCTTCCTCGGCGACTCCGTCGCGGCCGGCGAGGCGCTGCCCCTGGCCGCCGCGTTCGAGGCCGGCGGCGTCGAGTTCACCTCGATCGCCTCCGACGGCGGCGGGAACGTCGTCGGCCCGTTCGCCGAGGAGAACTGGAAGACGCTGCCCGACCAGATCACCGCCGCGCGGCCCACCGTGGTCGTCTACCAGCTCACCACCTACGACTGGGGCAGCCAGGCGGAGCAGGAGGCCGCCTACGGCAGGCTCCTGACCACGGTGACCCGCGCCGGCGCGGAGCTCGTCCTCGTCACCACGCCGCCGATCCGGCCCGACGACTTCTACCGGCCACACCTGGCCGAGCTGGCCCACGCCCCGGACGCCGCCCGCGCGGTCGCGGCCGCCGGCAAGGCCACCGTGCTCGACGCGCGCGCGGTGTGGGGCGACACGTACCAGCAGGTCAGGGACGGCAAGGCCGACCGAAGCGCCGACGGGATCCACACCTGCCCGCAGGGTGCCGCCCGCTTCACCGGCTGGCTGCTCCGCGAGCTGGCGCGGCTGCACCCCGGGTTCACCCCGCCGGCCGCGACGGAGTGGGCCAACACGGGCTGGTCCGCGGACAAGCACTTCACGGGCTGCTGACCGGCTCCCCCGCCCCCGCGGGGGAGCCGGCCGGGTTACCCGCTGCCCGTCTCAGTCGTCGGCCGGGACCGGGCGCCAGGTGGTGAGGGCCCAGATGACGGCCACGTCGAGCGCGATGATCACCAGCGACCAGAGCGGGTAGCGGGGGAGGAACAGGAAGTTGGCGATGAGGCTGAGCACCACCAGCACCAGGCCGACCACCCGGCCCCACGTCCGGCCACTGAGGACCGCGCCGCCGGTCACGGCGACCAGGGCACCGAGCACGAGGTGCGCCCAGCCCCAGCCGGTGAGGTCCAGCGAGTACACGTAGTCGGGGGTGCTGATGTACACCTTGTCGTTCACCAGCGCGGCGATGCCCGCGAGGGCGTGCCAGATGCCGGCGACGAGCATCAGGACGCCGGCGAACATCACCAGCCCCGTCGCCCACCCGCTCGCCCGGTCCTCGGCGAACGCCGTCCGCCCGGTCAGCCTGCTGGTTGTCATGGGGTCTCTCCTCCGTGGTGGTGGGGATAGCGGCGCAGGAACAGCGCCTCGGCCAGTGCCATGGCCGCGATCTCGGCGGGGTCGACGCTCTCGTTCGGGGCGTGGATCAGCGCCCGGGGCTCCTCGACGCCCAGCAGGACGATCTCCGCTTCGGGGAAGGTGTCGGCGAGCGCCGAGCAGAGCGGGATCGACCCGCCCTGGCCGAGCGTGGTGACCGGGACGCCGTACGCCTCCGCCATGGCCGCGCCGACGGCCTGGTAGGCCGGGCCGCTGGTGGCGGCCCGGAACGGCGCGCCGCTCGCCTCGATCGCCACGCTGACGTGCGCGCCCCACGGGGTGGCGGCGTGGAGGTGGTCGACGAGGGCGGCCTCCGCGTCGGCCACCGCCACGCCCGGGGGGAACCGGAGGTTGAGCCGTGCGGCGGCCCCCGGGGTGATGGCCGCCGTGGAGCCGAGCACCGGCGGGCAGTCGATGCCGAGGACCGTCACCGCGGGCCGGGCCCACACCATGTCGGCGACGGTGCCGTCGCCGAGCAGCATGACGTCCGGCCGGACACCGGCGTCGGCGCGGAACCGGGTGACCGGGTACGGCTCGCCCGGCCAGGTCTGGTCGGCCGGGAGCCCGCCCACCGTGGTGTTGCCGGCGCCGTCGCGCAGGGTCGCCAGCATCGCGACGAGCGCGGCCAGCGCGTCCGGCGCCGGGCCGCCGTACATGCCGGAATGCAGCTCGGAGGCCAGTGTCTCCACGGTCACGACCGCGTTCACCATGCCCCGCAGGCTCACCGTCACCGCGGGCCGGCCGACCTCGGCGTTGCCGGTGTCGCAGACGAGGACGGCGTCGGCGCGGAAGAGGTCCGGGTCGCGCGGGATGAGGTCCTCGAGCCCGCCCGTGCCCTGCTCCTCCGACCCCTCGACGACCACCTTCAGGTGCACGGGGACGTCGTCGCCGAGCGCACGCAGGGCGGTGAGGTTGGCGACGATGTTGCCCTTGCAGTCCGCGGCGCCCCGGCCGTACCAGCGACCGTCCACCTCGGTCAGCTCGAACGGCGGCGTGTGCCAGGCCGCGTCGTGAAGCGGCGGCTGGACGTCGTAGTGCGTGTAGAGCAACACGGTCGGCGCGGCGGGATCGGCACACGGCCGGCACCCGACCACCGCCTTGCTGCCGTCGGCCGTCGGCACCAGCCGGGCGTCGGCGAAACCGGCCTGGCCGAACAGGTCCCGCACCCGGTGCGCGGCCCGCTCGCACTCCTCGGGCGGGTACTGCCGTGGGTCGGCGACCGACCGCATGGCGACGAGCTCGGCGAGCTCGGCACGGGCGCGGGGCATCAGGCCGGCCACCTTCGTGCGCAGGTCGAAGTCAGTCACCGGTCAGCTCCGCGGTGCGCAGGTCGTCGACGAACTCCTCGAAGTCCGACAGCCGGTCCGGGCAGTACACCGCGATGATCGCCAGCTCACCCTGGACGACCTTGCTGTCGGCGATGACCGGCCGGGTGCCGGGCCCGCCGGCGCCGTTGGACATCTCCGCCAGGCGCACGGCGCGGTTGAGCGCGCCGGTCGGGTCGGCGCAGACCGGCCCGCCGTCGGTGCCGAGCACGCGGACGATCTGCTCGCGGTCCGGTGTGCGGGCGCTGAGCTCCTCGAGCGCCGCGACGAGCCGGTCCGCCTTCTGCTCGGCCTCGCGGGTCTGCTCACCCCGCCGCCACGCGGCCACCCCGGCGACCATGACGACGACGAGCAGCACGGCGACGACGCCGTAGAGGATCACGTGTTCCCGCCTGCCGGGCGGCTTCTCGCCGGTGCTCATGCGGGCACCTCCTCGGGCTGGCGCCAGGACGGTTTCCGGAAGCGGTAGAACAGGTAGGGCACGAGCAGCCCGAGACCGAGGGCGCCGCCCGCGACGATGAGGACGTAGGTCCCGGCGTTGCCCGAGCCGAACTGCGACGGCGGCACGAACCCGACGAGCAGCGCGGCGAGCGAGGCGGTGAAGCCGATGCCGCACAGGCCGACGAGCATGGGCGCGCGGTAGCCGCGCGGGTGGTCCGGCTCCTTACGCCGCAGGCGGACCGCCGCCACGAACATGAGCAGGTACATGATCAGGTACACCTGCGTGGTGATCACCGAGAAGATCCAGTACGTGCTGGACACGTCCGGGATGAACGCGTACAGCAGCGCGATCACGGTGGTGAGGAGTCCCTGCGCCACGAGGATGTTCTGCTGGACGCCGTGGGCGTTGCGCCGCTGCAGCCACGGCGGCAGGTAACCCTCCTGGCGGGAGATGAGCAGCAGGCCCTTGGACGGCCCGGCGAGCCAGGTCAGCATGCCCCCGAGGGACGCGGTGACGAGCATGATGCCCACGAGCGGGGTCAGCACCTGCCAGCCGAACTGGGCGAAGACCGCGTCGAACGCCTGCATCACGCCGGCGGTCAGGGACAGCTCCTCGGCCGGCACGACCCAGCTGATCGCCAGCGCCGGCAGGATGAAGATGAGCAGGACGAGCCCCATGGCGACGAACATCGCCTTCGGGAACTCCTTGTCCGGCCGGCGCAGCGACGACACGTGCACCGCGTTCATCTCCATGCCCGAGTAGGACAGGAAGTTGTTCACGATCAGCACGAGGCTCGCGAGGCCGGCCCACGCCGGCAGCAGGTGGTCGGTGGTCATCGGCGCCGCGGACGCGTTGCCCTGCCCCAGGAACACGAAGCCCAGGACGACCAGCACCACGCCGGGCACCAGGGTGCCGATGACCAGCCCGCCGCTGGCGAGCCCGGCGACGCCCTTGGTGCCGCGCGAGGAGACCCACACCCCCGACCAGTAGGCGACGACGATGACCGTCGCGGTCCAGACGCCGCTGCTGGCGAGACCGGGGTTGAAGACGTAGGCGAGCGTGCTGGCGACGTAGCCGAGCAGGCTCGGGTAGTAGAAGATCGTCATCGCGAACTGGCACCACACCGCGAGGAACCCGGCCGGCCGGGAGATCCCCCGCGCCACCCAGTTGTAGACCCCGCCCGACCAACCCGAGGCGAGCTCCGCGGACACGAGCGAGGTGGGCAGCAGGAACACCAGCGCCGGCACCAGGTACAGGAAAACGCATGCCAGCCCGTACACGGCCATCGTCGGCGCGGGCCGCAGGCTCGCCACCGAGCTGGTCGTCATCAGCGCGAGGGCCAGCCACGAGATCCAGGTGGTCGTGGGGGTTCGGGGACGCTCGAGCGGTCGATCCGTTGACTGCGTCATGCGGATCAGCCTGCGGTCGCCGCGTCCGGCGTTCTTCGTCCATCACGAGTGAGATCGCCGTCGCCGCACCCGGGTCCACAGCAGGTCGAGCAGGACCGCGAGCACGAGGATGCCGATCATCGCGGTGAACGTCTCCGGCGCCGTGCGCGCGGTGTCGACCGCGAAGGCGACGAGGACCGCGACCGTGAGGCCGATGGCCGTGACGAGCACCCACGTGCGGGCGCCGATCTCGGTCCGCAGCCGGAACGCGGCGGCCGCGGTGACGAGGAAGATGGTCAGCGCCACCACACTGCCGAGCGACGCGATCGCCGTCAGGTCCACGAGGTTGGCCAGCAGCAGCACGACCACCACCGAGATCACGAGACCCCGGGTGCCGCCCACGCGGGCGAGCTGGCCGAAGACCGGCGGGAACATGCCGGCCTCGGCCAGCTTCGCGGTGGAGCCGGTCGCGGCGTAGACGTTGGCGTTGACCGACGACGAGGTGGACAGCAGCGCGGCGACCGCCATCATCGCCACCCCGGCGTCGCCGAGCGCCGGCCGTGCCGCCAGCGCCAGCGCGGTCTCGCCGTGCTCGACGACCTCGTCGACGCCCAGCGTGCCGAACACGCCGAGCGCGATCAGCACGTACAGCGTGGTCGTGATGCCCAGCGCCAGGTACATGGCCCTGGGCAGGTTCCGGCCCGGGTCGGGCAGGTCGCCGCCGGTGAACGTGACGACCGTGAAACCCAGGTAGGCGAAGAAGGTCAGCGCCACGCTGGCCATGATGTCCACTGTGGACGGATAGCCGGCCGGGGCGAGCAGGTGCGGGTCGAGCTGGGCCGTGGTCACGGCGACGAAGACCCCGAACACCGCCAGGAGCACGATGATGATCACGGTCTGGAGCCGGTCGATGAACCGCGCGCCGGCGATGTTGACGGCCGCGACCGCGAGGACCACCGCCGTGGTGAGCACCCGGGCCCACCCCGCCGAGGAGCCGAAGGCGAGCGCGGACCCGTAGTGCCCGAACGAGACGGCCACCATCGAGGTCACGATCAGCGCGGCGAAGTACAGCAGCCACGACGTGATCGCGGTGAGGTGGCCCCGGCCGTGCCCCTGGATGAGGAACGTCACGATCCCGCCCGAGGACGGGTACCGCGCGCCGAGCCTGGCCACCGCGTACCCCTGCGCCGCGGCGACCACCCCGGCGAGCAGGAAGGACAGCCAGACCGCCGGTCCGGCGACCGCGCCCGCCTCCCCGAGCAGTGCGAAGATGCCCGCGCCGACCATCGAGCCGACCCCGAGGAACGCGGCGCCGCGCACGGTCATCGTGCGCTCGCCACGCCGTGTGCCGCCCGCCACCGCCGGGCCTACTCGACGACCTGGAGCGCGTGGTCGGTGTTGTTGAGCCGGCGGGCGCCGTGCTCGGTGACGGTGACGATGTCCTCGATCCGCACCCCGAACCGGCCGGGCAGGTAGATCCCGGGCTCGATGGAGAAGCACATGCCGGGCTCCAGCGGTGACCGCTCACCGGCCACCAGGTACGGCGGTTCGTGCGTGGTCACCCCGATCCCGTGCCCGGTGCGGTGGATGAACCAGTCGCCGTACCCCGCCTTCGCGATGACCTCCCGCGCCACCCGGTCGACCTTCTCGCAGGGGATCCCGGGGCGCACGGCCTCGAACGCGGCCTGCTGCGCGGCGCGCACGACCTCGTGCATCCGCCGCACCTCCGCGGCCGGCTCGCCGACCGACACCGTGCGGGTGGTGTCGGACCCGTACCCGTGCATCAGGCCGCCGAAGTCCAGCACCACCGCGTCGCCCGGCTCGATGACCCGGTCGCCCGCCTCGTGGTGCGGGTCGGCGCCGTTGGGGCCGGAGCCGACGATGGTGAAGTCGACGCGTTCGTGCCCGAACTCCCGCAGCAGCCGGGCGAGGTCCGCGGCGACCTCGTACTCCCGGCGGCCGGCGAAGCGGAGGTGGACGATCTCGTTGTACGTCGCGTCGGCCGCCGCGCCGGCCGCGGTGAGCCGGAACAGCTCGCCGGTGTCCTTGACGGCGCGGAGCAAGGGCAGGCAGTCCGACAGCCCTCGGTAGGTGATGCTCGGCATCGCCCGCTGCAGGTGCAGCAGGTGGCTCGCCCAGGTCGAGTCGGAGATGCCGAACACGCCGCCGGGGCGCAGGAACGCGCTTACCGTGCGGTAGGGGTCGGTGCCGTCGCCCCAGTCGACGACCCCGACGCCGGTCGTCCGCACGGCCGCCTCGGCGTCGGGCCGCTCGAGCGTGGGGACGAGCAGCGTCGGGCGCAGCCTGGCGGAGAGCACCAGCAGCGTGAGCCGTTCGGTGATGGCCGTCGGCTCGTACCCGGTCAGCCACACCAGATCCGGTCCCGGTGCCACGATCACACCGTCCAGCCCGGCCAGTTGGGCGGTCCGGGCGGCGCGGGCCATGCGTGCCACGTAGTCGTCGGCCGTGAAAGGGTGCGGTGGCCACCGCACGGCCAGGTCGGTGGTTGCGTTGTCAGTACTGGTGTTCACGAGCCCGACGCTAGGCACGGCCGGGGTGCGAGGTGACCACCCCGTACAGGTGAACCGGGCCCACCCGCCGGCGGCGCGGGCAGTGCGGTGGCACCGCGTAGCGCCCGAGGCGGTCGACCAGCTCGCGCACGTCGCCGGTCGCCCGCGCCGGGGGCGGGTCGGCCTGCCCGGCGAACTCGTCGCGGAAGATCCGGCCGGAAAACGCCGCGACGGCAGGTGGCGCCGGCAGCAGGTCGCCGCCGAGGTAGCGCAGCGTGAACAGCGTTCTCCGGGTGCGCGTCACGAGGATCATCGCCCAGCCGTACCGGCTGTCCCAGGTGAGCGCGACGTCGTCGCCGGGGAACCAGTGCAGCCGGCCCGTCAGCGCGAGGTAGGCGTTCGCCGGGTGGTCCCACTGGACGACCGCGCAGTCGACGGCCGGGTCCATGGCCGCCGCCACCAGCCGCACGTAGCGCCGCAGCCCCCGCGCCGCGGCGCTGTGGAAGTCCAGGTTCACGCCCGGACCTCGCCCTGGTGGCCCGGCGAGGACGGCTCGCGCGCGTCCTCGTCCTCGCCGGGCTCTTCGGTGAAGACCTCGCGCAGTGCCTCCTCCTGGGCGGCGGACAGGTTGGTGAAGAGCAGCGTGGGTTCCTCCTGCCCGGCGAAGGCGTCCCGGACCTTGTCGAGCACGGCGTCGGAGGTCAGGAGGAACAGCGCCGAGGTGCCCTCGGTGAGCTGGTCGCGGATGCGGCGGATCAGGTCGTCGTCGATGCCGACGTCGGCGAGCGCGCCACCCGCCGCACCGGCCGCCGCGCCGACGGCCGCGCCGAACAGGGGGATGAGGAAGATCAGGCCGAACAGCATGCCCCAGAAGGCGCCGGAGAGCGCGCCGCGCCCGGCGAGGCTGTGGAGCTGGCGCATCCTCGGCTTCCTGGCGCCGGCCGGCCACCACACGGCGGCCGCGTCGTGGAGGGTGATGAGTTGGCTCCGTGCCAGTGACTCCACCCGCCGCGCCGCGTGGCGCGCACCGTCGGGGGAGGAGAACCGCCAGATCGTCAACGTGGCCATGGGCCGTCCCTTTCGCTCGGGTTGCCTGTGGCGCCATCGCATCCGGTGGCGGTGGCGGGGCGCATCACCTGCGGCGGATGGCATGGGTCGGTCGCGTCCGTCGTGTCCGTCGCGCCGGTCCACCGACCGCAGCAGCGCGTCGACCCACCCGGCACGCGGGTCGACGTCGACGAGGACGGCCAGCACGAGCAGGGTGGCCGGCACGGCGAGGAGCGTGCCGAGCGGGCCGAGCACCCACGCCCAGAACACCAGGGACAGGAACGTCAGCACCGTGGACAGCCCGACGGCGTCGCCGACGTAGCGGGGCTGGACCAGCGACTGCAGCACGAAGTTGATGACCGCGTACACGCCGAGGACGGCGACGGTGCCGCGCCACCCGCCGGCGAGCAGCGCCAGCAGCGCGGGCGGCACGACCCCGAGGATGAAACCGATGTTCGGGATGTAGTTGGTGACGAACGACAGCAGCCCCCACAGCACGGCGAGGGGAATGCCCAGCAGCAGCAGGGCGAACGTGTCCAGGACGGCGACGACCAGCCCGAAGATCGTGGTCACCACGAGGAAGCGGCGGGTCTTGCCGGCGAACCCGGCGAGCGCCGCGCGGATGCCGGGCCGGTCGCGGGCGACGGCGGCGAGGCGCACGTCGACACCGGCCGTCTCCATGCTGAAGAACAGCAGCAGCGCCAGCAGGAACACCACGCTCGTGGTCACCGCGGTGAGGTCGCCGAGCAGGGTGCCCACCGACGACAAGATCCGGCCGGGGTCGACCGACCGCGCCCACTCGCCCAGCCGTTCCGGGCCCGCGCCCCACGACGTCAGCGTGTCCGCGGCGCGGGTGGCGAGTGCGCGCGCCCGGTCGGTGTACTCGGGGAGCAGCGTGGCCAGCCGCACCACGGACACGGCCAGCACCGCCACGAACACGAGGAAGACGCCGTAGACGAGCGTCACCAGGGTGAGCGTGGCGAGCCAGGCCGGGAACCCGTGCCGGCGCAGCCACCGGTGCACCGGGCTGACCACGATCACGATCACGAGCGCCAGCAGCGTCGGCGCGACGAGCCAGGCCGCCGACCGGAGCCCGGCCACGACGACGACCGCGGCGGCCGCGCCGAGGAGGACCACCAGACCCCGGGGCATCACCGGCGTCACAGGTCCTCGGGAGCGGCTTCGTCCCCGTGGACGACGACCGCCCAGATGACCACCGCGCACAGGCCGATCACGATGACCGACCACACCGGGTACACCGCGACGAACGCCATCTGGGCGACGGCGTTGACGACGGCGAGAACCACCGTGACCACACGGGCCCACGTGCTCCCCGCGAGCAGCGCGGCGCCCGTGACCGCGACGAGGCCGCCGACCACGAGGTGGATCCACCCCCAGGTGGTCAGGTCGAAGACCAGCACGTCCTGCGGCACCACGACGTAGAAGTCGTCGGTGAGCACGCCGACCAGCCCCTCGATCGCGTTGAACGCGCCCATCATGATCATGAGGATGGCGGCGAACGCGATCCATCCCGTCCAGACGCTGCCCGGCTCCCCGCTGCCCGGCTCCGTGGCCGCGCGGGGCGCCGGTTCGAGCCAGCTCCGTGAATCGTCGAGGCGGTCGAGGCGCGGGTGCTCACTCATCCTGGCTTCCCTTCACGGGTGGGGATCGGATCCCGGCCACGCTCACATGCACGGGCATTCGCCTCTTCGCCTGGCACGGGCGAGGCCGCCGCCGTTCCCATTCCCATTCCGCGTGCCGGACCGAATGAATGTGCTAAAGGGTGGGCCAATGTAGCCTGTCGGCCCACCGGCCCGTTTGCACGGCCGCCCACGCAATCACCCGTGATGGGGGAGGAGGTTCGCTTTCGTCGCCTCGGAACATGATCCCTGTTCGGATGATGCCACTCTGACGGCGGGTGAGGTGGGTGGGTGTGGGCCTTTCGAAGCGTCGGACGGGCCGCGTCGGAATAGCGGTCGCGAGTGCACTGGTGTCGCTGGCCGTCTCGGTGCCACAGCCCGGACACGAAAATTCCGGGGGGCACGGCGACGGGCATCGGGTAGTCGTCGAAATGGTGGTCACGGAAAGTCTCGGGAGGTTTCGCGATTTCGCGAGGCTGCTCTTCCTGCTGACCTCCGTGGAATGTTTGTCGGAAAGCTCGGAGCGGTGCTGAGGCGATTTTCGCCGGCGCTCGTGGGAGGTGCTGTCCAGGGGGCGTCCTAATCCTCTACCAGGGAGAGAAATGCGACTGACTGGGGAAGGTGGAACAGCGGAGTCCGGGCCGGTGGCCCCGCCGAAGGTGCGGGTTCCGGCGACGGCGCCGAACGTGCTCGTCCGGGAGCGGTTGCACGTCCTGCTGGACGCGGCCGTGGCGGGCACCGACGTCGGCCCGTCCGTGACGATGGTGTGCGCGCCGGCCGGCGCCGGGAAGACCACGATGCTGGCAACCTGGGCGCGGCAACGGATCGAGCGGTCCGGTTCGCGCGTCGCCTGGGTCTCGGTGGACACAGAGGACGATGACCCGGTCCCCCTGTGGTCGGCCGTCGTGCGCGCGCTGGAGGTCGGTGGCGCCTGGGGCGCGCAGGGACCACCGGGCGGGCTGGCGCCGCCGGTCGGTGAGCCGTACGCGACCTTCCTCGCGGCCCTCGTCGAGGCGATCGAAAAGCTACCCGAACCCGTTGTGTTGATCCTCGACGGTGTTCATGACCTGCGCTCCGAGGAGGTCCTGCGAACCCTGAACTTTCTCCTGCGCCATTCCCCGACCACCCTGCCGGTGGTGCTGGCGGCACGATTTCCACCGCCGCTCATACTTCCCCGGCTTCGCCTGGAGGGGCGGCTACACGAGATTGGTCCGGACAACCTGACCTTCACCCCGGCCGAGGCCCACTCGGTGTACGCGCGGGACGGCATGCGACTGTCCGACACGGAGCTCGAGCTGCTGATGGAGCGGACCGAGGGCTGGGCGGCGGGACTGCGCCTCGCCGCGATCACGCTCACCGACGCCGGGTGTCCCGGCGCGGTCATCACCGAGTTCGACGGCGACCAGCAGGTCGTCGCGGACTACCTGATCGGCGAGGTGGTCGCCGCCCAGCCGGACGAGGTGCAGCGGTTCATGTTCGCCACCTGCGTCTGCCGCACGTTCACCGAGCAGCTCGCGGCGGAGCTGTCCCAGCAGGAGAACGCCGGGCAGATCCTCGACTGGCTGGCGCGGACCGGCGTCGTCATCCCGCGGCTCGGCGGCGACGGCCGCGACTACCGGTACCACCCCCTCCTCGGCGCCTACCTGCGTGCCGAGCTGGGCCGGCGCCAGCTGTCGGCACTGCACCAGCGGCACCGCACCGTCGCGGGCTGGTACCTCGCCGCGGGCGACCGGCTGCGCGCGATCGAGCACGCCGCCGAGGCCGGGGACGACGACCTTTTGACCCACCTGGTCGCGAAGTACGGGCTCGCGCAGGTCCTCGACGGGCAGCCGCACCGGCTGAGACGGGTGCTCGACTCGGCACGGCCCCACGTGCTCGACCGGCCGTCGGTGGCCCTCGTCGCGGCCGCCACCGCGCTCGACCTGGGCGACGTCACGGTCGCGGACCACTTCCTGCGTGGCGTCGACAACGCCGTGCGTCCGCTGCGCACGCAGCGGCTGCGGGCGCTGCACGCGACGGTCCACCTGTCCCGCGGCCGGCTGCGGGGTGAGTTCGGGGCGGCGCTGGCGGCGCTGAAGGCGACGCGGGCCGGGCAGACCGGTGACGTGGACGTGGACCTGCTGACACTTGTCAACCGCGGTGTCGCGGCCGAGTGGACCGGGAACCACGACGCGGCCGAGCAGGACCTGCGGCACGCCCTGCACCTGGCCGAGACCGAGCACCGCGACGCCGCGGCGCTGGAGTGCGAGACGCACCTCGCCGCGGTCGCCGGCGCGGCGGGCGACCTCACCACGATGGGCACCCGGGTCCGGTCCGCGCTCGCCGTCGCCGAGTCGCGGGGCTGGGCCGGGACGTCCCGGTGCGCCTTCGCGTACGCGCTGCTGGGCGCGGAGTCCTACGAGCGGGTCGAGGACGAGCGGGCGAAGCAGTTCGCGACGCTCGCGAGCGGCCTGCTGGACGGCCCGGTGGACCCGACGATCGAGCTGTTCCTGGTGACCCTCACCGCGATGGTCGACTTCGGCGCCGCGGCGGACCCGCACGAGGTGGTCGCGGTGCTCCGGGAGAGCTGGCAACGGCTGGGCGGCCGGACCATCGCCCCGGCGCTCGTCGCGTACGCGGCGCCCACCCACCTGCGCATGGCCCTGCTCGTCGGCGAGTGGATGTGGGCGGCCGACGTGGTCGACCAGGTGCACGAGCTGCTCGGCGACGGCGCGGAACGCGCGCTGCTGCGGGCGCTGCAGCACGCGCACAAGGGCAAGGTGAGCTCCACGAGGCGGCTGCTGCGCAGCGTGCTCAACGGCGAGCTGGCGGCGGTGTCCCCGTCGACCCTCGTGCACGCCTGGCTGCTGGAGGCGCACCTGGCCGACCGCTGCGAGGAGATCCGCCGCGCGCACGAGGCGCTCGCCGAGGCGCTCGCGCTGGCGGCGCCACACGAGGCGCTGCGGCCGTTCCGCGACGCCGGGCAGTCGGTGCGCACGCTGCTGGCCCGCGGCACCGGCCGGTTCGGCCGGCTCGAGCCCTTCGCCGCGAAGGCGCTCGCGCGGCTCCCCGCCTCGGTGCCCGATCCGACGGACGGGCTGACCGAGCGGGAACAGGCCCTGCTCGCCGAACTGCCGTCCATGCGCACGGCGGAGGAGATCGCGCACACGATGTTCGTCTCGGTGAACACCGTCAAGACCCACCTGCGCGGCATCTACCGCAAGCTCGGCGTGAGCCACCGCAGGGACGCGATCACCGTGGCCCGCCAGCGTGGGTTGCTGTGACCCGCGCCCGATCCCGAGGAGGAAAGCCGATGTTGCTCGTCCTGACCGTGCTCGCCGTGGTGATGGTCGGCCCGCTGCTGCTCGAACGGCTCGAACGCCACGTGCTGTCCCCACCCAGACCCGTCCGGTCCACTGTGGATAGTGAGGCGGCGTGAGCGGGTCGCCGTCCCCGGCAGCCGGCCGGCTCGACGCCGGCCGGCTGTGGGCGGGTGGTCTCGCCACCGCACTCGTCGCCGCACTCGTGGCCGTGGCCGGCATCGTGGTGACCCGCGGCCTGCTGCACGTGCCCGTGCTCGCGCCGCGGGGGGAGGGCGTCTGGGGGAACGCCAACACCCTCTCCTACGCCATGGCCGCGGGCGCCGGCGCGCTGGTGGCCACCGCGCTGCTGCAGGTGCTCGCGCTGACCACGCCGAGGTACGGCCGCTTCTTCGGCTGGATCATGGCGCTGCTGACGGCGATCGCCACCGCGCTCCCGCTGGGGCTCCCCACCGTCCTGGCGAGCAGGCTCGCGACCGCCGTGATCAACCTCGTGATCGGGCTGGCGATCACGACCACCCTCAACGCGGTCGCCCGCACCGCGCTGCGGCAGCCGAGGTGAGGGGTGCCGGACGGCCAGCTGCACGCCTTCGTGCTCGAGGCCGGGCGCGCGCTGAGCCTGGCCGGCGCCCCGGTCGGCGAGACCCAGGAACGCCTGGCGCGCATCGCCGGTGCGGGCGGCGCGGGCGGCGCCCGGGTGGTGGTGCTGCCGACCGCGCTCGTGCTCGCGCTCGACCCGGCCGGACCCGCGACCGTCGAGTCGGTCCCGCAGCTCACCGGCGCGCTCCGGCTGGACCAGATCTCGGCCGTCTACGAGGTCGTCCGGCGGGCCGAGCGTGGCGCCGTCGCGCCGGCCGAGGGACTGTGCCGGCTGCGTGCCGTGCGGGCGATGCGGCCCCGACACGGCCCGGCGGTCACCGTCCTCGGGTACCTGGTCATGACCGTCGGGCTGTGCCTGCTGCTCCGGCCGGCGCCACGCGAGGTCGCGCTGGCCGCCGTGCTCGGCGGGCTGGTCGGCGGGTTGCGGTTGCTCGCGGCGGGACACCGCACGGTCAGCGTGCTGATCCCGGTCATCGCCGCGACCGCGGTGTCCGCCCTCACGTTCGTGGCGGTCCGCCACGGCCTCGCGGACCCCGGGCTGCGGACCCTGGTCGCGCCGCTGGTCGCGTTCCTGCCCGGCGGGGTGCTGACCACCGGCACGATCGAGCTGGCGTCCGGCGAGATGGTCGCCGGGGCGGGCCGGCTGGTGTTCGGCGCGCTCCAGCTGCTCCTGCTCACGTTCGGGATCGTCGCCGGCGCCCTGCTCGCCGGCCTGCCGGGTGCGGAGGTCCTGCGCGACAACCCCGGCGACCTCCTCGGGTGGTGGGCGCGGTGGCTCGGGGTGGCCCTGTTCGGCGTCGCCGTGGCCGTCTACTTCTCGGCGCCGCGCGGTGTGCTGGGCTGGCTGATGGTGGTGCTGTGCGTCGCGTGGCTCGGCCAGCTGGCCGGGGAGTGGCTCCTCGGCACCGCCGGCAGCGGGTTCGTCGGCGCGCTCGCGATGACCCCCGTCGCCCTCGCCGTGTCCCGCCTGCCGACCGGCCCGCCGGCGCAGGTGACGTTCCTGCCCGCGTTCTGGCTCCTGGCCCCGGGCGCGGTCGGCCTCATCGGCGTCACGGAGAGCGTCGCCAACCCGGCCGAGTCGGGACTCGAGAACCTCGTGCCGCCACTCGCGTCGATCCTCGCGATCGCACTGGGCGTGCTGTGCGGCTCGTCTGTCTACAGTGGACTGGAGGCTGTGATGTCGGAGAACCGTGCCGCCGTGTTCTTCTCGGCGGGACCGTCGAGGTGGTGGCGGATCGGCCTCGGGGCGCTCACCGCGGCCACCGGCGTGCTCGTCCTCGTGTGGCCGGACGTGGCGGTGCTGACCCTGGCCGTGATCGTCGGCCTGCACCTGGTCGTCGCCGGGGTCGTCCGCGCGGTCACGGCCCTGCCGGCCGAGGGTGCGACCCGGGTGCTGTACCTGCTGCTGGGGCTGCTGCTCTTCGTGGTGGGGATCGTCTGCCTGTTCTCGCCCGCGGTGCTGGTGCTGCTGTTCGGGTTGAGCTGGCTCGTCAACGGCGGGATCGAGCTGTTCCACGGGGTGACGGGCGGTGGCGGCTGGACGGTCGCTGCCGGCGCCGTCAGCCTGGTGGCCGGCGTGGTGTGCTCGCCTACCCGGCCCCCACCGCCCGGGCGATGATCTGGCTGTTCGGCCTCGCCCTCGCCGCGATCGGCGTGGCGGTGCTCCTCGACGCGGTGGCCGGCCGGACCCGCGGGGGCCGCGTTCCGGCCGGCTCCTAGGCGAGCCGGACGGGGAGGGACTCCAGCCCGCGCAGTAGGGTGCTGTTGCGCCAGCGCAGCTCGTCCGGGTCGACCGCGAGTGCGAGGCCGGGGAAGCGGTCGATGAGCCGCCCGATGGCGAGCTGGCCTTCCAGCCGGGCGAGCGGCGCGCCGAGGCAGAAGTGGATGCCGTGGCCGAAGGCGACGTGGCCGCCGGCGGCCCGGGTGATGTCGAGGTGTTCGGCGTCGGCGAACCGGTCGTCGTCGCGGTTGGCCGAGCTGAGCGACACCATCACGAACTCGTCGGCCGGGACCGTGACCCCGCCGATCTCGACCGGCGCCACGGTGTACCGCAGCGTCGCGTGGACGATCGGGCCGTCGTAGCGCAGGAACTCCTCCACCGCCCCGGGCAGCAGCGCGGGGTCGCCCCGCAGCGCGGCGAGCTGGTCCGGGTGCAGGAGCAGCGCCAGCACACCGTTGGCGATGAGGTTCACGGTGGTCTCGTGCCCGGCGACGAGCAGCAGGAACGCCATCGACACCAGCTCGGGCTCGGTCAGCCGGTCACCGCCGTCGTCGTGGGTGTGGACCAGGGCGCTCAGCATGTCGTCGGCCGGGTCGGCGCGCTTGGCCGCGATCAGCCGCTGCAGGTACAGGGCCATGTCGCGGCTGGCGGCGGCGAGCTGCTCGGTCTCGCCGGCGGACAGCAGCGTCGTGGACCACGCCCGGAAGTCGTCGCGGTCGGCGTGCGGCACGCCCAGCAGCTCGCAGATCACCGTGACCGGCAGCGGGAACGCGAAGTCGTCCACCAGGTCGACCTCGTCCCGCCCGGCGAACCCGGTCAGCAGGTCCTCGGTGATCTCCTCGATCCGCGGCCGCAGCAGCTCGACCCGCCGCATGGTGAACGCCGTGGCGACGAGCCTGCGCAGCCGGGTGTGGTCCGGCGGGTCGCTGTTGAGCATGTGCGCGGCGATCTCCTGGCCGAACGCGCTGCGCCCACCCGTGGTGCTGTGCCGCTCGAACAGCGCGTGCGCCTGCCGCAGGTCCTTGTGCAGGGCGGGGTTCGCGAGCGCCTCGCGGACGTCGGCGTAGCGGGTCACCACCCACACCTTCAGCCCACGCGGCAGCACCACCTCGCGGACCGGCGTCTGCGCCCGCAGCCGCCGGTAGAACGAGTACGGGTCCTGGATGACGTCGGAGTCCAGGCGTGGTGGCGCGGTCGTGCCGGGCATGGCTCCCCCTCCTCGCGGTGACCTTCCGGCACCACTGTGGCACGAACACGGCCCGCCCCGGCTGAGATCTTTCTCAGCCGGCGTCCACGCGTGCCTTCACCGCGGCGAGGGTGTGCTCGATCGACTCGGCGTTGTAGCCGGGCCGGTCGGCCCGCCCGGTCACGCGTGGCCCGAGGATCCGGCGGACGAACCAGTTGCCGACCCGGTACCAGTGCTCGGTGAGCAGGCAGCCGTCCGCGAGGGGGGTGATCTCGTAGGACCAGCGGGACACCCGCACGCCGAACGGGCTGCGCACGTCGAACGTGAACCGCCGGCCGGGCTCGCAGGCCACCACCCGGACCCGCGTCTCCCACCGCCGCGCGCCGTTGCGGTTCACCCCGCGGAACCGGGCGCCGAGCGCCGGCCCGGTCGCGCCGCCCACCCAGCGGCCGCCGGTGTTCTCCGGGCTGAGCTCGCCCATCCGCGGCAGGTCGGTGACCATCGACCACACCACGCCGGCGTCGGCGGCGAGCCGCACGCTGCGGGTGATCGTCGGTTCCATGAAGCCACGGTAACCGGCGTCTCGGTGCCGCGACCACGGTTGCCGGGCAGGTGCGCACGGCCGGAGAACTATGCACGGCGAGACCCGTCGGCTACCGTGTTTGGGAGCGCTCCCAGAAAACGCACTTCTCAAAGGAGAGAACATGAAGCGACGGCTGGCGGTGCTGTGCGCCCTGCTCGCGGCCGTGCTGGCGGTGTCCGGAGTGCCACGGCAGGAGGCCGTCGCCGCGGTGAACGGCACCGGCACCGGTTACCTGCACACGAGCGGCAACAAGATCGTCGACAGCACCGGCGCCACGGTCCGGCTGACCGGGATCAACTGGTTCGGCATGGAGACCGACAACAAGACCTTCCACGGCCTGTGGGCGAACGTGACGTGGCGCTCGCAGATCGACCACATGGCGCAGCTCGGGTACAACACCATCCGCGTGCCGTTCTCGAACGACGCGCTCAAGCCCGGTGCCGTCGCGACCGGCATCAACGACTACGTCAACCCCGACCTCGTCGGGCAGTCCCCGCTGCAGATCCTCGACAAGGTGATCGCGTACGCGGGGCAGAAGAAGATGCGGATCATCCTCGACCGGCACCGGCCGACCAGCGCCCAGCAGACCGCCCTGTGGTACACCTCGACGGTCTCCGAGGCGACGTGGATCAACGACTGGAAGGCGCTGGCGCAGCGGTACGCCGGCAACACCACGGTGATCGGCGCCGACCTGCACAACGAGCCGCACGCCGAGGGCACCAACCCGAACGCGACCGGCGCGTGCTGGGGCTGCGGCGACACCGCGCGCGACTGGCGCCTGGCCGCCGAGCGCGCCGGCAACGCGATCCTGTCCGTGCAGTCGAACTGGCTCGTCTTCGTCGAGGGCGTGAGCTGCCCGAGCGGTGGCCTGTCGAACATCTGGGACGGCGACCCGAGCAACGACGAGGACTGCGGTTGGTGGGGCGGCAACCTGTCCAAGGCCGGGCAGTTCCCGGTGCGGCTGTCCGTGGCCAACCGGCTGGTGTACTCCCCGCACGAGTACGCGACGTCGGTGTACGACCAGACGTGGTTCCACGCCCCGGACTACCCGGCGAACATGCCCGCGATCTGGGACAGGTACTGGGGTTACCTGTACAAGCAGAACATCGCCCCGCTGATGATGGGAGAGTTCGGCTCGACCCTGGCCAACCCGATCGACAAGGTGTGGCTGGAGAACCTCATGCGCTACACCGGAACCGGCGTGAGCGGGATGTCCTTCACCTACTGGTGCTGGAACCCCAACTCGGGTGACACCGGCGGCATCGTGCGCGACGACTGGGTGACGGTGAACCAGGAGAAGCAGTCCATCCTGCAGCCGTACCTGATCTCGCCGAACTGAGTTCCCGCCGACCTCGTTCTCGTCGACCTGGTTCTCGTCGACCTGGTTCTCGTCGACCTGGTTCTCGTCGACCTGGTTCTCGTCGACCTGGTTCTCGTCGACCTGGTTCTCGTCGACCTGGTTCTCGTCGACCTGGTTCTCGTCGACCTGGTTCTCGCGGCCCTTTTCCGGGTGGCCGTCACTCGCGCTGCGCCGCGTCACCGTCCGCCGCCGCGGCCTGCGCGAGGGCGGCCACCGTCCGTGCGAGTTCCGTCTGCACCTCGTCGCCGTCGGCCTCGCGGACGCTGTGCAACGCCACGGTGATGCGGGACCGGCCGGGTTCGACCTCGTCGACCTGGAGCTCGCCGTGGTAGTCGTCGGGGCCTTCGGCGCCCCACTCGAGCCGGCGCGCCGACTCGTCGGGGCGGATCCACGCCTCGCTCTCGACGTGGTCGCCGTGCACCTCGGCCTCGACGCGGACGGTGTCCCCGCCCTCCGGCTCGGCGGTGGTCATCTGGGGGAAGTAGCGGGGGAGGTTCGTCGGGTCGGCGAGGAAGCGGAACAGGGTGTCGGCGGGGATGTCGGCGTCCGCGGTGTGCGTGTAAGTCGTCATGCCAACGAATGCCCACAGACGCGGCGCTCACACCGCCCCTTGACGCCCCTTCCCATCCCCATCCCCATCCCTCCCTTCCCTCCCTTTCTTTCCTTCTCTTGCCATCTCTCGCCTCCCATCTCTCGCCTCCCATCCCTCCGCCTCCCATCTCTTCCCTCCCATCTCTTGCCTCCCATCTCTCTCCTCCCCATCCCTCCGCCTCCCATCCCTCCGCCTCCCATCCCTCCGCCTCCCATCCCTCCCCCTCCCATCCCTCCCCCTCCCCTCCCTCCCCCCCGCCCTGCGCCTCGGCCCCCCCTCCCCCCCGGCGGTCGCCGATTTCCCGCCGCAGGTCGAGCGAGGCCCGATAGTGCTGTAGCGCCTGCTCGTATCCCCCCAGGTCACAATAGACGTCCCCCATGGCTGCTAACCCATGCCCTTCGAGAAGCTGCTGTCCAGCCTGGCGATTGGTTGCCACGGCGACCTGGAGATGCGCCAGCGCCTCGTCGTAGCGCCCCATACGCCGCAGGGTGACCCCAAGGCTGTTGAGCATCAACCCTGCATGGGCCATGTCCCCAAGGTCGCGATAGATCTGCAGCCCCTGCTCATAATGCGCCAGGGCGTCGGCGTATGCCCCCTGCTGCCAGGTAATGATGCCCATGGTGTTCAGCAGCTCGCCCTGCTTCGCCCGCTCACCCAGTTCTACGGCGAGGTCGAGTGCTTCACGGAAGTACCGCAACGCCCTGGTTGGCTCACCGAGGCGCTGCCGAGCAAGCCGTCCCATCTGCTGGAGCGCTTCCAACGCGCCATGCCGGTCGCCCATCTGTAGCCGGAGTGTCCGTACTGTCTCCCAGGCTGCGCATGCCTCCTGGTACTCCTCAAGGGTCTGCTCGTAAATGGTGGCCACCTTCCCCCAGATTGCTGCTGCGCTCTCCCGATCCCCCAGTTCAGCAAAGACTCCAGCGCCCTCCACCAGATATGGCAAGGCTTCCCGAGGCTCGTTCAGGGCCAGGAGGAGTTCTCCCAATGTACGCAGCACCTGTGACAACAATGGCGCATGCCTGATATCCCGGGCCATCTGTACCGCGTCCTTATAGAGACGCAGGCTGTCGTCCGTCTTCCCTTGCTCCCAATAGAGGGGCGCAATGTTTATCAGCCCCCATATTTGGCCTACCTTGCTACCCTGTTGCATCCAGATGTCGTTAGCGTGTTGATGATACGCTAGGGCGCGCTCA